>OJSA01002282.1_pt1 | contig 13539 bp, 7 predicted proteins | sample 1599341 | NCBI WGS metagenome assembly OJSA01 (sample SAMN04168657, study PRJEB22393) | human gut metagenome | biome: human gut microbiome; feature: stool | host: Homo sapiens | collected 2014-03-20 | reverse complement strand
AAATCATAAATTATTTGGCTTTATAAATCATAAATCAGAATTCATAAATCATAAACCTCTCCTTAAATTTCCGCTCTCGGACAAATCTATCCATCCAATTAGACAAATTGTGCCTGTCTTTCTGCCGCCAATCACCTACTTTTGGCTCGTAAATAAAGAATTTTGTAAACATGAAACACACGATCTTTAGTCTGATACTCTTTTTTATCAGCACTTCAACCTTTGCTACGCGTAAAGAAATCCTGTTGAACGAGAACTGGATGTTTCGTTTTTCCCATCAGGTACAGTTTAAAAGTGAAGAACGGGTGAACCTGCCCCATACTTGGAACAGTGGCGATGCCCTTTCCGGCAAGCAGGATTACTATCGTGGAATGGGTAACTATACCAAAACGCTGTTTGTAAAACCTGAATGGAAAGGCAAACGTCTCTTTCTGCGTTTTGAAGGAGTCAATACAATAGCGAATGTTTTTATTAATGATGTGCATATCGGCGAACATCGCGGCGGATATGGCGCGTTTGTATTCGAGATTACCGATAAAGTGAAATATGATGCCGACAACCGGATATTGGTGAAGGTCAACAATGCCTTGCAGCAGGACGTCATGCCTTTAGTCGGCGATTTTAATTTCTATGGAGGTATTTACCGGGATGTGAATCTGATCATAACGGACCCGGTTAATATCTCACTCACCGACTATGCTTCTCCTGGTGTCTATCTGATTCAGAATAAAGTGACGAAAGAGCAGGCCGATGTGAAGGCAAAAGTGCTCGTCTCTAACGGAAGCGCGAAGGTGCAACCCGTAAAAGTGGACATCAAGATCTGGGAGGACGACAAGCTTGTCCAACAGCAGGATATAAAAGTCACGGTGGATGCCAACGACTGGGCTACGACCGGAATGGATCTGACTATCCGAAACCCCCATCTGTGGAATGGCCGCAAAGATCCGTTCATGTATAAGGCCGAAATATCCCTTCTCTCCGAAGGCCAGATAATCGATAGGATTGTACAGCCGTTAGGTTTGCGCTATTACCATGTAGATGCCGAGAAAGGTTTCTTTCTGAATGGGGAACATCTGAAACTGAAAGGAGTATGCCGCCACCAGGATCGGGCGGAAAGGGGAAATGCGCTTTATAAAATGCATCACGATGAAGATGCGGCCATTATGGTCGAGATGGGGGCTAATGCCGTTCGTCTGGCTCATTATCCGCAAGCGACTTACTTTTATGACCTGATGGATAAATACGGAATTGTCACCTGGGCTGAAATTCCGCAGATCGGGCCGGGCGGATACCAGGACCAGGGCTACATCAACCAGCCTTCTTTCCGGGAGAACGGGAAAGAGCAGTTGAAAGAATTGATTCGCCAGCATTATAATCATCCGTCGATCTGTTTCTGGGGGTTGTTCAATGAGTTGAAGACCATCGGAGACAATCCGACCGAGTATATCGAGGAATTGAACGACCTGGCCCATCAGGAGGACCCGACTCGCCTGACAACATCTGCCAGCTTCCTTTCTTACGACGATGATATAAATAAGGTGACTGATGTGATTGCCTGGAACCAGTATTTCGGTTGGTATGGCGGTTCTCCTTCCGATATGGGGAAATGGCTGGATGCCAATCATAAGGCACATCCGGAGTATAAGATTGCCATCAGCGAATATGGGGCAGGGGCGAGCATCTACCATCAGCAGGATTCCGTGAAACGGGGGATTGCTTCCGGTTGGTGGCATCCGGAGAATTACCAGACTTATTATCATATCGGAAACTGGAAAGCATTGGCGGAACGTCCGTTCGTCTGGGGTTCTTTCATTTGGAACCTGTTTGACTTCGGTGCGGCTCACCGTGTGGAAGGCGATCGTCCCGGTATCAACGACAAAGGGCTGGTGACTTTCGACCGCAAGGTGAAAAAAGATGCTTTCTATTTTTATAAGGCAAACTGGAATACCGAGGAACCATTTGTTTACATCACGAACCGCCGCCACCGCGACCGTTCCTTGGCTGTTACGGACATCATGATCTTTTCTAATCAACCAGAAGTCGAATTGTTTGTAAACGGAAAAAGCCTCGGCCGGCAGAAGCCGGATGAATATGCGACATTCGAGTGGAAAGGGGTTGCTCTGCAGGATGGGGAGAATACGATAGAGGCTCGTTCCACCCAAAAGAAGAATCCAGTGAATGATAAGGTGGTCTGGACGGTGAAATAATAATAGTTAGAATTTTTAAGGGAGGTGCCAAAATTCCTCTCTCTTGTCGGGAATTAATCCCCCGACAAGAGAGAGATTTCTTTTTTTGACATTCCCCTTTTTTATTCCTTCCCGTAAGGGATCAGCTCTTTCAGTATTTGTTCTTTATACCACGGATCGTCTGCTTCTTTCAGCAAGGGAACCATCTGTTTGCATAAGTCGGATACGATTCCCTTATTCTCCTGCCAAGGGAGATTCTGCATCTGATACGGATCTTCCAGGTCATTAAACAAAAGGATGTCCTTGAGTTCTTTTGTCTTTCGGTCGATTGTGAGTGACATGGTATATTGATGTGTTTTGATCCCTCTCGACACCGGAAAATAAGAAATGACTTTTCCATCGGCATCCTTTTCCCCATCGATATTTTTGATGTACAAGGCTCCCTGACGCAAAGGGACGGAAGAATCCTTTCCTGTAAAACGTCCCGCATAATTCCGCCCTTCCACAGTGGCCGGAATCTGTTTTTCCAGACCGCACAGTCCGAGTATGGTCGGCATGATATCAGGAGAAGACAACAATAGTTCGCTGTCGATCCGAGGTATTACTTTTCCAGGAAAACGAACTATGAACGGGACGTTCATGCTTTCTGCATAAGGTGAGTTTTTGGGATCGTCCGTATTTTGGCTGCACATGGTTTCTCCATGATCGGAAGAGAAAATAACGAGGGTGTTCTTGTCCAATCCCTGTTTTTCGAGTTCGTCCAGTATTCGTCCGAAAGCCCGGTCGACACCTGTCACCGATGCAAAGTAATAACGTACGGATGGTGCTTTTTTCATTTCCCGGTTTGCATTCGGGCGAATCAGCAGGCTGTCCAACGGAAGGTCTTTGTATAAGTTGTAATCTTCTTCCATGCAATCTTCCAATGAGGCATACGGACTGTGAGGCGGATTGAAACTGACCATCATAAAAAACGGTTTATTTGGGTCCCGCACGTTTCCTTCATTCCGTAAGTAGGAGATTACTTTATCCGCCTCATGTGCGGGCGACCACTCGTTTATCTCGTGTTTGACGCCTTCGGTATCCCAATAGTGCGGATGCTTGTGCACGTCATAGGTCCCGTACGAATACCAATAGTCGAAACCGTGCCGGCGTTCTGCCGGAGTGTAGGCATCCCAAGCCGGAACACGGTCTTCCACATATTTTCCGGGACGTTCCGGGTCATTGGGAGTCGGGCAGTCGACATGCAGTTTCCCGATATAAGCACAGTTATATCCGGCTTGGCTGAACACGTCGCTAATGCAGGTCGCATCTTTGCGCAATGAACTGATCGGGCGGTTGGCATTACAGTTCAGAGGTACTCCGCTATGTTCCGGATACATCCCCGTTAACAATATTCCCCGGTGCGGACTGCTCAGCGGGCAGTTGCTCATGGCCGAAGTCAGCACAACAGATTCTTTCGCAAACCGGTCCAGATTAGGCGTATGCACCGGATCTCCCTCGAAATTCACTGCTTCCCGGAATCCCGCCTCTCTCCAGAAACCCATCGCATGGTTACGCATTTGGTCCGGGAAAACATAAATTACGTTTGGAGTACTTGATAAATTCAGGGAGGTAACAGGCTTTTCTTTGCATCCCTGAAAGGAGAAAAGAAGAATACTCCCTAAAAGATATGCCGCTTCTTGGTTGGAATGATTGAGTTGTTTATACATATGTTTATTGATTTATTGAACGTAATGATATTTTGCAATTCATTTTTCCTGGTCTTGATAAGATGGAGATGAGATTCAATGTTCACATTGTTGCCAGTATTGAAAGGTGTTCCTCTTTCTGATGGGAGCATATGAACTACAAATATAATGAAAAAGGACAGACATAGCAGTCTGCCCTTTTATTTGTTTATTGGTAGGTGATTACCATCCTGGGTTCTGATCTTCTTTCAGACTTGGGTTCTTCTGAATTTCATTATTTGGAATCGGCCATAAATAGTCCCGAGACTGAACGACACGGTTGTAATAGAATTGTCCGGTAAAGCCTTTTACTTCTCCGGCCAAAGTTTCCAGTAATCCCCAACGTTTCATATCACTGAAACTTAACCCTTCGCCAGCCAGTTCGACTGCACGCTCATGTCTGATTCGTTCGAATACTTGTTCTTTGGTAGTTGCCTGCAGATAACTTGGGCCGCTATTAAGTCCCGGCATGTCGACGCGTGCACGGACTTGGTTAATCAAGTCGACTGCTTTTGTCTGCTGGTCTGTCTGGTTGTAGCATTCAGCCAGCATTAACAATACATCGGCATAGCGGATCAGCGGGAAGTTGATCGGTGTATCTTCGCGGTTATTGATAGCACCATTCATGTCATATTCGGCTACAAATTTACGCCACAAATACATTTCGTAGTTTCCGTTAACACGAATAAAACCGTTCTTTTCGTTTGTCTGTCCGGATTTTTCTGTGATAACATATTCCGTATCCATCGGAGCGTTGGAATACCAACCTTTATAAGTCGTGTACGGCATAATGATAGAAGCCATCATACGCGGGTCACGCTTGTTGTACATTTCTAATAACTTGTCTTTTGCGGCGGGATAGGTGGCCACTTTGTTCAACCCTTCGTTTAATGTCGCATAGAATGTTTCTTTCTTGACTGCATCATTTTCATTGAATCCCGGAATAACTTCATTCCAATCGAAAGCACGTCCGTCTTTCCATTCGTAAGAGTCAACGAAATCAGTGGCTACCATTACATTATTCCAGCAACTTCCATAAGAAGCACGGGTTCCCATGTAGAATGTCATCGGCATACCGAAATCAGTACCGACACCACCGATATTTTGAATTGCAAAGATCATTTCTGAACTTTCATCTCCACCTGGTTTGAATAGGTTTTCATAATCTGAATACAAAGCATACTTACCGCTGTTGATAACATTCTCAAAGCATGTGGCTGCTTCTTGGTATTGTTTGTTGTAGAGAAGGACTTTTCCTTTCAATGCCATTGCAGCTCCGGATGTCGCACGTCCTTTATTTGATTCATCCCAATCTGCCGGTAAATGAGCAATCGCTTCATCCAGGTCTTTGATGATAAATGTACGGACTTCTTCTGCCGAGCTTCTTGGTTTCAACATATTGGAGAAGTCTTCCGCAACGATAGTTGTCTCATCATAAATCGGAACTCCACCCCAAAAATCAAGTAAGGTAAAATAGTAGAGGGCACGCATAAAACGGGCTTCCGATTTGTAGCGGGTTTTCAGTTCGTCGGACATATCACATTGGTCGACGTTCTGTAATACAATATTAGCACGTGTGACGCCTTCATACAGTTGTTTGAACTTATCGCCGACGGCTCCTTCCGTAGTGGTATAAGTACCACGGCCGATGTTTGGATACGAAGGTGCGTCATATCCGGCACCTACGCCACCTAAACAGTCAAAACCGAATTGACGGCCGAAAACATCGTTGTGTGTCATTTGACTGTAAACCCCCATCATTGCCTGATCGGCATGGTCTTGTGTCTGGAAGAATGTTCCGGCACTTAACTGATCTTCCGGATAACGGTCCAAGTCGTAGCAGCTACTCATTAACAGAAGTGATGCTGCACAAGTGAAAAATAATTTATACTTATTCATAATGCTTTTTCAATTAAAAAGTTACATTAACACCTAAAACCGCTGATTTCATTGCCGGATAAGCCAGCCCGCTGATTTCAGGATCAAATCCTCTGTAAGATGTAAATGTGAAGAAGTTTTCCAAACTGCCATAGAAACGAAGTCTTTCCAATTGCATCTTTTTCGTAATAGATTTAGGCAGTGAATAGCCTAATTGAATGTTACGAATCTTCAAGAAGGCTTTGTTCTCCAAGTAGAAATCACTCATTTGAGTGTTGATCTGATTCTGGGATTGTAACAAGCGCGGGTAGATAGCGTCTGTACGGCCTTCAACCCATCTTCCTTCTGCAACATCTTTGTTCAACTGGTAGCCGAAACGTACGGTTGAAGTGTTTGCCAATGCATTTTGCCAGTAAACTTTCACACCTGCCTGTCCTTGGAACAGAACGGAAAAGTCGAATCCTTTGTAGGCGGCATTCAGGTTCAAACCGAATTGGAATTTCGGGTTCGGGCCGTCGCTGACGATTTCGCGGTCATCCATGTCGATAATACCGTCTCCATTGATATCTTTGTACAGTAAATCTCCTTTTTGAGGCGTACCGAATGCGGCAAACGGATTCACCTTTTTACCAGTCTTCTCGTCAATCGGTGCGTTGTCGATCATTTGTTGTACAAGTGCTAGATCAGCATCTGTTTGGATTATGCGGTCTGCACGCAATAAATATTGAGAATTGATGGAATGACCTTCCCAGATAATATTAGCCCCGTCATAAGAGATACCGCCTTTATCTGTTCCCTTGAACTTATTGACTTTGTTTTTTACGAATGTAAAGTTACCGTTGACACCGTAGGAGAAATCTCCAATTTGGTCCTGCCAGCCGAGGGTCATCTCGATACCTTGGTTTGTAACAGTCGCACTGTTTTGTTTAGGAATGGATGCTGTTCCGTGTACGTCCGGTGCAGGCAAGTTGATCAAAATGTCTTTTGTTCTCTTATTGAAGTAATCGACAGTACCAGTTAATTTATTATTGACCAAACCGAAATCGAAACCGACATTTGTCATATAGGTAGATTCCCAAGTCAGAGCCGGATTGGCCAGTCTGGCTTGTGCAAGACCTAATATCAGTGCGTTGTTCAACGTGTAGTTGAATGCAGAACCGGAGCTTGGTTTATTAGCGTAAGTTGCGATCGCGTCGTAGTTCCCAACGGAATTGTTACCCAAAGAACCATAAGATAAACGGAACTTTAGGTTGCTCAACCCTTTCTCCACCCAATCTTCCATAAAGGCTTCCTGATCCATACGCCATGCAACGGAAGCAGAAGGGAAGTAACCGGTACGGTTATTTGAAAGGAAGCGGGATGATTGGTCTGCACGAAGATTGACTTCTAGTAAGTATTTGTTTTCCCAATCCAGATTGATACGTCCGAAGAAAGAACGCATAGCCCATTCGGTGCTTGAACCGGAAGCTGTTGCATCACCGATTGCAGCATCGATCACGTTCAAACTTAAATCGATCATGTCATATTTTGTAGCAGAGAAGTTCTTGCTGCGATACATTTCCTGGCTGGCTCCGACCATTGCGTTCAAACCTAAGCGGTCATTCATGAAACGTTTCTCGTAGCGTGCTACAACATCTCCGAAGAAGCGTTCGGTTTTACCGTCGTAATTCATGATGTTGGTTTTTCCTCTGTTGGAGTAAGTGATCACGTTATCACGGAAGTTCCAACCGTCGATGAAAACAGGTTTCCGGCTTCGTTGTTCATCCACGAACTCATAAGAATATGATGCTGTAACAGAAAAGCCTTCGAACGGTTTCAACGTTCCGACGAAACGAGAACGCATATTGGTTTTGCGGATATTACCAGCTTTGCTGTTCAAACGGATCAAAGGGTTGTTATTCGCCGATTGTGCGTCGTCTTCACTATTATTCATAGCTCCGTATCGTCCGTCCGGTGCACGGAATACCATACCGGGAGTCGTTGCTGATGCGTAGGTGAACACATCATCAACAGATGTGTCTTTCTTGTCACTTGCCGTATATTTGGCAGATGGTTCCATGTTTGAAACATATCCGCTGACTTGTGCCCCTAAATTCAACCACGGTTTTACATCGGCTGAAATGTTTACACGTCCGTTATATTTTTCGAAGCCGGTATTTTCCATTACCCCCGGATTCTTTTGATAACCGAATGATGAATAGAAACGGATTTTGTCACTACCGCCACTCATGGAGATGACGTGGTTGTGAGAAGTCGAAGGTGTAAATGTCTCGTCAATCCAGTTTGTATTCGGATATTTTAACGGATCTCATCCACCATCTGCCCGCCATTCGTCTATGACAGCTTGTGAGAACTGAGCTTTCAAATTAGAATTGAGGTAGCCTTCGTTGATCAATTCCATATAAGTGGCATAATCAGAAACGGGGTCCATAGAGCTGGGGATACTTGGTGATGTGAATGAAACATACCCGTTGTAGTCCAACTTAATAGAACCAGCTTTCCCTTGTTTGGTGGTAATCAAGATAACACCATTTGCAGCACGTGAACCATAAATTGCCGATGATGCGGCATCTTTTAATACGGTCATCGATTCGATGTCCTGTGGGTTAACAGTGTTGATACCCGCTTCTACACCGTCGATAATGACCAATGGGGAAGATTCATTCAGTGTTCCTTGACCGCGAACCTTGATCGACGCATTGTCGTTACCCGGCTGATTGGCCGTACCTTGTACGTTTACACCGGCTGCAAGACCTGCCAATGCATGGGATACGTTGGTAATAGGGCGACTTTCTGTCAACTCTGCAACATTAATAGTTGATACGGACCCGGACAAGTTTACCTTTTTCTGTGTACCGTAGCCTACAACTACAACTTCGTCTAACGCCTGTGAGTCTTCGGCCAGCTTAATGTTGAACGAAGTCTGATTGTTTACGGGGATTTCCTGATCCTTATATCCGATATAAGAAACAACAAGGATGGAATTAGGAGATACTTCCAGAGAAAAATTACCGTCCATGTCGGTAATTGTACCGTTGGTAGTTCCTTTTTCTACGACATTAGCTCCAGCGATAGGGCCCAGGGCATCTTCTACTACACCTTTGATACTGTGTTTTGCCTGTTGAGGAGAAGCTACAACAGGATTCGGCTCATCTGAACCAAACGTATCGGTAGAAGGATTAGCGGAGGCCATCCCGATTGATGCCAGGAACATAGTAGCTCCTAAGGACATCGCTCTCGATACATAAAAGCGTTTAAAATCTTTTGTCATAATAACACCAGATTGATTAATAAATTGATAATAATTCTCATTTCTCTAAATAGGCACTTTGTGTTTTTTCAATTGTGTTTTTCACAAAAGTGTGTTACTGATCTAAGTTCTCCAAGAACTATGATGAAAACGTTGCAAATTTAGATGTTAATAATGTGTATGAATGTATACTTTTATCCATTTGATATGCACTAATCTTCCAACGGTGAGTTTTTAGCAATGTGTTAAATATTTATATATTAATACATTGTGATTTGCATGTTTTGTATAACATATAAATTAAGCTTAATTGGCAATATACTTATTTAGAATTCAGTTTGTAATATTCACATAGGTATACATTGAAGTGTAAAAACGATACAGCTAAGGCAAATTCTCATAGTTTGGCAGATATGAATCATAAATGATGATTTATCATCATGATGGTTCAACATGGATTTCCGATTCAGCTTCACCCGTCTTTGATACCTTTTGATTGTCATGTCATACAAGGGTGAAGGCAGATATCCGGACTGCCTTCACCTCAAAAATTTGCCTTCACTCTGTCTCGTCCTGATTTGGGTTAGTCATGTTCCTCTCGGTTTCACATCTATATAATTAAATGAAAAACAAGGAGACTACAATATTGATTAATAAACAAATACACAGGCATTAACAGCTATTACTACCACTCCTTACCTTTTTGACTAAGGGCGAAAAGGTTTTTGACCAGTGTCGAAAAGGCTTTTGACCTTGGTCGAAAAGGTATTCGACTAAAGGCAAAAGGTCTATGACCAGGCTGTTTGACAACAGAAACATACCCATTGTCACTTAATATAGAATCTTCCGAGACCGACCTGGTCTCTGATGAAGGCAAACATAAGCGGTGAAGGCAATTCGCGGATGATGGCGAAACGCCATAGTCCTTGGAGAACTACGATAAAAATACTCTTTTGTGAAAGGTGCATATAGAAAAATGCAAGGTTCCGGTTTTGGAGGATGAGAATTATAATGTGGCAGGAAACACCTTAAATTTCCGCTTTTGGACAATCCGTGCACATGAATTGGATGAATATGTCTCTTTCTCATAGAGGGGACCTCTATTTTTGCGATATTGAAAAATAATACCTATGAGAACACAACGATTCATCACAATCGTGTGCCTGTTGCTTTGGACAGTTGCACACTTGCACGCGTATGAAAAACGCGACTTGTTGCAGAAAGAGGCCGATTTTGAGAAAGTCAAATCCGCGTTGATAATGGAGCAGAAGTGGGTGCCGTATCCTGATTATTCTGACCGGGCCGGTTGGGATAAACTCCTCGGTGATTATAAAGAAAAGTATATCCGGAAAGGAGAAAGTTATCTGGATTATGAGTGGAAGGTTGTGAAAGCGACCGATTATCTGGAGTTCGGACGAAGTGGTGACCGGGCGATTATGGAGAGTCCGTTCGGTAAAAACAATTCCGCACTCGGAAGCTTGTTCATGGCAGAGATGGCTGAAGGGAAGGGACGCTTTGTCGATCAGATTATCAATGGTGTTTTTGCAAGTTGTGAAATGACGAGCTGGGCACTGTCGGCCCATTTGGGATTACAGAAGGTCGGAGGATGCTTTCCGAGCTATGAAGAACATGTGATTGATTTGGGTTCGGGAAATCTTGCTTCCCAGTTGTCTTGGATTTATTATTACCTGAAACCTTCTTTCGATAAGGTAAATCCTTTGATTTCAAAAAGGCTGCGGCATGAATTACAGGTCCGCATCCTCGATACCTATATGAATGAAGATCATTTCTGGTGGATGGCGTTCAACCTGAAGCCTGGCGGATTAGTGAATAACTGGAATCCGTGGTGTAACTTCAATGTGCTGCAATGTTTCTTCCTGCTTGAGAATGACCGGGATAAATTGGCAAAAGCGGTTTACCGGACGATGACTTCCGTGGACCATTTCATTAATTATACGCATGGAGACGGAGGTTGCGAGGAAGGCCCTTCTTATTGGGGACATGCTGCCGGAAAGATGTACGATTATCTGCAGATGCTTTCTGACGGGACAGGCGGTAAAGTCTCCGTATTCGATCAGCCTATCATTAAGAATATGGGTGAATATATTGCCCGCTCTTATGTGGGGAACGGCTGGGTGGTCAACTTTGCCGATGCTTCTGCCAAAGGAGGAGGGGATGCCGATCTCATTTTCAGGTATGGGAAAGCAGTCGAAAGCCCTCTTATGATGAACTATGCTGCTTATCTCAAGAGTCTTTCTGATAAGGACGGTATTCCTTCCGGTGACCCTTTCCGTCTGTTCCAAACCTTGCTCTCCCGTGAAGAACTGGAAGGAATGAGTGCCGATTATCAGGCTCCCGGCTATTCCTGGTATCCGGAAACCGAATTTTGCTATATGACCAACAAGAATGGCTTTTTTGTGGCAACGAAAGGAGGCTATAATAATGAAAGCCATAATCATAACGATGCAGGGACCTTCTCCCTTTACTTGAATACGACGCCTATTTTTATCGATGCCGGAGTCGGGACCTATACCCGTCAGACCTTCAGTTCCGAACGCTATTCAATCTGGACAATGCAGAGTAATTATCACAACCTGCCTATGGTGAACGGTGTGCCACAGCAGTTCGGTTCGGAATTTAGGGCTACGGATGTGCACTTTGATCCGAGACGTATGTATTTCTCTGCAAATATTGCGACAGCTTATCCGGCAGAGGCAAATGTAAAAAAATGGGTCCGTTCGTATCAGTTGGGAAAGAACTCCCTGAAAATAGAAGATTCGTTCTCTTTGAACAAGGCGGATAAACCGAATCAGGTCAATTTCCTCACTTGGGGGAAGGTGGATGTGTCGGTTCCGGGAGTAGCCACGGTTGAAGTGAATGGCGAGAAAGTCCGGATGACGTATAATAAGAGCACCTTTACACCGACTGTCGAAACGATCCGGCTGGACGATCCTCGCTTGTCGAATGTTTGGGGCGAACAGGTCTACCGGATATCGTTGAACGCCAATAAGCAGCCGCTTTCCGGCTCCTATACTTATACAATAACAACAATAAAATAATTGGTACATGATGAAAAATTTGATTGCATTTGCTTTTTCGGCATTTCTGCTATCTTGTGCAGGTGCCCCTAAGACAGAGGAAAAAAGTTTTATTGACGAGAATATCGATTTTGCCCGTGCACAAATAGGGAATGAGATCGGTGTGATCGAAGCGAGTGGGAAATGCTTGAATCCGGTGACGCTTAAGACAGACAGTTCTGTCTATTATTGTGGTTATGCGGATTGGCGGAGCGGCTTTTTCCCCGGATCTGTCTGGTATTTGTATGAACTGACGGGCGACAGCACGTTGCTGCCGTTGGCCGCCAAATATACGGATGCCATAGAGGAAGCCAAAAACCTGACTTGGCATCATGATATCGGATTTATTGTAAATTGCAGTTTCGGGAATGGCTTGAGACTGGCAGGGACGCCTTCTTATAAAGATGTGATGGTGCAGGCTGCCAAGTCGTTGTCTACCCGCTTCCGTCCGGCTGCCGGGATTATCCAGTCGTGGGATGTGGAACGTGGATGGCAGTCCGAACGGGGTTGGGAATGTCCGGTTATCATTGACAACATGATGAATCTGGAACTGATGTTCGAAGCGACGCGTCTGTCCGGCGACTCTTCTTTCTATAAGATTGCGGTGTCGCATGCCGATCGTACCATGGAGGAACATTTTCGCCCGGATGGAAGTTGTTACCATGTGATTGACTACAGTATCAAGGATGGTAAAGTGCGCCATCGCCAGACGGCACAAGGATATGCCGACGAATCTATCTGGAGTCGCGGGCAGGCATGGGCTATCTACGGTTATGCGGTATGCTATCGTGAAACCAAGGACCGTAAATATCTGGATCAGGCCTTGAAAACTTTCAATATGATGAAGAATCTGGAGAATATGCCGGAAGATCTGATTCCTTACTGGGATATGTCGGCTCCGAATATCCCGAACGAACCACGCGATGTATCGACGGCTTCCTGTATCGCTTCCGCGCTTTATGAGATCAGTACGATGGATGTTCCGGATGCAGCCGGCTATAAAATGTATGCCGACAGTATCATGGTTTCACTTTCTTCTCCGGCCTATCGGGCTGCATTGGGCACGAATGGAAACTTCCTGCTGATGCATTCTGTTGGCAGCATTCCTCACAATTCGGAAATAGACGTCCCATTGAACTATGCCGATTACTATTATCTGGAAGCATTAAAACGTAAACGGGATATCGAGAAAGGTCTTTAGTTAATGAGGATGCATTATGCTTAAATATCTATTTCCCTTATCATTTTTCTTTTTTATATAATATTCATAACTTTGCTTATCCGCGCGTATCGGGACCGGCAAGGAGAGTTTCCGTTCGATAAACCCTATTATTTGCTGATCGATATGTTGTTGGGTGGAGCTTGTATTGGCGAAGTCGATTCTTTGGCTTTGCCGGTGGAGATGAAAGTGGGGCAGGTAC
>OJSA01002277.1_pt1 | contig 13571 bp, 18 predicted proteins | sample 1599341 | NCBI WGS metagenome assembly OJSA01 (sample SAMN04168657, study PRJEB22393) | human gut metagenome | biome: human gut microbiome; feature: stool | host: Homo sapiens | collected 2014-03-20 | reverse complement strand
TCCTCCTCCGCACCGCCGGTGGCCACATAGGCGTCGCGGATGGCCCGCGCCCGGTCCTCGGCCTCCTGAAGCACCTGGTCGATGCGGGTCTGAATGGCCAGGTTAATGCGCTGCTCCAGGTCGGTGTCCCCGGGCAGCTCCAGGGCGGGCAGGCGCACGTCGATAAGGCGCTCCCGCTCGTCGATGTGGTACTCCGTGACGGTGACCACCCGGGCCAGACCGCCCAGCACCGGCACGTCGGACACCGCCCGGGCAAAGGCCGGACTGGCGTTGACCAGCAGCACAAAGCAGGCGCAGCCCGCCAGCACCCCGCTCACGCTCCGGCGAAGCGCCCGGCGGCCCCGCAGCCGCCGCTGGCCCGCCCGCAAGGCAGAGGCTACGGCAAATTCCAGCTCCTCCGGCACCGGCGTGCTCTCATGGCGCACCCTGGCCCGTTCCCACATATCCGGCATATCAGCACTCCTCCTCTGTCAGCTCCCGCAGACGGCGCAGGCTCTTATAGAGCCTGGATTTCACGGTGTTCAAGTTGGTGTTGGTCACCCGCGCAATCTCCTCCAGCTTCATGTCCTCGAAAAAGCGCAGTCGCACCACGGTCTGCTCCTTCCAGTCCAGGCGCTCGATGGCGTCATAGAGATCCAGCCTCTCCCCGGGGTCCCGGGCGGGCGCCGGGGTCTCCAGCAGGGTGTCCTCCAGGGGTACCAGCCGTTTGGCGCGGCGGTGGTGGTTCATACTCTCGTTGAGCAGGATGCGGTAAAACCAGGTTTTGAGATACTCCGGCCTGCGCAGTGTATCCGACTTGGCCAGAGCCTTGACAATGCTCTCCTGCACCACGTCCAGCGCCGCATCCCGGTTTTTGACATAGCTGTACGCCAGGCGGTAAAATTCCTCCTGGTGAGCCACAATATAGTCGCTCAACTGCTGGCGGACAGTCTGTTCCAAGGTCCGGGCGCTCCTTCCTGCTTCTGTTGCTTAGACGCGGCACCAGCCCAAAAAGTTTGAAAAAAAGTGCCGGTACCCGGCACTTTTTTTGGGGGAACGCAGGTTACTCCAGCCCGTCCAGGGCGGCCCGGGCTTTTTCAGCATCGGCGGCCACGGCCAGCAGGACGGAGTTGCCCCGCTGCTCCACAATGGCGCTGTCCAGCTTGGAGACCTCGTCGGGCTGGTAGCTCTCCAGCACAGCCTTCTGGTCGGCTACCCTGGCCTCCAGCCCATCCAGGGCGGCCGCTGCCGCGTCCTCATCGGTGAGCACCAGCACTGCAATCTCCTCCGCCCCGGCGGACAGGGAGGTGTAGACGGCGCTGCCGGTGATGGTGTCAGCATCAATTCCGTACAGGGCGGCGGCGGTGTCCTGGTCTACGGTGTCCAAGGCATCGCTGAACGCGCCGGAGTCCAGCAGGGCCTGGGCGGCCGTCTCCGGGTCATAGGGGGTCTGGCCCACCGCCCCGCCGCCTCCGCAGGCGGTGAGGGCCAGGCACAGCAGGGCCGCCGGCATCAGGCGGATCAACAGGGATTTCATGTTTCATTCGCTCCTTCCGCGGCGGTCTGGCCCGCCGCATAGCAGTCCGCATCCACGGTGTGCTCCATCAGGTAGGCCAGCCACTTCTGGTACCATGCCTTGGTAAAGTGTACCCCATCCACGGTGGCGTCGGCGGGGAGAATACCGTTTTCGTCGGTGAGGGCGTCTGCCACGTCCAGGAGCACTACCTGGTACTCCTCAGCCAACTGGGGAAAAATGGCGTTGTAGGCGGCCACCCGGTCGTTATTCACATAGTAAGGCTGCTTGTTGGCGGCGCACTTCTCCGCGTTCACCGGCACCAGATTTTCCAGATAGACCACCGCGCCGGGCTGACTGGCCTTAACCTGCTTCAGGAAATCACCAAAGGTCTGGTGGAACGCCTCATCATTAAAATATCCCAGTTCATTGATGCCCAGGGATATGTAGATTTTGGCGTATTGGGGCCCCTTCTCCAGGGCCTGCTCCACCGTGTACTTGCCGCCGTCCAGCTCCACCACGGCGCGGTCGTCCATCTCGAACACGGTCAGTCCCTTGTAGCAGTAAAAGTCCGCCCCCTTAATGCCGCTGTAGAGGCGCAGGCCGTCGGTGCGGGAGTCGCCTATAAACAGTGCATCGGCAAAGTAATCCATCTCCACCGCCTCGGCGGCAGGGGCGGGCTGGGTGAAATCAAAGGCCGCAGGGGTCGGCTCCGGCGTGGGTGTGGGCTCCGGCGTGGGCTCCGGCGTGGGTGCGGCTGTCGGGGTGGGAGTGGCCGCCGCAGGCGGGCTCGCTGCGGCGGTGGGCTCCTCTGGGGCACGGCCCAGAGATGGGATCAGGATCAGGCCGAGGCACACCGCCGCGGCCGCCGCCAGCAGAGGCAGCGGATTGTGCCTGCGCGGCCTGTTTTGCGCCCGTTTGGGCTGATATTGGGATGGCAACTGGGACACCTCGATTAAATATTGTTTTTTTCTTCTTTGAGAATCAGCGCTTGGAGCGCCGCGTATCCGTCCACCTCCCAGGTGGGGACGATGGCGGGGTCGCCGGGCAGCCGGCCCGGATTGTACCAAGCCGTGTCCAGCCCGGCCTGGATGCCCCCCTGGATATCGGCCAGGAGGTTGTCCCCCACCATCAGCACCCGGCGGGGGTCTGGATTCCCCAGTGTACGGAGCACCGGGGCAAAAAAGGCGGAGTCTGGCTTGCTGGCCCCCAGCTCCTCCGAAATAAACAGCCAGGGGATGAGGCCGTTCAGGGGGGATGCCTCGAAGCGGCGGCGCTGGGCGCGGGCCACGCCGTTGGTGACAATGGCCAGGGTGCAGCGGGGGGCCAGGGCGCGGCACAGCGCCTGAGCCCCCGGCAGGAGGTAGGAGCCCTCCCCCAGGTGGTCCAGGTAGGCCCGGTTGAGGGCCGCGGCATCTCCCGTCCGGCCCAGGGCCCGCAGCAGGGCGGCAAACCGCTCTACCACCAGCCACTCCCGGCGCACCTCACCCCGGTCCAGCCGGTTCCAGAGCGCCCGGTTGATGGATAAGTAGCGCGCCTCGGTCTCCCCGTCGGCGGGCAGTCCCGCCTCCTCCAGCGTCTGGCGGAGGGCCTCACGCTCGGCCCGGTCAAAGTCAAACAGAGTATGATCCGCGTCAAACAGGACAACCTCATAGCGGGGCATGGTATCTCTCCTCTCTCAGCCCCGGCGGCGGGACTGGTAGGTGGTGAACAGGCGGACTACGGAGGCCACCAGCAGCACGCCCACCGCCAGCGCGCCCGCCAGGCCCAGTGTATGCATCAGTGTGTCCAGAAACAGCTCGGTGTCGCCGTTCAGGGCGTGTTCCATGGTGTAGTAGATGCCGCCGCCTGGCACCAGGGGAAAGAGGGCCACCAGCAGGTAGCTGGTCACCGGGCACTTGCGCAGCCGGGCCATCACCTCCGACCAGGCCGAGATGACCAGGGCGGCAAAAAAGGACTGGATAATATCGTTGCCCACCAGCGGCCCGGTGAGCAGGTAGCACAGCCAGCCCAGGGCCCCGCCGCCGGCGCAGATGAGCATGCCGGCGCCGTGGATGTTGAACAGCATGGAAAAGCCGATGCAGGCCAGGAAGGCGTAGACACAGGGCAGGAGATAAAGAAGGGCCTCTCTCATAGCGCGCCTCCCGTCACCATCCGGGTCAGGCCCAGGGCCAGGGCGGTGCCCAGAGCGATGGCCGCGCCGATGAGCAGCGCCTCCGCCGCCTTGCTGATGCCCGCCACCATATCGCCGGCCATGATGTCCCGCATGGCGTTGGTCATGGCGATGCCGGGCACCAGGGCCATCAGCGCGCCGATGATGATGAGGTCCTGGTTCTGCCCCACCCCAAGCCGGGTGAGCGCCACGGCCGCCAGGGCGGAGGCCGCGCCGCCGGCGATGGTACGGAAGAACAGGTTGGCGCCCAGCCGGGTCATCAACGCCATACAAAGGCCGATGACCATGCCGCACAGCCCTCCGCACAGCCCGTCGGTCGGGGTTCCGCCGTAGAACAGGGAGAACATGCCGCAGCCCAGGAAGTGGGCAGCCAGTTGGGTGGGCAGGGAGTAGACCCGGTGGGTGCGGGTAATGGCCTCCATCTGCTCCAGCGCCTCTTCAAAGGCGGGGGTCTCCCGGCACAGGCGGCGGCACAGGCCGTTGTACTTCTCCAGCAGGTAGATGTCGGTGCCGTGGGTTGGCATCCGGCGGATCTGGGTCACGGGCCGGCCGTCGGGGGAGGTCAGGCTGACCATCAGGCAGTTGGGAATGGCAAAGACCTCCCCCCGTGGGGCACCGTAGGCCTGGAGAAGCCGCTGAATGGACTCCTCCACCCGGTAGATCTCCGCACCGCTCTTCATGAGCCGGTAGCCCATCTCACTGACCATGTCCAGCAGCTTGTTGTAGTCGAGCTCCAATGTGGGATACACCCGCCTTTTCAGGTTTGAAATAAATGGGTCAGCGGCATCACGCAGATGCCGCACAGCGTGGCCCACAGGGCCGGCCGGTCGTGGCCGTACTGCCGGGAGGAGGGGATGAGCTCTTCCACCGCGATATAGACCATGATCCCGGCCACCGCGCCGAACAGCACCCCCAGCAGCAGCCCGTTGAGAAAGGGACGCAGCAGCGCAAAGGCCAGCACCGCCCCCACCGGCTCCGTCAGGCCGGAGAGCAGGGTGCAGCGGAAGGCCCGCCGCCGGCTTCCGGTGGCGTACCACACGGGCATGGCCACCGAAATACCCTCCGGGATGTTGTGCAGGGCGATGGCCAGGGTGATGCTCACCCCCAGGGTCAGATCCTCATACCCCGCCAGAAAGGTGGCCACGCCCTCCGGGAAGTTGTGCAGGGCCATGGCCAGCGCCGACACAAAGCCCACCCGGAACAGGTTTTTGTGGGGGGCCTCGCCGGTGTCGGCGTCAAAGGCGTCGTGGGGAACCAGGTGGTCCAGGGCGGCGGCGCAGCCGATGCCCGCGGCCAGGGACAGCACCGCCGCCAGCGCCCCTGGGCGGCCGCCCAGGGATGCAGTCAGGTGCTCCCGCGCCGTGGGGAACAGGTCGGTGAAGGACACCGCCAGCATCACACCCCCGGCAAAGCCGAGGGAGACCGCCAGCAGCTTTTCACTCCTTCTCCGGGCGGCAAAGACCACCAGCGCCCCCAGCAGGGTGGACAGCCCGGCGGCCAGGGACAGCAACAGCGCGCGGACAGCGGCGGATTCCAGCATAGCAGCATACCCCGATTCCTTGTGTGGTACAGCTACTATTCCACACAGGCCGGGATTTAGCCGCGCCAAGTTCCTCCGGCGGCCGGTTCAGCCGTTTCCGGCGGAGCACTTGGCCGCGTCGATGGCCAGCACGATCATCAGGCACAGCAGGGCGTCCTCCGGCCGGGCGATGTCCAGCACATAGGTGTCGGTCCAGTGGAGCAGCTCCTTGGACGCGGCCATCACTGTGCGCCCCGCCGGGTCGGTGACGGCGTAGTCCCACTCCAGAAAGCTGCCCTCCACCTCCCAGCCGTTGCAGTCCAGTGTAAACCGGGGGTGAAACAGGGCAAATTCCTTGCGGATGCACCCCAGGTATTCCTCCCCCGCATAGAGGGCGAACCGGGGCAGGAGGGTCAGCACTTCTTCCTTTACCGTCCCCAGGTGGTCTCCGGCCGGGCCGTAGATCTCCAGCCGGTGTCCCCAGGACAGCTTGCCCTCCACGGTATAGGCGGTGCGCCCCTCCTCGTCATAGATGTCATAGCTGTCAAACCAGGAGAGAAACCGCTGCTTGAACAACAGGCGCATTTGGGCCTCCTTTCCGTGCCAACGTACAGACGCGGGCAGCCTGCAAAAAGTTGCGGATCGCCCGACAAAATTCGGGCGGAATGTTCTTCACGTAATCCTAACACGAAATAAGCGGCCTGTCCAGAAGGGGATGCGCATCCGCCCCAAAACGCGCAAACGGGCCGCGCCATGGGCGCGGCCCTCAGCCTGCCGAAGCCCTCTTTTCGACAGGCTGGAAGACTGTTTAAATCTTTAAAACCGTTTCTAAAAGTCGTTTGATCCGGCATGAAAGGGAACCCTGACGGTTCATCCCCGCGCCAAGCGCCGGCGCAAAGCGGCGGCGGCGCTCCGAACCGCCCTGCGGGGCAGTCTCCGCTCCGGGGCGGTCAGGCCAGCCCGAAGCGGGAGGCGTCCTCCCACTCCGTCAGGCCGAGGCGCTGCCGCGCCTTGGCCTGCTCCAGCGTCAGCCTGACAGGGTCCTCCTGCAAATAGTCCAGCAGCTCCTGAATGCCCTCCCTGGTAAGGTTGCTCACCTCGAAAATCCGCTCACAGCCGGAGTTGACCATCCAGTTGCGCACCATGGGCACGTTGGCGTAGGGGGAGTCAATCTTCGTGATGATGCCGATGAGCGGCCGGTTGGTGAAGCACTGGCAGTTGGCTTCAAAAACGCTGAAGGGCTCGTCAGCCGCCATCAGCAGGGCCAGCACGTCCGCCTCAAAGGAGAAGCAGGCCAGCCCCAGCCCGCACCGCTTGGTCTCCGAATACTCCCCCGGCGAGTCAATGATGTCCGTCCCCGTGTTGGTGTACTGGGTCTTGTGGTAGTGCAGCTCCTCGCCCGATAAAATCTGGGTCAGGGAGGTCTTGCCCGCCTCGCTCCGGCCCATCAGAAATAACTTCTTCATCTCTCTTTGTCACCGCTCCGTAAGTTCACAGACGGTGAAGCCCAGCTCCGTCCGGAAAAATTCCACCACATGCTCCAGGGCGCTCTTGACCTCCGCCCGGCTGCCCAAAAGGATCACCGCGCCGCTGAACCGGTCCAGAAAGCCCAGCTCCACGTTTCCGCTCTTCATGGCCACGTCGGCGGCCACCACCGTGGCCTCCCACGGGGTCAGGTGCAGCAGGCCGATGGACTGGCCGGTGTGATCCTCCCCCAGATGGGTGCCGATGTGCAGCCCCAGGTTCTCATAGACCCGCCGGTCCGTCACGCCGATGAGCTGGGCCAGAGAGAGCTCCTTGCCCACCACCCGGACCCGGACCGTACGCAGCTCCCTGCCCTTGAGTTCCTCATACCGCCGGGAGAATACCGCCTCCAGGAACTCCTCCCGTGTCATACGCTTCCCCATCGCCGCGCCTCTTACCGCTTGGTGATCCTGCACACCACATACCCCAGCTCATCGCGGAAGTAGTTTACAATCTCCGTCAGGGCAGAGGTGACGTCCGCCAGCTCGCCCGTGATGATGACCGTGCCGGTAAAGCGGTCGGCAAAGCCCAGGTATACGTCGCCGCTCTTCACTGCGATGTCGGCGGCGATCACCGCCGACTCCGGCGGTGTCATGTTCATGATGCCGATGGCGGCGGCGCCGTAGTCGATGGCCGGGTTCAGGCCCAGCTTCTGATAGATGATGGGGGCCGGCCCGCCGATGACGTGGGCAAAGGTGATCTCCTTGCCCGCCACCGTCTCCTGCACAATCCGAATTTTATCATTGGTATCGCTCATATGCGCTCCGCCCCCTGTATCCTTCTCTCCCAACGGGGCCATGCCCCGGTACGTATTTTTTATTATACTATTTTCTCCGCGGGAATGTCAATGCGCAGGGCGCTCTTGACAGGATGCGCCTGGCGGAGTAATATACTTATCAATAATATATATTATAGATAAGTATATGGAGGACGATTTTGTGAAACCGGATTGGGTTCAAATGTCAGAGTATATGCAGCAGCTGCGGCAGTTGGCCCGGCGGGCCGCCGTCCACCAGCGCCTGCCCCTGACCGGGTCGGAGCTGGAGCTGCTTGCCCGCCTGTGGATGGCGGAGGAGCCGGTGACCCCCCTGGGCCTGAGCCGGAGCATGGGCTTACAGCAGGTGAACGTCAGCCGCCTCATCCGGGGCCTGCGGGCGCGGGCGCTGGTGGCGGCCGCCCCCTCCCCCACCGACCGGCGCAGCTATACCCTGTCTCTCACCCAGGCGGGACGGCAGGCCCTCCAGGACGGGTGCAGGGCGTATCTCTCCCCCCTCTACCGGATGCGGGAGGGGCTGGGGGAGGCGGAGTTCACCCGGCTGATGGAGGAGATCACCCAGGCCAACCGCCGCCTGGACGCCGCGGCCGTGAAAGGGGGTGGGGAGCCGTGTCCTTCTATGGACTGATGCAGTTGGGGGTGCCCCAGCTCAAGGGCCTGCTCCGCCAGGCCGCCGGGGCCGAGCGCAGGCGGCTTCTCCTGGCCCTGCTGGCCCGGGACGCCGCCTGTGTGGGGTTTGCGGTGGTGTTTATCTCCGCCCTCACCGCCCTGTTCGGTGGGGCCAACAGCCCCGCGGCGGTGGTCATTTTCTGTCTGCTGCTCAGCTGCCGCTTTGTCCATTACAACTACCGCATGGCCGACACCCTGCGGAACATGGCGGCCGCCTTCGCCCTGCTCACGCTCGGGCCCGCCCTGGCCCCTCTGGGCGGGCCCCTGCTCCACCTGCTTCTCAACCTGTTCTGTATCGGAGTGCTGCTGCTCATCACCGCCGACCAGCCCGAGCTGGGCAACGCCTCCCTCTACCTGTTCAGCTATCTTTTCCTGTATGGAAATCCGGTCAGCGGGCGCTCGCTCGCCCTGCGGGGGCTGGAGATGCTGCTGGGCTTCGCCCTGTGCGCCGCGGTGCTCTACCATAACCACCGGGGCAGGACACCGGAGCGCCCCTTCCGGGCGGTACTCCGCGCCTTTTCCCTCGCCGATGAAAAGTGCCGCTGGCAGCTCCGGGTGGCCGTGGGCATCAGCCTGGCGGTGCTCACTGGGGAGCTGCTGGGCCTGCCCCGCATCATGTGGGTGGGCTTCTCGTGCAGCTCCATTCTCACCGCCTACGGGTCCCACCCCGTCCGGCGGGCGGCAGGCCGGGTGGGCGGCGTGCTGGGCGGCTCCCTGCTGTTCTGCCTGCTCTATCAGCTCTGCCCGCCCGCCCTCCACGGCGGCCTGGGCATCCTGTCGGGGCTCTGCCTGGGCCTGTGCGCCAGCTACGGCTTCTGCACCGTGTTCAACTGTCTGGGCGCCCTGCTCACCGCCAGCGCCCTCTTCGGTCCCGGCCCCGCGGCCGCCATCCGGGTATGCAACAACGTGCTGGGCAGTCTGTTTGGTCTTTTCTTTGCACTGGTATGGCCCTGGCTTCTGGACGCGCTGTCCCGCCGCCGGACGGCGGCGGCCCGGGAGAGCTAGCCCGCCAGGAATGCCACGTTGTCCCGGATGCGCCCATCCTCCGGAGACAGGGCCAGGGCCTGCCGGGCGGCCTCCAGGGCCTCGCCCCGCCGCCCGGTGTGGTACAGCCCCAGAGAGAGGAGATCCCAGGGCAGGCTCCCCCACGCCTCCGCCTCGCAGATATAGGTCTGAGGGCGGTCGGTAATTGCCAGGGCCTGACGGCACAGGTACACCACCCCGTCCCACTCCGCCTCCTCATAGAGTAGGCGCGCCAGCTCCAGGTAGGGCTCCCGCAGGTGAGGGGCCTCCCCGATGGCCCGCCACAGCCACCGCCGGGCCTGCTCCGGCCGGCCCTTCTGCCGCCACGCCCGGGCGAGAAACCGCATGGAGGCGCACCGCTCATCCGCCCAGACGGCGGTGGGCAGGGACAGGTGGCGCTCCAGTGTGCGGATACAGTCGTCCCACCGGCCGTAGAACAGGTACTCCCGGCCCAGGTAATGGGTGTTGCGGTCGTCCTCCGGGGCCTCCGCCACCGACAGCTCCAGCAGGGGCAGGTACTGCCCCCGGGATTTGGCGGGGTCGGCGTGGTGGTCCAACTGCACCCCCTCCGCTGTGCACTTCCGCCCCGGTCCCCAGCCCTCCTGCCGCTCCAACACCTCGTGAACCGGGTGGGTCCAGCGGTATCCCCGGCGGGCGTGGATCTTCTCAATCCAGAACACGGTGCCCTCGGAGCCGTCGGCGTTGAAGTTCCAGGTATAGCGGTAGACCGCCTGGGTGGTCCCGTCCGTCCAGGCCGCCTCCAGCGCCGCCCGCCAGCCCGGGTGAAACACCTCATCCAGATCGGTACACACACAGATGTCCGCGTCCTCCGGTACCAGCTCCAAAGAGCGGTTGCGGGCCGTGTCAAACCGCCAGGGCTCCACCCTCTCTTCCACAACCACCGCCCCCAGGGCACGCAGGCGCTCCGCGGTCCCGTCGGTGGAGCCGGTGTCCAGCACATACACCCCGTCTGCCTCCGCCATGGAGGCCATCCAGCGTTCCGCATGTCCGGCCTCATTTTTGCAAATGGCATAAACCACAATCTTCACAAAGCAATCCCCCTTATAGGAACGCCGCGGGCGGCGCAGCAGCGCCGCCCGCGGCGTTTTTTTGGTGCCTGTACTCAGGTGCCCAGCAGCCCGGCCGCCCGCAGGTTTTCCAGAAGCTGGTTAAACCGTGTCACCACGTCCGCGGCGCTGGTGGCGTTCGCCACTGCGGTCGCCGGGGTCACGGACGGGCCGGTCGGGCCTGTGGCGCCTGCTGCGCCTGTCTCGCCTCTTGGCCCAGTCGGGCCAGTTGGGCCAGTCGGGCCGGTCGGACCCGTCAGGCCAGTGGGCCCCGTCGGGCCTGCGGGACCTATCGCACCCGTGAGACCCACGGCGCCGGTGGGGCCGGTGGGGCCTGGATCACCTGTCCCGCCCTGGGGACCCATGGGGCCCGCAGGGCCGGTGGGACCGTCCGGTCCCGGAATCCCCTGAGGGCCGGTCGGTCCAACCGGGCCGGTCGGGCCTGGAATGGGAGGGGGAGTCGGCGGACAGGGTGGAATTGGCGGGCAGGGCGGAACCGGATGGCAGGGGGAGCACACGCAGGGCCGCCGCTCCGGCTGGGCATTGATGCGGTTCATGGCGCACTCTCCGTTGGAATACCCCCCAAGGGGAGGCATACAATATTCTGACACGCGGCATTCTCCTTTTCAGAGCATTTGGCAGAGCGGCTGTCGGGCCGTTTTCTCTGCATCCTATCCTATGTCCTCCCCCCGTCCCCCGTGCCCGGCCAGCAGAGCGCCCCGCCTCCCGAACGGGAGGCGGGGCGTTCCTTCATATTGTGTATATGATTTGGAATAGGCCCTCCGGAGCCTCGTACGGAAGGCCCTCACATATAGAATGTTCTAAAACGCCGGGGACAGGACTGTGCGGTACAGTTCTGTCCCCGGCGTTTTTCAGATGGAGCAGGCAGGTTTGCAGCCGGCTGTGATGTCTGGTCCCCCTCAAACTTCATCGCAAAAATTCCAAAGGCTCTTTGCAGCGCCGGAAAGCGTTTTACATTTTTTTGATATTAAGCCAAGCGTCCACAAAAACTCCGGATTTTGAAGTGAGATGCACTTGATCCTGCCGCTGTACAGCTTTTCCACCAAAGGCCGCCCAATTAGGGTCACACCCTGGTTTTCAGCCGTCATTTCCAGCAAAAGGTCCCACTGGGATGTGGTAAACGTGATATTTGGCGTAAACCCCGCCTGCCGGCAATGGGCAAGCACCTGGTCGTGAAACATATAGTCCTTCGAGACCATCAGCATCGGCTCATCCCTAAGCTCGGCAATCTCCACTTCTGTCCGCTCTGCAAGCCGGTGATTCCGCGCCACTGCCAGCACCACATCAGAACGGTAGACGGTCTTTAACCTCATATGCGGATTTTCGTATGGCTCAATCACCACGCCCAGGTCTACCTGATCATTCATGACCAGTGCTTCAATCTTTTTGGAGGTTCCCTCTACAATCTGCAAATCAACCTGCGGATATTTACAGCCGTATTCAAACAGAATCTTTGAAAAAAAAACGCTCCCAACCGACGGTGGAAGCCCAAACCGCAGAGAACCCTTTACCTGTTCCAGCAAAGAAAACAGCTCGGCGGTACGGCTTTGCCAGTAATTCAAAATATCCACCGCATAACAGTAGACGTTTTCCCCTTCGCTGGTCAGGCTCAGCTCGCGGGGATCGCGCTTGAACAGCGTTACACCAAGCTCCGCCTCAAGGGCGCGGATCGATTTGCTCAGTGCAGGCTGGCTGATAAAGAGCTTTTCTGCGGCCTTTGTAAAGCTTTTCTCCTCCACAATACGCACAAAATATTCTAGCTGCATTCGTTTCATACATACTCCCTCAGCCGCCGCAGGCCGTGATGCCGCAAAGCCATGATTCCTCCTACACAAAAAACCATTCGAACAGTCGAGCGAATTGTATTTTTATTATAAAAACTTAAAATCCAGCAATATCAGGGCTCGAACGGTCAAGGTGTAGGAGTAGTCAAGTAATAACCGACTCTCCTACACCTCTTTTTACACCGTTCTGCCGCTTTAAGCACAGAAGCAAATAAATAGCTTTACTCGCCGCCGTACCCGCGTACATCCTCGACAAACGACCTGTTTCTCAAGTTATTTTCATACGCTTCCTGGATGATACGGATGGCGATGTCTACCTCACCGTTTTGCAGACCGTTCTCCCGGATAATCTCCTCGTACTCTGCATAGATGCGAAAGACTCGCTTGAATTGCTCTCTGGTCACCGGATTATCGGGGCAAACGCAGTACGATGCAAAACTTATAATCGAGCTGCGCTTGCTTTCAATGTAAAGAGACATGGTGATCTCATTGTTTTTATCCAGCCCTTCTTTCAGAACTTTAATGGATTCGTCATACACCTCTGCCCGATCATTGACCCACTTCATCCAGGAATCGCGTTTGGCAATATTGTCTGAATTGTAATGGGACTCCACGCTGCTTAGCATAGTTTTCACATCATGAATGGTTGTGGACATTTCCTGCATGGTCTGGCGCTCCTGCTTTTTACGAGCAAAATACTTTCGGATTTTGACGAATTCAGGAACGACTTTTCCCTTAAATTCCAAAACCTCACCGATGATCTGCATAACCAGAAATATGCCAATAATGGCTAGACCTAAAGCGACCGGCACATTCAGATACTCGATATAGCCAATCATTGTGATCGATCACCACCCCTTTACCAAGGCGGCTTTTCGTAGTCTGAGCCGTGAATGCTGAGGGCCAAGAGCATAATTTTCTTTGACCATCGCTCGACCTCCTATATTAGACGAACACAGACCTCAATCGCCCATGACTTCCTCAATCGTGTCAAGATCCGTCCACTTTACGTTGACCGTCCCCGGCTCCCATACGTTGTTGTCCTGCCCGGATCGCCACACATGGCCGTTGTGGGTGCAACAATCCCCGGTGTTGTACGGGCTCGTAGACATGGCGACGAAGGGGAGGGCCTTCTTAGGATCGTCCGACCAGTAGAACCCCCACTGGGCGGGCAGTTCCTCCGGCTCCTGGGGGTAGATTTCACTGTCGTAGACCTGGAGAAGACGAACCACCCGCCCGGCGCTGGACCGGCAGATAAAGCCGTCTTTCTGGCCTGCCTTGCGCTCCAGCATGTTTTTGGCAACTCTTGCCGCCTGGAAGTCTGGGATATACTCCTCCGCGGCATAGAGTTCCGTGCCGGTCATGGAGGGGGATTCCGCTTGCAGATTGACCGCGGCAGACTTCCCCGCCCGGCGCAGGGTATCCAAAACAAACTCTTTTTCAGTCAACGTCATTCACTCCTTCTCGAATTGCTTCCGCCATGGCGCCCCAGGTGACAGGCTCCTCCGGCTCTTCCGGCGGGAG
>OJSA01002261.1_pt1 | contig 13669 bp, 9 predicted proteins | sample 1599341 | NCBI WGS metagenome assembly OJSA01 (sample SAMN04168657, study PRJEB22393) | human gut metagenome | biome: human gut microbiome; feature: stool | host: Homo sapiens | collected 2014-03-20 | reverse complement strand
ATATCGTCATGGGCATCATAGCTGAAATCGTCGCAGGTGCTAAAAGTTATCGAAACATCAGGTGGAATATTGCTTCTTTTTCTCTATTCTGCCTTGGGCCTGCCGGTGTATTTTTGGCTTATTTCGCCGATCCTGCTGCGTGGGCTGAAACAATGCTGAACAACGGAACTTCACAAGAATACATTGACATGATGACAGCCTCGGCACCTACGGGGATGCTGCCGGTCATCTTTTTGGGGACAATCGTTCTGGCTTTCATAAGTGGCCTTGTTGGAAAGAAATTGCTTAAAAAGCAGTTTGAAAAAGCGGGGATCACCGCATGAACATCGGAAAAAGCCGCGGGGGTCTTTGGATAGACCCCCGCACAAAAATTCTGCTGTTGCTCTTATGTGTCCTGTCGGCAACGATGGCTCCGTCCCTTCTTTATGAAATGCTTGTCGTTGCGCTGGTAGCCTGCTTTGGAACTGCCTGTGGGAAAATACGCTACTCCATTATTGGGATTATTGTCTATGGAGTTTTCTACTTGTTGACACAGGCGGTGTTGCAGATGCCGTCCGGCAATGTACAGGTAATGTTGATTGCTTTCCTGGGGTTGGTTCATAAGGTTTATCCTTGTGGCATTTTGTCCGGCATTATCATTTCAACGACAAAAGTGGGAGAATTTCTTTCTGCTATGAATCGGAGCCATGTTTCACAAAAAATAGTGATTCCCATAGCAGTCATGCTACGCTATGTACCTACAATTCGGGAGGACTGGCGTTTTATCAAGGACGCTATGCGGATGAGGGATGTATCACCTAATCTTAAAAATTTTATATTACATCCGGCTATGACAATCGAGTGCATTTATGTTCCTCTGATGATGGCCGCATCCAAAACAGCGGACGAATTGACAGTCGCCTCTGTAACAAGAGGAATTGAAAATCCCACACAAAGGACTTCGTATGTAAAGATTGGCTTTGGCATAGCTGATCTCACTGTTGCCCTTGCCTTTCTTGCCATGTTCCTTGTGGGGCAATTCTATGGGGAGGTGTTTTGAATGATTGAACTGAAAAACATAACCTTCTCATACGAGGGACGAAATCAAGGCGGACTGCGTGACATTAACCTAACCGTCAAAGATGGGGAGTGCATTCTGTTGTGCGGGCGGAGTGGTTGCGGCAAAACAACGATCACCCGACTTGTCAACGGACTGATTCCACGTTTCTATGCAGGAGGCCTGACCGGGCAGGTTTTAGTTGATGGTAAAGATATCGCCGACTTGACCATGTATGAAATTGCAAAAAAAGTTGGGAGCGTATTCCAAAATCCGCGCACACAGTTTTTCAATACTGACAGCAACAGCGAAATTGCGTTTGGCCTTGAAAATCAAGGAATGCCAACGGAGGAATTGCGCCAAAGAGTAGAAACCACAGCGGCGGATTTAGAAATCCAGTCACTGCGTAATCGTTCCCTACACGCATTGTCCGGCGGCGAAAAGCAGAAAGTTGCGTTCGCCTCAGTTTATGCTATGAACCCGGACATTTACTTGCTGGATGAGCCATCCTCTAATCTGGATATGGATGCCATACAAGATTTAAGAAAGCATCTGAAATTTGTCAAGCAACAGGGAAAGACAATTTAATCGCGGAACATCGACTCTATTATTTGATGGATGTTGTGGATCGTATTGTCTATATGGAGCAGGGACAAATCGCCGGGATTTATACGCCAGAGCAATTTAAAGCTATTAAAAAAGACGAGCGGGAACGCATGGGGCTCCGGGCCGTGGATCTCCATGAAGTACACCCGCAATTCACAAGTCCGGGCGTGACAGAGGATAAAATCCTGAAACTGCAGGATGTGAGCTTGTTTTATAGGAAACAGGCCATTGTGGAACATATCACTCTTTCAGCAGGAATGGGAGAAGTTATCGGTGTTATCGGTCATAACGGGGCGGGAAAGACAACTCTTTCCCGTACTCTGTGCGGACTGCACAATGATACCAGTGGACAATTTTTGTGGAATAAAAAGCCACAAGACAGGAAAAAAAGGTTGCATCGCTCCTATATGGTCATGCAGGATGTTAACTTTGAGTTATTTGCTGATAGTGTAGAGGCCGAATGCTCCTTTGGTATCCGCAATCCAGATAAATCGCTGATTGAAGCAACAATGGATGGTCTGGGCTTGCTACCCTACCGCAATCATCATCCAAACACACTCAGCGGGGGACAAAAGCAGCGGGTGGCGGTTGCTGTCAGCATGATTTGTGGAAAAGAGCTTTTGGTATTTGATGAACCCACAAGCGGTTTGGATTTCGATAGTATGGAGCAGGTTGCGTTGCTGATCCAAAAGCTCTCTGCTATGGGGAAAGTAATTTTTGTCGTAACCCACGATTATGAATTTGTCTGCCGTACCTGTTCCCGCGTTCTTCATATTGACCACGGAGAGCAGTGCGATGATCTTCCGTTGGTTCCGGATAATGAAGAAAATCTAAAAAAGCTATTTTCTATATAGCCGTTGAATGGATATGAAAGGAGTGAGTTTATGCAGAAGGAGAAAAAGAGCAGTTCAATCAGGCTCTTGCTCCAATGGGCTGGAAAAGAAAAATATTGGATGTATCTGGCGGTCATCCTATCCTTTTTCAGTGGAATTTGTACCATGATCCCTTATTACGGGATTTACAGTCTGATGAGTGCTGTCTATACAGGAACCTGTACCACAGAATTTGTTATTCGGGATGCTGGCATAATCGCTGGCGGTATCGTTATCCGGTTTTTATTGTTTGGTGCATCTGGTGTGGCATCTCACAAAGGGGCCTATCGTGCATTGCTGAAGGTGCGTTGTATGGTGATTGACCACATGGCAAAAGTACCTCTTGGTGCGCTGAATGAACGCAGCACCGGCGAGATTAAAACGGTTCTGAATGAGGACATTGAAAAGCTGGAACTGTTTCTGGCCCACAATGTGCCTGAATTGATCTGTTACCTTATAGGGCCGGTGGTGGTGTTTATTTACCTTCTGACCGTAAATGTACCTTTGGCATTGGTATCGCTGGTGCCTTTGGTATTGGCGTTATTCGTCATGTGCGGGATGTTTATGGGAGCATCCAGCATGATGGGGCGTGCCAATCAATCTGTTGCTAATTTGAACTCCGTAATGGTGGAGTATATCAGCGGTATGAAGCTGATAAAAGCCTATAACATGGGAAGTAAATCATTTCAGAAATTTTCTGCTGCTGTAAAAGAGGAAAATGATGTTTGGAATGAAATGTCTAAACGGATGGGGCCATTTTACGCTTCTTTTATCGTTGTGATTGAGTGCGGGATGCTGTTGCTGGTGCCGCTGGGCGGTATGTTTTTCCTGAATGGTTCCATTACAGCCAGTGTATTCCTGTTGTTTGCTTTTGTCGGTTCCATGTACCTGACGGAGATCCGTCCTTTGCAGGAAATATCCAGCAATATGGCGCAGGTACTCAAGGCGGTTACAAAAACAGAGGAAATTTTAGAGCTGCCGATTTATGAGGGTGGCGGTGATTTTCCCCAAGCACACGACATTGAACTGCGGAATGTGCGGTTTTCTTACGATGGTAAGGTAAATGTTTTGGAACATTGTAATCTAAAAGTCAAAGATGGAGAGCGTATGGCTTTGGTAGGGCGTTCTGGCGCAGGCAAAAGCACCGTGATCGAATTAATCTCCCGCTTTTACGATGTGCAGGAAGGCGAGGTGCTGATCGGCGGTAAGAATGTCAAGGAAATCAACTACGAAACACTTTTGCAGAATATAGCAATTGTATTCCAAAAAACTTTTCTTACCCGCGACAGTGTGTTTGAAAATATTCGTATGGGTAGCAACGCCACTCTGGAAGAAGTGCGGGCTGCCGCAAAAGAGGCGCAGATTGATGATTTTATCATGTCCTTGCCCGATGGTTACGATACGAAGGTTGGTAGTTTCGGTTCCCGCTTCTCAGGCGGCGAAAAACAGCGGATTGCAATAGCGCGTGCTATCCTGAAAAATGCGCCTATTCTGATTTTAGACGAAGCTACAAGTGCCGCAGACCCCGAAAATCAGGTGGAGATTGATAAGGCTATTGAAAACCTGTGCAAAGGCAAGACGGTAATCGTTGTTGCTCACCGGCTGGGGGCCTTGAAAATGTGCAATCGGGTGGCCATTGTCGAAAATCACACGATTACGAGTGTAGGATCACATGATGAAGTCCGACAGGATAATGCTTATTACAATCAGGCATGGACAGATTATGAAACGGCCCGCAATATTACTTATCAGTTGGAGGGAGGTGCAGATCATGCGTGAAAATCCATTAAAGAAAAATAGCCGGTTTTATCTTGGTATGGTTCTAAATGTTGTGGAAGGTATGCTGTCCGGTTTTAACTTTCTGCTCCTTTATGAAGCGATGAAAATGCTGTGGAATGGTACAATCAACTCACCCTCTCTGCTCCGGCTTTCTCTGTTTTTAGGCGGCATTTTCATTCTGCGTATTGTGATTTACAGCATTGGCTATACACAAAGTCAGATCGGAGGTGCAGCGGTCAGCAACCGTACCCGGCTATTCCTGGGAGATAAAATAAAGCGCATACCACTGTCCAGATTTACGCAAGGCCAGACTGGACAATACATCAACATCGTTACCAGCGATGTCAATAACTATGAAAAAATCCTTACTCATACAGTCGGGGATATTGTGAAACATATTACATTCTGCACAATGATGGTTATTTTTGTAGGCTGTATCTGGCTGCCGGGAGGCATCATCCTTGCCTGCGTCGAATTGGTTTTAATTCCGTTCCTTTGGCTCTCTTTTCGGGTTGTCCGCAAGTATGGTACAGAGAAAAATGCCGTCAGCGCCGAAACGGTCAGCAGTATTGTGGAATATGCCACGGGCATTCAGACCTTTCGAGCCTATGGTATTGGCGGAACAAAAAATGAGACGGTAACATCTACTCTAAAACATTTCAGTGATGTGAGCTACAACTACGAGAAACATGGTATTCCGACAAATGCAATACAATGTATCTTTCTGTGGATCGGACTACCTGTAATGATATGGGCGGCTTCTATCCCTATGCTGTCCGGGAAACTGGACCCGATTTCCTATTTGTTGATTTGTATGCTGCCCATGCTGCTTGCAAAACTTTCGGACTCTATCTCCCGTGGCCTGATGAGCTACAAAAACCTGAAAATCTCCAAAGATAAAGTTATAGACATTATTGAAGAACCAGAGGAAACCGGTAGCATGGAACCGCTTCAAACAGCCACCCATGAAATCAACTTCAACAATGTGGACTTTTCCTATGTACCCGGAGAGCCGGTGCTGAAACACGCCACCTTTACGGTGCCAGACCAGAAGCTCACAGCCATTGTCGGGGACTCCGGTTCTGGCAAATCCACCATTCTGAACCTGATTGCAAAATACTACGAGGCAAATGGAGGAACTATTTCAATCGGCGGAAAACCGATCAACCATGTGGCCGCAGAGCGTGTACTGGAACAAATCTCTATGGTAGATCAGGATGTATTTCTCTTTGATGATACCATTCGTGAGAACATCCGGCACGCCCGCCCCAACGCCACGGACGAGGAAATCGAGGCTGCCTGCCGGGAGGCTAATTGTGACGGCTTCATCCGCAAGATGGAAAAGGGATACGATACGCCGACCGGCGAAAACGGAAACCTTCTCTCCGGCGGAGAGCGTCAGCGAATTTCCATCGCCCGCGCTATCCTGAAAAACAGCCCGATCCTGCTTTTGGATGAAGCAACGGCGTCCCTTGACATCGAGAACGAACTGGCGGTAAAGCAGGCCATCGCTAATCTGCTGAAAGCGAAAAAGACTGTGGTAATGATTGCTCATACCCTTTCTATCGTCAAAAATGCAGATCAAATCCTTGTGGTATCTGACGGAAAGATTGCTGAAGCCGGCACTCACGATGAATTGCTGGCTAAGGGCGGAAAGTACGCAGCCATGTGGAACGCCGAGCAGAAATTATCTGCATAAAGGAGGTTAATGCGGCGGGCGTCACCGAGGAATTGAAGGCCCGTGATCTCATGCGCTGGGTGGGGCTGATAAACACGCTGAAAGCGCAGGTGGAGGACATTATACAAGCAGAACTGATATTCAAGTAATAAAATGAGCGCCAGAGAAAAATTCCCTGACGCTCGTTTCTTGCCCAACTAAATATGATTGCTATTATGTAGAAAAAGCAAGGGATTTTCTAATGCGTGGAAATATTTTCCGTCTATTCTACTGAGCACAAGAGAAAGGAGATGATATTTCAATAGTTTATGGAGGAACTTCTCTAAACAGAATGATTTGCTATATCGTTTTTTTATTGTTTTTTTGCTGTGCCCACTTTCGATATTCAGAAGGATATAGCCCAGTACTTTTTTTGAAGTCTCTTGAAAAACGACCAGCATTACTATATCCAACAGCCAGAGCAATTTGCTCAATTGGAAAATCGGTGGAGCAAAGGAGATTTTCTCCCTGAGATAAACGCCGCTGTTGAATATATTCCGTAATGGTGCAGCAATAAACCTGCTTAAATGTAATTTTCAACTTTGTTGTTCCCATGCAGGCAATGCGCGATAGTTTATCTAAAAGAATTTCTCTGTTGTAATGATCGTTGATATACGCAGCGACATTTTCAAGAGATTTTATATCCTGTGATGAAATACGAACTTTCTCTTTTTCTGGACTTTTTTTGTTATGTTCGACAATCAAAGCTACTGCTTCAAAGACTTTACTTTGAAAGAATAGTTTTGCTGCCATTCCATCTCCATTATAATTCCAGACTTTGCGTAACAGAGAAACCATTTCAGGAAAATTATTTGTTTGATCAATTTCTCGAAATGCTTCATCTGGATTTATATATTCATCTGGAAATGCTTCTTTTAGATACTTTTCATAGTAAGCAGGCATAATCTCTATACCAATCGTCCGAATTGGTATATTTTTATGAAAAAGTGCCTTGTATGGGTGCTGGCCTCCAAAGAATGTTTTTATACATCCTGCGGTAAGGCGCCGGTAAGGCATGATTTCTTCACCAGATACAGATTCGTAATAGGTGATGCTTAGGCTCTCCGGCCAGTTTAGACTTTCCTGATCGAAAAATTCATCCTCGTAAAAATAGAAATCATGTATTTTGATATTAAATAGGTTTTTTTCACCATATATCCAATAAATTCCCTCTCCAAATGATTTGGGCAAACAATAAAAGTTCCCAATAGAGCTAAATTTTCCATTTGGTGGCATTTCCTGAAAACCGCTTTTTATCAACATAGTATTAAATTGAGCAGCAATATCGGACATAATCATCCTCCTCAGACACATTAGACATACTTTCAGACACATAAGACGACAATAGACTGAATGTGTTGCGAAAGCAAATCAGTTCATGTATAGTTTTTTTTGGCAGTTAGCTAAAACTAATCAAAGCCTACCACATTGATTTTAGAAAGTCAAATGTGGAATATACAAAATGGAGGAACAAAAAATGTCTAACACGAAATCCGGTCTTTCTGTCAAAGACCTTATCGTAACAGGTGTCTTTTCCGCAATTATCTTTATCTGTATCAGCCTTAGCGGTGGTGTGTTTATGATGATGCCAGCACTTACTTTCTACTACCCTGTCGGTGCTGCTCTGCTTGCTGGTCCAGTGTATTTGCTTATGATTGCTAAAGTACCAAAGAGAGGACCTGCTTTTATTGCAAGTGCGCTTATGGCAATCTTTTGCTTTATAACAGGTATGCACATTGGAATGACAATCGGTTATTTAATTGGTGGAGTACTTGCGGAAATTGTTGCACACATTGCAAATTATAAAAGCAAAAAAATGAATATTCTTTCGTATGTATTCTTTTGCTTGGGCGGAACTGGTACATATATTGCATATTTTATTAACCCGCAAACATGGGTAAACACTATGTTAGAAAAAGGAACGACACAGGAATATCTTGATAGTATGCTTGCATCTACCGATTGGATCGTACTTGTAACAATGTTGATCGGAACAATAGTGATTGCTTTGTTTAGCGGTTTTGTTGGAAGCAAGCTATTAAAGAAACAGTTTGAAAGAGCGGGTATCACAGCATGAATATACAGTACACAAAAATTCATAGTGGATTATGTAGGTTTGATCCCCGTACAAAAATCATATTACTTGCAATTACTGTATTTGCCGCAACGATAGCTCCATCGTTGCGGCATGTATGGGTATTGGTGTTATTTATCACACTATTTGGATGTACATGCGGGAAAATCAAACGTTCTTTAGGCCATCTGATTTTTTTTGCTATATTTTATTCACTAACTCTTTATGTTCTCTCTCTTGAAACGGGTGTTGTATATACGATGTTTGTTGCATGGATGGGGCTTTTCTATAAAGTGTATCCTTGTGCAATGCTCGCTGGAATTATACTGTCTACAACGAGCGTAAATGAATTTCTTACAGCGATGAATAAAGCACATGTTTCCAAAGGAATATACATTCCGTTGGCGGTTATGTTGCGATATCTTCCAACAATTCGGGAAGATTGGCACTTCATCAAAGACGGTATGCGATTAAGAGATATATCGCTTTCTTTTCAGAGCTTTATTCGTTGCCCTGGAATGACAATCGAGTGTTTGTATGTTCCGCTTTTAATGACTGCGTCTAAGGCGGCTGATGAACTTGCAATTGCATCTGTGACAAGAGGCATCGAAAATCCTCATTCACGAACATGCCTGATTCAAATCAAATTTAGAATACAGGATATTTTGTTAATAATTTGTTTCCTGTTTCTTTTGGTGCTGAACGCAGTCGAGATTGGAGGTGCGGTATGATCCAATTTAAAAATGTTGGCTTTACCTATGCAGGGACAACCGCTTCCGAAATCGGAGTAAAACATATTGACCTATTTGTAGAAACAGGAGAATGCGTTTTACTTTGCGGTCGTTCTGGGTGTGGTAAAACAACAATTACAAAATTAATTAATGGACTTATCCCTAATTATTTTCCTGGCAAGTTAAATGGCGACATACAAGTTGATGACCTGAAGGTTTTTGAAACACCTACATATCAACTTGCTGAAAAAATCGGATCTGTATTTCAAAATCCGAGGACCCAGTTCTTTAATGTGGATGTGGACAGTGAGATCGCATTTGGAATAGAAAATGCGGCTGTCCCACCGGAGGAATTGCATCGTAGACTTGAAAATACTCTTGATGTCTTACATATCCGTCATTTGCAGGGACGAAATATATTTGAATTATCCGGGGGCGAAAAACAAAAAGTTGCCTTTGCGTCTGTGTATGCAATGAACCCGGATATTTATCTGTTGGATGAGCCATCTTCTAACTTGGATATGGCTTCAATAGCGGACTTAAAAAAATATCTGCAAATACTGAAGAAAGAGGGCAAAACAATTCTAATTGCTGAACACCGCCTTTATTATCTTCTTGATATAGCAGATCGCATTGTGTATTTGTCAGAAGGGGAAATCGGGGCAATTTGGACGTCAGAAGAACTTAAGATACTCTCGGATATTGAAAGAAAGAATATGGGGCTGCGCGCTGTGGCGTTAGAAACTGTGTATCCCACTGTTTCAAATGTTCCAATTCAAAAACCTGTACTGGAAATACAAGATGTATCACTGTTTTACAAAAAACAGACGATTATCAGTCACATCTCAATGCAGGCTTTTAAAGGTGAAATCATTGGCGTTGTCGGATGCAATGGAGCTGGGAAAACGACATTCCTTCGTGCTTTATGTGGGTTGCATAAAGGATCCACAGGGAAATTCTTGTGGCAAGGCAATGCACAAAATGAAAAGGAACGCATGAAGCGATCTTTTATGGTTATGCAGGATGTTAACTACGAATTGTTTGCAGATAGTGTAGAAGCTGAATGTACGTTTGGAATCAGAAACACTGATCCTGCGCTGGTGAAAAGAGCATTAGATGATTTGGGCCTTCTTTCTGTCCGTAAACGGCATCCAAACACACTTTCCGGAGGACAAAAGCAGCGGGTTGCTGTAGCCGTTAGTATGATATGCGGTAAGGAATTGGTGGTTTTTGATGAACCAACTTCGGGTCTTGATTATGACAGCATGGAGCAAGTTAGCAAATTGATTCAGAACCTTGCAAAAGATAAAGTCATATTTGTTGTCACTCACGATTATGAATTTGTCTGCCAAACATGCTCGCGTCTGATTCGCTTTGATCATCACGCTTTGGCAGATGATCTTCCCGTTTGTATAGAAAACAAGGAAAGAATTTATGCACTTATGGAACAGGGGGAGAAAAAGTGATATGGAGCAGAAACAAGAAAACCCAATAAAACTTCTTTTGTCATGGTCGGGGAAAAGTAAACGGTATCTTTTTGCGTCCGTCGCCTGTGCTTTTGCAAGCGGCTTATTTGTAATAGGGCCGTATATTGGCATTTATAACCTTATGGATGCGATTTTATCCGAAAATATAACACAACGGTTATTGGTGAATAATATCGTATTGATTTCTGCAACAACTATCCTGCGTATGATTACTTTGGCTTGTTCAGGCGTTCTTTCTCCTAAAGGAGCTTATGGTGCATTATATCGTGTACGTTGTATGATAGTGGAACATTTGGCAAAAGTTCCTTTAGGCGTACTGGATGATCGCAGCACGGGAGAAATCAAAACTGTTTTAAATGAGGATATTGAAAAACTGGAACTATGCCTTGCTCATAATATTCCAGAGTTGGTAAGTTATCTCACTGGTCCGATAGTCATTTTTATTTATTTAATGACAGTAAACATTCCATTAGCGATAATTTCTTTGATTCCCCTTCCGATTGCAGGAATTGTTATGATACATCTTTTTAAGGGTATGTCAAGTATCATGCATGATTCAAACCAATCTCTTATTGCATTTAATTCGATTATGATTGAGTACATTCGCGGAATGCGGTTAATTAAAGCCTATAATATGGGAAGTAAATCGTTCAAAAAATTCTCGGATGCAATTAAAGAGGAAAACAGAGTATGGAATTTGATTTCGCGTAAAATGGGACCTCCCTTTGCAATTTTTATTATTATTCTGGAATGTGGAATGGTTCTTTTGGTTCCTATTGGTGGAATGCTGTTTTTAAGAAATTCTATCACTTCCAGTGTGTTTTTGCTTTTCGCTTATGTTGGTTCTCTATATTTAACTGAGCTACTTCCACTTCAGCAGTTAGGAACAACCTTTGCACAGGCATTGAATGGAGTTACTAAGACAAAGGAAATACTGGAGTTGCCTGTTTATGAAAGCGATGGGGATTTTCCTGCACATTGTGATATTGCTGTTAAAAACATTTCCTTTTCATATGATGGGAAAAAGAATGTTCTGGAGAATTGCAGTTTGTATGTAGCTGAAGGAGAGAAAATAGCTCTGATCGGTGTTTCCGGTGCTGGTAAAAGCACAGTCATTGAGCTGATCTCCCGATTTTACGATGTGCAGGAAGGTCAGGTATTGATCGGCGGTATAAATGTAAAAAACATAAACTATGAAAAATTGCTTCAAAACATATCCATTGTATTTCAAAAGACGTTTTTGACCCGCGACAGTGTTTTGGAGAATATCCGTATGGGCAGTAACGCCACTCTGGAAGAAGTGAGGGCAGCCGCAAAAGAGGCACAGATTGACGATTTCATTATGTCTTTGCCAAATGGATATGATACGAAAGTAGGCAGTTTCGGCTCCCGTTTCTCTGGCGGAGAAAAACAAAGGATAGCGATTGCAAGAGCTATTTTGAAAAACGCTCCTATTCTGATATTGGACGAAGCCACAAGTGCAGCCGATCCCGAAAATCAGTTGGAAATAGATCGGGCAATTGAGAATCTTTGCAAAGGGAAAACCGTTTTGATTGTCGCACATCGTTTGGGTGCAGTTAAAATGTGTGATAAAGTGGCAATTGTCGAAAATCACACGATAACCGATGCAGGCACCCATGAAGAAGTCCTTTCCAGAAATAATTATTATAGAAAGGCATGGAGCGATTACAATGCTTCAAGAAAAATCGTCTATGGCGGGAAAGGAGATGAAGCATAATGAAAGAAACAGGGCCATTACATAAAAATATCCACTTTAATATAGGAGTGATATTTACGGTTATTGAAGGTTTTCTTTCTGGATGCAGTTATATAATGATTTTCCTAGTCATTCAGATCCTGCTCGGCAAGAAAACAACTACAACAGACATCTTAACGATCACAGGAATTCTGTGCGTAATCTATGTTTTGCGAGTGCTTATTTACAGTATAGGTTATACACAGAACCAAATCGGCGGGGCTGCCGTTTCAAAAAATCTTCGCCTTTTCCTTGGAGATAAATTTAAGAGGATTCCTCTCTTTCGCTTCACACATGGGCAGGTGGGGCAATATGTAAATACAATGACATGCGATGTAAATGGTTATGAACAAATATTGACGCACAAGGTAAGTAACTTGACCAAAAATATTGCTCTGGCCGTTATGGTTATTGTATTTATCTGTTATTTGTATCTGCCCGCAGGAGGGATCCTTTTGCTCTCTACTTCCATGCTGATTCCTGAAATGTGGCTTTCTTTCCGAACGGTAAAAAAGTATGGAACCAGAAAAAATAAGGTTTCATCTGAAACAGTAAGCAGTATTGTGGAATATATAGAAGGTATTCAGACGTTTCGTGCATACGGCGTGGCTGGCACAAAAAATAAGGCAACCACAGAAGCAATGCAATTGTTCAGTCAGGTCAGCTTTGAATATGAAGCGCATGGTATTCCCATAAACTTTGCTTTTAACATTATTAACTGGCTTATGGTTCCCTTTATTATGTTTATTGGGATTTCTCCGTGGATGGCAGGAGAAATTCAGACGATTGATTTTCTGCTTTTATGTATGCTCCCTATGTTGCTGGCAAAGCTAATCGGGGCAATTTCAGTAGATTTGTTTAGCTACAAAAACCTTGTGATTTCAAAAAACAATATTTTAAAAGTAATCCATGAGCCAGAAGAAAACGGCAGTACAGAACCGTTCACAGTTAAGAATTATGAGATTGTTTTTGATAATGTGGACTTCTCCTATATTCCTGGCGAAGCAGTTTTGAAGGAAACTTCCTTTATAATTCCAAATCAGAAATTGACTGCAATTGTTGGTGACTCCGGTTCCGGTAAATCCACCATCCTGAACCTGATCGCCAAATACTATGAGACGACTGGCGGCGAAATCCGTATCGGCGGTAAGCCAATCAGTCATATATCCGCCGAGCGTGTGTTGGAACAAATCTCGATGGTAGATCAGGATGTATTTCTCTTTGATGATACCATTCGCGAGAACATACGTCATGCCCGCCCCAATGCTACGGACGAGGAAATTGAGGCTGCCTGCCGGGAGGCCAACTGCGACGGTTTCATCCGCAAGATGGAAAAGGGATATGATACACCAACCGGCGAGAACGGAAACTTTCTCTCTGGCGGTGAGCGTCAGCGGATTTCAATCGCTCGCGCCATCCTAAAAAATAGCCCAATTCTGCTTTTGGATGAAGCAACAGCATCTCTTGACATCGAGAACGAGCTGGCAGTAAAGCAGGCTATCGCCAATCTGCTGAAAGAGAAAAAGACTGTGGTAATGATTGCCCATACCCTTTCCATCGTCAAAAATGCAGATCAAATCCTTGTGGTATCTGACGGAAAGATTGCTGAAG
>OJSA01002251.1_pt1 | contig 13791 bp, 9 predicted proteins | sample 1599341 | NCBI WGS metagenome assembly OJSA01 (sample SAMN04168657, study PRJEB22393) | human gut metagenome | biome: human gut microbiome; feature: stool | host: Homo sapiens | collected 2014-03-20 | reverse complement strand
TTTCTTTAATTTCAAACTGTATTCTCATGGTGCTTGCCTGCGGGCAGGACTTTTTAAGTTTTTCCTCCTTAAACAATTAAGCTAGCCTAAAGTTACATATATTGAACCGAAAAAACAAGTATCTGTTTAAATATTTGCTATTTTTGCCCAACAATCAGCCTTTTTGTTTGAATTTGTCATAAATATGCAATAAAATACAAAGGCTTGTTTATGCAACATAGAGTGTGAAAACGAGAATGGGAGTAAGGATATGAAAGATTTGAAAGTAGATGAATCTATAGGATTGGTATTGGAAGGCGGAGGTATGCGCGGTGTGTTTACTTGTGGTGTACTCGACTATCTGATGGATCACAATATTCGTTTTCCTTATACGATAGGAGTATCGGCAGGAGCGTGTAATGGGTTGTCGTATGCTTCCCGTCAACGGGTACGTGCCAAATACAGCAATATTGACCTGTTGGAGAAATACAACTATATCGGTTTGAAGTATTTACTCAAGAAGCGTAACATTCTCGATTTCGATTTACTTTTCAATGAGTTCCCCGAGCATATCCTTCCTTACGATTATGAAACTTATTTTGCTTCATCCGAGCGTTTTGTGATGGTGACTACGAATTGTGTGACGGGAGAGGCCAACTACTTTGAAGAGAAGAAAGATAAAAAGCGAGTGATCGATATCGTTCGTGCTTCCAGCAGTCTGCCTTTTGTTTGCCCTATTGCCTATGTAGACGGTATACCGATGCTCGACGGAGGAATTGTAGATTCCATTCCCCTGCAACGGGCTATTGCGGATGGTTGTACACATAATGTCGTTGTGCTTACCCGTAACAGGGGGTATCGGAAAGATTCGAAGGATATTCGCATTCCGGCATTTGTTTATCGGAAATATCCGGAGTTACGTGAAGCGTTGAGCCGTCGTTGTGCTGTTTATAATGAACAATTGGAAATGGTGGAGCGTATGGAAGACGAAGGAAAGATTATCGTTATCCGCCCATTGAAGCCTGTGGTGGTAGACCGTATTGAAAAGAATGTGCGCAAACTGACGGAATTTTATGAAGAGGGATACGCATGCGCACAGGCTTTGTCTCATTATTTTTCTACTTTTTTTCCCGATTAATTCGATTTTAAGTCTTTATTAATTCCTTTTAGTGGGATTTATTAAGGGGCGCTCCTTTACTTTGCTGAAAAATAGTATTGGAGAACTTTTAATATAACATGAAAAACAGAGGAATATGGTAAAAAGATTTAGTTGGTTGTTTTTTTGTTTATTGTTTTCAGTAGGTATAACAGCCAAAGGTGGAGGCAGCAAATAAATACGAACGGGCTATCTGTGTGATGTATGACTTGAGTGGTATGAAGCCGGGAGAAGAAGGGTTGTTATTAAAAGATATTGCAGAAATCGCACGTCAATATTCTATAAAAGATCATGTCAAGAATCCGTCTTATCTATATCATAATGGGAAACCGTTGGTTACCGTATGGGGAGTTGGATTTAATGATAACCGACGTTATGGGCTGAAAGAGGCGGAGCGTATTATTGACGGTTTAAAATTGCAAGGATTCAGTGTAATGCTTGGAGTGCCTACCCAATGGCGCGAACTGAAAGGAGATACAGAATCAGATCCCCACCTTCATCAGCTTATCAGAAAATGCGATATCGTGATGCCTTGGTTCGTAGGACGTTATAATGAAAACACTTATCCAAAATTTCAAAAATTGGTAGAGGCGGATATCCAATGGGCAAAGAAGAATCAAGTGGATTATGCTCCATTGGTATTTCCGGGTTTCTCGTGGGGCAATATGAAAGGTCAAGATCACAATTCATTCATGACTGCTTATAATGCGCTGAATAATGTGCCTTGTACGCTGAATTCCTGGCTTTTGCAGAAGGTGCTGCGTCGGGATTGGGGATTTCAGGGATATGTGGTATCCGATTGCGGAGGACCTTCTTTATAAGCACTTGCCGGTCATAGTGAACGCATGGTATCCCGGTGAACAGGGAGGAACGGCAGTTGCAGAGGTTTTGTTTGGAGACTATAATCCGGCGGGTCGTTTATCGCTGACTTATTACAAGTTTTTGGAGGAACTTCCACCCTTTGATGATTATGATATAACCAAAGGACGTACTTATCAGTATTTTAAGAAAGACGTGCTCTATCCGTTTGGTTACGGGCTTAGTTATACGACTTTTAAATATAGTAATCTGGAAGTAACTGATGCGGGAAAAACGGTGAATGTATCATTCACGTTGAAGAATACGGGTAAGCGGGCTGGCGATGAAGTGGCGCAAGTTTATGTTAAATTGCCGGAAGTCGCAGGTGGTATGCAAGCTATCAAACAGTTGAAAGGTTTCCGACGTATTGCTTTAAAGGCAGGAGAAAGTAGAGATTACGGTTGATAAAGAGCAACTTCGGTATTGGGATGAAAAACAGATCTGTTTTGTTGTGCCGCAAGGTTCGTTTACTTTTATGGTAGGGGCTTCATCCAGTGATATTCGTTTGGAGAACACTGCAAATTTGTAGTGTTCGTTATCTTAAAGTAGTTTTCGTTATCATGTGATAAAAAGGAAGGGTGTCTTGAAAATAGGAGTAAATATTAGGATGAAATATCGTTTAATATCTGATTAATTATACCTGCTCTTGCTTTTCATAGATAGATTTCGTATCTTTATAATTTTTACTCCTTTTGAAAAGGAGTGGTTGTCTTATAAGGTGACATTTGTCACGCTATAAAGTGCCATTTATCCCTTTACAAGGTGACAATGGTCACGTTATAAGGGGACCACTTCCCGGCTACATAAAAGTACCAAGTTTTTCGCACTGAAAGTTTTTAATCTCCGCACTGAAAAGTCTTATACAATAAGAGATTTCGGATAAGAATCAATGAGAAACCCTACCGTAAATAGAAGCTTTTAGGCTTATTGCTTTACGGTAGGGCTTTTTCAAAATAAGGTTGACATCATTTGAAACAAAGTTTATAGACGAAGGCAAAGATAGCTCCTATCTTTGCCTTCGTCTATTTTTGTTGAGTTCTGATATAAGAATACTTTGTTACCATAGAAATTATGTCAATGCACTCATGTATAAAGATGGGGAATACCATTTGTATTTTCAATATAATCCATCAAATAGTACTCTATGCAACATATATTACAGCCTTTGAAACATTTTTTTTAGTCGATTGATATAAATCAACCGTAATTTGCATCATCGATAAAGATAAAGCTCGTACTTTTAAATTAATAACATCAAACTAATGCTCAGTATTATGAAGAACAAAAAACTTCTTTGCAGTGTTTGTTTCCTGTTTACTTTCATGTCAGCCCTCTGTGGGCAAAACATAACAGTGAAAGGAAACGTTACTTCCAAAACGGATGGTCAGCCGATTATTGGCGCTTCCGTCATTGAGACTATATCCACAACTAATGGAACGATTACCGATTTTGACGGTAACTTCACGCTTTCTGTTCCTACTAATGCTACTTTAAAGATTTCGTATATCGGTTATAAGCCCGTGACTGTGAAAGCGGCTGCCTCTATCCAAGTTTTATTGGAAGAAGATACGCAAATGGTGGATGAAGTGGTGGTGACAGGTTATACTACTCAGCGTAAAGCCGATTTGACCGGTGCGGTATCTGTGGTAAAAGTTGATGAAATTCAGAAACAAGGTGAAAATAATCCGGTAAAAGCACTCCAAGGGCGTGTTCCCGGTATGAATATTACTGCTGATGGTAATCCAAGTGGTACGGCTACTGTTCGTATTCGTGGTATCGGTACATTGAACAACAACGACCCTCTTTATATCATTGATGGTGTGCCTTCTAAAGCAGGTATGCATGAACTGAATGGAAATGATATTGAATCTATCCAGGTTCTGAAAGATGCGGCTTCTGCTTCTATTTATGGTTCGCGTGCCGCAAATGGTGTTATCATCATTACTACTAAACAAGGTAGGAAAGGACAGATCAAGATTAATTTCGACGCTTCGGTTTCCGCATCTATGTACCAGTCTAAATTAGATATGATGAATACTGAGCAATATGGGCGTACATTATGGCAAGCCAATGTGAACAGTGGTAAGAATCCGAATGCTAATTCTATCGGTTATCAATATGATTGGGGATATAATGCTGAAGGCTATCCTGTGTTGGATAACATCTATGTTCCCAAATTTATTGATGATGCCAATACAATAGCAACAGGTGATACGGACTGGTTTGATGAAATCACACGTACAGGCTTTATTCAACAATACAATCTTTCGTTGAGTAATGGAACGGAAAGAGGTAATTATTTCTTTTCTCTGGGATATTATAAAAATGACGGTTTGATTAAATATACAAACTTCGACCGTATTTCTGCACGTATTAATAGTGATTATAAGGTGATAGATAATATTTTGACTATCGGTGAGCATTTCACTCTGAACCGTACGACGGAAGTCCAAGCTCCAGGGAATATCATGAGTGATGCCATGATTGCCCTTCCCATGATTCCCGTACATACTGTGGATGGAACGAATTGGGGAGGTCCCAATAGTACTATGCCCGACCGCCAAAATGTGGCTCGTATAATTTATGATAATCGGAACAACCGATATACTTATTGGCGTTTGTTTGGTGATGCATATGTAAACCTGAACCCGGTGAAAGGACTTAATATCCGTTCCACTTTTGGATTGGACTATGCACAGAAGTATCAACGTAATTTTACGCTTCCTTACAACACCGGTTTCCTGAACAGTGATAAGGATGCGGTTGAGATGAAACAGGAGCATTTCACCAAATGGATGTGGAATGCTGTGGCCACTTACGAATTGGAGATTGGCAAACATCGTGGAGATGTTATGGCAGGTATGGAGTTGAATCGTGAAGACGACATAAACTTTGCTGCTTACCGTGAAGGATTTGCGATTCTGACTCCCGATTATATGTATCCTTCCGCAGGAGTAGGACAGTCACAGGCAAGTGGCGGAGCAGGTGGTTTCTCACTAGTTTCTTTCTTCGGAAAACTGAACTATTCGTATGCTGATAAATATTTACTTTCATTTACTCTCCGTCGTGACGGGTCTTCCCGTTTTGGTAGCAATAATAAATATGCTACTTTCCCTTCCGTTTCTTTGGGATGGCGTATTAGTCAGGAGGCTTTTATGGAAAAAACTAAAGATGTGATTGACGATTTGAAAATTCGTGCGGCTTGGGGACAAACCGGTAATCAGGATATTGAAAATTACGCACGCTATTCTATCTACGAATCTAAATACGGTACAGGTAATCCTCCTACTTATGGAACTTCTTATGATATTACCGGAAGTAACGGCGGTAGTTTGCTTCCTTCCGGATTTGTGCGTACTCAGATTGGAAATGACGATATCAAGTGGGAAACTACTACACAAACCAATGTCGGTATGGATTTCAGTTTGTTTAATCAGACATTGTATGGCTCTGCCGAATATTACTATAAAAAAACAACGGATATTTTGATAAAACCGTCTTACATCGGTATTCTTGGAGAAGGTGGCGGGCAGTGGAGAAATGCCGGTTCGATGGAAAACAAGGGCTTTGAGTTTAATTTGGGCTATCGCAATAAGACGGCTTTCGGGCTTAGCTATGATATTAACGCGAACCTCGGTTTGTATCGGAACAAGATTTTGTTTATACCGGGTGAAGTGGCTTCTACCGGAGATTTCGGTGGTGACGGGGTGATGAACATTATCGGTCATTCTATTAATATGAGAGCCGGTTACATTGCCGACGGCATTTTCAAGTCACAGGAAGAAGTGGACAATCATGCCGATCAGACCGGAAAAGGCGTAGGGCGTATCCGCTATAAAGATTTGGATAATAATGGTGTTATTGATACTAAGGACCAGACTTGGATCGGAAATCCGAATCCTGATTTCACATATGGACTCAATATTTATCTGGAATATAAGAACTTTGATTTGACTATGTTTTGGCAAGGTGTGCAGGGAGTGGACGTTTACAATGAGGTGAAGAAGAATACCGACTTCTGGTCGGTAGGTGATATGAATGCTAATCGTGGCACCCGTCTGTTGGGAACATGGACTCCGCAGAATCCGGGATCGGATATTCCTGCCGTTTGTTTGGAAGACTTGAATAATGAAAAGAGAATTTCCAGTTATTATGTAGAAAACGGTTCTTATCTGAAACTTCGGAATTTACAATTAGGTTATACATTGCCGACAGATATCTCGAAGAAAATAAAGATGGAACGTTTGCGATTCTATTTCAGCGCACAGAATTTGCTGACCATCAAAAGTAAGAACTTTACCGGTATGGATCCGGAAAATCCGAATTTCGGTTATCCGATTCCTCTCAATCTTACGTTCGGTTTCAACATAGGTTTTTAATTCATTAAATAAAGATAATTATGAAAATCAAGAATATATATATATCCTCTTTGCTGTTGGTAGCCTCGTTGGTCGGTACTACCAGTTGCAATGACTTTTTGGAAAGAGACTTACAGGGAACTTCTGACGAGGGACAAACGATTAGTCCCGATAATGTGGACAATCTGGTAATTGCTGCTTACGCTCACATGGTGTCCGGTGAGGATATGAACAGCCCTTTCAGCCTTTGGCCGTATGGAAATGTCCGTGCAGATGATGCTTATAAAGGCGGGGCAAACTCCGAAGACGGTTCGCATTTCCATTTTCTGGAGATTGCTACAGGGATGACTACTGACAATTGGGCTTTTGATGATATCTGGTATCGTCTTTATTCGGGGGTGGCACGTGCCAATGCTGCTTTGAAATCTTTGGATGGTATGGATGCAAATACTTATCCGCAGAAGGATGAACGTATCGGTGAGATGCGTTTCTTACGTGGTCATTATATGTTTCTGTTGAAAGTGATGTTCAAGCATATCGTTTATGTAGATGAAACGATTCCTACTTCGGACTATACCAAGATTTCTAACCGACAGTATACTAACGATCAACTTTGGCAGAAGATAGCAGATGACTTTAAGTTTGCATATGATCATCTTCCCGATACACAGGTGGAAAAAGGGCGTCCTACGCAGGCTGCTGCATCGGCCTATCTGGCAAAGGTGATGCTTTACAAAGCTTATCGCCAGAATGAAAAGAATGAAGTGGTCGAAATTAATGAAGATGATTTGAAAGCTGTAATTACGTATACGGATAATGCTATCATGACTGCCGGAGGTTTTGGTCTGGAAGAAGATTTTGCATATAATTTTCTGCCACAATATGAGAACGGAAAGGAATCTATTTGGGCTGTCCAATATTCGCAGGATGATAATACGATGTATGGCAACTTGAACTTTGGTAATGAGTTGACAGCTCCGCAATTCTTCGGGTGTTGTGATTTTCAGAAGCCTAGCCAAAACTTGGTGAATGCTTTCCGCACGGAAAACGGTAGGCCGATGTTCGATACTTACAATGAGAAAGATAATTATGATGTGCAAGGCAACTACGATCCCCGTTTATTCCACACGGTGGCGATTCCGGGATTTCCTTATAAGTATAATGTGAACTATATTTTTGATAAGACGTGGACACGTAACGAACAGGAATATTATGGTCTTTATTCATCTTTAAAAGAGAATGTGGACCCCGATTGTTCTTGCCTGAAGAAAGTGAATTCTCCGTTTGTTGCTAATTCGATGAACCGTATTGTATTGCGTTATGCAGATGTAGTGCTGATGCGTGCCGAGGCATTGATTCAGTTGAATCGTTTGTCGGAAGCATTGCCGTTGGTCAATGAGATACGTAACCGTGCAGCCCGTAGTACTACGCTTGTTTTTGATTATGGGGCAAGTTTTAAAGTAGAACCGTATACAATGGCCGAATGGACTGATCGGGACATTGCTATGAGAGACCTGAAATGGGAACGTCGTCTTGAACTGGCATTGGAAGGAAGCCGCTTCTTTGATTTAGTTCGTTGGGGAGATGCGGCAAAAGTGATGAATCAATATTATGCGTCGGAAGCTAGTCGTCGTTCTTATTATTCGGATGCAAATTTTACAGCAGGAAAGAATGAATATCTGCCTATTCCTCAGAAGCAGATCAATTATAGTGGTGGTTTGTATCAGCAAAATAATGGTTGGGAGAAATAATAAATGGGAATTATGAAGACTTTGATAGATAAAATATATATGGTGTTACTGGCTGCACTTTTACTTTCTGCAGCTGGATGTAGTGATGATGATGACACATCGTTGGCTTTGAATGGTGATACATGGATTACTTCTTTCCATATCGAAGATTATGATAACTTTATCATTGAGCAGGATAATCAGGCGAGAAGCATTAAAGTACATGTGGAAGATAATACAGATGTGACAAATTTAATTCCGGTATTTACTTTGTCCGAAGGGGCTACGGCGAATTTGGAAAGTGGTAAACCTGTTAACTTTACAATGCCCGTAGTGGTAAAAGTCACAAACGGAAATGTATTTATGAATTATACGATTTCCGTAGAATTGGATAAGCCGCAGATTACTAGATTTATGATAGGAGAGTATGCGGGCAGAATTGATGAAACAAACAAAGAAATCGTTGTGTATGTACTTGAAGACATGGATATTACCGCTTTGTCTCCAGTTGTTACTGTTCCTGATGGTGCTACGGTAAGCCCGTTGTCAGGCACTACATTGGATTTCACTACACCTAAAGAATATACGGTTACAAATCATTTGAATGCAGCCACTTATACAGTGAAGGTAGAAAAGGTAAGAACTTTTGTTTCAATGGCATTTATCGGAACAGCTGCAACTATTGATGAACTGACTAATAATGAAGAAAAAGCCGCTGCTCAATGGATGTTGGATAATATGCCGGGAGCAAGGTATATTTCATATTCAGATTTGAGGGATGATAACCCGAAAGTGAAACTTGATCCGGAACAGATAAAAGTCATTTGGATTCATGATGATAATCCTATCTATGATGATAATGGATTTAATTGGAATTCAAAGAATAATATTAGGAATTATTATCAGACAGGTGGAAATTTGTTATTATCTCGTGGAGCTTTACGATATATCGTAAAAGATCGGTGGGCTATTTCTATGGATGGTAGAGATCCTAATAATCAATTTAGGAGTGAAGATTCTCAGACTGTTACAGAAAAACCTTGGGGCTTTTCAATAGAGGGTATCTCTCATGAAATATTTGATGGCTTAGTAACTGAGGATAATTCTAATATTTATTTAATAAATACAGGTTATCATATTTTTAATTGGGTATTTCAATGGTGTATAGATTGGGAACCTTATTGGGGAATAGAAGGATGGAGACAACAAACTGGTGCAATAGAGTTGGGGTATGATGTTTCCAATCACAATGCAGTGCCTATCGCTGAATTCCCTTCTCGCCAGATAGGAGGAAATAGTAGTGGAAAGGTAATATGTATTGGCATGGCAGCTTATGATTGGTATGATGAAAACCAATCAGATAATCAATATCGTGGTAATATTGAGAAACTTACCTCTAATGCACTCGATTACTTAAGCAAGTAAAGTATAATCTGATAAAGAAAAGCAAATTATGAAAACTATGATATTAATGGCTTCAATACTGTGTCTGTCAATATCGTTTGCTGCTTGCAGCGATGATAACAGTCCGGTAATCACAGATAAAAATCTGAATGAAACGACAACATTCTTTAGTTCGACGGAATCGAACAATTATACGACTTATTACAAACCTTATGTTGGTTATGTAGGTGATCCAATGCCTTTTTTTGATCCGGTAAGTAAAGAGTTTCGTATTCTTTACCTTCAGGATGATCGTGACGGTAATTCTACTATCTATCATCCTATCCACGAATTGGCAACTACGGATGTGGCAAACTATATCTCTTTCCGCGAAGCAATACCATGCGGAACAGCAGTAGAAGACGATCCGGCTATCGGGACAGGAAGTACTGTTTATGATGAGGCTACGAAAACTTATTATACTTATTATACAGGACATAAAGCTACCGAACCTCGTGAAGTAATATTGTTGGCTACTTCCAAAGATTGTAAAATCTGGACTAAAGACCGTTCATTCCGTTTATCGGCTCCAATAGAAGCAGGGTATGATAAAAATGAATTCCGCGATCCATATGTTTTTTATGATGCAACTGCGCAATGTTATAGGATGTTAGTTTCTGCTCTGAAAAATGGGGATGGATATATCATTGAGTTTACTTCTACCAATTTGCATGATTGGGATTTAAAACCGGAACCGTTCTTCAATAATATTTGGGGGCGTTTCTATGAATGTCCGGATGTTTTTCAGATGGGAAGTTATTGGTATATGGTTTATTCTTCACAAGGAACAAAAAATGAACCGGCCGTTGTCCAATATTTCTATGCGCAGACTTTGGAAGAATTGAAGGGAATAGCTGTAGAGAATGGGCAGTTCCCTACTTTCGTACCCCACGAAGGATGGTTAGATGGAGTTAGTTTTTATGCTGGAAAAACAGCGGGCGATGATACAAATCGTTATCTTTGGGGATGGTGTCCGACACGTGAAGGACAGAAAACCACAGGTACCAAAAGTTGGGCAGGAGCATTGGTCGCTCATAGATTGATTCAGAACGGAGATGGAACATTAAGTTTGGATGTTCCACAAGCGATTTCCGCCAAATATTCCCAATCGGTGACATTGGCTGAAAAGACGAAGGTAGGGGATGTAACGGTCAACACTTCTTCTTATACATTGAAAGCAAATTCATTTGTCCGCTTCGCCCGTTTGAGAAGCCGGAACAAAATAACCATGACTGCAACAATCCCTGAAGAGAATGAAGCCGTATTCGGACTTTCATTTGTCGATTGCAGTGATAAGGCAGAAAAGGCGCGTATTTTCATTGAAGATAAATATAATTTCCTGAAGTTGAAAGAAGTAGAAGTAAATGAGAAAACAGGTGAATGGAATGATGCGGGTGCTATAACAGAACGTGCTATAACTCCGGCTGCTGACAATGTATATCATATAGAGGTCTATACTGAAGAATCTGTGTGTGTAGTCTATATAAATGGAAGGTATGCTTTCACCAACCGTATTTATGATTTGGCTAAAAATCCTTGGGCTATTTTTTGTACTGAGGGTGAAGTGACTGTATCTGATATAAAATTGAGTACTTATTAATTGAGAAAGTAACATCTTTTATAGCGTTTGAAACAAATGTGATAGGCGCTCCGATGCATTGCGCCTATCTTTGCACTGCAACAACCAAGAAATATGATACTATTAATAATAAGTAATAACCTTAATACCATAAACATGAATGTATTTTTACCCTTGAGAAAACTTCAGACTCTTCTGATTTGTTCCATTTTTATGAATATCTCGCTTCTGGCTTTAGCTGCAGATCCTTCTCTTTTAATAAAAGATTTAGGAGAAGGACATTGTTTGGTGCGTGTCAATACTACTCAGAAATACTTGTTATTACCGGTAGAAGATGCATCGCCTGACGTACGTATCAGTATGATTGTTGATAACAAAGAAGTGAAGAGCTTTGATGTCCGTCTGGCTATTAACAAGGTAGATTATTTTGTTCCGGTAGACCTTTCCGATTATTCCGGTAAGTTGGTTTCATTTAAATTCAAAATGAATTCAAATGATCCGGTACGTGTCAATCTTTCACCGGATAACACCGCTTGCTGTAGAGAAATGAAGTTGTCCGATACCTTCGATACAACTAATCGTGAAAAGTTCCGTCCTGTTTATCACTTCTCACCTCTTTATGGATGGATGAATGATCCCAACGGAATGGTATATAAAGACGGAGAATATCATTTGTTTTATCAACATAATCCATACGGTTCCAAATGGGGAAATATGAATTGGGGACATGCTATCAGTAAAGACTTAATCAATTGGGAACATCGGCCTGATGCTATAACCCCGGATGCGTTTGGCACTATTTTCAGTGGTTCGGCTGTGGTGGATCATAATAATACGGCTGGTTTTGGTGCAGGTGCTATCATCGCTATCTATACACAGAACGGTGATCGTCAGGTGCAAAGTATCGCTTACAGTACCGACAATGGACGTACTTTTACAAAGTATGCGGATAATCCGGTGTTGGTATCTGAAGCCCGCGATTTCCGCGATCCGAAAGTCTTTTGGTATGAAGGGACAAAACGTTGGATTATGGTACTTGCCGTAGGGCAGGAAATGCAGATTTTCTCTTCTCCCAATTTGAAAAACTGGACTTTTGAAAGCAGTTTCGGTAAGGGACAAGGTGCTCACGGAAATGTTTGGGAATGTCCGGATTTATTTGAAGTAGATGGACAGGAAATTTTGATTGCATGCCAGCAGGGGGTTCCAAAGAGCGGACATGATTATCAGAATGTGTATCAATGCGGATATTTCCCGATTGAGATGGATTTTGAAAATAAGAAATATAAACTTGGGGAATTTCATGAATTGGATAAAGGGTTTGACATCTATGCCACACAGACGTTTCTTGATGAAAACGGCAGAAGAATTCTGATTGGCTGGATGGGAATTCCTGATGCGGATTATGACAATGATGCAACAGTGGAATATGATTGGATCCATGCACTGACAATGCCGAGAGTTTTAACATATCAAGATGGAAAGCTAATACAGAAGCCATTAGAAGAATTAAAAAGTCTGAGAAAAAATAAAATGGTCACAAGTATTACATCTTTTGGTGAGTGGACGACGACAGACTGCTGTTTTGAGTTGTCTGTAAAGAGAGACGATGAGAATGCTGCGATGATACTCGGTCTCAGGGACGATGTGACTTTGACTTACAAGGATCACATTCTGAAGCTGGAACTTGGAAAAAGCGGGCATGGAAGAAAACAGCGCACAGTGAAGCTGGACAGTCTTAAGAATATGACTGTGTATTCAGATACTTCTGCCATTGAGATTTTTATTAATGATGGTGAGGAAGTGATGACGACAAGAGTATACAGTGAGAAATTGAACCAGAAAGTAAGATTTTTACAGTCTGAAACAGATGGCGAGATAGAGGTATACGATCTTGGAAGTTTTGTGATGGAGTAGTGACAAAATAGTTGACAATATATTGACCATATAGTCTATTATTTGTATAATAGACTATATGGTTTATTTTATTGGAGGGATTATTTTGAAACAAAGTGAAAAAACAAAACGAACAAAAGAAAAAATTATGGCGGCTGCAATGGAAGAATTTGGAACAAAAAGCTATGATGCGGCATCGCTCAATACGATGTGCATTGAAAATCAGATTTCAAAAGGTTTGATTTATCACAACTTTAAGAATAAAGATCAGCTGTATTTGCAATGTGTCGGGCAGTGTTATGCACAGATGACGGAATATTTACAAAGGACAGAGGACGATTTTACGGACGTACAAAGTGAATTGCAGGAAATATTACATTCCAGACAAGTATTTTTCGCAGAGAATCCGTATTGCTGCAATATATTCTTTGACAGTATCCTGCAGCCTCCGAAGCATCTCCAAGGGGATATCCGGCAGTTGAAAAAGGGATATGACATGTATCTTGCAAAACGGTATCGAAATCTGCTCGGGCGTCTGGAACTGAGAGAAGGAATTTCAGAAGATTTTGCGCTAGAATATTTTATTATGTTTCAAGAAATGTTTAACAGATATTTCCGCGAGAAATCGGATAAAGACAATGAAATAAAATCGGTTATAGAAAATCATGAATCAAAATTAGAACAAATGCTGAACATTATGTTATATGGAATCGCAAAAGAGACAGGAGAAGTGGATACAAAATGTTAGTACAAATATTACGTTTATTGATTATGGTAATTCTTGCGTTGGGCATC
>OJSA01002238.1_pt1 | contig 13894 bp, 14 predicted proteins | sample 1599341 | NCBI WGS metagenome assembly OJSA01 (sample SAMN04168657, study PRJEB22393) | human gut metagenome | biome: human gut microbiome; feature: stool | host: Homo sapiens | collected 2014-03-20 | reverse complement strand
AGATCGGGGAAGTGAAGGCCGAGCTTTCCGGGCTCAAGGCCGAGGTCGCGGGCACGAACCAGCGCCTCGACGACATCGTGATCACCCAGCTCAAGGATCACGGCAAGCGGCTGGCCATGCAGGATATCCGCATCAGCTCCCTTGAGCAGGCCGAGAACAGGCGGGCGGGGGGGATTTCCGCGCTCGCGGCGATCGCCACGGTCGCCGGAAGCGTCGGGGCGCTGCTCATGAAGGTCTTCGGCTGATCTCCGGCGTCCCGCATCCGGCACCCCCTCATCCCCGTCTGGAGGGGCCCTGCAAGCGCTTGAGGCCGAGGCGCAGCTCCGGCACCCTCCCGTCCGGGGGGACCCTTTCCCACCCGTGGGGCGTCCTTACGATCAACATGGACAGCTATGGAATGGATACCCCCTTTCCCGTCCGCGGGGCGTTCCCATAGCCCGATCCGATAAGCTTCCCTACGCACGCCCTTTTCCCACCCGTAGGGAGGCGTTCCGGCCTCTCATTTGGCCCTCTACGGACAGGTTGCCCCTTTCCCGCCCGTGGGGAGGCGCTCCGGCTTTCATCCGTGCCTTCATCCCTTTCCCCTTGCCTAGCCCCCTGTTTCGATGCCCTTTTCCGGGGGCGGTTTTCCGCCGCAAACGGTTTCCCGCGGCCCGGCGTTTTCGGCTTTTTCCGTCCACCGGAACTTGTTCAGGGTGCGCTTTTGGGGCGTTGCGCCGCATTGTGGGGACAGCCTCCCGATGGGGAGGCCCCTCGCCGCACAGGGGCAGGTCGATCGGCGCATAAAGCCGAGCCCTGATGACAAGCCCCTCGCCGCAAGGGGGAGGGGCGCTCCGGAATGCGGAGGCCCCGGATCACAAAAGGAGCGTTCATGAACACTAGCGCGACAGGCGGCTTCCTTCAGCCCGAACCAGGTCTGGCCCGTTCGGACATCGAGCGGCTGATCGGGGACGTGATCGCGGGCATCACCGGGCTTCCCCGGGATCTCGTCCGCGAACGGATCGCCGTGCCTCAGGCCGATCCGGAAACCGGGGTCACGTGGTGCTCGTTCGGCATCACGAAGCGTTCCGAATCCAAATCGCAGGTGCGGCATTACGAAACCGAGGACGGGCAGGGCATGAGCCGCGTGCTCACCCTTGAGACGCTGACGGTCCCGGCCAGCTTCTTCGGCCCCGCCTGCGAGGACATGGCCCTGAAACTGAAGGCGGGGCTTCACATTTCCCAGAACCGCGAACCGCTCTGGCACGCCAACATCGCGCTGGTGCAGGCAGGGGACGTGATCACGCCTCCGGCTTCCTCCGCACCCGGCGTACCTGACGATCTGCGCTGGAGCGGGCGGGCGGATCTGACGCTGACCTTCCGGCGGGGGCCCTCGTCCCCGCAGGGCAAGGCGGCGGAAGGCACTGTGGCAATCACCCATGCGGAACAGCCCGATTGCGGCATCCGCGGCAACTGACAGGAGTTTTATCATGGCACGAGCTCTGAGCGTGGACCGCGTCGTCCGCGTCGGCATCAATCTTCAGCCGATGGCGGCGGCCCGGCGCAATTTCGGCACGCTGCTCATCATCGGCGCTTCCGGCGTCATCGACATGGAGGAACGCCTCCGCGCCTATACCGGCATCGACGGCGTGGCCGCCGACTTCGGCATGGACGCCCCGGAATACCGGGCCGCCGAACTCTATTTCTCCCAGTCCCCCCGCCCCGCGCAGCTCTGCGTGGGACGCTGGGGCAAAATCCCCACCCCCGCCATCCTCAAGGGCGGCATCCTCTCCGACGGCGAGGCCGACGCTTCCGCGTGGGCTTCCGTCAAGGACGGCAGCTTCGCCGTTTCCGTGGGCGGCGTCTCCAAGGACATCACCGGCCTCGACTTCTCCGGCGCGACCAACATGAACGGCGTCGCCGCCGTCGTCAGCGCCGCCCTCGCCTCCGCCGGGGCTTCCTGCGCGTGGGACGGGCAGCGCTTCGCCATGAAGACCAGCACGCTGGGCGCTTCCGCCGGGATCGGCTATCTGGCCCCGCTGTCCGAGCCCGCCGGGACCGACATTTCCGCCCTGCTGCGCATGACCGCCTCCACCGGCCTGCCCCCGGTCGCGGGCACCGACGGCGAAACCGCCAAGGAAGCCGTGGCCGCGCTGGCCGACAAGTCCGGCGACTGGTACGGCTGCGTCTTTGCCGACGAGGGCCTGGCCGTCGAGGATCACCTTGACGTGGCCGCCTTTGTCGAAGCCTCCGCCAAGGCCCGCGTCTACGGCGTCACCGTCACCGACAGCCGCGCGCTGGACGCCGGATACGCCGAGGACGCCGCCAGCAAGCTCAAGGAGCTGGCCCGCAAGCGCACCATCGTGGCCTACAGCCGCAACCCCTACGCCATCGTCTCCGCGCTCGGCCGCGCCTTCACCGTGAACTTCTCGGCCAACCGCAGCACCATCACCCTGAAGTTCAAGCAGCTTCCCGGCGTCGTCGCCGAGGGCCTCACCGAAACGCAGGCGCAGGCCCTCGAAGCCAAGCGCTGCAACGTGTTCGCCGCCTACGACAACGATACCGCCATTTTCCAGGAAGGCGTGATGTCCGGTCCGGCCTACTTCGACGAGATCCACGGCCTCGACTGGCTTCAGAACGCCATCCAGTCCGAAACCTGGAACCTGCTCTACCAGTCCAAGGCCAAGATCCCCCAGACCGACGCGGGCGCCAACCAGATCATCACTTGCATCGAGGCCGTGCTCGGCGAAGCCGTGAACAACGGCCTTGTGGCTCCGGGCACGTGGAACGCCGACGGTTTCGGCCTGCTGGAACGCGGCGATTATCTCGACAAGGGCTACTACGTATACACGACCCCCGTGGCCGAACAGGCGCAGTCCGAGCGCGAGCAGCGCAAGTGCCCGCCCATCCAGATCGCCGCCAAGCTTGCCGGGGCCATCCATTTCGTCGACGTGCAGATCGACGTCAACCGCTGATTGAGGACGGAAAACCATGGGACATTCGTATAGCTTTCTCGATGTGCAGGCTTCCATCTACGGGCCGGGCGGCAACGTCTCCCTCGCCGGAGACGAGGCCGGGGTCGAACAGGGCGGCATCACCGTCACGCCCGCCGGCGAGCGGAGCAAGATGACCGTCGGGGCCGACGGCTCCGTGATGCACAGCCTGCTCGGCGACAAATCCGGCACCGTGTCGGTCAAGCTGCTCAAGACCTCCAGCGTCAACGCGGCGCTCCAGATCATGTACAACCTCCAGACCACCACCGGCGCCCAGCACGGCATGAACACCATCGTCATCCGCGACGTTGCGCGCGGCGACGTGATCACCTGCCAGAACTGCGCCTTCGCCAAGCAGCCCGCCATCACCTACGGCACCGATGCCGGGGCTGTGGAGTGGACGTTCAACGCCGGGTCCATTTCCTTCCTGCTGGGGATGTAGCCATGCAGTTTACCATCAAGGACAAGACCTTCGATTCCGGCAGGCTGAACGCCTTCCAGCAGCTCCATGTGGTGCGGCGTCTGGCCCCGGTGACCGAGCGGCTCGTGGCCCTCGCCGGAAGCGCGGGCGACCCCGAAGCCTTCCTCGGCCCGCTGGCCCGCACCGTGGGCGAGCTGCCCGACGCCGATGTGGACTACATCCTGAACGCCTGCCTCGACGTGACGCAGATCCGGCAGGATACGGGCGGTTTCGCCAGGCTGCGCGTGAACGGCGTGGTCATGTTCCCGCTGGATCTGACCATGCTGCTCGGCATCGCGGCGCATGTCCTGAAAGACAACCTGTCCGGTTTTTTCGCAGACCTCCCCTCGGTTTTGAACCGTGCGGGGAAGGCTGCGGAATCCGATGGGTAACGCTCCCCGATGGGCAGGACTGGCTGATGAGGCCGGTCCTGCGGGGGCTGTGCCGGTATGAGGGCCTCAAGGACGGCACGCTTTCGCTTGAGGACGTGGCGCTCATGAACGACGCCCTGACCGTGCAGGAAGAGAACGAACGCCGCTTTATGGCGGCGAAAGAAAAGGAACGTGCGTGATGGCTGTAGCCGGAGAGCAGATACTCACCAGACTGGGGTTTGAGGTCGACGGGATCTCGCTCAAGTCCTCCTTGGAGAAGGCCGCGGCGTTCGGCTCCGCTCTCCGGCGGGCCTTTGCCGACGCGTCCGCCGCGTTCGTCGGGGTCGCCAAGGGGGAGGCCGAGGTCGCCGCGCAGGCGGACGCGCTCGGCGTTTCCGTGGAGCGGTTCGCGGAATGGCGGTTTATCGCGGAACAGACGGGCGCTTCGTCGGACGCGCTCGGGGCCTCCCTCAAGGCCATGCTCGCCAACAATCCGGGTTTGTCCGACGCGGCCTCGGAACTGGAGCGCGCGGGCGGGGCGATGCGGGAGATGGGCGATGCCCAGCGCGAGGCGTATGCGCGGGGTCTGGGCATCGATCCTTCCCTCATCCCCATGCTCACGCGGGACGTTTCCGGGCTGCGCGACATGTTCCGGTCGCTCTACGCCACGGCGGGGACGGACGCCGCGAAAGCCGCCGAGGACGGCAAGGGCTTCCTTGACGGCATGGCGCGGCTGGCGGGCCTGTGCGACCTGCTGGCGAAGACGGTGGCGCTTTCGCTGTTGGGCACGGCCCGGAGCGGCATCGAGGCGCTCGGGGATGCGTTCGTGGCGCATTTCGACGACATCCGGCGCGTGCTGGAGCTTGTGGTCGCGCTTGCCTCCGCCGCCGCCCCGGTCATCGGCGCGGCGCTCGGCCTGCTCGTCTCGTGGGGCGGGCAGCTCGCGGGCCTGCTCGGGACGCTGGACGCGGATCTCGTCGCCGGGATCGGCAAGGGGATCGCGGCCTTCATGGCCCTGCGCGGGGCCGTGGGCGCGGCGATCATCGGGTTCGCCAACCTCAAGGAAGCGTGGGCGCTGCTGACGGCGGCCTTTTCCGCCAACCCCTACCTCCTCGCCATCGGAGCCGCCGTAACGCTCGCGGTGGTCGTCATGGACAACTGGGGCGCGGTCAAGGCGTTCCTCCTCGGCGTCTGGGACGCCGTGGCGTCCGGCGCGCGGGCCGCCGTGGATGCGGTGGCGTCGGCCTTCAATAACGCAGTAAACTTCGTAACAGGGGCGGGGTCCGCCATTGCCGGGGCTGTCGGCCCGGCCGTCTCCTCCGCAATGGGCTTCGCCGGCGCGGCTGTTTCCGGCACGGCGGATCTGCTTGCCTCGGCGTTCGGCGGCGCGGCGGACGTGGTGTCCGGCCTGTTCTCGGGCATGGGCGCGGCGATCGGGATTGCCTTGCAGGGGATCATGGACGGCTTCCGGCTCCTCGGCGGGCTCGCCGCCGCGATCTTCTCCGGGGATCTTTCCGGCGCGCTGGATGCGGGGATCGGGCTGTTCCGGAACTTCGGGGAAACGGCCCTCGGCGTCTTCCCGGCGCTCGGGGAAGGCATCCTCGGCGGCCTGTCCTCCCTGTGGGGCAGGGTCACGGAGGCGTTCCCGGACTTCGGCGCGTGGGCGTCTGGCGTTGCGGAAGCCGTGGGTTCGGCCTTCTCCGGTGCGGCTGAAGCCGTGGCCCCGGCGGTTTCCGGTTTAGCGGAAGCGGCGGTTTCGGCTTTCGGAGGCGTCGCGGACACGCTGGGCGCAGCCTTCGGGAACGTCGCTGGCGCGGCGTCCTCGGCCTTCTCCGGTGCGCTGGATGTGGTGGGGCCCGCGGCTTCGGAAGCCGCTGATCGGCTTTCTTCGGCGCTGTCCGGCGCAGTGGCGTTCGTATCCGACCGGTTCCCGAGCCTCGGCGCGGCGGCTGAGGCCGTGGGGCAGGGGCTCGCCAGCGAGTTCCAGAGCATCCGCGATCTCGTGGCCTCCGTGTTCTCGGGGGATCTTTCCGGCGCGCTGGATGCGGCGCTCGGGCTGTTCTCGGGCTTCCGGGAAACGGCTTTCGCCATTTTCGCGGCGCTCGGGGAAGCCGTGCTCGGCGTGTTCGCCTTCGTGTGGGGACAGGTCACGGCGTCCTTCCCGGACTTCGGCGCGTGGGCGGCAAGCTCGGCTTCGGCGGTTGCCGGGGCGTTCGGCAAGGCCCTCGGCTGGGTGCGGGAAAAGCTCTACGGGCTCGTCGACATGCTTCCCGACTGGGCGCTGGAAAAGCTCGGCTGGAAGCGGCTCCCCGATGCGGGCGCGGAGGACGGTATGCCCGGATTCCGCGCTCCGTACGCCCACGGCGGGCAGGGCGCCCCCGCCGGGAACGGCGGTTCCGGATATGGCGGCCTTTCCTCCGGGAACGGTTCCTCCGGGAATGCTTGGGGGGCGGGTTCCGCTGCGGGCGTTTCCTCCGGCGGCGCTTGGGGAGCGGGCTCTGTGGGCGGCACGCCTTCGGATGGCGCTTTCGCGGGCGCTCCTGCGGGAGGCTTGGGTACGGGAGGTTCCGGGGCGGGCAGTTTTGGGGCGGACGGCCCCGGCGGTCCATTCTTCCCGGGCGCTTCCGGCGGCTCCTTCGGGGGCGCTCCGGGAAGCTCCGGACAGGGAAGGGCGCCGGGAGGCGGCTCCTCCCGTGCGGGCCTTTTCGGGCCCGGCTTCGGGACGCAGCCGTTCTTCTCCCCCTCCACGGAAGCCTACCTGATGGCCGCCCCGTGGCAGTCGGCGGCGATGGCCTCCGCCGGCGGCGCGGTTTCGCTGGAATCCAGGACGGAAATCAACGTCAGCGGCGCAAGCTCGCCGGATGAGGTGGCCCGCCGCGTCGCCGTGGAACAGGACAACATCAACGCGGATCTGATCCGCTACGCACAGGGGGCCGCCCGATGAACTGGCTGACCCAACCGCTGGAACGCGTTTTCCTGCGCCCGCTGCGCAGCCTCGGCGGGCTCTCCTTCGACGTGGTCGTTTCCGAGGAGCACGAGGACACCCTGACCATCGCCAAGCATCCCGTGGAGCAGGGCGCGAACATCAGCGATCACGCCTACCGCAATCCGTGCAAGGTGGTCATCAGGGGCGCGTCGTCGGAGAGCACCTACGGCCTGCCGGTCTGGGACCCGTACAACGCCACCCTCTACAACGCGCTGCTGGCGCTGCAAAACGCCCGTGAGCCCTTCGACATCGTTACGGGCAAGCGCAAGTACGGCAACATGCTGCTGGAGAAGCTGACGGTGACCACCACCCCGGACTCCGAGCACGCGCTCATGGTGACGGCGGAGTGCCGCGAGGTGATCATCGTGAGGACGCAGGTGATGGCGGTCCCGGCCGAACCCGGCAGGCACCGGAACCCCGCCAAGACCGGCGGGACGGCGAACAAGGGCCAGAAGCAGGCCGTCCCCGTGAGGTGACGTTCTGCATGGCCTTGAAGATACAACCAAAGTGAGTGCGACAATGCGTTATGTCATTCCCCTGACCCCTGAGCCGCAGCGGTTCAGCATCGTTCTGGCGGGCCGCGAGCTGCTGCTTGCCGTCCGCTGGATGGACGCGCCCGAAGGCGGCTGGCTGCTCGACATGGCCGACGCCGAGGGCGTCCCCCTCGTTTCCGGCATCCCGCTGGTGGCGGGGTGCGACCTGCTTGAGCCGTATGCGTATCTGGGGCTCGGGGGCGCGCTCCTGCTCTCGGGGGACGAGCCGCCCTCCCCGGATACGCTCGGGCGGGGCGTGGACCTGCTGTTCGAGGTGGCTGATCATGGCTGAGGCAACAAGCCGTAGCGGGGAACGCCGCGATGAGGGCCGCCAGTGGCTGCGCCGGTGCTCGCTGCTCGTCGGGCCCAAGGAGGGCGGCGCGCTGGAGCTTGGGGAACTGCGCGTTGCCTTCACCGTCAAGGTGAGCGAGCAGGAAACCCCCAACAGCGCCTCGATCAGGGTCTACAACCTCTCCGAGGCCACAGCCGGGCGGATCCGCAAGGAATTTACCCGCGTCATCCTTCAGGCCGGGTATCAGGGCAACTGTTCCGTCATCTTCGACGGGAACATCACCAAGGTGGCGCTCGGGCAGGAGGGCGGCCCCGGAGCCGGGAAGAACGGCAGCGAGGGCGAAGGGTTGGACACCTGCCTCGAGATCAGCGCCGGGGACGGCGACAGGGCCTACAACTACGCGCTGGTCAATACCTCGCTGGCGGCGGGCTCCACCCCCGACGACCACGTCCGCGCCTGCATGAAGGCCTTTTCCGCCAAGGGGATCGAACCCGGCTACATCCCTCTCCTTCCCGGCCAGAAGCTCCCCCGGGGCAAGGTCATGTACGGCATGGCCCGCGCCTACATGCGCGATACCGCGAGGCGCACCGGCACGGCGTGGAGCTTCCAGAAGGGCAAGATGCAGATGGTGCCCGCCAGCGGCTACCTCCCCGGCGAGGCCGTGGTGCTTTCCGCCGGAACCGGGCTCATCGGCACGCCCAAGGCCAACGACAAGGGCATCGAGATCAAGTGCCTGCTCAACCCCCGCCTGCGCATCGGCGGGCGCGTCCGGCTCGACAACGCGGGCGGGGCCGGGCTCAAGGCCGGGGCGGGGCGGGAGCCGAGGGACGTCCACGACGGCCTCTACCGCATCCTTTCGATAACCTTCTCCGGCGACACGCGGGGCACGGACTGGTACGCCACCCTGTCGTGCGTCGGCATTGACGATACCTCTCAGCTTCCTTTGGACGAGGCACGGTGATGGACAGACGAGAAAGATGGGCCGAGCCCGTCGAAGCCCTGCGCGCGGCCCTCGACGGCAGGCAGGCGGAAATGTGGACGGCGCTGCCCGGCATCGTCCAGTCCTTTGATCCGGCGGCGATGACGGTTTCCGTACAGCCCGCCGTTGCCGGGCGGATCTCCGACGAGGCGGGAAAGGCCGCTTCCGTGGATCTGCCCATCCTGCCGGACGTGCCGGTGGTGTTCCCGGGCGGGGGCGGTTTTGCCCTCACCTTCCCGGTGGCGGCGGGGGACGAGTGCCTTGTGGTGTTCGCCTCCCGCTGCATCGACGCGTGGTGGCAGTCCGGCGGCGTCGGCGAGCCGATGGAGCCCCGGATGCACGACCTCTCGGACGGCTTCGCCCTTGTCGGCGTGCGCAGCCAGCCGCACAGGCTGTCCCCCGCCGTGCACACGGGGAACACGCAGCTCCGCGCCGACGACGGGAGCGCCTACGTCGAGATCACGCCCGGAGGGGCGGTTACGGCGGTGGGGCCCTCGTCCGTCACCGTCAGAAGCGGCGGCTCCATCACGCTGGACGCCCCGCGGATCGTCATCAAGGGGCTGCTCTCCATGCAGTCGCAGGGCGGCGGCGCGACCACGGCCACGCTCGCCGGATCGCTCAACGCCACGGGCGACGTGACCGCATCGAACATCAGCCTCAACAGCCATACGCACCCCGGCGACAGCGGGGGGACCACGGGAGGCCCGCAATGAAATACCGCAAACTGACGGAAAACGGCGACTACGCCTTCGGGCGCGGCGGCGCGGACATGCACGCCGACACCCCGGAAGCCGTGGGGCAGGCCGTCCTGACCCGGCTGAGGCTGTTCGCGGGGGAATGGTTCGTCGACCTCAAGGAAGGGACGCCCTACGTCCCCGGCGTGCTCGGCAAGCACACGCAGGACACGTATGACCCCGTCTTCCGCGAGCGGATACTGGATACGGAAGGCGTGACCGGCATCGTTTCGTATGCCTCCTCCTTCGACGGCGAAACCCGCAAACTCTCCGTGCGGGCCGTCATCGGCACGGTCTACGGGGAAACGACGATACAGGAGGTTTTCTAATGGCGCTCGCCACCATCGACGAAACCGGGCTGCACCTGCCCGACTATCCCACGGTCCTTGAGGACGTCAAAGCCCGTTTCCGGGGCATTTACGGCGACGACCTCTATCTTGGGCCCGACAGCCAGGACGGGCAGCTCTGCGCCGTCTTCGCCCTCGCCCTGCACGACGCCTATACCCTCGCCGGGAGCGTCTACAACGCCTATTCCCCCGCCACGGCGCAGGGGACCGGGCTGTCCCGCATGGTCAAGATCAACGGCCTCCGGCGCAAGCCCTCGGGCCGCAGCACCGTCGACCTGCGCCTTGTGGGGCAGGCCGGGACGGTCATCCGGGGCGGCATGGCCGGGGACGCCGCCGGGAAACGCTGGCTGCTCCCCGACGAGGTGGCCATCCCGCAAAGCGGCGAGATCACCGTGACCGCCACGGCGGAGGAGAGCGGGGACATCCGGGCCGCCGCCGGGGACATCGTCAAGATCCTCACGCCCGCCCGGGGCTGGCAGTCCGTGGGCAACCCCGCCGCGGCCCTGCCCGGTGCCGCCGTGGAGACGGACGCGGAGCTCAGGCGGCGCCAGGCCATCTCCACCGCGCTCCCGTCCCTGACCGTGTTCGAGGGCACGCTGGGGGCCGTGGCGTCCATCCCCGGCGTCACCCGCAGCCGGGGCTATGAGAACGACGGAGGCGTGCCCGACGCCGACGGCATCCCCGGCCACAGCATCTGCATGGTCGTCGAAGGCGGGGATACGGCGGCCATCGCGGAGGCCATCGCCGCGAAGAAGGGGCCGGGGGCCGGGACGTACGGCACGACCGAGGCGCTCGTGCGCGACAAGTTCGGCGTCCCCAACGTCATCAAGTTCTTCCGCCCGGTGGAGACGCCCGTGTACGCCACCGTCACCATCAGGCCTTTCCCCGGCTACCTTTCCACCACCGGGGAAAGCATCAGGAAGAACGTGGCGGAACACATCAACGGCCTGAACATCGGGGACGACGTGTCGCTTTCGCGCCTGTACTCGCCCGCGAACGCGGCCAACGCCGCCTCCTACGACATCGAGTCCATCACGCTCGGGACGTCGCAGGGCGCGCAGTCCGCCGCAAACGTGGCCGTCGCCTTCAACGCCGTGGCGTCCTGCTCGGTGGATCGCGTCAAGCTGGTGGTGCGGCCATGAGCGGCTATCTCGGCCTTGTGACCTCGGAGCACCGCAACCGTCCCCGGTTCATGGCGACGGTCGCGGCGGTCACCGATCCGCTGTGCGGGCTGCAGGAGCTGCTGGAAACCATGCGCGCCGCCTTTGACGTGGATTCCGCCGTGGGCGGGCAGCTCGACCGTACCGGCGAATGGATCGGCAGGAGCCGCCACCTGCGGCTTGAGCTGGACGACGTGTATTTCGAATGGGGCCGCGAGGCCGTGGGCTGGGCGCGGGGCTCGTGGAAGGGGCTGTACGACCCCGAAACGGGCATGGTGCGCCTGCCCGACGAGACGTACCGCCTGCTGCTCAAGGCGAAGATCGGCGCGAACCGCTGGGACGGGACCGTGCCCGGCGCGTATGAGGTCTGGGAATCGGCCTTTGCGGACACGGGCAGCCTCATCCTCATGCAGGACAATCAGGATATGTCCGTGGTCATCGGGCTTGCCGGGACGCCTCTCGACGCGGTGATGCGCAACCTCCTCCTGCAAGGGTACCTGCCGCTCAAGCCGGAAGGCGTGCGGGTGGCGTGGTACGCCGTGGCCCCGGAGCGCGGACCGCTGCTCGGCTGGAACTGCGAAACGGGCGGCCTGTCCGGATGGGGCAAGGGGATCTGGCCCGTCAGGCTGGAGCCGCTGCCGTAGGTGCGGGGGCATCAGGGCGGCGATAATCGAAAGGGGGCATGGCGGACGGAAGGGCGTCCGCCATGCCCTTTTTGTTTGTCCGGAGGGGCCGGAAGCCGGGGGAGGAGCAGGAGGGGCGCGGAGCGGAGGAACTTGTTCAGGGTCGGAAAAGGCGGCATGGGCGGGCATGGTGGGCGGAAGAGGAGTTCATCATGCCCACATCCGTTATCAATGAAATTCTTTCGTTTTGCCCACAGGGGACCATAGCCAGCGGCGACATCATGGCGCTGGAGGATTACAAGAACGACGTGCAGCGCCTCCGGGGGCATCAGCCGGGGATCGCCAGACGCGAACTGGAGAACATGGCCCTGCGCCAGTCGTCCTTCGTCGCCGCCGGGCTCGCCCAGTTCGTCGCCAAACGCTACGCGCCGGGCGTCCGTGACGATGTCGATCTGGACGCGCTGGAAACGGCCATCACAGCGGCCATCACGGCCCTGATCGCCGCGGGCAACGCCCAGACCGCCACCCGCCTCGCCACGAAACGCACCATCGGAGGCGTGGCCTTCGACGGCTCGGCGAACATCCATCACTACGCAACCTGCTCGACGGCTGCCGCCACCGCCGCGAAAACCGTTGCGCTGTCTGGGTTCGCGCTGGCTACCGGGGCCCGCGTCCTTGTGAAGTTCACCGTAACCAACAGCGCCGCCAACCCGACCCTCGACGTCAACGGCACGGGCGCGAAGCCCATCCAGTACCGTGGGGCCGCCATCGCCGCCGGGACGCTGGCCGCGAACCGGACCTACGAGTTCGTCTACACCGGCGCGCAGTACGAGCTTGTCGGCGACGTGGACACGAACACGACCTATCCCCTCGCAACGGCCTCCAACGACGGCCTGATGGCGAAGGGCGACAAGGGCAAGCTGGACGGCATCGCCGTGGGCGCGGAAGTGAACCAGAACGCCTTCGGCAATATCCTCGTCGGCTCGACCACCATTGCGGCGGACACGAAAACCGACACGCTGACCTTCGTAGCCGGGACCAACGTGACCCTGACGCCGGATGCTGCGAACGACAAGCTGACCATCGCCGCCAAGGATACGACGTATGCCGCGGCCACGCAGTCCGTCGCCGGCCTCATGAGCGCTGCGGACAAGAAGTCCGTTGATTATTGCGAAGCGCTCCGCCTGTCGATGATCGGCGTGCCGCGCTACTGGCGCTCGACGAGCCTCCCCGCGAATCACGTCTGGGCGAACGGAGACCTCGTCCTGTTCTCCGACTGGCCCGAGCTGAAAAAAGTCTATGATGGCGGAGGATTCACCGGAATGCTGCTCGCCTACAACGCCACCAGTGCCACCATCGCCGCCAACCTCGGCAAATGGCGCCCCAACGCCGCTAACCCCACGGGATTATATGTTCCCAAGCTGAGCGACCAGTTTTTCCGAGGGTGGACGGGGGCGGGAGAGGCCGGGAAGTACAACGCTCCGGGCTTACCTGAGCTTTTGGGTGGGTTTTCAGCCTACACGTTTGATGCCGGAATGCCGTGGCAAGCCATTACGTCAGTCGATAGCGGGATGAATGCGCTGACTGTAGGATCATCTGGTGGGACACGATATAATGCCTTCACTTTTAGAGCATCTCTCTCGAATGCGATCTATGGCGCATCATCAACCGTCATGCCGCCGAGCATTAACCTCCCTGTTATCTTGTATCTCGGCATTCCAGCTTAGGCCGGGAGGCCGAGATACAGAATAATAGGTTGCCATACGTGCGGCGGAACGGTGACAGGGCCTGTCGGGACAACACGGGAGGAATCAAACGCATTGGCACAGGCGTAAACAGCCGATGTTTCAGTTGTTCCTACAAAGCCTCCAACCTTTACCGCGTAACTGGAAAAGAAAGCGCCTGTGATGTGAGCTGCCGCGTCGGTCAGTCCCTCCGCGCCAACCCCGGTGATTGCACGCATCTGGTCTGTAGCCCAGCTCCCCGCCTCCCGGCTTCTCCCCGTCCAAGCTCGGAAAGGCGGGCGGCGGCAGAGAAAGGCATATGGCAGCAAAGGGTTGCCGCTCAAAAAATGTTTCTATGTTCTTTTCAAATAGCATAGCGAATAGAAAAGGATTTTTACCTTGCCTCTCGCCTTTCCGAGCTTGGACGGGGGGAGGAACCGCCGGAGCTCATCACGATGCGGGGTTGCCAGACATCGGTGGCTTTATGTCCGGTATACTACTCGCTGTTAATCCTGACTCCGGGGGAGCCTTAACATTAACTGCGGGCATAGCAGATCGGCAGACGGCGGACGGCCCCATAAACTCTTGGGGATACGTAGATTTTAAAGCCTCTAAGTCCAATCCCCGTTATGGCGTATCGGATACAGTCATGCCGCCGAGCGTTAACCTCCCCGTTATCTTGTATCTCGGCATTCCAGCTTAGGCCGGGAGGC
>OJSA01002232.1_pt1 | contig 13920 bp, 9 predicted proteins | sample 1599341 | NCBI WGS metagenome assembly OJSA01 (sample SAMN04168657, study PRJEB22393) | human gut metagenome | biome: human gut microbiome; feature: stool | host: Homo sapiens | collected 2014-03-20 | reverse complement strand
CCGCCGGTCTATGAGATTTCCGCATCCCCGGCCACGCTGGACTTTGGCAGTCAAACGGTAGGCTATACAGAAGCACCTGCCGCGCAGACGGTAACAATCAAGAATGAGGGCAACCAAAACACAACCGTTAGTCTGCCGACCAGCACGAATTATACCATTACGGCGGGAAAAGGCTTTACAGGTAGCGCCGCCACTCTTGCCCCCGACGGTACGGCACAATTCACTGTCCAGCCGATCACTGGGCTTGACGTGGAGAACTATGCGGAAACGCTCACTGTTTCCGGCACGGAAAACGTCAGCGCGCAAGTTGCGCTCTCCTTTGCCGTTGTCGAACCCCAACCAGCCACCTACAGCTTGACCGTAAACTTAAACGGTGGCAACGGGGTTGACGCAAGCGGCGAGTATGCCGAGAACGCAGTTGTTGAGATCAACGCAGGCAGCCGCAGCAATTACCGCTTTGACGGGTGGACTTCCTCAAACGGCGGCACATTTGCAGACACTTCCAGCGCGGCAACCACCTTTACCATGCCTGCTGCAAGTACCACCATAACGGCAAATTGGCGATACATCGGCGGCGGTGGTGGCGGAGGCGGCAGCGAGGGTACCAGCAGGCCCACCTACCGCCCCGATGTGGAGAACACGGAAAACGGAGATGTGGCCGTCCAGCCCAGCAATCCCCACAAGGGCGACGAGGTGACCGTTACCCCCAGGCCGGAGGACGGCTATGAGGTGGAGGCTGTGATCGTCACCGACAAGGACGGCAAGCCGGTTGACGTGACCGACAACGGCGATGGTACCTGGACTTTTACCCAGCCCGGCGGCAAGGCGACGGTGGAGGTCATCTTCCGTGAGATCCCGCTGGGAACCCTGCCCTTTACTGACGTACCGGAAAGCGCCTGGTATTGTGACGCAGTGCGTTACGTCTATGAAAACGGCCTGATGAACGGCATCGGCGGCGGCGCGTTCAACCCCAACGGAACCACCACCCGGGGTCAGATCATGACCATCCTGTGGCGCATGGCGGGTTCCCCCGGCATGGAGGGGGAGATTTGGGGCTATCCCTTTGCCGACGTGGACGCCACGGCCTACTATGGAACAGCAGTCTACTGGGCGAGGATGAACGGCATCGCGGAGGGGTACGGCGACGGTAAGTTTGGCCCTGATGACCCCATCACCCGGGAGCAGTTCGCCGCTATACTCTATCGGTTTGCCCAGGAGCTGGTCTATGATGTGACCGCAGCCGCCGACCTCTCCGGCTATGCCGACGCGGGCAGCATCAGCGGCTACGCCCTTGCCGCCATCCAATGGGCCAACGCCGAGGGCATCATCAGCGGCACCAGCGACACCACATTGACCCCGCAGGGGCAGACCACAAGAGCGCAGGCTGCGGCCATGCTCATGCGGTTCTGCGAGCAATAGTCTTGGAACTCGCAACATTGCAAATGTAAAGTTATCTGACGTCAAGGAATTGGCTTTAAGAATGAAAGAACGATAATCGTTTTTTGCTTTCCGCATAAAGACTTCACGTTCAGGTACAATATCTATATCAATCAAACTACAGGTCTTAAAATAACGGAAAGAGAAATCTTGACGGAATAAATCATGGCTTTTGGCAGATATCTGCTGTCCGGCATGCATGTATGGCCGGACAACCAGCTGGGTCTGGCTGTGCAGGAGGCCACCAACGGCTGCGACTTCGACCGCAAGGAATACATCCATGAGCATTGGACAAAGCTGACCGACCATCCCAACTGGGAACAGTATCAGTAAGACGTCTGCCGCGGCAGTCCGGTAAAAAGGAATAAAGAAAGTGTGGGGCATAAAAACAGGCAGGTATTGCAGCCGCAATACCTGCCTGTTCCTTCATTTGGAAGATGCCTTTACATGGGGTACCGCCGCTCTTTCCGTATCGCTACCCAATTTTCCCCTTTATTTTACCCCGCAGCCATTTCCTGCCATCCATGTACGAGGTTATCTCCACATTCACGATATCCTCCGGACGGAATTGACTGTCTTCAAACTGCCTGGCATAACGGCAAACGACCGTACAACCATCCGTCAGCCTCGCAAACACGCCGCCCTTATATTTGCTGATGATAGTGGCAAGCCGTGTCGAACCCACAGGATGACGGTACTCCGCCCCAATATAAGGATCAGGCGCGGCGTCCTTTACCGAAATTTCCAAATTCCCCTCGTCCACCGCTATCACTTTTGCTTTCAGCCTTTGTCCCGGCCGGTAAACAGACCGCAAATCTCCAAGGCAGGAATAAGACAATCCGGATTGAGTCACCGTATAGTCAAAACCATGACAGGACATTGTCAGCAGGCCCGGCCCAACACTCAGGATCTCACAGCTTGTTATGTCGCCGGCCTGCAGCCGCTCAACCATTGTCATTTGCCATCTCCTGCGATCCATTGCCCGTACCCGTGAGGCGATGGCAAATTCATTCAGCCGGTCTACTGCTATAATCACAAAATCCACATTCGCCCCGCCCATATGGTTGAGTAAGAAGCTCTCTCTTTCCTCGCCCGGCCACCATATCAACGGCTCCGGAATCAGTATCTTTGCACGGTACGGCACAACCACAATGCAAGGAATCTCATCCGATCCGTCGCCAACTCCCCCTGCGCTGTCCATGGAAGGCGCCGCAATCTTCTCTACGCCGATCACAGTTCCATGCAGCAGCGCTCCGGACCGGTAGGAAGCATAAATGCTGTTCCATTCTGTCCGTCCTTCGGGAGTCAGTTCCTTATCCAGTTCTTTATAATCCGATTCAAAAAACCTTTGCCGTGAGTTTTCCAGCCATTGCTGCATTCTCTGGTCAATCCCCATGACGTTTTCCCTCCAAACTTTTTATTTTCAGGCGGCCTGCGCTGTCTGTGTATGCTGCTACGCACGGAACATGTGTCCCGATCCGTTCCAATTGTCCTTCATCTGCCAGAAGCATCACCTGTAAGGTCTTTATCTTCGCTTTTTTCCGCATTACAGACAACTGTGTACCGCAGCGCCATTCCATCCCTACTGGGACATAAAGGATCAAAAGCTGTAATTCCCGTACAGCGTAGTATGCCAGCATCAGATACGGCCTTGGAGGCGTTATTATCTCAGGCGCATCCCCTTGTTCGGCAAACGAAAAAGCGATATCAAATGCACGGATAATATTGCGGTCACACTCCTTGCCAGGTATCACAAGATCGCCTGTGTTTTCATCAATATGGATATCCCCTTTATACCGCAGCTGCCGAATAATACTCTTTGCAGCCTTCTCCTCCATACCAAAGCACAGCCGGAGAAATGTTTTGGCCTGGCGCATCTTCATGCAGCCCAACTGTTCCAGAGCATCCAGCAGCCTGATTTGCGGCTCGCTGTAATACATTGGCTTCATATCGCCAACCTCCGTTTCACCTGATTTAACACGGGATCAAGCAGGGCTTCGCTCCCCATCTCCACGATCGTACTGAAAATGACCTTGGCGGTGTAGACCAGCGTATTGGAGAGCGCCTCGTTCTCGTTCCGCCGCAGCCTGTACAGCGCTTCGTCGAGCACGTCCGCGTTCAGCCGCTGGAGCGTGTCGCGGACATAGCCCCGCGGATAGGTGCAGGCGCCAAGCTGCAGCCGACCGCAGTAGTACAGCCACGAGACCGCGTCCCTGAACACCTCCGCTTCCTCCGGCGTATAGCGGGAAAGCTCGCATCGCTGCAAGATCGCCGCTATGGCCTCACGCCCGTCCTCCGCGCCCGCGCGCGGGACTGTCGGAAGCTCATCATCAGTATCCCTATACTCTTTCTTACTCTTCTCTTTCTTACTTGTGTGCGGTTTTTGCAGGTCTAGACATGCCGTTTCCGCACCCGCAGAAGTGCAGTCTCCACAGTTCAAGACCTGCGGTTTTGGCAGGTCTTGATGTGCCGTTTCGGCAGGTCTTGCCAGCGTCCCAGCGCCTGTATCCTGCTGGAATTCCGTCATATCGCCCCGCAGGTTGGCCGACACATCCTGTTCCGGCGCACTATCCCCTTCCTCCAGATATGCAATTTCTACAGGTCTTGGCGTGGGACAGAACGGCGCGCAGTCATAGCCGTAGGCCGCCTTTTCGTCCAGCACCACCTCGGCCAGGAAGATGCGGTTGGGCAGCCCGCGGCCCTGCCGCTGCTCCCAGACCAGGCGCCTGTCCGCCAGTTCCTTAAAGCAGGCTATCGCCTTGCGGTAGGAAACCTGCAGCTCCCGTGCCAGATCCTCGCGCGTGTAGATGATGTACACCTCGCCGTGCCGGTTCACCCAGCCGTTGCGGCGGGACAGCTGGTAGCGGTTGAGCAGGAATGTGTAGGCCACTTTGCTCTCCAAACCCATATCCATGTAACGCGGGTCGCAGAACAGCCACCGCGGCATCTGCATGTGGAAATAGGAAATGGCGCCGGACAGCTTCATCAGCGTAAAGTCCGGCCGGTCTTCTGCAGCGATGTTCTTTTTCATAAGGCAGCATCCTCGCTTTCGTTGTCTAATTCGTTGTTTCGATCCAGTTCCTGTTGGTATTGGTCGATCTGGTCGTCTGTTGGGATAAATGTCGTATGATCGGGCATATCATCCTCCTGATCGGGATCGTCTGGCTGCAGCAGGTCGGAATAAGGGGACTTCGGCTCCGGTGGCAGTTCAGGAGGGGGTACCGCCGATCCTGCTTCCGGCGATCCCGCTTTAGGTCCATCGCCTGTTTTGGGGTGGGAGGTATCTGCCGTACCATCCGCACCGTCCGGCCTGTCCGGCGGGTAGTCATGGATGGACGCCGGCCGCAGCTTGCCGTAATCGGTAAATTCCGGCGGCGTTATCTTGTACAGCAGCATCGGGTACTGGCCGCGCAGCAGGACGATGCACCTGTCGTTGCCCAGCCGCAGCACCTCGTCCGGCTGCATGAGCGCGCGCTGGGTGTTGCTGCGCGTCATGGAATACGGCCGGATGTTGTTCTGCAAGGGGGAGAACAGCGGCGTCTGCGGCTGTTGGTTATTAGTCACGCGGATGGTCGTCATGCCGCATTTCTCCGAAATGAATTTGGCGCTCGTCAGGTCGTTCACACCCAGGCAGATGGCGGCGTCGCAGCAGGCCGCCATCTCCTCCCACTCGTGCCGCGGGTACATGTCCGCCAGCTGGGAGATGGACTGCACCAGCACCTGGCAGCTCATGCCGAACGACCGGGTGAACGCGATGGAGCGCTTGAAATCCCCCAGCCTGCCGATGGACGGGAATTCGTCCAGCAGGAAGTTTACCCGCACCGGCAGCTTCCCGTCCTTCGTCTCCTTCCGCGCGTATGCCTCCAGACGGGAGAACAGCATGGTGAAGAACAGCGAGGACAGGAAGGTGTAGGTGCTGTCCTGCGCGGACAGGATGCAGAAATAGGCGCAGGGCTTCTGTCCTGGCAGGGTGAGGTCTATCGTGCTGTCCGAAGTCAGGCTGTCCACCAGCGCATCGTGGAACACGTTCAGCCGGTTGCCGAGACCGATCACGATGTTGCCGCGCAGATTCTCCTTGGCGTTCAGGAACAGGCCGTAGGGGCCTTTGGCCGGATGCCCTGCAGGCAGCCGCTTTATCGTCTCATCTATCTGCTTGAGCCCGTCCTCGCTGAGCAGGCCGAGTACCCTGCCCAGCCTCCGTTCGGACAGCGGTTTTGGGCGTCCGACTGCGTCCGTGTCCTGCTGCACATAATAAAGCAGCGCCGTGAGCAGGTTGAGCTCGGCTTTGCTCCAAAAATCGTTGGCCTCCTTTTCACTTGAGGTGTTAGCGATGATGGTGGAGGCGATGACCGGTATGAGCCGCGGGTCGTGGTCCGCCTCGCCGATCGGGTCCCAGCGGTCCGAGTGCTCCATATCCAGCAGGTTAAACACCCGCACTTCGTAACCCTGATCGGCCAAGTAGCCGGCCATGCTTTCATAAAGTTCATTTTTGGGATCGGTCAGGACGATGCTCTCGCGCCGCTTCACGCACTGGAATACGAACGGCCGGACGAACCCCCAGCTCTTGCCGGTACCCGGCGCGCCCACGACCAGCAGGCTGCCGGCGAGGCCGGCCTTTTTGCTGGACGCGACATAGTCCGCATAAGCGTCGCTGTCCAGCGGGTCGTCCTTATGCTTACCGTAGACCGTGCCGGAAAGGCTGTCCAGCCTGCCCACATCCAGTACCCGCCCCATCTCCTCCCGCTTCATGAACCGGCTCGAGCCGTGTGTGCCGTCCGGCAGGATATCGAACCCGCGCCTGTCCTTTACCGGATGATAGCCGGATATCCAGTTATACCCCTTGCGCGTCAGCAGGCAGGCCATCGTGACCAGTGAGGCGGTGACAAAAATACCGGTGGGGGTAAACGGGGCGATCAGGTTGAGGAACGGGTTTACCGTCCAGATATCCGTGATCCCACTGTCCGCGTCAAAGGGCTGGCGGACGCCGAGCCGGACGGAGTTTATCAGCATCCCGTAAAAGTACCAGATGACTACGCCAAGGGCGGCGTACAGCTTCCCGCTCCCCGGGTGCCGGTCCCGCCAGCACTTCGTCTTTTTTATCACCCGCTCCTCCATCCTGGCGATCTGTTCAGACAGGCGGCGCATGGCGCTCACCGTCCTTCAGCCGGTCCAGAATGTCATTGGACAGGGTGGCGGAGGAATAGAACGGCGGCCTGTAATACTGCTTCAGAAAGCGGTTCTGCTCCTGAAAGCCTGCCAGCACCAGCCGCTGGTACCCCTTCCGCCGGATCTGATACGCGGTCTCCTCTATTTTCCGGATATCCATGTCCGCGACCAGCAGGAACGCCGTATGATCTTTCGGATCGATCCAGTCTGCACCGGTCCCGCTGTCCATCTGGCCGCCGTAGCCCCACAAGGCCCTGCACATCTTCGTCCGGTAGTCCGGATGCTTCAAGATATGGAGCTGGCGCACGCCCTGCATGGAGCAGGGCAGGTAAAGGCACGGCTCCTGTGCCATCCGGTAAAAGCGGCCGTATGATACGCAGCGGCTTCGTACAGATACTGTTTTGGACGGTCCGTGCAAGGCGGTATAGATCGCCGCATAGTCAGCGCCGCAAAACAGCAGCGCCCCACGGGTACAGCCGGCGCCGGTGCAGACGCCTTGCAGGAGATTTGTCTCCCGCGCAGGGTTTACGACTCGGTCCATGCCGGGCGAGACATAATACACCACATATACGGTGTCCTGCAGCCGGAGCAGCCCTGCCATCTGGTTATTCCCCAGCACCTGTTGTCCCCGCCTTGCGCGCAGGGCAAATGCCGGCAGATAACCGTCCCGATGCCGCAGTTCTTCGATTGCTGTCAGGTAAGGGTTGATGCCGGCAGCATACATTGTCACCGTGATCTCAGCATGCTCGAACCGCCGGCCTACCCGCTGTGTGTGGGCGTCAGGGTGCAGCGGGATGCCGCTGTCCTGTAAGAAGCGATACCCCTTTCTCGTCAGCCGCCAGCCGTATGCGGGGTCGCAGGCTTTCAGCAGTTTTTCCTTCTGCAGCTCCTCCATGAGGGACGTGCGGAAAACCGAACCTGCGTACCTTTGTACACATGCGTCCCCCATGTTGCGGCACCAGCCGATCAGCCGCGCAACCTCCTTTGCATTCCGCATCGCCATGCCGGTCCTGCCCCCTTTCCGGAAAGTACCGTCCTGCTTTGCATAGGCCACGGTATTTTTCGCCTGTTGTCTGGCCGCTTCCAACTTTTCATGTGCTTCAACCTCCTATATGCATATCTTTCGCTGCTTTTACGCAGTACCGTCCGGTTTTGCAAACCAACAAAGCCGAACGGTACTACCGTATGCTTTTGCACTAAAATACCGTCCGGCTTTGTCCAAAGTACCGTATCCGTTTTTCAGGGCTTGGAGCGGTTTGCAGCCGTGTCTTTCCCGAAATTCCGGCCGGAAAGATAGACCGCAGCCTCGTGATAGGGCAGCACCATGATCTCCGTACAGCCCTTGCCGTCCGGTACGGCGTCCAGTATCAGGCTCACGGTGAACTGGTCGTCGTCCTCAAACAGCACGCCCTTGAGGGCGTTGGTCACGGCCTTCCATTCGCGGTTGTCCGGATCGTAAGCGTTTCCGCCCTTCCGGTCCGTGTGTTCTGTAATGGCCACGAACGCGTGCCGGTACCACGGCAGCACGCCGCCGCTTCCTCGCCACTGGCGGAGCAGCTCCAGGAGGCTGTTCTCGATGTATCCCGTCGTCCGCCGCCGCGCGTTCTGCAGCAGCGTGTCCAGCCGGATAGCCGTCCAGCCCTCCCGTGTCACGGAAACCGTCCCCGTAAGTGCGGCTGAACGCGGCGCGGGCCGCAGCGTCCTTCCCTGCCTGCCTTTCTCCAGCATCCCGCCGAACGTGCGGCGGGCTGTGAGCACCGCGGTCTCCGCCGCGCACAACGTTTCGTCCGCCAGCCTGCCCCTCTCCAGCGCCCCTTCCGGCAGCTGTTCCAGCTCCCGCGCAAGGTAATATGCCTCCTGCAGATAGAAGCTGGCCGTATGTTCATTCGTCATATCCGGTATCCTCCTCTTCGGTATCCATATCTGTCCTGCCGTGTCCCCACGCCGTGCGCTGCTGCCGGAGCCGTTCCAGTTCCTGCCGCTCCTGTATGCGCTCGATGTCCCGCGGGTCGGTGGTGATGAGTTCCAGCTCCCGTTCAGACGCGATGATATCCACGCCCAGCCGGTTGCGGCCCGCGCAGAGCAGCGCCTGCCCGCGCGTAAACTCCGCGTGCATCTGCATCTCTTCATCTGTCAGGTGGTAATGCTGCTTGATGAGCGCCGCCTCCTCCGGCTCGGTCATCAGGGCGAACTTGATGCGCGCATTGTTGAGCAGCGCCTTGCCGTACTTGCCGTTCTCCAGCGCAAAGAAGTCCTCCAGGTCCTGCGACGCGCCGATGGCCGCCGCACCGTACCCGCGGACGGTCTTGAACAGCTCAAGGACGAACCCTGCCGCCTCGGGGTTGGAGCCCGCGCCGATGAGCGACCAGATCTCGTCCAAAATAATGATCTTCTGCTCGCTGCGCGAGCGCCTGCAGTAGTCCAGACAGATATCCGCCGCCAGCAGAGTGCCGAAAGCGAGCAGGTCTTTGCCAATGTCCGAGATATCCAGCACGATGTATTTGTTGCCCATGTCGATGTTGGTCTCCCCGCCGAGGTTTGCCGCAGAGCCGTTTACGAACCGGCTCAATACAGACGCCAGCGGTTTTGTTTCCTCCTGTTCCATCAGCAGGTCATAAAAGTCCCTTGGCGTGGGCTGCCGTCTGGGCTGCCCGTCTTCGTCCAGCAGGCTGTCGTTGTCCCGCGTGACGCCGAACCGCCCATATAAGCGGGTAAGGGCCACATCCAACCTGCTCATGTCCTCCTCGGTGAGGCTGCGGCGCAGCAGGGAGAAGTAGATGTGCAGCCGGCTGATTTTGTCCGCGAGCAGCGAATCCCCGCGCGTCTCCGTCCGCTCCAGCTCCGCGTTCACATCCAGCGAAGTGCGCCGGATCTCCATGAAGTTGATGCAGTCCGTGGAGGAGGGCGCGAGCCTGATGTACAGCCCGCCGATCGCCTCGCACGCGGCGCGGTATTCGTGTCCCTTGTACGGGGCGATGAGGAAGACCTGCCTGCCCTGCTGGCGGTACCGCATGGCGATAAGCTGCAGAAGGAAGGTCTTGCCCGCGCCGGACATGCCCAGCCCGACCACGTTGGCGTTGCTGTAGCGGTCGCTGTCAAAGATATCGAGCATACAGACCGAACGGCTGCGCCGGTCCCGGCCGATGAGGATGCCGTTCTGCTCGCAGAGCTCCATGGAGTAGAACGGGAACGCGCCCGCCACGCCGGACAGCAGCGCGTTGCGCCGCGCCTTGCGTGCGATCTCCGGCGCAACAGACACCACCGGCAGGAAGGAATGGAACGCCTGCTCCTCCTCGTAGTCACAGCGCTTGCAGATGATATCCTGCGAGGAACAGAAACGCTCCACCTCCGCGACGCGTGTCTTCAGAAGCTCCGGTGTGTCCGCTGTGACCTCGATCAGGGTGTACATATCGTAGTAGTCCTCGTTCGCCCGGTTCATCTGGGACTTGATGTACTGCCCGGCATAGATGGCGCTGTCCATCTGCTCATAGTCCGCGCGGGTATCGTCCACGTCCCGCATCCGGCTGCGGCTCCACATGGTGGAGTTCGCCACCTTGGGCAATATCTTTTCCCGCGGCTGCCGGTGCAGGGTGACGGAGAGCGAAATCCCGTCCCCCAGCCCCACGAGCGCCGCCAACCAGCCGCCGCGCACCAGGCTGCGGTAGCCGTAGCCCGCGATGTACAGATAGGCGTGGTACACGCCGTCCAGTTCGATGCAGTCCCGCGCGGTGAAGTCCGCCGAGGCGGGGCAGATCAGGTCCATCACGCCGGTGGGCTTGTATTTTTCGGTCTTTGCGCCGCGCTTTTTCCGGCCACGTTTTGGTTTGGAGGCTGTTTCTTCGTCCGTTGTCTCCACATCTTCGTTTTCCTGCCTCGCAGCGGCTCCCTCTGCCGCAGCAACTTCAGCCGCGTCCGCTTCCGCTTTTTCCTCTGCCGCAGCAGACGCGAAGCAGTCCTCCAGCATAAAGCGGAAGCCTACCGGCAGGCGGATGTTCCGGCTGGTCCCCTTGCACAGCATCCCGAAGACCGTCTCCACCATCTGGTTGTCTATATACTGCGGCTCCACCACCGTGAGCCCGCAGCGGGCGAGGTACCCCTTTGCCGTGGCCGCAATGCGGTACAGCTCCGTGTATGGGCTTGGCCCCATGTCCGCTTCATACTGGTACGCGATGAAGAAGCGTGTGGTAAAGGCCCCGTCCTGCACCATGCTGCGCACCTGCCGGATATTATCCTCGATGCACTGCCGGCACAAGGGGGCTGTTTCCCGTTCCCAAAATTCCTGCATCCGTCTGGTGTAGTGCTCCACATCCACCGGCTGGGACAGGCACAGGAGCTGTATCCTGCGGGGCGCGATGCGCAGCCAGGCGGCAAAGCAGCTGATGATGCGCTCCCGCTCCGCTGTGTTCTGCAGGAAGAAGTTCATAGGCAGTACCTCGAACAGCCCTACCAGCCGGCCATCCCTCGTGCGGATCACGCCGCGGTCTATATCCGCGATGGGCAGGCTGCCCTGCAGGTCCTTATCTGCGGGCGTGAGGCTTTGCGCCGCGCCGGCCTGCGCGCCGAAGATGAGTTCTTTTACGTTCATGTTTAATCACTCCTTTGTTCAGTGCAATGCGGCGGTTTTTCCGCCAGCGGAGATAGGTGATAAGGAACCGCGACAGCGGCTCGTCCCGAATGCCTGCCAGTGCAAAGCCGCAGACCGGCACCAGCAGGCAGAGCGAGAGGATGAGCTTCACGGTGAGGGAGAATGGGGTATGCTGCGCCACCAGCGTACACAGCCCCACCGTGGGGGCGGCGAGCGCCGCCGCCTCGATGCAGTTGCGCAACTCGAACAGGCCGAGCACACGGCCCGCGTCCGTGAAATTCACGGGGATATAGTAAATGTCTTCATTTGGCTGCATCCTGACCACCTTCCGCTTTTTCCATTACAGCATCAAATAATCTCTCGCGCTCACATTGGAAGTCCCGCAATGCAATGGCGGTATTTTGAATACGGCTGTGCAATATAGCTTCCAGAGCGCATAATATCCGCTCTCTGCTCCTTAGCGTGAGGGAAAATTCCATCCGCTCGATACAGTTGATCCGCTGTACTGTAATGCCGGACTGTGCAGATAATTCACGAAGCGTTATGCCGTGTCTGATACGAAAAAGCCTTATGCGCAGCACATGTCCGTCTGAATATGGGTTCATGATTCTATCTCCTCCTCTCATCCCAATACCCAAAAAGGCCCGCCGGCCGCGGCGCCCTTGTTGCATTCCGCGAGGAACACGCCAAGGTCCCATTCCTTTTGGCTGCGCTCATAGCTGGCGCAGTCCGCTACCAGGATCTTGCCGCTGTCCGTGACGCCCCGCAGCACGATGAAATGTCCCCCGCGGGTGAAATGCCCGGCGGACATGATCGCGATCACGAGCTTGCCTTCCTGCAGGGCCTTTACCAGCTCGGTCCCGCTCCGGCCGATGCCGCGGCAGGGGACGTTGTAATGCGCCGCCCCATCTGGGATCAGGCTGTGGTAGCTCCCGCTGCCTTCGCAGCGGTGGCCCGTTTTTACGGACCAGTCACAGACCTCCGGCGGCGTGACGGTGGTATCCGTTAGCGTGGATACGCAGATGGCAAGCGACGTTGGCCCGCAGCCCGCCCCCGCGATCGTATTGGTCTGGCCGTACATCAGCCCACCCCAGCGGGGATCGTACTGGCTGAAATACACGACGTCCCTGGAATTACCCCTGCCGGTGAACACCACATCGGAGAAATCCATATCCGCTGTGTTGTCCACAGACCCGCCCGGCGCACTGTATTCCGCGTCGCAGATGGTATTGTAAATGACCTCCGCCCACATGCGCTGCTGCCCGTCCATGCCCAGCTTGTCCATGAGTTCGGTTGGCGTCATGTCTGAGATCACCAGCACATAGCCGATGAAATCCCCCTCCGCGTCATACTCCGCCTCGAGGTCATATTGGAGCTTGGCCTGCATGGTCCGGACGATCTTCGCTTCGTCTATCGTCATCACGTCCTGCTCGCTGTACACCGAGGTAATGGCGATCATCCAGTAATCGTTCGTGTTGCCGAGCCGCTTCTCGATGCGGATAAAGCCCAGGTCCTCCGGCAGGAGCGATACGAACAGGTCTACCGCCTGCTGCTCCAGCGTGCGCTGCCGCTTCCATGCGGCGGTGAGCTCCTCCGCATGGGCGGTCATCTCCTGGATGTCTGCCGAGGAGGCGCTGGGCGCGCCGAACAGGCTGCACGGCACGGCGGCGAGCAGCAGCAGGGGCAGGCAAAGGCCGATGAGGAGCAGGGCCGGCACTGCTTTGCGCAGTACAGGCGCGGCGGCGGCCGCCGCCGCGCCGTGGACGCCTCCCGCCCATGCCGCCTGCGCGATCCGTACTGCGGCGGCGGTGTGGCTGTGATTATTTCTTTCTCCTGCGTTTTCTATTGTGAGGTCCTCCTCCCTTTGGTGTTTCCGGCGCCGCTTTATTTTTCAGCGGCTGTGCGCTGCGGCGCAGGGTACGGGGCTGGACGGCAGGCGGCGGCGTTACCATATCCGGCGTGCGGACGCCCGGGGTGACGTCCGGATGGGATGCCGTATCCGGACGATCTGGTTTTCTTTCCCGTATCGCTGGGGTAACTGTAGGGCAGCGATCTGCGGGTGCAACGTCCGGCTGCAGCTTTGCGGCTGGCTGCGCGTATGCCTGCGGCGGTGCGGCCGGTGTCACAGCTGCCACCTGTGCGGGCGTGACCTGTGCCGCCGCCTGTGCAGATGTCTTGTGCGGTGCAGACGGCGTCACCCGGGCAGGAGACGGAGCCCCCTGTTGTGCCGCAGGAGCCTCCTGACGCCTTGCTGGAGAGACAACGTTCCCCGTTGCCGGTCGTGCTTCCCGCAGCGGCGCTTCCCTGGCCGGTGAAATGCGGGCTTTATCTGCGTGTCTGGACGCTATGCTGCCTGCGGCAGCGGCAGCGCTGGCAACCGGCGCCGCCGTTTGCTGTTCCTGTGGCGCCCCTCCGGCCGCTATGGGCGGGGAAATCGGCATCTCGCGGGCAGCGGGATGCACCGCCGACTGCTCCTGTACCGTGCCTGCGGCCGTTATGGGCGGCGGCACACTGGTTGCCCGTGCCGACGCTGCCGTAACGGATGCGGCTCCATGTACGCGGTTTTCCCGTGGTACATTGTCTGCAGGTGCAACAACTTGTGAAGGAACCGCCCCCTTTCCCGCTGGGGGCATCCTGCCGGAAGGGGCGGGCGGATTCGCCGGCATAACGCGCGCGGCCGTTGACCGTGACGCAGGCTGCGCCGCGTGAGCATCTGTGCCCTGCTTTGCCTG
>OJSA01002190.1_pt1 | contig 14155 bp, 20 predicted proteins | sample 1599341 | NCBI WGS metagenome assembly OJSA01 (sample SAMN04168657, study PRJEB22393) | human gut metagenome | biome: human gut microbiome; feature: stool | host: Homo sapiens | collected 2014-03-20 | reverse complement strand
CCTCCATTCGATTGAATCACTGTTTGCCAACCGGCGGGCCTTCTTCTCTTTCCGGCCCTCCTCTTTGGTACGCTTTTATTATAGCTCTGTGCGTTAGCACTGTCAATAGCAGAGTGCTAATATTCACACAAAAACCACAAATCACGCCATTTTTAGTCACACTTTCAGGCCGCTGGTGAGCCGGGCAACCCAATCCTGATCCCAGGTGTGTCCCCAGAGGTTCTCAGCGGTCACCCGGTAGCAGCCGAACCCGAATTCCGACCGTCCCCGGTCACTGGTGGCGTCACAGTACCGCCATTCCCCGTCCAGCCAGACCAGGTTCCACATGTGGTTCTCCCCGTTCCACTGTCCGCTTACAGTCAGGCAGGGAATCCCCACCTGCTCATACAGCGCCTGCAATGCCTGGGCATACCCGCCGCAGATCGCCAGGTCGTCCTTGAGCGCCCCATAGGCGGTGGTGGATTCATAGGGCATTTCCCCTGGGTGGGAATAGTAGCGGAAGTCATAATCCACATTCTGTGTGAGATAGGTGTACAAAGCCTCTGCCTGTTCTGCCTGGCTCATTCCCGCTGCTACCGTTTCCAGAAAAACCTGTTCCGCCAACCCATCGATTTCTGCCAGCCGCGCCCGGGCTTCCCCCAAAGTGAGCCCGCCCTGGGGGACAACTGTTATAGCCGTTCCATCCCGGTTGAGCTGGCAGAAAAGATACCCCCCGCCCACCTGCTGAAGGGCCTTGTTCATATCGTCAACCGTCAGGCTAAGGTTCGTGATGCGTATAGGGATATTCTCCTGCCCCAGCCCATCCCGGGCCACCTTTATCAAACTCCTTAAGCTGTCTACTTCCACACTGCAAAACCCATCAGGGTAGTCCCCTGTGCGGTATGGCATATAGGAGACTGTGCAGCGCAGCAGGCCATCCGGGTCAACCTCTGCATTGAAATCATAAGCATATTTGTACCGTGGATTATTGGAAAGTATTCTATAGTAAAGATTTTTGACGGCGAGGGGAACCCCCTCCTGTTCCGGAACACCGGATAGGTCAAAAGCGGGCGGCTGTTCTCCCGCCTCAATTGCCTGGGCCAACTCGTCCTGGATTTCTGACAAGCTGGTGACCGATACCCTCTGCTCACGGCCATCATCCCCCGGCCAATCCATTTCCAGGTATTGGACCGCGGCGGCAAAGCCCCCCGCCCGCCACCAGAGGACTGAGGCAAACTCCTCGGGGACGCTGGAAATCATTTGGCCATCGCCCTGCCCCCAAGGCAAAACATCCCCGGCCCATACGCTTGCCGACAAAACCAGGCAAAGCAACAAATCGCAAATATGTTTCATAAAACCACCCCTTATCTTTCTCCCTGAAAAGGTTCCGCCCCCCCTTTTGCCGGTGGAGAAGTTCTTATTCTCCAATAGAACCGCCGGCCTTTGGCAAGAACCATTCACTTCTTCCTGCCGGGTCCCCCCTTTGACAGATCTTTACTGCACTTGTGCGGATATTTATTATTACAGTACAATAAAACGATCCAATTTTTGCAGCATTTCCTATCTTTTTATAAAAAGATGCCAGCTTTAAATGTGGTATAAAACAAAACGCACCTCCCAAAAAGAGGTGCGCAATTTGTCTGGGGCGGCTCGCCGCTGGCCTTCGTGGCCAGTTTAGACCTGTTTTGGACGCGTGCGAAAACCTTGGGCAAAGCAAAACGCCCGGAGCGCAAAATGGCTCCAGGGCGGGATTTTTGGTGCGGATAACAGGACTTGAACCCGTATACGCCTATTTTATGCTGATTTAATATGTCTCAAAAATCCTTATTTAAAGCCATTTTTATGCTATTCTCTGTTAAATCCTACCAGGATTTTATACCCTTTATTTCTCTGTAAAGGGTAAATTAAAGGGTAGTAATTCCCCCATCATCGCCCCCCAGGCGCGCGCGTGAATACTGACTTTTGCTTACATCCTATCGCCTTGCCTGTGGGCCTGGGGGTTGATTCTCCATCGTAATTCATGTAAAATAGAGGTGGCAGAGGGCTTTTCTTGATCGTCTAGGCTTTTGCTATGGGTGGTTAGCTATTGCGAGTAGCTAGCCACTCTTTTTTGTAGGCTTCAAAGTATTGTCGCTGCTGCTCTTTGGTCAACTGCTGGAATTCTTTGAATTTCATGGGCGGCTCCTTTCTGCCCTCTGCCTTAACCTCTGTCTATATTATAATATATATGGTCGTATATATCAATTGACAAAATACACAATTATATGGTCGTATTTATATTGGGTTTGCATATGGTCGTATATATGTTTTTGTGCTATACTGGTATTAAGACAAGAGGAGGTATAGCCATGGAAAGCAAGCCACGAAAGATTACAGAAGCCCAGAAGCGGGCCCACCAGAACTATATGGAAAAATTTGTAGAAGTTAAAGTCCGGATGACCCCTGAACGGCGGGCCGAAATCCAGGCCCATGCCAAAGAGATGGGGGAAAGCGCCACTGCTTTTATTAACAGGGCCATTGATGAAGCTATGGAGAGGGACCAGGCGGAAGGGAAAAAACACCCACCCCAATAAAAACTCGCTTGTGCTGTGGGCCAATCACAGGTATAATAAAGGCAGGAACCGAAAGGGGATGAAAAACATGACCAATGAAGAAAAGATTCTAGAAATGCTGTCGGCTATGCAATCCAGCATTACAACCATGCAGACCGATATTACAACCATGCAAGCTGACATTACAACCATTAAACAGGATGTTAAAGCCTTAGACCGCAAGGTTGAGGAGGGTTTTAAATCCACTCGATCGGAATTGGTAGACGCTGTAGAGACGGTAGGCCGCAAGGTGGAGCGCCTGGAGGGGACCATTAAGGCTGTGGAAGATGTCACCGCCCAAAATGCCTATGATGTCCAGCTGATGAAGCGCCGGGCCTAACCAAGCCCACAGGTGGGGTTAAGAGAATAAAGAAATAAGCCGCCCGGGTTAATTCCGGGCGGCGTTGTTGTTTTTGGGGCTGTTTGTCTAATATGCATAACATCCAACCGGGAATAGATCCTGCTGCACCGCTGATCCGGGCGCGATCTAGCCCGCTACGCACTCGTTTGGGGCTTGGTGGTTGTGCATGGTGTCCAACTTGCTTATTTTCGGAGGGTTCCGCTCTGGGGGCCTCTTTCTTGGCTTCTCCCCTATTGCTCAAAAATGAGCGAAAGGCCTTTGCCGCCTGCCGGTTTCTATCTTTTTAGAAAACGGGCCCCGAAGTGTGTACCATCTGGTACAGGGTATCCGCCTAAATTTGGAGCATATAGGTAAATATAGGCATTCGCGCGCGAACCTCGTATTTTCCAGTAATTAGAGCCCCCAAACCTATTCCCCGATTTTAGGGGATAGAAAATCCCCCGCCGTTGGTGTATCGCCAATAGCGGGGGTTTTGTTTGGGCCCCCCAGGCAAAAAGGGCCGCTTCGTTTCTCTGGGGACCGGTGAGGGGCGGCTTTTCCAACTCTGCCGGATTTTTTAACAAAGGGGGGTTTTCTCTCTGTTCCCTCTCTGTTCCTCTCATTCGCGCGGGCGCGCGCATGCGCATCTGGGGTCAATAAAAGGGGGTTTTTTTCTCACGAAGGAGGCTGCACGGTTTTGCCGCGGCCCCCGCTATTTCTTCTTGAGGCGGGGGGGAGGGTAACGATTTGTCCCCCATCCCCACAGGTGGGTGTGGCTTACCCGCCCCGGTTCCGGCGGTGGTATTCTTCTTCCAGTTGTTCGGTGATCCTCTCCGGGGCGCTGCCACCATGCTCCCAGCTGCCTCGCCCTGTGCCCTGGGTGGCTTTGGCCTCTATGTATTCCTGGCAGAATTGCCGGAAAGCCCGGTCCCGGCGCAGTTTTCTCAGAGCTTTGGCCTCGATCTGGCGCACCCTCTCCCGGGTCACCCCAATGGCTGCCGCCGCTGTTTCTAGGGTTTCCCCTCCCAGCTGCCGCCGCCGGACAATTTCGGCCTCCCGCTCTGGGAGACGCCCCAGGGCCCCGGAAATGGCCTCCCGCAGTTCTCCCAGGTAGATTCCTTCCTCCGCGTCCTCAAACTCCCGGGCGGCCTGTGGGTCGGGGATAATGCCCTCTAGGGTAAGGTCCTCATCTTCTCCCGCTATAGGTTCATCCAGGGAGCCTACAAAAGGGGTTTTCCTCCTCCATCCGAACAGAAACCCCATCTGGCGGAGGACGGAAAGCCGCAGATAGGAGGTAAACCGGTTCCCGCTGGCGGGGTCATAGGCGTTGACAGCATCCAGCAGGGCCAAAAAGCCGGCTTGCCCGATGTCGTCCCAGTCGATCACCGTGCCCCGCTCCCGTGGATTTGGGGCATAGCGGCGGCAAAGCTTATAGATCAAGCCCCGGTTACTTTCCCACAGTGGGGCAAGTTGGGAGGTGTCCCCTTCCTTTATGCCCTGGGCCAGCTCTTCATTGGTCATTGTGGTGCGCCCTCCTTCATGGTAGAATATGGGTGGTGTTCAGTATCTACCAGAAGGGGGGCTGTCCTGCTGAGGCGGGGCGGCCTCCGGTACTTTCGGACAAAAATGTCCAAAAGTCCTCCGGCTTTGCCGGGGCCAATCCCACCGGCTTTCTCGTTGTTCAAGCTTCGTTCCTAGGCCCCAACCCCCCAAGGCTGTGGGGTATCGTCCTCATCTGGGGCCACAAAGCAGCCATAGGTTAGGGAAATTAGCCCGTTGCCGGTCCCGGTGATCCACTCAATACCGCTGCTGCCGTCGTTGTATTCCACCAGGGCAAGCCCCAGCCGGTGGCGGCCCTCTAAATCGGCGTTGATACAGGCCCGCGCCCGGGTGGGGATATAGCTTTCTGGATTTGGGGCGGGCAAGGGGATAATCTGTTTCATCTTCATGGGCGGTTCTCCTTTCGTGTACACGGCTTAGGACGGGGGAAGAGGGCTGTTTCCCTGCTCCGGGGAGCCCTTCCACTTGGCTAAATCCACCCCCATGCGTAAACCTTTGGAAAAGGCGTTCCACTCCGCCGACAATACCTGGTCAACCATCATCCCAATCAGGCGGTCGTTGTCCTCCACCGACAGTGGGAGGGAGTGAATAAACTCGCTTAGTTCCTTCGCTGCCTGGTAAAATTCTTCCCCCCGCTCTATCGGGATAGCGGGAATTTCTTCTGTCTGGTTTTCGACAATATTCAACCGTTCTTTCATGGCCTTTTCTCTCCTTCTGCTGCCGGTGTTTTTTACTCTTTGTGGTTTGGGGGTATATAACTACCCTCGGGAGGCTCGTCCTGTTGCGGTTCGCCCCGAGGCCGGGGATTGGCAAGGCTTAAATTGGCCTTTTTAATCGCCTCTCGGCTTGCGGCTTTCTGTGCCTCGCTCGCTACCCTGGGGGGGCGCACCCTTACCCAGCGTTTCGGGATGAGATAATCCACAGCCCCATTCTCCCGGGCTGCCTTTAGCGTGCAGTCCTCGGGGCGCTCCTGGGCCAGCTGGTTTAGTTTGCGGCACAATGCCTTGTTGTAAGTGTAAATCCTCGCGGTGGCTTCCGCCTCGTTGAAGGTAATGACGGTCTCCCGCTCATAAAGTGATAAGCTCATTCCTATGCCTCCTTTGGGAACGCAATGCGGATGTTCAAAAATACGTCTTCGGTATCTGGTTCAAAGCTGCCATAACCTGAAATATTTTCTACAGGCACATACTTCCCCATCTCTTTCCTTAGCTGTTCAAACAGTGCGCTTAATTTTTCCCGGTTCATATTTTGAAAACCTCCTATTGTTTGACCAGACAGGAGGCGCATGTTATAATATTTACGCCATCCTGTTTGGTTGGTGATGGAGCGTCCACAACTTCTTGTCGGGAGGGTGGGCGCTCTTTTATTTTTGCGTCAAATTGTCGTAAAGTTCATTAACCCATTCTTCAAGCAATTCTGTTTTGGTTTTACCAGTAATTCTAGAGCACTCGGTAAATTTTTCAACAGTCGTTGCAGTTGCCCGCAACGCTATTTGTTTGTCTTTGGGTTCCTTTCCAACAATCGGACGGCCTGTTCTAGGCGACATTTCCTCACCTCACTTTCGCCTAGGCATTATTGTATTTTATGTCTAGGCGAAAGTCAATAGGTTTTTCAAAATTTCGGGTTAGCGTGCCTGTGGACAAGTTCCCCCGGCCTTGCCGGTCTCCGGGGCCTCCTGCTGGCCGAGATAGGCCGCCAGCTGGGACAGGCAAGACGGGGAAGCGGCCAAAGCCCAAAGGGCCATATAGACCCGCCGGGGATCCCCGCAGGCGTTGAGGGCGCGGTTGAAGCGTTCGTTATTGGTCATTGGGGACCCCTGTAATCCTGTCCGCTTCTTCCATGATCTGGCGCAGGTAGTCGCCCACGATCTGGGCATAGCTGCTGTACAAGGGGTAATCCGACAGCAATTCCCGCCCGTGCGGTTCTGCCATGCCGAAGTATTCGGTTTCAAGGGCAATTTGGACAGCCTGGGCCTTTTTGCAGGCCCATTTGATACGCCAAAGGGTTTCTTCCATGTCCACAGTTTTTGTTGTCTTTGCCATGGGTTTTTGTCCTCCATTTTAGCTGCTGGGGCAGTTTGCCCCATTTGTCTTTTTTTCTGCCTTCCTCCCGGCTTTGGCCTGGTATGGGGCTAGGGCAGTTTCAAGTTTAAAGTATACTTTTTTTGTATAAAATCGCCCGGGCGGGTGCGCCTCGAAAGCGCCGCAGCGGGGGCACCCCCTGGGAAGTACCTTAGCGGGGTAGGGCTGCCCGCTAGGGGCTTGTCCACAGGCGGGGTGAAGACGGTGAAGAGGGTGAAGACGACTTCTATATAATATATACGCGCGCGTATATACGTGCCCAACCTCTCTTTTTCTTCTTTTTTTATTACTCTATAGAAAGTGTCTTCACCGTCTTCACACCTATACAAAAAATGGCTTTATAATGCGGGTTTATGTGGTGAAGACGCCCCTGCTTTTTCGTCTTCACTGTGTCTTCACCGTCTTCACCTTTTGGAATAATATGGGATAAAAAGGAACCGGCTGGAAAATAATTTTTGCAAAGTTTCCGAAAACCGTCTTCACCTTTCACCCCGCCGTCTTCACCGTCTTCACCCGTCTTCACCACTTATCGGACCTCTATTACTCGTCATAATACTCGTGGATGGGGAGCCGGTATAGACGGCCCGTCTTGGTGTTTCTAACCTCAATACCTGGCAACTCATCCGCAAGCTTGCGGATGATAACCCCAACTTGGTTTGCTGTAGGCTTATACCCCTGCACCCGCTGGGCAATATGGGAGGGCTTGAACCAACCCCACAGGCTGGGGGATAGGCCGGGGTCCAATAAATCCCGGATTTCCTGTTCACCGGGCAGGGGGCGGGCAAACTGCTGGTTATTGCCTTCCAGCCAGCGCCGTTCCTCCCCGGTGAGGCGGAAACTGTTAGGGGCCTCCGCAAAACACCTGTGGGCTTGGGCCCAGAGTTGGCGCAGCCAGGCTTCAGAAAGGGAGTGGAGCCGGTCCAGGTCAATGCGTTCCACTGGGACGGTCCAGAAGCGGCGGCTGCCGGTCTCATCCCGCAGGTAGTCTTTGGGGTTGACGGTGCCGCAATAGGATGTCCGCCGTATTCGCTTGGCGGCGGCCCTGGCATAGGGGGCCCGGATGATATCCACCGGGGAAGTGATGTGGGCCTTTAGGGCGGCCTGTTCCTTTTTGACTGTGTTATCCAGCTCGCCTAGTTCGCAGATCCACCGGCTAACCGATTTTATAAGGCTGTCTTTGTTATCCATGTCGATGGTGGCCCCGTCTACAAACCAGTCCGGGCGCATGGCTACCACCTGGAAAAACCGGGTTTTCCCAATACCCTGTGGGCCTTGGAGGACAAGCACCCCATCCGCCCCAAAGGGCTGTTTCTCGCTGTTGCAGGCCATGGCCGCACACTGTATAAACCACTTGCGGATGAAGGTGTGATAGGCTGGGTCGGTGACGCCCAGTATTTCGTAGAGGATGGGGAACCGATCCACCCCGTCCCAATCCTGGTTTTCCAGCAGCTCCCGGACAGGGTTATACCGGTGTTCATCGGCTACTAGGAACAGATACCCTTCCAGCACTGGGATAGTGCAGCCGGTGACGTGAGCCGCCCGCAGCCGGTCCATCAGGAATACAGGCAGGACGGCGGCGGCATTCTCCTGGGAATAGGAGGGAGGCAAGCCGGTGATCTCCATTTCATTGGTGATCTGGTTGTGTCGGACGGTGATTCCGAAAGCGTCCAAAGCTTCTTTCACCACTTCCAGGGAGATAGGCCGCTTGGCGGGCTTATCATCCGGGGCCGGTGATACTGCGGCCTTTCCCCCGCTTGCTGGGGCTGGGAGGCGCCGTTCCTGGAACTCCCGGTCATGGTCTGCCGCCGTCTCGGTACAGCCCTGGGCGGCTTTGCGGGCAGTGCGGGGAAGGTAGTCTTTCCGCCCCATCTTTTTGGTGTGCTGCCGCCCCTTCTGGGCCGCATAAGGGGAGGAAAGGAACGCCGACACCATGGCGGCCTCATCCCGGTTGCACCAATAGGCCAGCTTATTCATCAAGGCTAGATCATCGCTGCTTTCATCCCCGGTGGGCCGCTGCCCATTCCACAGGGCAGAAAAAGCTGGGTCCCTCTCCAATCCCACAGACAGGTAGTCGAGGGTTGGGGCCCTTGTGGGGGCTGTGGGCTTGGTCTCCGGGGCTTTCCCGCTATCCGGGAAGTAGGCAGAGTAAAACCAGTTCAGGGCCTCTTGCCTGGCCTGTAGCGGGCGCAGTGGGCCCCAGGGCTTGCCGGTGACGGTTAGATATCGCTTCCCCTGGTAGACTTCAAACCCTTTGGGGATGTTCCTTTTGCCGTCTTTGGGGATGTGGCCCTTTACCAGGATATGCACCCCGGTTCCGCTGGGGCTGATTTCGGTGTAACTGTCCAGCCTGTCCACGATCTGCCGGGCTTCCTCTCCCATCTGGCCGGTGGACGGGTCAATGACGTGATCCAGGTCAATGCCGGTGATCCCGCTTCCGGTGAGTTCAAACCCCAGGCCGGTATAGTTCCCGGCCTGCAAGGCTTCCAGCGCCTGGGCAAAGGTGCCCCAGGTCCCCGGCTGGTCTGGCTTGGCTGGTCTGCCGTTTTTGGGGTCAAAGGGCATTTTCTTAGGGGGCTTGCCCGGCTCATTGTTGGGAAGCAGCTTCCACACCACCCAGCGGGGCAGGTTGACAAGCTCTGCGGGGATGTTCCCCAGGGCTTGGGGGTCATATTTCATCTGGCGTTTCTCCCCCCTTCATCCCTCCCTGGCCTCCCATCGCTATTGACAGCAAGGTTGTGAAAAGCATAGCATTCTCTCGGGGGTTGCCTGGCAGGGCCAGAAACCGCGCTGTCAGGCTGTCCAAAAGTTCATCATAGCTCATTGGCGCTTTCTCCTTCTCCGCCCCCTGTGGGATTGCTCCAATTCCTCCAGGATGGCGAAGGGGATGAGGCTTATCCACAGCGCCAGCAGCGGCACAGACGCCGCCGCAAGGTCGGCCAGGCTGTTAGACATGGGGGGCCTCCTTTCCTGCAGCACACTCCATCCATTTTTTCAAGGGTTCTATGGGGATGATGTATTTGCCGCCCACCCGGATACAGGGGAACCCCTCTATATGCAGCAGGTCATAGGCTTTATTTACCCCAATCCCCAGAGACTTTGCCATTTCCGGCACAGTCAACGCGATTCGCTCCATGATAATCCCCCTTTCCCTATTAAGGCCTGTGCCTTTCCTAATCGTGTCTGGCAGTTCCCATAAATTTGGTGGTAGTCAATCCCGCCCGCTATGCCCTGGGCAATCTCTTGGGCTATCATCTGTTCTACCAGTATCAGGGCGGCCAGCTGCCCCACAGTTGCTTCATTCCGGAAGGTGATGCCCGCTGCTTTATCCGCCAGGCGGGAAATACTGGTATAGTAGCGGGATGCGTTCCGGCTGCCTTGGGCTGCTGCATACTCCACCAGCTGTTTTATCTGGTCGGTCTCCTTCCGGCGGATTTCCTTGCTTAATGACCGGGTATCCTGCCATACCTGGGTTTGCTTTTCCGCCTGAAGCTTGAAATACCCCTTTCGGAGCCCTTCTATAATTTCATAAACAAAATCATAAAAGATATCGGCCTTTGGCTGGCTTGAATGCCGGATGATCTCATAAACCCCTTTGGAGGAATAGAAAAACACTTCACGCCCATTAACCAATTTGGTTAATGACAATGGGTCAAGCCGCTGACTGTAACGGGAATGAATTTTTGCAATTGCTATCATGGGATTGTTATATTCCAATGCCCTGCCGATCTGATCACGGGTCATGTAGAATTCGCCCCGCAGGTCGCCGTAGTAGTCAACGTTCAGCCCGCCAAACCTGGCCGTTTTTACAATAGATAGGTTCATTGGGTGCCTCCTTTCTTTGTTTTTCTACTTAAAGTAGAGTTAATGAGCAAAAAAAATTTGATCATAAGGAATACCGGTAATTTCAGAAATTTTTCTTGCCTGCTCCACTGTTGCGGCAGATGGATCTTTTTCTAGCTTTCGGTAAGTTTGCACGTGAACCCCTAGAAAATCCGCCATTTCTTTTTGGCTTTTATCGGCAAATTTCCGGGCTTGCTTGATGGTAAACGACACTCTTTTTCCTCCTTTTTTTTATGATTGCAACTCTATGATAATCTACTTTAAGTAGAAAGTCAACCCCTAAAAGTAGAATATTCTCGTTCTTGTGTTGCTTTCGGTCTACCTTTAGTGTATATTTATAGTAAAAAAGGGGGGTGCTGTTGTGAGCATAGGAAAAAAAATAAAGCGACTAAGGGAAAATGCCCAGCTTAGCCAGGTTGAACTTGGAAAAATTCTAGGTGTTTCTGATAAAGCGGTTTCCACCTGGGAACAGGATAAAAAAATCCCCAGGATGGGAACGTTGCAAGCCTTAGCAGACTATTTTGGGGTAAGTAAGTCGTATTTAATCGAGGAAGACCCCGAACTCCCCGTAAACGCTAACGCACGGGAAATTTTCGCGAGAAACTTAAATAGATTAGCAGAGCAAAGGGGAATTACACAGTCAGACATTGCGGCAACAATCCCTTGCAGCGCTTCGACTGCCTCCGATTGGTTCGCCGGGAATAAGTATCCCCGCCCAGACAAGATGCAGAAAATCGCTGATCTACTGGGGGTGTATATATCAGACTTGACTACAGATACAACCCTCCCCGCTAATGCCATCCCATACAACCCCACCCAGAAAATACCGATCCTGGGGCGGGTGTCCGCTGGGCTCCCTCTCTATGCGGAACAGCACATTGAGGGATACACCTTCACAACCCTAAACCACGGCGGGGAATACTTTGCCCTGCGGGTAGAGGGGGACAGCATGACGGCGGCCCGTATCAATGACGGGGATCTTGTCATAGTCCGCCGCCAGGATATCGTAGAGAATGGGGAACTGGCTGTGGTTCTGGTAGATGATGACTTTGCTACCATCAAACGGTATTCCCGCAGCGGAGACACCGTTGTTTTAACTCCCCAGTCTTATAACCCCGAGCACAGCCCCCAAATATATAACCTAAAAAACACCCGCATTAAGATACTGGGTAAGGTTGTGGAAATTATAATTTCTTTGTAGCAACCCCACAGAGTTGTACGTTGTAAAGGAGGTGCAGCCATGGCCAAACGAACCGCCCAGGGGGCCGGGTCCATCCGCCAGCGGGCCGATGGGTTATGGGAAGCCCGCTACACTGTAGGCAGGGACCCCGCCACAGGGAAACAGGTGCAAAAGAGCGTATACGGGAAAACCCAGCAGGAAGTAAGAAAGAAGCTGACCGCTGCCGCCTCTGACCTGGACAAGGGGATTTATTCCGAACCTCAGAAAATCACCCTGGGGGAATGGCTCTGCATCTGGCTGGAACAATACTGTGGCGCTGTAAAGCCCCGGACACTCACGCTATACCACAGCACTGTGGAGTATCGGGTAGCCCCCTTTCTGGGGGCGCTGCCGCTGTCCAGGCTCACGCCGGTGATCTTGCAGAAGTTTTACAACGATTCCCTAGCGGGTGAATTGAAAGGGGTGCCGCCGGTCAGCGCCAAGACGGTGCGGAATATCCATGGGATTCTCCACAAGGCTTTACAACAGGCGGTTTCTGTCGGGTATCTGAAAGCCAACCCGGCGGCGGCCTGTGTGCTGCCCAAGGTGGAGAAAAAGGAAATGCAGGTCTTAAACGAGGCCCAGACAAAAGCCTTTTTGCAGGCCATTGAAAGCGAACCTTTCCGCCGGTTGTTTCTGGTGGCCCTGTTTACCGGTATGCGGGAAGGGGAACTGCTGGGCCTCACCTGGGATTCAGTGGATTTCACCGCCGGGACTATCCGGGTATATCAGCAGTTGCAGCGCCATCAAGGGGGCTTTGTCCTCATGTCTCCCAAAAACGGGAAGCCCCGGACCATCTCGCCCGCCCCTTATGTCATGGATCTTCTGTGGCAGGAACGCACCGCCCAGACAGAAGCCAGGCTGTTGGCTGGGCCGCTGTGGGAGAAGTCCGGCTATGTGTTCACAGATAAGTTGGGGCGCCATCTTAACCAGCAGACGGTGTTCAAACACTTCAAAGCCGCTGTGCGCCGGATAGATTGCCCACAGGTGCGTTTCCATGATCTGCGCCATTCCTATGCCGTGGCTGCTCTGCGGGCCGGGATTGATGTAAAAACGGTATCGGCCAACCTGGGCCACGCCACTGTAGCCTTTACCCTGGATATTTACGGCCATGTGACGGATGAAATGCGCCGGGCCAGCGCCGACAAAATGCAAGCCTATATTGCCACACTGAAAGCATAAAAAAGGAGCCTATAACCCCGTATCTTCACGGCGGCTATGGGCTCTTTTTAAGCTGTAAAGGGTAAATTAAAGGGTAAACAGGCGAATAAGGGTAAAACAAAAACCCGCTAAAGGCTGATTCTAAAGCCATTTAGCGGGCATTTTCTGTTGGTGCGGATAACAGGACTTGAACCTGCACGGAGTGATCCACTAGAGCCTAAATCTAGCGCGTCTGCCAATTCCGCCATATCCGCAAAACTGCAAAGAAGATTATACCATCCCCTTTGCAGGATTGTCAACTAAACTAAAGTCAGGGAACCGCCCTCCAGCATGGATTGGGCAGCCAGCAGAATCCCGATTTTTCCGGAAGGATAGGTCAATCCGCCCTGGAGCCAAGCGGCGAAAGGCTCCCGGATAGGGGCGTCGGCGGAAAGTTCAATGGATGCGCCCATGGTGAAGGCTCCCGCGGCCATGATCACCTGGCTTTCATAGCCGGGCATGTCCCAGGCCTCTGGAACCACAAAGGAATCCACTGGAGAGCCCTTCTGGATGCCTTGGCAAAAGGCGGTCAGAGAGGGCTCATCCTTTAGGCAGACCGTTTGAATGATATCGGTGCGGTGCCCATCAAACTTGGGCAGCACCTCATAGCCCAGCAGGCTGAATAAGCTGGCGGCAAACACCGCTGTTTTCAAAGCGCTGGCCACCACCGTGGGGGCGTGGAACAGGCCCAGGTACATATTCCGGTTTTCCCCCAGAGTGCAGCCAGCCTCTTTGCCGATGCCGGGGGAGGTGAGCCGGTAGGCACACAATTCCACCAGGTCTTTGCGGCCGGCGATGTAGCCGCCGGTGCGGGCGATGCCGCCACCGGGGTTTTTGATCAGGGAGCCCATGATCAGGTCCGCCCCCACCTGGGTGGGCTCTTTATCCTCCACAAACTCGCCGTAGCAGTTGTCCACCATCAAGATGGCGTCAGGATTGCCCTGTTTCACCAGTTTGGCAATCTCCTCAATGTGGGCGATGGAAAGGGAATCCCGCAAGGAATACCCTCGGGAGCGCTGTATGTAGGCCACTTTTACCCCTTTGACCGCCTCTGGGATGGCGGCGTAATCGGGGGTGCCGTCGGGCAGCAGATCCAGCTGCCGGTAGTGGACACCGAAATCCTTGAGGGAACCGGAGCCCTCTCCCCGGATGCCAATAACCTCCTCCATGGTGTCATAAGGCGCGCCGGTGAGGGAGAGCAGCACATCCCCGGGCCGCAGCACCCCAAACAGGGCGGTGGTGAGGGCATGGGTGCCGGACACAAAGTTGTGGCGGACCAAGGCATCCTCCGCCCCGACGATCTGGGCAAAGACCGCGTCTAAGGTATCCCGCCCAATGTCCCCGT
>OJSA01002157.1_pt1 | contig 14409 bp, 13 predicted proteins | sample 1599341 | NCBI WGS metagenome assembly OJSA01 (sample SAMN04168657, study PRJEB22393) | human gut metagenome | biome: human gut microbiome; feature: stool | host: Homo sapiens | collected 2014-03-20 | reverse complement strand
AGAATAATCAAGCGCTAATAAATGAACCATTAGCTCAGTTGGCAGAGCATTTGACTTTTAATCAAAGGGTCCGGAGTTCGAGCCTCCGATGGTTCACCAACAAAAACCTCTGAAAACCGTGTATGTATGCGGGTTCAGAGGTTTTTTGCTGTCCTGGAGTAAATTGCAGCCAGGGTTAGCGGGCCGGACGCCGGGGATTTTCCCCCTAGGCCCGAAAAGGCGGGAACTTCTAGTCAACGAAGGCCGTCCGCAATGCGTAAAAATTCATCGGCCATGGCTTCGGGACTCTCCTTGGTTCCACCCTCCAGCCAATGAAGCATCATATTGTAAAACGCCCCGGCGTAGTAGTACAGCTCATACCGGCTGATGGAATTGGCCGGCATATCCCCGCAGGCATCGATTTCACAGTCGGTGATGATTTCCAGGAGAGAGGCGGTCACCTTTGCGTGGTGGAATGCTAAAATTAGGCCGGCATGTTGCTGATAAAACCGGAATTTGTAAAGCATCAACTCCCGGCTGTGGAAGTCTTCCGGGATAGGCGGCTTCCCATCATGGTATTGCTGGGAAAGCTGCTGGATCCCATAGTGGACGATCTCCTCCGCCGACTTAAAGTTCCGATAGAAGGAGGCTCGGGCTACCCCGGATTTTTCAATCAGCTCAGTGATTGTCACCTTGGAGAGATCCTTTTGCCCAGCAAATTCCATTAGTGCGGTAAACAGCCGGTCTTTTACCTGTTGATTGGCCAGTTTTCGTTTGTCCATGAAACAAATCGCCCCTTTTTGTATCAGGTTAGGTGGTTGACAGCGGAAAATGATATGATACAATATGTATCATATTAAAAAGGGCTGCAAATGTCAACAGGAGGAATACTATGATTTTTTATTTCAGCGGCACCGGCAATAGCCAATTGGCGGCCAAGGAGATTGGCGCAGTCACAGGGGAACCGGTAGTTTCCATCAACCAACTGCTAAAAGAGGGGGCAAAGGGCTCTTTTCAATCGGATGGGCCGCTGGTGTTTGTCACCCCGACCTATGCCTGGCGCATGCCAAGGGTGGTGGAGCAATGGATTCGCGAGGCCCACTTTGAGGGCAATCCCAATGCGTATTTCGTACTGACCTGCGGCGTGGGCTGCGGCAATGCAGCGGCCTATGCCCAAAAGCTCTGTACCGAAAAAGGGCTGCGTTTTTGCGGGCTCGCCCCGGTGGTCATGCCGGAGAATTATCTCGCCATGTTTGCAACCCCCAGCGAGGGGGAGTGCCAGGCCATTCTGGAAAAGGCCGTGCCGGAGATTCAGATTCTCGCCCAGAGAATCCAGCGGGGGGAAAATTTCCCCGCTGTTCCAGGTTCGGCAAAGGATAAGCTATTAAGCGGGCCAGTCAACACCTTGTTCTATCAATTTGCGGTGACGGATAAGGGGTTTACTGTGTCAGACAGCTGTATCTCCTGCGGGAAATGCGCACAGCGATGCCCCCTTGGCAACATTGGCATAGCAAGCGGAAAACCAGTTTGGAAAGGGAATTGTACCCACTGTATGGCCTGCATTGCAGGATGCCCCATCCAGGCGATTGAGTACAAATCCAAATCCAAGGGGCAGCACCGCCACTACATTATGGAGGACTAATGCCGGGAGACCGCAGTGAAGGGCGAGGGAGAATCTATGGAGGAACACATCATTACAAGTGGACCAGCTGCACCGGGTTCGGCCTCCCCCAAAAGCGTTGCTCCAAAGTTCGGGGGGAGGGTTCAGTTGAAGACTTTCCACCCCAAATTGGATGGCAGAGACCTGGAGGATATTCCACGTATCCCGATGGCGATGCCAGGGTATGATAACCGCAAAAGAAGAAGGCATAGGGAAAACCGCTCCAAGAATTGGGGCGGTTTTTTGTTTTGCCAACAGCCAATACTAAAAAATTGTATTTAGACTTTGTTGACGCTTTGATCACAATTGAGAAGTGAGGCCTGCTTTATTTGATGGAGTCTTTCACATTATTGCAGCAACTTAATTCAATCTTTTAATATTTTTACATCGTTTTAATATCAGGTGTGATATACTTTTGAAAACGAAGCGAGGAGGCGCATGGGAATGATCGAGTTCAAAAATGTCTATAAAGCATACAAAAACAAACCGGTGCTGTCCAACATCAGCCTCACGATCCAGGACGATGAATTCTTTGTTTTAATTGGGTCCAGCGGGTGCGGCAAAACCACCCTGTTGAAGATGATCAACAAACTCAATAGCATTGACCAGGGGGAAGTCCTCATCGACGGCATCTCTGTGGAAAGAATACCAGAGGTGGACCTGCCCCGGCGGATCGGATATGTGGTCCAGGAAGGAGGGCTTTTCCCCCATATGACCATTGGGGACAACATCGCCCTCACCATGCAGCTGGCGGGGATTCCCAAGGAGCGGATTTTGCCCCGGGTCAATGAAATGCTGGAGATGGTCTCCCTGGACCCAGGCACCTACCGGGATTTGTACCCATCCCAGCTCTCTGGCGGACAGCGGCAGAGGGTCGGTGTGGCCCGGGCTTTTGCCCCCGATCCGCCCATTATCCTGATGGATGAACCCTTTTCCGCCTTGGACCCGGTCACCCGGGGAGAATTGCAGGACGAAGTGTTTAAACTGCAGAAGCGGATGAACAAAACGGTGGTGTTTGTCACCCACGACATGGATGAAGCCATCAAACTGGCGGACCGCATCTGCATCATCCAAAGCGGGCATATCGTCCAGTGCGACCGGCCGGAGGAGATTTTGAAGCACCCTGTCAACAACTATGTGGAGGAGTTTATCGGCAAAGATAAGTTGTGGAGCAACCCGGAATTTGTCAAGGCAGAAGATATCATGCTGAAACGGCCAGTGCAGGCATCTGCTGACCGGACGGTGGTGCAGGCGATTCACATTATGGGCCATTACAATGTGGACAGCCTACTGGTGACAGAGGATGGGAAGCTGAAGGGCATTGTCTGGATCACCGACCTGAAAAAAATACAAAATGGGAACGACCGGATCAGCGGCTATGTTTCCGACGACTACATCTCGGTGTTTACCGACACCTCCCTCAAGAAGATTTTATCCACCATTGACTACAACAGCTCCGGAATCATCCCGGTTATCGACCGGGAAAACAACTTGAAAGGGTTCTTGACCAAAGGGCGGATGCTCTCCATCCTGAGCAGGCAGTTCACACCAGAGGGATCGGCAGAAGAGAGGAGTGGTATCATTGGCTGAGTTTGTACAGCTGTTCCTAGATCGTAAAATTGAGCTGTTGGAACTGTTCATCGAGCACATGAATATGACCACGCTGGCGGTTTTTATCTCCCTGGCTATCGGTGTCCCGGTGGGCATCCTCATCACCCGCAGCAAGCCAGTGGCCCAGGTGGTCATCGGCGCTGCCAACGTCATGCAATCCATCCCCTGTATTGCGCTGCTGGCTTTTTCGGTGCCCTTTGTGGGCATCGGCACCAAACCCGCGATCCTAATGGTCATTGTGTATGCCCTTTTGCCTATCATCAAAAATACATACACCGGCATCATGAGCATCGACCCCAAAACCATCGAGGTGGCAAAGGGGATTGGCATGACCAAGTGGAAGCGGCTGCTGCGCATTGAAATCCCCATCGCGCTGCCTTTTATCATGTCGGGCATCCGCATCTCCGCTGTGGCGGCAGTGGGCACCATGACCATTGCGGCCTTTGCCGGTGCGGGGGGCCTGGGTTGGTTTATCAACCTGGGGCTCAACTCCCAAAACATCGACCTGGTGTTGCTGGGGGCTATCCCCGCCTCGCTGATGGCTTTGGGCCTTGATTTCCTGTTGGGCCGTCTGGAACACGCCATCACCCCCGAAGGTCTGCGTCCGCCGGAATTGATCCAGAACATCTCTAAGGAAAAGCGCCGCCGGGAGCAGGTGGTGGCCTTTGGCCTCTGCGCCCTTCTGGTGCTGCTGCCAGTGGGTTTCTCGGTGGCCGAGGCGGTGGACAGCCAGGGCAAAGACAAAATTGTGGTTGGGTCCAGCAACTTCACTGAGGTGATGATCCTCGGTTATATGTACAGTGACCTCATCGAATCCAACACCGACATCGAGGTGGAGGAGCGGTTCAACCTCAATGGCGGCGTAGTCTGCTTCAATGCCATCCAAAATGGGGACATCGACATGTTTGTGGAGTACACCGGTAGCATCCTGCCCAACTACCTCCACGAGACCATCGACACCAACGACCCCCAGGCGGTGTATGAGAAAGCGGCGGAGCTCCTCAAACGGGACTACAACATCCTCTTGTCGGAGCCTTTGGGATTCAACAACACCTATGTGATGAGCGTCCGGCCCGACACAGCGCAGAGATACCAGATTCGGACATTGTCTCAGCTGATGCAGGCGGCGCCCCAGCTTCGGCTGGGCTGCACGGTGGAGTTTATCCAGCGCGGTGACTGCCTACCCTTGTTAGAGGAGCGGTTCGGCACCTCCTTCCAATCGGAAAAGGGATTGGACAGCAGCATCCGCTACCAAGCCATTGCGGCGGGGGAGATCGATGTGATCGATGCCTTTGCCACCGACGCCCTGTTGGAAAAACAGGGTTTGACCCTGATTGAGGACGATGTGGGATTCTTCCCGCCCTATGATGCGGTCAACCTGGTGCGGCAGGAGACTTTGGACAAATACCCGGAACTGGAGCCGGTCCTCGCCAAGATGGACGGCCTCTTGGATGAGGAGACCATGCGCGCCCTCAACGCCAAGGTGGATATTGAGGGCATGGATGCCAAAGATGTGGCCCATCAGTTCCTGGTGGAAAAAGGATTGGTGGCGTAACTCCTCCCGAAAAATACAGCACTCCATTGAGAAAATCCCCCTGGCCAACGGTTGGCCGGGGGGATTTTTGCAGCTCGCCGCAGAAAAATTACAGCCGGACCAGATTTCTGTGCCACAATAGGGGAGATTTTTTGCACAATGAGAATAGGAGGCACGCGCTGGGCCGCCCTGGTGTTGCGCAGAAATGTTTTTAAAACCCTTCCTGTTCTGTGCAGTTGATGATACAATTGGGATAACAGAGGGGATTGGCGCCGGTTCAGCGGGGCTGCCCTCCACAGGGGCTGTACCCGCTAGCGGATAAGATGCCGGGACCGCTCAGTGCTGTAATTGGTTTGCTGTGAGTAGGAGAGGAGGATAACATCTATGAAAAAAAGGTTTCTTCGGGGAGCGGCACTCCTGTTCGCCCTGATTGTAGTCGGGGTGCTGGGGGCCTGCGGCACTGGCGGCGCTGAAACAAAAGCGGTCCCCGTTCCGCAAGAGGTGGAGGCCCTCGCCGACCGGAAGGCGGACGCCGACCTTCTGGTGTCGCTGGACCCCCAGGTCACCCGGGATGACTTGGGGGTGACAGTGGACATTGCCCCCCATAAATTCCGGGAGATTCTGCGGGTGCTGATCGGTGCAGAACTGCGCCCTTGCCAAGAAGGGGAGGATGCGCTGGACATCTCCCATCCCTTTACCTTGTCGTTCACCTTTGAGGGGAAGGAGTACCGCTATTCCTTCTCCCAGGAGAAGATCGTCGCCAACGGGGCCGACTGTTATCCAGAGAACCCAGCGGCGCTGGCGGAGCTTTATGAGGACGCAGAGTATGAGGGCATTCTGACCGAGGAGCTCTATTATCTCCGGCAGGACATGGGCTTTTCTGCCGAAGATGTGGAGTCGGTGGAATTTCTACATGGCAACATGCTCAAGGAGGAAAAAACGAGTCTCTCCGACCAGGCGTCCATTCAAACGGCCCTGGACAGCTTGGGGGGAATGGTGGTCTGGCGCCTTTCCCCGGATGTGCCGCCCAATCCCAAGACCGGCGGTTCTGTCACCTGTACATTCCGCCTCAAGGATGGCGCCTACTGGCATTATCAGACGACGATTCCCCAGTCGGTGGACACCCAGGGAAATGTGACCCTCTATGGGGAAGCCTCCGGCTACGGGGAACTTAGCACCTTGTTTGGCGATGTGCAGGTCGGCCCGGAACTGACCGTTTCCCAGGCAGGAATCCAACTGCCCGTCCACCAAACCGCCTTGGACTATGAGGGCAGTTTTCGCGCCACCACCTTCCCCGACAGTTTCCAGTGGCTTTTTTACGGCGGTGGGGAGCCGGTAGTCCCGCCGGGAGGGGACGCCGTCTGCACGCTGGCCTTTGCTAGCCCGGAGGGGGAGCCCCTCGCCCCGGATACCATCGCAGTCGCCCTGTGGCGGACAGAGGATGACTTTGGCACGTTGACAGCCCTTCCGGAAGCGGAGTATTCAGACGGCAGGCTGGCCCTGCCCAACGCTGAAGGGAAATACTATGTCCGGGTGCAGGCTCAGTTCCCCAAAGGCTCGGCGGAATACTATTTTTCTTACCGGGTCACCGGCTTCCCCGCCTTTTTCTGGGATATTGAGTACGGCAACGGCGAGGGGGACGTCCTCTTCACCCGGAAGGATACCGGGTTACAAATCCCCGGCGGCCAAAACCGCCAGTATGTCAACTTCATCCTCTCCCTGGGGCTGGAGAAGGGGGAGCCTCAGCCGCTGGAAGTATCCCAACCGTTCTCCATGGAATTCTCCCACCAGGGGGAAAAGGTGGCGTTTGAGTTCTCTTCCCAAGGGGTATCCATGGACGGGGAGCCTTGCACGGTCCGCCACCCGGAAAACATCGCCCAGCTCTACCTCCCCTTGACGGCGGAAAACGCATACCAAGTCGGAGACGGCCTTTTGGACTATGGCCTGCGGGGGTTTCTCACCAAAGAAGTGTCCTCTTTTTCCGGTGCGTTCCCCATCGAGAAGGGGGAACTGGAATCGGTGGAGGTCACCGAGGAAAAACCCCGGGAATTCACTGTTTTTGACCTGACTTCTGGGTTAAAAGAGGATCTATCCTGGATGGACCACATCATTTTGGCGCGGGAGTGGTCGGAAAGCGACCACTACTGGCCGCGGCGTTTTTTCCTCTCTTATTGCATCACCCTCCAGGACGGGACTGTCTATGAACTGGGGGAGCAGCTGCTGAAAAATGGGGAAGAGACCGGCTGGTATGTGGTTTACAGCGACCTGCCGGAGGTAAAAGAGAAGATCAAAGGCATGGAGGGCCAGCCCTTCCAGAGGGAGGAACGGCTCCCCACGACCCTCACCGCAGACGACCAGGGGAACATCAGCTTCCATTAAACCCAAAACGGATTTTCCCTTTCCCAAGGGTGCGGCGCTGCTGCCAGGTCAACCCGGTGGGTTTGGCAGCGTGCGGGGGAAGGAATCCCTCCAAAACAAGATAAAACCAAATGATAAAAGCGGGGCCAAACTGGCCCCGCTTTTGCGGTTAGTTCTTTTTGCTGAGATTGTCAACAAAGGCTTTCATCTGCGCCACGTCGCAGAACTCCACGCCGCTTTGCTTCATCGACTCCTGGACAAATTTCGGCAGTGAACAAAAATATTGCTCCATCTGGGAGTTTTGGTTATTCATGTTCTGCATGTTCCATCACCTCGTCCTTAGTATGGATCAGCAGGACGAGATTATTCTGTTTTAAAGGCAAGGAGTTTTTGAGAAAATGTACATGTTGCTGTTTGTTTTTTAAATTTCCAAGCCCATCCAAGGGAAAAGAGACCCTTTGACAAATACTGGAATGAAGCCCCAGTACCCTGCGGTTTGTTGCCGGGACCAATTTCACCCGCGGGGCTGGAAGCCGATCTTCCGCGGGGCGGGCCACGGACAGCCCCGCCACTGGCCGCCATCCCCTTTGCCAGTCAGGAGGTCGGTTGCAGCGTCGGCCAAAAAGCCAAGGTAGCTCTCTGCGGAACTGTCGCCGCAGAGCAGTTTCCACATCATTCCCCCCAAGAGATAGGATTCTGCGAATTCGCGCCAGCTGTGCAGTTCTTCTGCCGCTTTTTGGGAGAGTTCCCACAAGATTCCCAGGGCCTCGCCTTCGGTGATCCAGCCCAGGAAGCAGCCCCAGCGTGCCAGCATGGCCGCCCGGCCCACATCCCAGCCCACCAGGAATTCCGGGCCAAACCGCAGTTTGTACCACTGGGCGAACCGCCACCCCCGGCAGACGGAGGCACACTCTTCTTCATCGTCGGACTCCTCCATCAGCGCTTCTGGGGAGGACGCCTCGCCATACAGGCGGCAGCGCAGGACATACCCCTCCTCCGCCAAATACCGGATGGTGTCCAATAGTTCTCCTCTTCCGCTGATGCCCCAAGAGCGGCGCACCAAGGAGGCGATCTGCTGTTCCATCACCGGGATGTGTTCTTCCACATCCATACCGTCCAACCGGTGGTCGTTGAGGTGGGAGATGATGCCGGAGAGCAGGATGCCAAACTGCTCCCAACGGGGGTCGCCCTTTGGATACACAATGGGCTCCGGTTCCGGCAGCCTGTCGATTTGGGCCAGTTTTTCCTCTAGGATGCGGTAGAGTTCCTCCTCTAAGGCTTGGTCCAGCTCCGGATCCTCCTCATCCTCCTCTTCCATTGCCAATGTCTCCAGGGCGGCTGCCACCAGGGCTGTGTCATCGCCGAAGAACTGGTTCATCATGCCTTCCACTCCCAGGGCTGCCGCTTCCGCGACCTTTTCATCCACCGCCTTTTGGATCATCTCCTCGGTGGCAGCCATCTGCGCCATGACGTCTGGGCTGAACATCTGCCCGAGAATTTCCACCTGGCGCTGCTGGGCAGCTGCCTGTTCCGCGTCCTGCTGTTGGCCGGCCTCCCGAGCCGCTTGGGCCGCTTCCATGTCTTCTTGCATCTGTTCGGTGATCTTCCGGCTCTTTTCCATGGATTCGTTGAGCTGCCGGGATGCCGCATCGCTGGCCGCTTGGGCCCGCTTCCTGATCTCGTTTATATCAAACATCCTTATTCTCCTTCTTTTCCTGCTCCGGCGGAAGGGTGTGCCATACAATTGGCCTTTGCCTGCCAAGAAGCCGTTTTAGGCTGCCCAGCACCCCCTCTACAATGGAAAACCACATGTGGCCGAGGGTGGACAGCAGCACCAGAACAGCCAGCACAGCGCCGATTTCTCCCCACGGCATGACGCCTTACTTTGTTTGGAAGCGGTTGAGGAAGAAGTCGGTAAATGCCTTTACCGCCTCCTCTTGGGAGACATAGACATACAGTTTTTCGTCATCCAGCCAGTCGTAGATATTGATGCCGATGTAGCCTTTCCGGTCCGGGTAGATGATAAAGGCGTCGGTGGGGTATTTGTTGCGGTAGGCTTTGTGGATTTCCGACCGGCGGTAATAGGCGGGGTCGCCGCAGCCGGAAAGATCGGGGACGGTGGGCACCACCACAATGGTTTCACTCTGCTCGTTCCAGCCCACAATCAGGTTGCCGATTTTGGTTTTGCTTCCATGGACAAAACCGTAATTGAACCGGCTTACATCCTCGGTATAGCCATACACCAAATTGTAGTCATCCCCATTCTCCACCACGTGGTTGAACAAAGCCCGCATTTTTTGGCGGTTGGCCTCACTTTTTTCCAGATCTACTTCCGGTTCTTTGAACAGTTTGCTGAACAGTCCCATAATAGATTTCCCCCTATGTCGATTCATTTGTTTTTGAGAGTAATAAGAATAGATTGCGAAATATCCAAAGAAAATCAAGACTATGTGTCAAGGGCGCCGTTTTGCTGCTCCCGCAGCGATTCCATAAAATTGACCAACCCGTCGATTTGGAACTCGGCCATCGGGTCAGCGGCCTCCGGGAAGAGGAATGGCAGGCTGTCCGGGATCGCCTTGTGGACTATCACCATCGACAGTACCAAGTTTGCCAAAAGCTTTGTGGTTGCTTCATCTGAATGGATGCCGAAGGTCCTCAAAATGTCAGAAAAGAACCTAGGCAGTTTTTCTTGCAGCGCCCGATGCTTTTCCGGGGAAAGACGTTTAAATGTGGTCTGCTGTTCCTCCACCGTCATAATGGTAAAGCGGCCCTTATTGGTATAACAGCAGTCGTACAGGAACTGCTTGACCCCATCCCTCCAGCTCAAATGAGGATCTTCCATCAAACTTTTTGCATGTTGGAGGATTAGAGGTTGCTGCCGGTTGAATACCTGGATCATCAAATCCTCCTTTGCCGGGAAAAAGGAATAGAAAAAGGTTCGGGAGATTCCCACTTGGCGGTAGATCTGTTCGACAGTGGTATGCTGGATCCCCTGCTCTACAAATAAGTTGTGCGCTGTAGTGATCAGTTCCTCTTTGATTTTTTCCCGCTCCTGCTCAGAGTAAGCGACTTTCGGCATGTTGGATCACCTCCTTTTCTTGTACAAATAAATACAAAATAATTTTTATGTATTTATTTTACCATGCCAAAGGCAACTTGGCAAGGGTGGAATTTTATATCCTTAAGGAAAGACGCTCCCTGCGCCCTTTGGCCAATGCCTGGGCGGCAGGGAGCAGATATTTTGCGGGAAGAAGTCCCAGGATTATGGCATCGAGGCAAGCAGAATCACCGGAGTGATGTAGGTTTCGATCACGGCGGCGACGGCAAACAAGGGGACCATCCAGAAAAAGAAGAGGCGGACGATACTTTTGAGGGTGACGAAAAACTCCCCCGGATAGGTTTTGCGAAAAATCAGCCGGATGACGGTGAGGCACAGCCGGATTCCCAAAGAGATGCCAAGTGCCAGCGCGGGGATTTCAAAGATCCCATGGGGGAGGATGCCCGCCAAAAAGGGGAGGAGCCCCAACCCGGAAACCAACATCACCGCCCCCATCACCCCGACCACAACCCCATTGACAAACAGGGAATAGATAGGGAGAAACAAAAAGGGGATAATGCCCAGCCCAATGGAAAAAGCGCCCGCATTTACATTGTTGAGGAAAAGGGCCAAGAGGGAGATATCCCCGCCCTCGACAATCTCTTTTTCCGCAAACATGGCCGAGACCTGCTGCCATAACTCGGCTAAAACCTGCTGGTTGTTGTTCAACAGCACCATGGTCAGGGCGGTGATCAGGACCATGCCCAAAATGGTAAAGAGGAAGACCTTTTTGACTCGGGCACAAAAAAAGGCACCGGCCCCTCTCCACTGCAAAAATAGCCATTGCCGCCAGGTGGAAGGGGAGCTATCAAAGGGCCGCTGATCCGAATCGTTCATACACATGCCGCCTTTCAAACGGAGTTCTTTCCCTCTATTATAACGGATGGGGAATGGATTGACGAGCAAATTTTGTTTGAAAATTTTTCAAAAAAGGGATGGACAATCCATTCAAAAAGTGATATACTTTTAAACGTTCCACTAAGGAGGCGTAGCTCAGCTGGTCAGAGTGCCTGCTTCACACGCAGGAGGTCCACGGTTCGAGCCCGTGCGTCTCCACCAAGGAATGATCCCGCAAATCCTGATTTATACAGGGCTTGCGGGATTTTTTTGTTGTGCGGAAGGCCGGGACGGGAAGCCATAAAATCAGCAAAAATCAGGGGAGGACAGGGGCGGGCACGAACAAATCCTGAGGGATAGGAGGAACGCTACATCCAAAGGGCATAGCTCTCTAGGGGCATACTGCGCGGATGGAGTCCTTTGTGAGCAGAAGAAAAAACGTCCCCGGCCTGGATAGTCAGGTCGGGGACAAGCTGTATTTAGATGTGGAAAAGAAGCCCCCACCAAGGGGAAAGGAAAACCCCGGCCGGCTTTATCACCTGGTCGGGGCTTTCCCTACATATTGGTAAGTGTCAATTTATAGTATAAGCAAACGGTGGCAGTATGGCAAGAAAACGGACAAAACTGAACGCGCTATCCTCTATAGGAATGCCCGGACACTGCTTCGCCTCCCCCTGGAGGATGATCCATACGCGGCACATCCTCCTATTTGTCCGGATGCCAGCTGTGTGGTTGCAAAAGCCCTTCGAAGCATTTGTGGAAGAGGACAAGAACTTGCCGCGCAGTGTTTTGGAGCTGGGGGCGGGGATCAATTCCCCGAGGACAATACGCCACCTCTTCCAGTGGTTGACCTACCGGTGTCCCCAGGCTATGCTGACCTATTGCAACCTGGATTACCCCAAAGTCCCGGCGCCGATAGAAGGAAAATCCATTTGGTTTTTTATACATGGGGGAGCTGTTCGCCGAAATGACGAAGCTGTACATATCTGCCCCCAGGCGTGGGACCGGATGCCATACCCTTTGGACTTTGCCCGGCGGGGATGAGCCACCAAGTCTCCTGAGGAAGTACAGATGTAGGGAGAATAAAGCAAATAGGAATAAATCTCAATGTTAGCTGAGGGTATAGTTGTATAGGCAAAATGTAAAAATATTTTGCCCCTGCTTTGGCAGGGGCATTTTAAATGTGTATTTCAAGAGAAAACAGTAAAATTTTCCCCATTTTGGCAGCCGAAAAATATTGTTTGAAAATGTCTGCTTTTCACAAAAATAGAAAAAGGGCACAAATTTTCACCCCTTGTTCCTTGTAATCTTGTATAGGATCGGCTATAATGGACAGGTATTCAAGTCCCCTTGCCGAAGGGCGGATGCGCCATAAATACGGGGCTGTCCCTGTAGGGGAATAACGCCCAACGATTCATCTCTGAATCACAGTATGGCCACGCCTTGGCATCCGGGCCTTGCTCCTACAAACAAATACCATATGGAGGGAAAAAATATGATCGGTGAAATTGCTTATAAAGCAATCGAAGACAACCGTGCCAAATTGGTTGAGGTTGAAAAAAATATTTGGGAAAATCCCGAGGGCCCCTATCGCGAGTTTAAAGCTTGCCAGTGGACTGCCGACGTCCTGAAAGACGCTGGATTCGATGTGGAAATCGGTGTTGCCGGCATTCCCACCGCTATCAAAGCCACCTGGGGCTCTGGCCACCCGGTGATCGGCCTTCTGGGCGAATACGACGCTCTGCCCGGCATGAGCCAGACCCACAGCACCCACAAAGAGCCCATCGAGGGCCAGGCTTATGGCCAGGGCTGTGGCCACAACCTGCTGGGTGTTGCCCACCTGGGCGGAGCCATCGGCCTGAAAGCGGAGATGGAAGCCAAGAATCTGCCCGGCACTGTGGTGTTCTACGGCTGCCCCGCAGAGGAAGTTCTGACCGGCAAGCCCTTTATGGCCCGCGGCGGCGCTTTCGATTGCCTTGATATGTGCATCGCTTTCCACCCCGGCAAAGCCAACCAAGTCCTCTGCGGCAGCGCAGTGGGTATCAACTCGGTGAAATTCCACTTTAAGGGCAGAACTGCCCATGCCGGCGGCGATCCCCACAACGGCCGTTCCGCCCTGGATGCTGTTGAGCTGTGCAACGTAGGTGCTCAGTACCTGCGTGAGCATGTCACCAGCGACGTCCGCATCCATTACATTATCCTGGAAGGCGGCACCGCCCCCAATATCGTCCCCGATAAGGCTTCCACCTGGTACATGGTTCGCGCCCTGACCAGAGAGGCTGTCGTCGATGTGTATGAGAGACTGCTCAAGGTCGCCAAAGGCGCTGCTATGATGACTGAGACCGAACTGGAGATCGAGTACCTGGGCGGCTGCTACCCCACCCTGAACAACCAGGTGTTTGCAAAAGTTCTGTACGATGTCATGGGCAACACCCCCAAAGAGGCGTTCACCGAAGAGGAGAAGGCTTTTGCCCACGAGATCAACTCCGCTACCCCCAAGCAGTATGAGACCCAGCGCAAAGCTTGGAACCTGCCCGAAGGCACCGAGCTGCATGAGGGCCTGCTGCCTAACGTCCCCTTCAACAGCTATGGCTCCTATGACGTCGGCGATGTCCAGTACATCGTGCCCGGCATCATGTTCAATACCACCTGCAATGCTTTGGGTTCTGTCAACCACAGCTGGCAGACCACTGCTTGCGTGGGCTCCTCCATCGGCGAGAAGGGCATGATCTACGCCTCTAAAGTCATGGCGCATTTCTGCCTGAAAGTCATCGAGGACCCCTCTATCCTGGCGGCTGCCCAGGAGGAGTTCAAACAGGTGATGGGCGACAAGAAATACGTTTGCCCCATCCCCGCAGAAGTTCCCGTTCCGTAATCGAGAATAAAATTGCCAAAAGAGGCCGGAATATTCATTCCGGCCTCTTTTTTGTACTATTGAGAGCAATTGTTATATACAATAAAAAAATTATAAATAGTTGATAATTTTTGTTGTATATTTTTAAAAACTGCGATATAATGGGGGTGTAAGAAAAGTGCCTTGCCTGCAGTGGATGTAGGTGAACGATAAAAAACCATCTGTTAGGAGGAAATTAACATGCTTGGTCAAACCGCTTACAAAACCATCGAAGCCAACCATGACATGCTCAAGAAAATCGCCTTAGACATGTGGGCAAATCCCGAGGGCCCATATCGGGAGTTTAAAGCCTGTGAGTGGATTTCAGAAGCCCTGAAAAAAGCTGGCTTTGATGTGGAAATCGGCGCAGGCGGCGTCCCCACTGCCATCAAAGCTACATATGGTTCCGGTCATCCCGTCATCGGCTTCCTGGGTGAGTT
>OJSA01002129.1_pt1 | contig 14604 bp, 13 predicted proteins | sample 1599341 | NCBI WGS metagenome assembly OJSA01 (sample SAMN04168657, study PRJEB22393) | human gut metagenome | biome: human gut microbiome; feature: stool | host: Homo sapiens | collected 2014-03-20 | reverse complement strand
GATATATACCACCAGAGCCATGATGCGGAGGGCAGGGCCCTCGGGACAAAATGTCTCGAAGTGGTTACTTGTCCTGCTCCATCTTTTTCGGAGCCTTCGCCAGTTCGGGCGGCTGTTTCTCTTTCCACTCATCCAGCAAATTCATGATCTGCTCCTTCATTTTGGCGGGAGTGGCCTCCTTGCCAAAATACTTTTCCAGTTCAGCGGTAGAAATAATCACGCCTCGATCCTCCTTTTTCTTTTCTGATAAGATGCCATCAATGACATCACCGTTGAGTTTTCCATCCTTGTCCAGCTCCCGGAGCTTTTTCGCCTGGGCCAGAGAGGGGGACGCCTGTTCTCCGTCAATGGAAACAGCGATCAGCCGCTGGTTTTTGGGGCGGATATAGGAAATCTCCACAGCGGGCATAAAGCCCATTTTTTTATCGTCCACCTTGTCCAGCAGTTCCGGCACAAGAGAGTTCAGCCGCAGATAACGCATGACCTTTTTATAGTTCATGTCGTGCGCCTCGCCCACAATCTCAACGGAGCGTTTGCCAATATCGCCCTCGGCCACATTTTTCAGCCGCCCGCCCTGGTGCTTGATGTCCTCCACTTCCAGGTCCAGCAGGCGGGCCAACTCGCTGGGGAGGGGATCGCCGCGCTGCTTGTTGCTGTTTTTCATTTCCATGACGGCTTCATGATCCGTCATTTCACGGACGATACAGGGGATCTCCTCCAGCCCCAGCAGCTCACAGCTATGATGGCGGCGGTGTCCGGCAATGATCTCATACCCGCTGCCGTCCTTTTCAGGCCGGACAGTGGCAGGAGAGATAACGCCCTGCTCCCGGATCAGCTCTGACAATTCTTTCATAGCGGCGTCATCCACCACCTTGAACGGGTGTTGACGGAAGGTGTGGAACGGGTGCAGTTCGCTCAATTTCAGGTAAACGACCTTTGCGTCCTCAATGGGGCGGGGTGTTGTACTGGCCTCTGTCTCCGCAGTAGGAGCGGAACCGGGACCTCCATCGGCGGCAGGGGGACCCGGCTCTTTGCCGTCCTTACTTTGGGACACTTTGTCTCGTTCTGCCTTGCCTTGTTCCGGGGCGGCTTTCTCCGCCTTGGCCGGACGGCCTTTGCGGGGCTTATCCGTTTTGTCTGCCTTTGGGCCGCCCTTTTCCTTGGAAGTACGGCTGCGGCGGGGCTTTTTCTCCTGCTCCGCATCCTGCTTATCCTGGTCCTTTTTTTCCGACTCCCGGTTATCCGGCCCACCGGCTGCGGTGAAGTCGATGACCTTTGCGGATGTACCGTCTGCCTTGAGTGTGGGGCCGTCTCCATCTGACAGCGCCGGAGCACCCTCGCCAGGGACCGGGGGATTTGTGGCCTCCGTCTGCTCCTCGTGACCGGGGGCGTCCGTGTTTAACTCGTTCTGTTCCACTTCTTCACGGGCAGCAGCGCGGCGCTCCGCCATAAGACGTTCAATGGTATCTGCGTCCACCACCACATCTCCGCCAGGAGCCGGGGGACCGTCAGTCTCCGGAACCGGAATCGTGGTCTCTGCTTCTGTACTGCCCAGGACCGCACCCTCTGATCCGGTGTTCAGTTTTTCCTCTGCCACTTTTTTACCTCCTTTTTCATCTTTGTAGTGTTGCACAAACTTTTGCCTGCAACTTTGTGAATGTTTTTTCTGCCTCCTTTCCCGCTTTCTACGCAAAAACGCCGCCCAGGGTAGCCCTTGGACGGCGTTTTGCGTAATGTGATAGCGTTCTTTTTTTCTTTCCCGGTTTTCCTGGGACCGAAAACCCTTGTATTTACAGCGTTCCTATTCGGAGCTAATCATACGATTTTGAGCCAGCTAATCACCACGGTCTACAATCTGGCAGATGCCTTTTTCATCGGAAAAACAAACGACCCATATAAAGTAGCGGCACTATCACTGGCGTTTGTTCTCCACTTATTCTTGACGGCAATCGCAAACCTATTTGGCATTGGCGGCGGGAGCCTGATATCCAGATTGCTTGGAAAGTTCGAGAAAGAAAGTGCCAGGCATATTTGTGCGTTTAGTGTGTATGGGGCTCTCTTGCTGTCACTTGTGTATTCTGCGGGGGTATTCATGTTCATGGAGCCATTGCTGAGAATTATGGGGGCCAGTAATGATACTTTGCCATATGCACAGCAATACGCCGTATGGGCAATTATTGTAGGTGGCGTCCCTACGGTACTCAGCATAACTGCCGCCCATATTCTTCGGAGCGTAGGCTATGCGAGGCAAGCAAGTCTTGGGATCGGTCTGGGTGGAATTCTGAATATCATTCTGGACCCTGTTTTTATGTTTGGACTTTTGCCTCCCGGAATGGAAGTGACAGGTGCGGCGGTTGCCACGATGCTGTCAAATGTGTTTTCAACGCTTTTTTTAATGATCTGCTTTTTCCACCTGAAAAACAGGACAGTTCTTTGCCTTTCGCTGAAAGGAATATTCCAAAGCAAGAAACATATCCTCTCGGTTTTGGTAGTAGGCATTCCAACTGCATTGGGCACGATGCTGACCTGTGTATCGAATACTATTGTGAACCGGATGGCAGCTGACTATGGGGATATTCCGTTGGCAGCAGCGGGTATTATAAAGCGCGTATATCAATTTCCATACAGCGCGGCCATTGGAATAGGTCAAGGAATGTTGCCGCTTGTGGCTTATAATTATGCGTCAGGAAATTATTCGCGCATGAGACAAACAATTCGGTGTGCAATGATTTTCAGCATGGCTTTTGCCAGTGTATTAATCACTGTTTATGAATTGTTACCATCGCAGATTATTCGACTATTCATTAATGAACGCACTACCATAGTACTTGCGGCGGATTTTTTAAGGATCGTTTGCACTGCGATGCCTTTTGTTATTTTCAATTTTCAGATATGTTATGTGTTTCAGGCTATGGGTATGGGAAAAGAAGCTCTGATTATTTCTGCCTGTCGGCAGGGTATCATTTATATTCCAATGATTCTTCTCATGAATGCAGTTTTTAAAATGTATGGTGTTATTTGGGCACAGACTATTACAGATATGCTTGCCCTTCTTATTTCTGTAGTACTTTATATGAAAACAAACAGGAATCTGAGAATGCAGGAGAGCAGTAAAATTGGGTAGGACTTGGAATAAATGACATTCCTATGCGGAATTAAAAACTGTAAAATCCATGCAAAATCAGCATTTTGTTTTTGTTTTATCCCATGCTATACTTAACATATCAAGAAACTTTGACGATATTCTACGAAACAGGAAGCGTGGTGCAACTGCATGAAAATACTTGTCATTGATGGACAGGGGGGTGGACTTGGGCGTCAACTGGTGTCTGCATTAAAAGCTGCTTTCCCAGAGTCTGAGATTATTGCGGTTGGCACGAATGCATTAGCAACGAGTGCTATGCTCAAAGCCGGTGCAGAACATGCCGCCACTGGTGAAAATGCTGTTGTTGTGAATTGCCGCAAGGCGGATATTATTGTCGGCGCTTCTGGCATCGCCATCGCGGATTCCATGTACGGAGAGATTACGCCAACGATGGCGCTTGCTGTTGGACAAAGTTCCGCAAAGCGCATTTTTGTTCCCGTGAATCTTTGCGACAACTATATTGCCGGCGTTCCTGAACAGTCGATGTCCAAATTGGTGGAAAGCGCTGTGTTAGTGGTGCGATCCATTGTTCAGTTACATCCTTACAGACTTAGAATCCGGCAGAAGCCGGATGAATCGGCAGAAGCTGTATAAGTCTTACCGTTCCATTATCAAATAAAAGAACTGACGAAACTAAATGCCAGGAAGGTATTTGCCCTCTCAAAGGGGGCAGATACCTTCCTATTGTCTTTTTTAGGGGTGCAATATGCAGTTATCAGATTTTTTTGAGCAAAATCCGCGCGGGGCAGTGGCCTATTCCGGCGGAGTGGATTCGTCCCTTCTGGTCTGGGCGGCCATGAAATATGGCCGGGACTGGCGTGCCTATTATGTCCATTCCGCATTCCAGCCCGCATTTGAACTGGAAGACGCCAAGCAGGTCGCTGCACAATGCGGCATGCCACTGACTGTGATTGAGGCAGACATCTTTCAGCATCCGGAAGTGATAGCTAACCCTGCGAACCGATGCTATTACTGCAAGCACAGGATATTTGCTGCCATCCTCCGGCAGGGCGCGTCCGATGGGTATTCCCTGGTCATTGATGGCACCAATGCCTCGGATGACGCGGGTGACCGCCCCGGCATGAAGGCCCTGCGGGAGTTAGAGGTCCGCTCTCCCCTTCGGGAGTGCGGCCTGACCAAAGGCGATGTCCGTGCGCTGTGCAGGGAGGCCGGCCTGTTCGTCTGGAACAAGCCCTCCTACGCCTGCCTTGCCACCCGCATCCCCGCCGGGACTCCCATCACAGAGGAAGCTCTGCGGAAGGTGGAGCAGGGAGAGGACCTTCTTGCCTCCATGGGCTTCCGGGATTTCCGCATCAGGCTCCGCGGAGGCGCGGCAGTTATTCAGGTAACGGAAGACCAGCAGGATGATGCCTGGGCAATGCGCCATGAGATCCGCTCCGGGCTGGGCCCCATCTTCCCGTTGTTCTCTCTGGATCTAACGGCCCGAAAAAACAGCGACTGAAAGGAGTGACAGACGTGGCAAGCAAGCACGATATTCTCTCTGTCCTACAGGATGTGCAGTCCGGTGCGCTGACGCCGGAGGATGCCCTTCTGCACCTGAAGCTGGCCCCCTTTGAGGACCTGGGTTACGCCAAGGTGGATTACCACCGCGCCGTCCGTCAGGGCGTGCCGGAGGTGATCTACGGCCAGTCCAAGACCAAAGAGCAGATCGGCGGCATACTGGCCGCCATGGAGAAACGGGGAAGCCGCAATATTCTGGTGACCCGCATTGGGCAGGAGGTGGCGGACTACCTGGCGGAGCAGTTCCCGCTGCGGTATGAGCCTCTCGCCAAATTGGCGGTGGCCCTTCCAGAGCCGGTGAAAGGACATGGTTCCATCGTAGTGGCCACCGGCGGTACCAGTGACATGGGCGTGGCTGAGGAGGCCGCCATTACCGCCGAGACACTGGGTAACCGAGTCACCCGGCTTTACGATGTGGGCGTGGCAGGCCTGCACAGGCTGCTGGGCAACTTGGAGCCGCTGATGAGCGCCCGGGTGGTCATCGCCGTGGCGGGCATGGAAGGCGCCCTCGCCAGCGTGGTGGGCGGCCTTGTAGACTGCCCCGTCATCGCGGTCCCCACCAGTGTGGGCTACGGCGCGTCCCTGGGCGGCATCTCCGCCCTGCTGTCCATGCTGAACTCCTGCGCCAGCGGGACCAGCGTGGTGAATATCGACAACGGCTTCGGCGCGGGCTTCTTGGCCGGCCGGATCAATCAGATGGAGAGTGCGAAAGAATGAAGACATTATATCTGGAATGCAACATGGGCGCCGCCGGCGATATGCTGATGGCGGCGCTGTATGAGCTGATGAGCGAATCCGAAAAGCAGGATTTTCTGGAGACCATGAACCGCCTGTTCCCCGGCGTGGAGATTCAGCCCCGGCAGGCTGTTACCTGCGGCATCACCGGCACCCACATGGACGTCACCGTCCGCGGCGAGGAGGAGCACAGCCACGATGTGGCTCTGGGCTGCGGCCATGACCACGACCATATCCATGAACACCATCATGAGCACGACCACAGCCATGCGCATGACCATCATCACGACCATGACCATGACCATGGCCATACCCACCATCACACCGCTCCGGCGGACATCGCCGCCCTGCTGGATGCCCTGGATGCCCCGGCGGAGGTAAAGGATGCCGCCAAGTCCATCTATGCCCGCATTGCGGACGCCGAGGCCAAGGCCCACGGGATGCCGGTGGAGAAGATCCACTTCCATGAGGTGGGCGCTCTGGACGCGGTGGCGGACGTCACCGGCGCCTGCCTGGCGGTCCATATGCTGCGCCCCGACCACATCACGGCATCCCCCGTCCATCTGGGCAGCGGCCAAGTCCGCTGCGCCCACGGCATCGTTCCGGTGCCCGCTCCCGCCACCGCCCACCTGCTGGAGGGCGTCCTCTGCTACACCGGGGACATCCGGGGAGAGCTGTGTACCCCCACCGGCGCCGCCCTGCTGACCCACTTTGCTGAGAGCTTCGGCCCCATGCCTGTCATGTCTCTGGAGAAGACCGGCTACGGCGTGGGCAAAAAGGAATTCCCCGCCGCCAACTGTGTCCGGGCCTTTTGGGGTGAAAGCGGCGCCCCCCAGCAGGCGGAGATCGTGGAGCTGTGCTGCCATATCGACGACATGACGGCGGAGGCCCTGGCCTTTGCCGGAGAGCAACTGCTGGCCCAGGGCGCTCTGGACATCTCCTGCGCGCCCCTGACCATGAAAAAGGGTCGGGCCGGCGTCAGCTTCACCGTGCTCTGCAAGCCCAGGGACGAAGGGCGCATCGCCCACGCCATCCTGCGGGAGACCACCACCAACGGCGTCCGCACCCGCCGTTGCGGAAAGTACATTCTGACGCCCTCTGTCAAAACCGTGGAGACCGCCTACGGCCCCATCCGCGTCAAGTGCGCCGACGGCGAGGGCATCCACCGGAAAAAGCCGGAATACGAGGATGTGGCCTCTGCCGCCAGAACTGCCGGGCTGCCCTTCCAGAAGGTCTGGGAGGACGTGCTGTCCGCCATCCGCGGGGAGGTATCGCAGAATGGATAAGGCTATGTGGGAAAAGGCGGTGGCATTCCATGGCCATGAATGTCCTGGTCTGGCTTTGGGCGTCCGCCTGTGCGAGTTTGTACGGCTACGTCTGGGCCGGACGTCCGCCCACGATGAGGAGTTGGTCTGCATCGCTGAGACTGACGCCTGCCCCGGCGATGCAATTCAGGCTCTGCTGGGCTGTACTCTGGGCAAGGGGAATTTTATCTACCACTGCACTGGAAAAACCGCCTATACCTTCTTTGACCGTGCCACTGGTGAAGGTTTCCGGGTAATTGCCAAGCGGAATCAGACACCCCTTAGCCGTGAGGAACGTAAGCAGCAGATTTATACTGCACCATTAGAAGAGCTATTCAGCGTGACTGTGCCCAAAGAGCCTCTGCCTGAAAAAGCCCGCATCTTCACCACACTCACTTGTGCCTGCTGTGGTGAGGGCGTAGCAGAGCACATGGCCCGTCTGCAGGACGGCAAGGTGGTCTGCCTGCACTGTTTCCATCCCTACGACCGATAAAGGAGAATCACTTTTATGAAAAAAATAGTTTCCGCCCTATTATTCTGCGCCCTGCTGCTGTCTCTGGCCGCCTGCAGCCAAAAATCCCCCACCGCCCAAGAAACCGAGCCAGAGTCTTCTGCTGCCCGCACTGTCACTGACAGTTTCGGCCGTGAGGTTACCATTCCCGCTGAAGTTAAAGCAATCGTGTGCACCGGCTCCGGTGCCCTGCGTATGGTGACCTATCTGCAATGCACTGACCGGCTGGTGGGCGTAGAAGACTGTGACAAGGAATATGCGGATTCCACCCTCCGGGATTATGCCTACGTTTATCACGATACCTTTGACGCCTTGCCCTCCATCGGCAAGGGCGGCGGCACCGCCAACACCGCCTACGTGGAGGAGTTGATCCGCCTGCAGCCGGACGTCATTCTGTCCGGCTATACCCAGGAGGCGCTGGAAGATCTGGCGCAGTCCACCGGGATTCCCTGCGTGTCCATCCGGGCCAAGAGCATCAACTTCATCGACGACAGCTTTTACACCGCCATGCGGGTGGCCGCCGAGGTGCTGGGGGTTCAGGAGCGGTGCGAGGAAGTCCTGCAGTACATCGACGGCTGCAAGGCTGACCTGGACGCCCGGACGGCGGACATCCCTGACGAAGGCAAGCCTGCCGTTTACGCCGGCGCCGTGACCTTCTCCGGCGCTCACGGCTTTACCGGGACTTACTCCAACTTCGGCCCCCTTATGGCCATCCACGCTAACAACGTGGCGGACGAGATGGGCGAGACCGGCTACTTTGACGCTGACCCGGAGCAGGTGGTGGCTTGGGACCCGGAGCTGATTTTCCTGGACCCCGGCAACATGAGCCTTGTTCGGGACGAATACCAGACCAATCCCGGCTTCTTTGACTCCCTGACTGCGGTCCGGGAGGGCAACCTTTACGCCTGCGTCTCCTTCAACAACTATTCCACCAACGTGGGTTACGCCCTGGCTGACGCCTACTATGCCGGCAGCGTCATCTATCCTGAGCGCTTTGATGACGTGAATATTGCCGAAAAGGCCGACGATATCCTGGAATTCCTGCTGGGACGCCGCTATTACAACGACATGAAGGCCAACGGCCTCACCTTTGGAGTGATTGAACTTGGATCTGCACAGTGAACAGCTTCATACGGCGACACCTGACAGCTACCGCCTGTTTCTCCGGCGGAAGCGGCTTGTGACCCTTGTTCTGCTGGCGGCGGTATTGGCGGCAGCCCTGCTGTCCCTGACCACAGGCTCCGCCGGGCTTTCCCTTGCGGAGCTGGCGGACACTCTGGCAGGCGGCGGCACAGCCCAGAGCCGAGCCATCGTATTCCACGTCCGTCTGCCTCGCATCACTGTGGCTATCGTGGTGGGCGCCGCCCTAGCGTTGTCCGGTTGCGTGATGCAGAACGTTCTTCGCAATCCACTGGCCGCTGCTTCCACGCTGGGCGTATCCCAGGGCGCCGCCTTCGGCGCGGCCCTCGCCATCATCGCCCTGGATGCCGGCGCCCAAAATGCCGCCAACGCGGGTACTGCCGTCACCATCAGCTCCCCCGGCACCGTGACCCTCTGTGCTTTTCTGGGGGGGCTTGCCACAACGGCGGTCATTCTTATCCTGTGCCGCCTGCGGTCTGCCTCTCCCTCCTCCATGATTTTGGCAGGCGTGGCCCTCAGTTCTCTCTTTTCCGGGGCCACCACCCTGCTGCAATACTTCGCCGATGACGTGCAGCTGTCCACCGTGGTCTACTGGACCTTCGGCGACCTGGGCCGTCCTGGCTGGTCGGAAATTCGGCTGATGTACGCGGTCACCTTGGCGGCTCTGGTCTACTTCCTCTGGAACCGCTGGAATTACAACGCGCTGAGCAGCGGCGTCCAAACCGCCAAGAGTCTGGGAGTAAGCGTGGATCTTTTGAGCTATATCAGCATGGGCCTTTGCACCCTGATCGCCTCGGTGGCGGTGGCTTTCGTGGGCATTGTCAGCTTTGTGGGCCTCATCGCCCCCCACATCGTCCGCCGGTTCGTGGGCAGCGATTATCGGTTTCTCCTGCCCTGTTCCGCTCTGGCAGGCAGCACCTTGCTCCTCCTGGGCGACCTGGCAGCGAAGGTCATCCTGCCGCCCGCCATTCTGCCCATCGGCGCCATCACGTCCCTCCTGGGGGCGCCGCTGTTCCTGCTGCTGATTTTCAGAGGGGAGGCGCTACGATGATAGAAGTTCAAAACCTCTCCTTTGCCTATGGCTCCCGCCCCATTTTGCAGAACGTGAGTTTTTCTCTGGAGCAGGGCGAGTGCGTGGCGGTGCTGGGCAACAACGGTGCGGGAAAGTCCACGCTGATCTCCTGTATCAGCCGTCTCCGCCGCCCCTCGTCAGGCAGCGTCCTGATTGACGGCACCCCTGTCACTCAAATGACCCGAGGCCAGCAGGCACAGCAGATCTCCTATGTAGCCCAGAAAAATGAGCTGGCCCATACCACGGTGTTCGACGCGGTGCTGCTGGGCCGCAAGCCCCACATGAAATGGGGCCCCTCCGACATTGACTATGATGTGGCGGAGCACGCCCTGCGGGCCGTTGGAATGGAAAACTGCCGCCTGCGGTATGTAAACCAGCTCTCCGGCGGCGAACAGCAGAAGGTGATGCTGGCCCGGGCCATCGCCCAGGAGCCGAAGCTGATGCTGCTGGACGAGCCCACAAGCAGCCTGGACCCCCGCAACCAATACGAGTCCATGGAGCTCATCCGCCACTGCGCCCACGGCCACCATATCGCCGTGCTGGTTGTTATCCACGACCTGAACCTGGCCCTGCGGTTCTGCGACCGTTTCCTGTTTTTGAAGGACGGCACCGTGTATGCCTCCGGTGGCCGGGAAGCGGTGACGTCCGAGAACATCCGGGCCGTCTACGGTATGGATGCCGCTGTGGAGCAGTTTGACGGGATTCCCATGGTCATTCCACACTTTCACGCGCATAGTTCTCCCTATTAGTATCCTCCGGATAAGGAATTTCTGTTCTTCCGGAGGTTTTGATCCCCGTAAACCATCGACTTGTAAAAATCCCGATCAAGGGGGTCAATCCAACTTCTTTTGGCATCTACTATAAATCCATACAAGACAACCCTTCATTGAAAGCGTTCATCACCGAGGCAAAATCTGTATTCTCACACTAAAACTTTCCAAAATTATTATCAGCAGTGCTAAGTGCGCCAGATCTTCATGATATCGAAAATCATGTGGAGTGCTTGTCTGAGCCGCAATATTTCGATTTCAGAGCAAATGAATTTGGGGAAAGCCGAGCTTTTTATTTCAGAGACCCGGATGGCATTATCCTTGAAATGATGCAGCCGCTCTGATAATTCGGGGAGAACCGTATGGAGAAAACACAAGAAAAAATCCAGTTGCTGTTGCGAATCGTACATCGACTGAACGAGGCAGGTGTCGAATGGGCCTTGGGTGCATCCATGCTGCTGTATTTCAAGGGCATCACCTCCGACTTCCACGACATTGATTTAATGGTCACTGACTGTGATGCGGAATGCGTCCGCACAATTTTATCGGAAATGGGTGAAAGTTTTCCATCTGCTTCAATTCCAAACCCTATGTACCGGGCAAAAACCTTTATGGAGTTCTTTATTGATTCTGTCGAGGTCGATGTGATGGCTGGTTTTGCAATCGTGAAGGATGGAAAGGTTTATGATTGTGCTCTACGCAAAGAGTAAATCGTGGAGAAAATGCCGCTGGAAACAGAAGTTATCCCGCTACAATCACCGTCGTTATGGTGCAAATACTATCTCGGCTGATGGGAAGGGCTGAAAAAACTGAGATGATTGAGAAGGCAATAGAAAGATAACAATTCCAGTTTGTCGGGCAACAGAAAGGGATTCACTAACTTACAAGCGAATCCCTTTCCGTTATTTTGACGAACGATTTTCCGAAAGCTTAACACCAACACATGAAAAGGAATCTTTTATTGTCTCAACCAACTTGAACGCATTTTTACGAGCCTATGCTGAACCTGCTCAGGATCGCGGCCACCTGTGCGCGGGTAGCTGTTCCGTGTGGGAGCAGGCAGCCGCCGCTCCCCGTCAGAATCTGATTTTCCACCGCCCAGCTCATAGCCTTCTTCGCATAGGAGGAAACCTGTGCCGCATCCGAAAAACCGGAAAGGTCTTGGACAGACGTCGGCTCCCCAGCGAAACGCCAGAGAAGCATGACCAGCTGCTGTCGGGAAAGCGTACCTGTGGGATCAGAACCGTCAGACACCCCGGCCCGGATCGCCCAGGATCTGGCGGCGCTGTATACGCCGCTTCCGGACAATTTCTCCCCCGCCATACGGCCCAGCACCGTCCAAAGCTGCTGCCGGGTCATATTCTGATAGGGTGAAAAAGTCGTGGCAGAAGTACCGGAGAATATCCCGTTTTGATACACATACAGGAGAGAATCATAGTACCACGCCCCTTCCGGCACATCGGAAAAAGGCAGCGATTCCGGCTGAAACAGCTCCATTGTCAGCGGCAGCATCTCAGAATACCAGCGTTTTTCCACTCTGTCGTAGAATTTTGTATCCGAGTTTACCGCAAAGGGGATACTGGCATCTTCCAGTGCCTGCGCCACGAAGGAGGCGAATGCCAGCTGTTCATCCAGCGTATAGTCATTTCCGTCGTTGTAATTTCCCGGCATCCAGGCGCCCACCCAGGTGGGGATGCCCGTTTCCCTCTGCCATTGGAGCGCCTTGTCGATCTTACTCTGTACCAACTGCCGTTCTGCCGGAGTGCCTGTGGTCCACAGTTTTTTCTCATTGGTCTTGGACGGACCTGCCGCATAGAAATGCCATTCCGCCATCAGGTATCCGTTGGCATCAGATGGGATCTCCAAATCAGATAGATAGGCCGAATCGGACCGCAGGCGGGGGGAGATCATCAGGATGCGGTCATGATTGGATTTCCGGACCACGGACACCAACTGCTCGTAAATATCATTCAGAAGTTCGGGCTTATCGTTCAGAGCGTTCGTCACCTCAATGACGAGGTCGAAGGACAACCGATAGGACTTATCCCGATACCGTTCGGCCACGGTCTGCCACCAGTCGGCCACCCGGTCGATGTTTTTCTGTGTGGGCTGGTTTTTCATGTCATCCGCCTGATAAGCCAGCACCGGAATGACGCCGCAGTCCAGGCAGTCATCGATTACCCGGTCCAGAACGGAAAAGAGCTGTTCGTCGGCATCATCCTTCACGCGGATGCGCACATGGGAGAGCCCCATATCCCGGAAATTCTCCACAATCTGCCGGTCATACGTCTCCATGCCCTGTCTGGTCTTGCACCAGTCTACATCCATTCCACGGCCCAGAAGACTTTGATACGTCCAAGGGTCGATGGGGTTATTTCTTGCTGCCGCAAACGCAGAACTGGACAGGCAGGCCAGCAGCATCGCCGTCAGCAATAAACTTAGTATCCGCTTTATCAAAATTCCTCCTCGCAGTCGATTTACTTTAATCCGCCTTGGCAGCATCCGCCAGCGTCAGATAGTCGCCGGACTGCATATCCACAGTCAGGTCATTGGAGATAATGGCCTTTCCGGTAACAGCGGCCAAATCTTCCACCACTTCGGCATCAGCGGGATTGCTGTAAACGCCGTCCGAGCAGACCAGCCGCACATATTCCGTCTCCGCTCCACCGCCGCTGCGCTGGAGGATGGGCTCATGGGCACCGTTGGTCGTGGTATCGCTGACGATGATGGGAGTTCTGATCAGCGTGAAGGACTGGGAGACCGTCATACCCGCGTAAGGGATCAGCCACATTCCGGAATCGCCGCCGCTGCCGCTGGTGTAAGGCCCCACAGCTACGGCGAAGATTTCGTTGCTGCCGTCGCCATTCAGGTCCACATAGTTGTAGTAGGTCAATTGTTTTCGCTATCTTAATAATGCGATACTGTTGACAAAGAAAGCTCTTTTCTGGTCTCAACTCCATTCAATGCATTGGCACCAGTGAAATCGCACGGTCCACCATGTGTCTGGCTCGGCGGAGCTTCCATGCCATGCTGTCCAGACACCATTCCCGCAGTTTTTTCAGCGCTTGTTTCTTCGCCTTCTCCACGCCGTCCTCCCGCAGTCTGTTTCGGATGGCGATCTCCCGCAGGTCTGTCTTTGAGTAACCAAAAACGCCGAAGCTCCTGCCCAGAATATCCTGTTCCCGCTTGGATAGGCTTTGGAACTGCTCATGCAGAGACTTCATCGTAAGCGCCCGAAGGACAATCTCCTCCGCAGATGCAGACAGCAGATCAGACATGAGGTACTCAAAAATATCTCCGTCCTCCTCCGGGATTGGCAAGTCATAAACAGAGAAGAAATGCGTGGGATAGGCTACCGCCCTGGCTACTTCCGCTAAAGAAACACCCAACTCCCCTGCGATTTCGCTCATCTCTTTTCCATCCCGGTGATAGAGCATCTGCGCCTTGCGTACCAGCCCCATGCTGTCCCGGTCCAGGGAAAGGGTACCCATGCTGGCTTCCAGGTGCCGCCGCATCGCGCCGTCCAGAAATGGTACGTTGTATGTTCCGAAAACTCCCTTGGAGCTATCATAGCCGCCATTCATGGCGCATTCGATCAGCGTCAGCATCCCAACGCTCTCCAATTCGGAGAGCGTTTCTTTCGTATAGTCGCTCCAACCTCCGTGACTGCCGGGGCGCAGACAATTGTATTGTCGGGCGATCCACTGCGCACGTTTCCGAATCAATTCAGCATACCTATCACACAGTTCCGTCAGCGCGGCCTGATCTCCCTGCGCGATTCGATCCAGCAATTCTTGGTCGCTCATGCGTCCCCACCACCCTTTCGGGGACGCCCTCTGGGTTTCGCCTTCCGGGTAACACCGCAGTATGGGTAAAGTCTCTCACTGGAGATGGACCGCTCAAAGTCCGCGTTAGAGACATCTGCCTTGTTGAGCGCATTGAACAGCATGTCCCGGACCGTATCCTTCAGCCGCCGTGCTTCCTCCGCCGTGATAACGTCGCGCTTTTGGTCCTGCCGTATCCGTTCAAAAGCGGCGAGCTTCGCTTGGAGCTTCGGCACATCCCGAGCCAGTTCCTTCTGCACTTCGTAGGTTCCGAACTGTCGGCAGGTATACTGGGGCGCATGGGGACATGCTCCCTCACAATATAGTGCATGAGCGCCGCCCTTCACCAGAAAGTATTTTTTGCAGACAACACACTGGCGGATGTTGTGTCCGGCATTCAGTGCCGTCATGTAATCCGCCTTCAGCAGCATCTGCAAGCTGTCGGTGGTGTGCTCCTGGCAAATGGCGAAGCGCTTGTCCGGCAGCTCCCGCGGCACATAGCTCACGACGCAGTGGTCATATTTCTGATAAAACGGCTGCTCCAGGCTTCTGGGATTGACGATCAGCTTCTCCACCAGCCGC
>OJSA01002121.1_pt1 | contig 14687 bp, 9 predicted proteins | sample 1599341 | NCBI WGS metagenome assembly OJSA01 (sample SAMN04168657, study PRJEB22393) | human gut metagenome | biome: human gut microbiome; feature: stool | host: Homo sapiens | collected 2014-03-20 | reverse complement strand
CCACATTTTTTATTCGCCTTTTGAAAGTGGAATTTAACTTTTCACTTCAGCATTTATAAAAAAATAATAACTGTCATCCTATTCCTTCTTCCTTTTTCCCCCTTCCCCATTACCTTGTCCGTTTAGGAACAACTTTTTTCATAAATGTCAGCTTTTCCTTATGTAGAAAGTATTATAAAGATATTATGTGGTATAATGGAATGGATATAAATCATAACAAGGGAGGATTTCTTCATGAAAAAAATAAGACTCGCAGCCGCATGTATACTCCTGTTATCTGCAATGGTACTGCAGGGCTGTTCCGGCAATGATCATGGACTGGACCCTGATAAGCCCATCACGCTGACACTCTGGCATTACTACAGCGGTTCACAGAAGCAGGCATTTGATGAGCTTGTGGATGAATTCAATGAAACACAGGGGAAAAAACAGGGAATCAGTGTGGATGCTGTCGCAAAGGGAAGTATTTCCAACATCTCCGCTGATTTAAAAAGCTCTCTGGAGAAAAAGGTGAATGCACCGGAGCTGCCCAATATCTTTGCGGCCTATGGGGATACAGCAGAGGATATGGAAAAGGCGGAAAAGCTTGTTTCCATCAATGACTATATGTCGGATGAGGAAATGGCGGAATATGTCGATGACTATATGAAGGACGGCAGTCTGCATGACCATGCGTATGTCAATATCTTCCCAATCGCCAAGGCAACGGAGGTCATGGTTATCAATAAGAACATATGGGATGAATTTGCGAAAAAGGAAAATGTGAAGCTTTCCGATCTGGATACCTGGGAGGGTCTGGCTCGCGTCAGTGAGAAATACTATACATACAGTGGAGGAAAAGCCTTTTTTGCGAGGGACGCCCTCATGAATTATCTCAATGCCGGGAGTGAGCAGCTGGGTACACCACTGTTTTCCATAACCGGACACACCGGCTCCTTCACCGTCAGCAGGGAAACGATGCGCAAGCTCTGGGACCAGTATTACGTTCCGTTCGTAAAGGGCTACTATGCCAAAAACGGTCGGTTTGCCAGTGATGACATGAAAACCGAGGATGTCGTAGCCTGTGTTTCCTCCTCTGCAGGAGCAACCTTCTTCCCGAAGGAAATCGTCAGAGATGACGGTACAGGCTATGCTGTGGAATATATCGTACGCGGTGTTCCCAACTTTGAAGGGAAAAAGAGCTATGCCATCACACAGGGGGCAGGTATGGCTGTCAGCAAAAGCGATGAAGCGCATGAATATGCATCCATACAGTTCCTGAAATGGTTCACGGAAAAGGAAAGAAACACACTGTTCTCCGCAGGCTCCTCTTATTTGCCGGTGAAAAAGGAAGCAAACTCCTTTGCATCCTGGAATACCATTACGGAAGCAGAAAAGGTTACCGCAAATCAGCTGGTAAGAGATATCGTCAAAACCTCTATGGAAACGGTCTCAACAAGTACCCTGACCTCACAGAAATCATTTAACGGAAGCTATGAAATCCGTAATTATCTGGAAACGGCGCTGAATGAAAAATGTGCTGCGGATGCGCGTCAGATTCAGCAGGCAGTGAAGAACAAAGACAGCCGTGAAAAAGCATGGAAGCCGTATCTCAGCGATGAAAATTTCAATACATGGTTTGAACAGATTACAAAGGATATTAACGAGAAGATGAAGGACAGTGATGCATAATGCAGAAGAATTCCCTGTTTCGCAGGCTGCTGATTACGCTCACGCTGACCGGGGCCGCAATCTGTCTGATCTTCATGGGAACGGTTTTCGCCGGTGGTACCATCAGCAATCTGAAGGATATCTCTTATCACCTCTTTCATCAGCGTGTGATATTCAGGGTATCGGACCTGCAGGAAATCATGGCAACCGATCTGTATCAGCAGGATACCTACAAGGAACTGCTACAGGAATGTGAAAAGGTTTATCATAATGCTGCCGCCTATCAGAACAGCAGGGAGCTGCCGGCATCCGTCCTGAAGCAGATGGATGCCTTCTCCAAGCTGAAATACATCACAGGCTCCTATGTTATATTTGATAAGGATGTCTTTCATACCGATAGCTACCCTGCCTATTATCTGACAGATGGTACCCCCGGTGACACATATAATGATAAAAGCGATATCATTGCACGCTTTGGCAATGCAAGTGCTCTCAAAAAAGCAGGCTACTCTCTGCATTCCGAGTGGAAAACCTTCATGAAGCTATCAGAAAAGGATGAAAACGACGGCTTTTACTTCCGTCCCTATCAGGCGGCGGTAAACAATCCAAGGGAAGAAATTAAAAGCTACGGCTATTGGGGTACGAGCATACGTATGCAGGATAATGAAACCGAGTTCATCACCTATTCCTTTCCTCTAATCAGCTCGGATCATAAGGTTTACGGAGTGGCCGGTGTGGAAATATCCCTTGATTTTCTAAAAAAATATCTTCCCTATGAAGAATTAAACGATGATTCCAGCAATGCCTATCTGCTGGCATGCAAAAATAAGAATACCGACACCAATGAAGTGGTATACAGCAATGGTCCCAACTATCGCAGTCTGTTTCCTATCGGAAAGAAATTCGAGCTGGAGGATGCCGCCGGTGAACGCGGCTCCACCCTGACGGTAAACGATCGATTACTTGTCATGCAGCAGGAACAGCTGCACCTTTATGAAAGCAATACGCCCTTTGTCGAGCAGGAATGGTATCTGATCGGTACGCTGGAATACGATGCACTGTACAGCAGCGCAATTCGTCTTCAGAAAACCATTCTCTGGACAATGCTGGGCTCGATACTGCTCGCCTTCATCATTGCTCTTTTCACAAGCATGAAATTCTCACATCCGATTGCACAGCTTGCCAAGGTATTGAAGAATTTCGATCCGAATGATGAAATGCATCTGCCGAGAGTGAAAGTACTGGAGGTTGATGAGCTTGCTTCCTCCATTGAGGAATTAAGCAGAAATCTGTCCACAGCGGAATCCAGACTCTCCCAGGTCATCCATGCGCTGGATATGCCAATCGGCGCCATTGAGGTCTATGATTCCGGACTCGTTTACTGCACGGAGGAAATTCCGCATCTGCTCTGCTTTCATAACAGAAAACGAACCTCCTATACACATAAGGAATTTGTACAGGAAATCGAGGTTTTCAAAAAGCGTATAGAAATCTTTGAAGAAAAAGAGGAATGGCAGGACGGCAGACAGGTCCACACCTATGTGATCTCGCATCAGCTGGATGAGCATGAAACATGGCTGCGCTTCATCCTTTCCCAACATGAGGGAACCCATGTCATTGTTGTTATGGATGTCAGTGATGAAATCCGCGAAAAACGCAAGCTGACCTATGAGCGCGATCACGATGTACTCACGCAGCTCTTTAACAGAAGGGCCTTCCGCAGCCGCGTGGAAGCGATTCTGAGCGGGGATGCCTGCGGAATCTGCGCCATGATTTTATGGGATCTTGACAACCTGAAGGTAATCAATGACACCTATGGACACGACGCCGGTGATCAGCTCATCTGTGCCACCGCCCGCTATCTGCAAAAGCTCTCCTCCTCCCGCTGTATCGTATCGCGCATGGCAGGGGATGAATTCCTTGTCTTCTTCCATCACTATCAAAAGGAAAGTGAAATTCGTACGATTGTTGAGGGTATGCATCGACAGATCAACGCACACAAAATCACCTTTACAGGGAAAGAAGAAATCCGGATTCGCCTGTCTGCGGGGATTGCCTGGTATCCAAAGGATGCGCAGGACTTTGATACGCTCAGTAAATATGCCGACTTTGCCATGTATTCCATCAAGAGTACACAGAAGGGCGGTATTGAGGAATTCCAGCCAAGCACCTATCATAAGGACAAGCTGCTGCTCAGCGGCCGCAATGAGCTGAATGAAATACTGGACCATAATCTGGTCAGCTATGCATATCAGCCGATCGTCCACCTGAAATCAAAAGAAATCTACGCCTTTGAAGCACTGATGCGTCCACGCAGTACGATTATCACATCTCCGGTGGATATCCTGCGCGTTGCCAGATCGCAGAGTCAGCTTTACCGTGTGGAATTCATGACCTGGACGCAGTCAATCGCTCAGTTTGCGGACTTCCACACTGCCTTTCCCAAGACCCGTCTGTTCATCAACTCCATCCCCAGCATCCCGATGCTGGATGATCTGACACAGAGTCTCGAACAGCAGTATAAAGAGTATCTGCCGCTGCTGGTCATCGAGATGATTGAAACAGATGAAATCGAACAGCATTATCTGGAAACCAAGCAGCAGTTTGCAAAGCGCTGGGACGCACATATCGCGATTGATGATTTCGGAAGCGGCTATAGCAACGATTCCACCCTCTTAAACGTCGCAGCGAACTATATTAAGATTGATATGATGTTTGTACGTGATATTCATAAGGATGAAAACAGGCAGCGACTGGTTGAAAACATGATTACCTTTGCCCATCGCCAGCATATCCGTGTAATCGCTGAAGGTGTGGAAACCAAAGAAGAGCTGCAGCAGCTGATTCGCATGGATGTGGATTTTGTACAGGGCTATTATCTTGGAAAGCCGGCACTTCAGATAAGCGATATCTGCGAAGCAGACATACGCAGAAAGCTCAGTAATCTTTAGCATCGCTATTGCACGGCAGCTAAAAGTATGCTGTGAGGTAAAAAAGGTTTCCTCAGCTCCTACCCGTATCTATTGCAAAAGCTGTTTCTATATCACAAAAGGCGCAGCATCCCTGCGGATCTTCCCCGATATAAATAATGAAAAAAGGAGAATTCAATCCTATTGTATTTCATCAATAGAAGTTGAATTCTTCTTTTTATGAACACTGAAAGATGAAACTCCCTGTGACGCTGTACCTTTTTCTGTATACCATTATAGGCAGCGGCTGCATTACGCTTAGAAGTAGCGCAGAACACAGCTGCTTCTGCAAGTTACATGAGATGCGGCAGCTGCTTGCGCAGACACTCCTTCAGCTGCATCAGCTGCTCCTGCAATCGCTCATAGGAGGTATGGACAAAGCCTGCCAAACATACCTGACGGATTCCCTTCCCTTCGATATACAGCTGCTTTTTCAGCGCAATCATCGAGATAAAGGATTCGCTGAATCGCTCATCATACAGCACCACCAGCATGCAGTCGCGAAGCAGAAGCCGATGCATGGGAAGCATGGCAGTGAATTCCTCATACGTACCTGTTTTGCAATTTTCCTGATAGCATTGAAACAGATACGAAACAAGAGCATCCTCATCAGCGGCATGATGCGCACACATGCTGCAGGATATCGGCTGCAGTGCTGATCGCTGCTGCCGCAGCTGCTTCAGATAAAGCTGGAGCTTTTGAATATCGCTGTCCTGTATCATACTGCTGATCTCCACATTAGGAACCTGTTTATGCAGATAATCGAATGTTATGAAGAAATCAACCTCTGCAGCAGCCGCATCAATTTCATCCTCCGTCAGAATACGCACAATATCAATATTCGGCAGCGCTTCACTGATCCGCATACGGCCATAATATGCCAGCTCCAAGGAGCAGTTGACAATCATTCCCGCACGAAAACGCACCTGCATATCCAGCTGATGAAAATATGGCAGTAAAAGCATGGATAAGCGTGTATATTCGCTCTCGTACAGCTGCAGCCCGCGCAGTTTTTCATCCTTGTGAAACAGGCGCATAACACTGAGGAACTCCGCCATGGAATCAAATTTCACCTGTGTATCATTATAATGGAGCACCCGCATGGCATGATGCTTTCGTATCATCGCTGTCTGCAGCAGAATGGAGAAGAGAATCGGAAGCTCCTCATCCGGCTCCCCGTGATATTCCTGCTTCAGCAATGCAAAGAAACGCGCACTCAGCTGCCTGGTTTCCTCATTCACTACAAATTCATGCAGCATGCTTCTATTCCATTGCCGTGCCCCGCTTTCTATCAGCTGTTCCAGAAACCGCATTTCCTCACCGTTAACATCCACATGGAAATAATCCTGAAGCATGGTATGGACCCGTCTGTTTCCCATATAGGGCGTTTGCTCCTGCAGGCTATAGCCCATCTGAATCCGTTTCATCATAACGCCGAGATAAATACTGAAATGATGCAGCGCATTCACCGTAAAGCGATACCGATAGGCATCCTCGTACAGCCGCAGAATATCGCGAAACAGAGACTGATGCTCCTGCAGAAAAACCGGTTCAATACTCATAATCATCGCCTTATCCGCTCGCTGATAAAAATAGTACAGCACAAACAGACGAAGCTGCCGCTCATCCCCGTCAATATGCAAATGTGTCCCCTTCGTGATTTTCAGATGAAACATCCGCAGCATACTTTCCCAGCACAGCAAATCTTCCTTCAGCTGAAGACGGTTTGTATACAATTCATCGGCAAGCGTATCCATCGTGTACGGCTCCTGTCGAAACAGCAGTAAGATCATACCGTGATAAAACCTGTCCAAATCCGGCTTGATTTCCAGAACCCTGGATTCCAGCAGATAGCGGACATATTCCTCCTCCCGCTCCATCAGATGCATCCGTACACCGCTTCCCCGCTTAGTCTGAATCCGTGATGTTACCTCATTCATATGCAGATAGGCATTGATTGCCTTAATATCATTGCGTATCGTTTTCTCACTGAAGCCGAATTCGCCGCATAATTCCTGAATTGGCTGATAATGCTTCTGTGACAGCAGATACAGAAGCAGTTTTCGCTGTCGCTGGTTCATACATCTCCCGCTTTCCTCTTTGTAAAAATTTTACCACAGTTACGGTAATTTTGCTACTTAACAACGCCTGCAACAGGCCTATAATGGACTATGGTATAGAAAGTAAGTATTTGAGGAGGCAATAGCTATGGAAACTGTACTAAAACAAAAGAAACAGATGATATATCTTCCACTGATCGTTCTCATGTTTACACAGATCGGAACTTCAGGGGATAATGCGGTTCTCAGTGTCGCGACAAACGCACTGATATCGGCACTGCATGCAAGTATGAATGACATTCAGCTTGCCAATATGGTGTATTCGCTCTGTGCCGGGGCGTTTATGGTTGCCGGCGGAATGCTGGGAATCATCATCGGCTGGAAAAAGAACTTCCGCATCGGCGTGATTCTTGCCATCATCGGAGAGCTCATGCTGGCCATCTCCACCAATGTTGTTATGTTTACCTGGGGCGGCCGTTTGCTGGTCGGTCTGGGCGCAAGCTTTATGATTCCTTCCGTTCTCGGACTGATCCCGGGAATCTACAGTGGTAAGGAACGCGTCTTCGCGTTTGGTGCCATCGGTGCAGCCACCGGGATTGCGGCAGCCGCAGGTCCCATCGTAGCCGGCTTTCTGCTGGATGCATTTGGTTTTCGGGTTGCCTTTGGTGCACTCGCCGTTTACTTTTTCCTGATTCTCATCGGTTCAACGGCAATCCCCGAGGTTGAGCGTTCAACAAAGAAGCTGAAAATGGATGTGCGCGGAACAATTGTTGCGGCAATCGGTCTGTTCCTGTTTTTGATTGGTATTTCCAAGATTTCCGTATGGGGACTTATAACACCGCTGCAGGCACCGTTTACGCTTTTTGGAATTTCCCCGTCCCTGCCGCTTGCGCTGCTTGGTGTCATCATTCTCGCTCTACTGGTCGTTATGGAAAAAAGCATTGAACAGAAGAACGGATGTGCCCTGCTTCCTTCCTCCTTTCTGAAATCCGCGCAGGTTCGTGCTGGACTGTTCGCCAGCGCCATTGTATTCCTGTATCTGGGAGGTACCGTTATGCTGGTAAATCCCTATCTGCAGGTTGTCGGCGGGTTCAATGCCGTTCAGACAGGGGTTGCGATGATCTGTGTCGGTGCTCCCATGTTTGCGGCATCCATGGGGGTCCCGAAATATGCAGCGCAGGTACATCCGAAAACGATTCTTCGCATCGGCTATATCCTGCTTGCCGTTTCCGTGATCCCTATGGCATTCTCTTTGCAGGAGCACGGAGTATCCATCGGCATGTATATCGGTTTGATCATTGCCGGTATCGGTCAGGGAATGCTGAGTGCACAGGCAAGCAATGTCGTGGCACTGGCTGTCAATGAGCGTGATGCCCAGCAATCCGGCGGCATACAGGCTACCGCAAGAAATGTCGGACAGGCAATCGGTGTTGCGGTGCTTGGTATGGTTATGATTTTCACGATCAATGCCAATCTGGGAAGCAGTATGGAAAAGGATGCATTGCTCTCCGCCTCCCTTGTACAGCAGGAGGAAGCAAAAAATGTCAGCTTTATGTCGGATGAGGCCTTTATCTCTTCCCTGTCGGATCTCACCATGAAGCCGCAGGAGCAGCAGGAGCTTGTCCGTTTGAATGCACAGGCCCGCATGCATTCCACACAGTATGCACTGTATGTACTGGGAATTCTTTCCCTTGTATGTATTTTCAGTACCGGCGGCATTACGGTTACAAAAAAAGAACAGGCATAAATTCATGCATCAATGATAAGGAGATGAGGAAAGATGCAGAAATTATATACAAATGGTACCATCCTTACGATGAAGGAAAACGAATTATACAGTGAGGCACTGCTGATCAGGGACGGAAGTATTCAGGCAGTCGGCACAAGGAAGGATCTGGAGCCTCTATGCGAGGCAGATTGTGAGCGAATCGATTTGCAGGGAGCATGCCTGATGCCCTCCTTTATCGATGCGCACTCCCACATGCTGCAGTTTGCGAACACCCTGAAATTTGTTCCGCTGAAAAGCTGCACCTGTGTTGCGGATATTCAGGAGGAAATCAAACGCTACATTGAAGAGAAACAGCTAGCGGATGGTGAATGGGTGATGGGCTTTGGCTATGACCATAATGCACTTGCTGAGCACCGGCATCCAAACTGCCATGAGCTGGATGCCGCAAGCCGTACGCATCCTATCATTCTTGCACACTCCTCCTTCCACATGGGAGTCTTAAATACCATGGCTCTGCAGGCTTATGGTCTGGATGACAGCGTGAAGAATCCGGAGGGTGGAAGCTATGACCGTGATGAGCAGGGACACCTGAACGGGTATATGGAAGAGGTTACCTTCATGCGCGGTCCCGGAGAACGTGTCATGAGTCTGGAAAACATTGATGCGTATGCCGTCGAGGCACAGAAAATCTATGCCAGCTTCGGTATTACCACAGCACAGGAGGGCTTTGCGCACAGGAGCGAGGTGGATATTTACGAACGCCTTGGCCGCAGCGATCAGATGCTGCTGGATATGGTTGCATACGTGGATATCGTGGAGGACAGCGAGGTTGTTCAGCAAAGAGAGGACCTTAAGGAGTACAGGAACCACTTTCGCATCGGCGGCTACAAGCTGTTTCTGGACGGCTCCCCACAGGGGAAGACGGCATGGATGAGCAAGCCGTATGAAAACAGCGGTGATTATTGCGGCTATCCGATCTATACGGATGAGCAGGTGGACGGCTACGTACAGCAGGCTCTTGATGAACACCGCCAGCTGCTGGTGCACTGCAACGGAGATGCCGCAAGCCAGCAGATGCTGAACGGCTATCATCACAGCAGACAGAAAACCACAGATACCCGTCCGGTCATGGTACATTCCCAAACCCTGCGTCCGGATCAGCTGCCGCAGCTGAAAGAAACTGGCGTGATGCCAAGCTATTTCGTTGCCCATGTATATCACTGGGGTGATGTACACCTTGTCAATTTCGGAAAACAGCGGGCAGAAAATATCTCCTGTACCGCCAGTGCCCTGAAAAATCACATTCCCTTTACCTTCCATCAGGATACCCCGGTTATTCTGCCGGATATGCTGGAAAGTGTATGGGCTGCAGTCAATCGTATCACGAAGAATGGTGTCGTACTGGGTGAACAGCAGCGCATCAGTGTTCTGGAAGCACTGAAGGCTGTGACCATTAACGCCGCCTATCAGTATTTCGAGGAGGACCGCAAGGGTACACTGGAGGCCGGAAAGCTGGCAGATCTGGTTATTCTGAATGAGGATCCATTAAAGGCTGAGCCGATGAAGCTCCGTGACATTCAGGTCATGGAAACCATCAAGGAAGGCCGTACTATTTATAAAAAAGCAGCATAGCCATAAGCAATATGGGCAATGAAACAGGGACTTAGGCTGATGAAAAGCAGACAAAATTCAAAATTGCCTGTTTTTTTGATTGCCATCCTGAAGCTGCAGCAAAGCTTTCTACTCTTTATCTGCCTGCTAAGCTTTTCAAAGATGCCGTATGCCAGCATTTTCCCTTAAAGCTTCCCGCTGCTTTATACGATTCACAGTCCGACAGCTTCTTTATTTATATGTATGATCAGCTGAAGATACCTCCGTTATAGCGATACTGGGCATAGAGCATAACTCCGATTTTTCGGAAGCAGACCGCCAAACAACACCGGCAGAAAAAACACCTTTTGGCACGACAGAATCACTGCAGAGCAGACAAAGCATATCCCCACAACAGCAAGCCCCACTCCCATCAGATGCAGATAGGGTGTGATATCCTCTTCCTTCATATTCTGATAATGATAATCATGCAGAAATGCAATACGCCTGCGCATGCCAATCTCCACTGCAAAATAGAGCATCAGCGCACCCAATGCCAGAAAAATAATAGCTGCCATATCGCTTCCTCCCATTCTTTTTCATCATTATATGCTATGTATTATTATTTCACAAGACGCAAAACGGCATACGTTCTCTTGTGCGGATGCTAAACGAAAAAGCCAGCAGGCATCGTTTTCAGCGAAGGACTCAATTCACTGCCCGTGTAAAATATGTGAGGCTTCCTCTGATGATGACAAGAGCATAGAAGGTACATGTCCTTCTATCTCTAGTGTTTTACAGCCTTTGCACTGATTATTTAAAGCCCAAAATCATAACGGACTATAGAAAAAAATCATGTTTTTAGCACTCTAGTATTGACAGTGCTAAATTATGTGATATAATAACAGTGAAGATGAGGTAAGGTACCTGCAGGACATGGTTTTAGGAATCGAGGCGATGGATACAGTATTGCTTCCCGCAGATATTTGTACACATCTGAAAAATCTGAATCATACAATACGATAGAAAGAGGTGGACTTTATGATGAGATTTTTACCAGACGTATTTACAGACACATTTGAAGACATGTGGAAGGATCCGTTTTTCACAAAGAGCAACAGCTGCATGAAAACAGATGTTCGTGAGCTAGACGGTAACTATCTGCTGGACATGGAGCTGCCTGGTTATAAGAAGGAAGACATTCATCTGGATTTAAAGGATGGATACCTCAACATTACAGCCGCAAAAAACAGTTCCAACGAAGAGAAGGATGACAAAGGAAACATCATCCGTCAGGAGCGCTACAGCGGTTCCTGTGCAAGAAGCTTTTATGTCGGAAATGCAATCCGTGAGGAGGATATCCGTGCAAGCTTCGACAACGGCGAGCTGAAAATCACCTTCCCGAAGGAAGAGAGCCGCAAGGTTGAAGAAAAACGCTTTATTCCTATTGAATAAGTGTGAGAGGATGCGTAAAAAGCATCCTTTTTCTTTTTGCCAACCCGGTTCCATGGTATACTAATATTAGAGGTGAATTTATGACAAGCTGGATCAAAGAAGCAGTATTTTATCACATTTATCCGCTGGGCTTTGTTGGCGCAGCGCAGTATCATGAGGAGGAGATCACGCACTCCATAAAGAAGGTGGAGGACTGGATTCCCCATATGAAAAAGCTGGGAGTCAATGCCTTGTACCTGGGGCCGGTTTTTGAAAGCCATGAGCATGGCTATGACACAAGCGATTATCGTATGCTGGATCATCGCTTAGGTACAAACGATGATTTCAAGAGGGTATGCGACAGCCTGCATGCAGCCGACATCCGCATCGTTTTGGATGGTGTGTTCAATCATGTCGGTCGTGATTTCTGGGCATTTCGCGATGTTCAGGAAAAGAAGGAGAAATCAACCTATTGCGACTGGTTTTCCAACCTGCACTTTCATGCACGCAGTCCGCTGAATGATGATTTTACCTATGATGCATGGGAAGGACACTATAATCTGGTAAAGCTCAATCTGGAGAATGAAGAGGTTGTTCGCTATCTGCTGGACAGTGTTGCGATGTGGATGGATGAGTTTCACATCGACGGCCTGCGCCTGGATGCAGCCGATTGTATACGTCCCGAGTTTTTTCGCAGACTGAAGGCGTTCTGTAAAGAAAAAAATCCGGACTTCTGGCTGATGGGGGAAATCATACACGGTGATTACAACCGCTGGGCAAATCCCGACATGCTGGATTCCGTTACCAATTATGAATGCTATAAGGGACTGTATTCCTCTCACAATGAAAAGAATTATTTTGAAATCGGATATTCCTTAAACCGGCAGTTTGGCAACGGTGGAATCTATCAGGGACTGGATCTGTATAATTTCGTCGATAATCACGACGTAAACCGTCTGGCAAGCACTGTTAAAAACAAAGAGGATCTGTTTAATATATATACCATCCTCTTCACCATGCCGGGAATTCCAAGCATTTATTACGGCAGTGAATATGCAGTTGAGGGTAGAAAGCACAACGGCAGCGATGCCGATATCCGCCCCTGCCTGCAGCTGTGTGAGTTTGATTCAGAAAAGCTCTGTGAGCACCTTGCACTGCTTTCTTTCGTGCATAAGATGAAAGCCTGCAGTCACGGCAGCTATGAGCAGGTACTGCTTCGTAATGAACAGTTTGTATTCTGTCGAAGCTGTGAGCAGGACAGTCTGTATATCGCATGCAATGTGGCAGATGCGGATTATGAAGCAGAGCTGCCTATCCCACAGGGCTGCTGGAAGGATTTTCTGCGTGGCACGACATACAGAAGTGAAGGCGGAAGCCTGCAGCTTACCATTCCCGCAAAGAGCTCCTGCATTCTGTATAAGGATAACGAGAGTGAACAGACTGTGACAGAAGATTGCAGCATTTCGTACGGGGAAGCCCGGGACCTGATGGAGGAAGAACAATCAGCGGTATACGCAGTACCAATTTTTGTAAAGCCGTTAAAGGAAGCAGAGGGTCTTCCGGTGGAAGGCATGGAAGTAAAGCCTGGAAAATACCGCCATTTCAAAGGAAAATGCTACAGCGTGCTGTATGTGGCAACACACAGTGAAACGCTGGAGCGCTATGTTGTATACCGGCAGCTATATGGCAACGAGGAGGTCTGGATACGCCCTCTTGCTATGTTTTGTGAGAGCATTCTGGTTGATGGCGTACTGACACCACGCTTCACCTATATCGGAAAATAAGAGGAAAAGCATCACCATAAAGAAAAAGACTTATCCATGAAAGCAGGCTGTTCTGCACTTATCGCATACAGCGATTGTTTCCGGATAAGTCTTTTATTATAGTAAAGCCTTTTTCATGTTTCTGAAGTTAATCCCTGCCTTTTTACACGGCTGTCTGCATAGTCAGCCTCACAACGCCTGCACATAGGCCTGTATAACAGCGTGAATCTGCTCGGACTGCAGCATCGCACTGCTCTCGTTCATCAAAGTGGTTACAGCATCCAGGCCGAGAGGAAGACTGCGCCGCATGCGGTATGCAAACGGCTTTGGAAACAGATGCAGCTGCTTTGCAATCGATCCGATAAGCAGGAACCGGCAATTTTTCTCAACAAAGGACTGCATTGTACTGGCTTTTGCTGGATAATGATAAAACAACACCTCATGCAGATAGGTATGCAGGCGTTGTGCAAGGCGCAGACGCTGTCTTTTCCCGTGCAGCATGCTTGCAAGTGTATGCTGGCACAGAATGCGATCCTCCTCCATATCCTGTATATCATCTGCCACCTGTAAAAGAAAACCGTAGGCGATACAGAAAAATGCTTCTTTTTCAGAAAGGTCTCCATCCATCAGATAGCCGTCAGCCAAAACAGAGGCTCCCCCCTTGTATATGGATATCCTTCGTATTTCTTCTTCACAAAGTCTGCTGTCCTGCTGTACGGACAAGATCTGGCCCTCCTGAATGCGCAGAAGTGCATCATACACATCCGGAAACTGTTGGCGGGGAAAAGTATCCTCAATCATGGAAACAAGGGCATCTACCTGACGATACAGGTCTGCATCCATCGGCCTCTGTTCCCCCTTCAGACGTTCGCTCAGCCAGCTGTTGAACACCTTTTTCCGTTGTCTGTCAATAGCAGGGTCATCCAGAAAATTATCGGTATACGGATACAGCATACTGTAGGCGAAGATCGCCTTGTGATAGCACAGCTTCCGCTCCAGCATACATTCCAGCAGCAAAATGATCCAGACATTCCGCATTGCCTGCATGATATCATCCAGCTCAAGCGCAGTATCAAAGCACATGGCATCCCGAACGAACTGCTTGGTAATGGATAGGAATTCCTCCTGAACCGCAGGCTTTAACACCGCGAAATTCAGAACGGATTCACTGCGAAGCAAAGCAAGAACACGTCTGTCCATTTCCGTTTTCCACCCTGCATCCTCCAAATTATCTGCAGCATGCTGTAAAAACGTTTCCCAGTCTGCTTTCAGCTCTACCGCTTTCCTCCTGTTTTCTTTTTGTACCTGTTTTTTCACAGGGGTTAGCCTTAATCTGGTACAGCGGCAGTTGAGCCACAGTCTGTCACACTCCCTGACCAGCTCCTCGAAGCTACTCATCCTTCAAACTGCAGATCGATATCCCCCATACTGCTGTGTAGCTGAAGGTAGTTGTCACTCGATCGATTTCCTTCCTCTGCATCACATGACAGCT
>OJSA01002004.1_pt1 | contig 15495 bp, 8 predicted proteins | sample 1599341 | NCBI WGS metagenome assembly OJSA01 (sample SAMN04168657, study PRJEB22393) | human gut metagenome | biome: human gut microbiome; feature: stool | host: Homo sapiens | collected 2014-03-20 | reverse complement strand
GGATATCCTCCTGTATGGCGCAGATTCCTCCCTGCATGGGTGCCGAAAGAGTCCGCAGCATACAGCAGGTCGATGCAGAGGAGAAATTGTGCCCGTCAAATGGGTCAAAAACAGCGTCAAATTTACCGCCACGCCAGACTACCCCAACGCCATTTACATCTGCAACACCAGCGGGCAGACCTACAGTCTGGTGACGATTCTGGAAGTGGACGAATAAAAGGGAAGCCCCCCGGAAATCCGGGGGGCTCCGCTTTGCTTGAGAAACTTTTGAAGCTATACTGCTTAGTCAGCCTGGCTGAGATTTACAGTATACTCCACAGAAGCGCCACTGCCAGCGTTCTCAACCGTGACAGTAATCACGATGGGAGTAGGCGTCAGATCGCTCACATTACCCAGCTTCGGAGTCAGCTGAGCAGCTGCCGCAGCTGCATTAGTACCCTTATCAATCCGCTCGGCAGATCCATCCGGGAAAGTAATCAGGATGGAGTTATCCTCCAGCAGATCTTCTGCCAGAACAAACAAGCCAGTGCCGCTTACATCGGTCCAATCAGATACGGTATTGTTGAGAACAATGTTCAGAGTGTCGCCGCTCCGAGTGATGGTCGCACCAGTGGGAGTACCAGGATTATAGGCATCCACAATGTCCGCGATATCTTCCTCAGTCATGTAGTTGGAAACACTCCTCACCATGATGGCCTCGGTCGCCTCGATCTCATAGGTGTCGTTGGCAGCCGCGCGGACCAGCTCACCGTTCACGGTGTAGTCGCCAGCGGTGGTGAAGGTCAGCTCCACAACCTCACCGTCGGCAATGTAGTCGCCGTCGGAAACGGTCTTGCCGTTGACCTCGGCGGACACATCGGAGGTGATCGTGCCGTCAATATCCAGCTCGTAGGCGGTGACAAACTCACGGTCCTTGTTGGTGTTGCTCACAGTCACCTTGCCGGTGCTGGGAACGGTCAGCAGACCTCTGTTGCTGCCTCCAATGAAGCCATCGGGATTCTCATTGATGTCGAAGTAGTTGCCAGCGGGAATGTTGGTCAGATTGGCGGCATCACCCTTGTCGGGATAGCTGACAACCTCGCCGTCAATGCTGATGGCCACGACCTCGATCTGAGTGAAGTTCACGCGGTACATGTCGCCGTTCTCCAGGGTGACATAGCCCATGAACTTGTTCAGGCGATCCACGGGAGCGCCCAGCAGGTCCTCGATGGCGGCCTTGATCTCGCTGTCGCTCATGGACTTCTCATAGTAGCGCAGCTCGATCCCATTCGTAGTCGGATTCCAGGAAGCGGGCAGGAACTCACCCTCGGGAACCGTGGGATTGCTCACATCAGAGCCAGCCTTGGCTTTGTCGTTGATCACGATGCTGGTGGCCACGCCGTTATCCAGGATCGCGCTCACCTCGACCACGCCGGTGCCGAAGGTGCCCTGGGCATTCATGTCGCGCAGAGCCTTCTCCAGGCCGTTGTAGCCGGTGTAGGAGTCATCCACATCATCAAACTCGTTGCCCTTCTTGTCGGCCAGGGACAGAACCACCTTCACCTCGGGAGACACGGAGAAGCCCTTGGTGGCGTTCCGGTCGGTGTACAGGGTGCCGTTCTTGAAGGTCAGCTTCTCAACAGTGTTGGTGTCGGACAGCAGGACGGTGTCGAAGTCCTCAACGGCGTCCTCCACGTCCTCGACCTCGTCGACGAACTTGTCAGCAGCCTTGGAGAAGTCGATGGCCTCGACCTTACGGACATTGCCGTCAGCGTCATACTTGACCTCGAACCACTCGCCCTGAGCCATCTCACCCTGGTTCTTGGAGGCGTTGCCGATCCACTCCAGGGAGTCGCCGACCTCGGAGATCTCCACGAGCTCGCCGTTGACGACCACCTCGCGGGTCCAGGTCCACTCGGTCTCATCGTCGTAAGCCTCGCGGTTCACGTTGCTGCTGGTGACATAGACGTAGTTGGAGGAGGTGCCCTCGTTCTCGCCGATGGTGACAGCGGCGATCACATAGCCGTCATCATTGTAAAGGGTGTAGATCTCGGCGGCAGGAGCGATGTAGTTGCCATCCTTCTTGAGGTCCTCCATCACCAGGTTGACGTTCTTCACGCCGGTGGTGACGGACTCCACGTCGTCCACGATCTGGCGCTGATCGCCGCCAGTGGTATCCTCGACCTCAACGTTCTTCAGTTCCACGTTCAGGTAGACGGAGTCGTCGTTGCCGTAGACGTAGCTGCTGTTGTTGGCGGCCTTCAGGGACACGTGCTTCTTATCGATGGTAGCGCCATTGCTGCCCACATCCTGGGCATACTGGGCCACATCGGTGTCATCGTCGATGACGTTCTTGGAGGTGGACACGGCCACTTCCTTCAGGGTGTACACGTTGTCGTTGTTGACCGTGTAGGTGCACCAGGTGTTCAGCTGAGACAGGTTCTTGCCAGTGGTGTCGATGTCGCTCTTGGTCATGTTCACGGTGACGGTATCCATGTTGCCGTCCATGAAGATGACGTTGGCGTCAGCGTTCCGCACAGACAGGTTGCTGTTCTTGCCGTCGATGCCGGTCAGGAACACGTACTGGTCGGGATCCTCGTTCTGCTCAATGCCGATCATGTAGCCGTAGGCGTCCAGGATCACATTGTAGGTGACGTCCTTCATATTGGCGTCGTCATACTGATCCAGCACTTCCTCATCATACATGACGGTGTCAGCGTAGTCATACTGGGTACCACCGGCGGTAACATACTTCTCCAGGCGGAAGTTGGAGATGCTGGTGTCGGACAGGACCTCGGGAGCGTCCATGGTCTGGATCACGCCCTGGGCGATGGTCACCAGGAACAGGTCGTTCTCAGCCACTTCCTCGATGGCGAAGTCCTCGCCGTCCACAGAGATGGTCTGCTTCTGGGGCTTATCCTCGTCAGCGGTCTTCATGTAGACGGGCTTGCGGCTGGTGCCGTTGTTGTCCACATAGTAGACATCCAGGTCCACGTCGTCGTTCTTCTCGTCGTAGTCCTCGGCGGCCTTGGCCAGATAGGTGTTGATGATGGCCACGGTGATCTCGTCGTCCTGGGTGTCCAGGAACACCTGGGTCAGCACGCCGTTGCCGGTCCGGCCGATGGTCTCGTCGTTCTTCTTCACCATGTCGGCCTTGCCGAAGGCGGCATCACCCAGATTCTCATCCTCGCCGTCCACATAGACGAACAGGGTGTTGTCATCAATGGCGGTCTTGCCCAGCAGGTTGTACAGGTCCTCGCCGGTGACCTTGGTGGTGTACTCGGCCACCATCTTGTCGAAGTCCACATAGGTGCCGATCTCGGCCTTCTTCCAGGTCCAGGTGTGGGCCGGACGGCCGAAGTCGTCGGCGGTGTCCTTCAGAGCCAGGTCGGGCTGATACTTCTCAGCGAACTCAACCGTCCAGCCGTTCTTCACGTTGTCGGTGGCGTCGTTGATAGAAGTGGCAGCGTCGTGGATGTTGCTGGTCACGTAGGTGGGCTTGGAAGCGCCGATAGCAACAGTGGCGCCGTTGACGGTGACGTCGGTGCCCTTGTTTTCATACTCCACCAGGGTGGCTTTCAGAGCGTTGACGGCATACAGGCAGGCCTCCTCACGGGTGGCGGCACGGGTGCCAACAAAGTTCTCATTGCCCTTAGTCAGACCGGCCTCGATGGCGCGGGAGGCCACATTGACGGTCCAGTTGGTGCCGGTGAAGCCCTCGATGGCGCTGTCATAACCCAGAGCGGTCAGCAGCATTTTCAGGAAGGCAAAGCCGGTCAGCTGCGCAGAGGGCCGGAAGGTGCCATCGGCGTAGCCGTCGATCAGGCCGGACTCCACGCAGTAGGCGATGTAGCCGGCAAAGGTGGAACCCACGGGCACGTCCTTAAAGGGCGCGGCCTGGGTGCCCAGGGCCTCAGCCGTGGTCTTGCCAAGCATCATGCAGGCGATGATCTTGGCGGCAGCGCCACGGGTCAGGGTTCCCTGGGGCTGGAAAGCACCGCCGGCATAGCCGTCGATGATTCCCATTTCGGACATCACGTTGACAGCTTCCGCATAGGCTTCGCCGCTGAGGTCTTCGCTGTCTGTGAAGTCCTTGGCACCGGCGCTGACAGTGACCAGAGACATGGTCATCACCAGAGCAAGCACCAGAGAAAGGAACTTCTTCATTGGGATTTCTCCTCCTTTTGAAATTTGCGGTGGTCCGCCGCGGCCTCCGGGCCCATTCGATGCCTCCGCCGGCGCTAGCCCTGCCGGCGCATTCGCCGAAGAGTCGCATCCGCCCCGGCGTCCCCGCTGAGGCAACTCTATCCAAACTTCTCTAAAAAGTCCACAGTTTCAGCCCGTTTTTAATCCAAACGAAAACTTATGGACGCAATACGTTTTGAATTTGTTATATTTTGTAACCTTGGCGCGGAGAATAAAAGAGGCGGCGAAGCCCTTCGCCGCCCCTCATTGAATCTGCTTCTGCCCAGGCTGCTTCGCCAGATAATACCGCTTTTCAAACTGCAGCAGCTGGCCGTCCCTCACCATCCGCCGCAGGATACCTGCCGTCTTGCGCTTTCCGACGTGCAGGAGCTCCGCTACATCCTGGCAGTAGGCAAACCCCGCCTCCTGCAGATAGGCTGAGATCACCTCCCACTGCTTTTCCTCCGGCACCACTGTTCCGGGGAGATAGTATTTCTTGCCCACCTGCTCCAGCTCCCGCCGGCCAACCAGCCGGCGAAGGCGGAGATATGCCGCAGTGTCCGACAGATTCAGCAGCGCCATCACATCCCGCCGGGTGATGCTGCCATGGGCCCGGGTCCACTCCAGCAGGGTCTGGTCGTCCTCCCGCTGTCCGCCTGCCGCCCGGATGTCCCGGAGCGTGATATTTTCCAGACCTCCCCGGATCAGCGCCGTCTGCACCACCTTGGACAGCCGGGCCAAATCCATAGGCCGCCGGGACTGGGGGGAGAGCAGCACATGGGGATCCTCCCCAGGGGAGCGGACCTTCTGCACTTTTTCCAGCAGCCGCCGCACGGCATTGGTCAGCAGCATGTCCCGCTCCGGCAGATGCAGCAGCCCCCGCTCTAAATCCACCTGGTCCCAGGTGAGATTCACCAGCTCCTTGCCCTGCACGCCCATTTGCCAGCTCATCCACAGAGCAATGCCCGCGGCGGAGCTGTCCTCCTTTTGAAGGACCTGCCACAGACGGAATTCATCGAATTGCTGCCCTGCCTGTGTTGAACGCTTTTTGTGCGGGGTGTCTCCGGCAAAGCAGGCTTGGAAGGTGGAGACCGACAGACCGCTGACCCGGACGGCATAGGGCCAGTCGTGCTGCTCCAGCTGGCGGAAAAAGTAGTCCCGCCGCAGATCTTTCAATTGGAGCTGAGGCAGGCCTCCCGCAGTCAGGGCATTTCTGGCAATGCGGGAGACGGACTCCGGCCGCAGAGGTTCCCGGAACTTATCGGAGATCACCACATAAGGAGACACCGCGCCGCCATTTTCGAAGCGGGCAGCGAGGCATCCGGCAGTCTCTTCCTCCAGCGGGACCGTCCGGTCCTCCAGAAACAGACTCCTCTCCTGGAAATCCACTTGGGCCCATTTCAGGGCGACGATCTCCTCCCGGCTGAGCCCCTGAAGCCAGGCCAGGCGGAGGATGAGCCCCGGCAGGTCCTCCGGATGCTGGTGCAGGAGCTGGCGCATATTCTGTTCATCCGGCTGGCGGAACTCGTTTCGCATAATGCCTCTCTTGGCGGGCGGCGGCAAAAGGTTATCCTTATGTAACAAATCAGAAGAATGATTTGGATTTCCGGATAACGCAAACGCTGCCCTCTCCCAGCCAATGGCTGGAAAAGGGCAGCTACCTTTTATCATCCTTCACCGCTTCCGCAAAAACTAAGTATATTACACTTAGAATTATAAGCATAACATTTCGTTTAAGTCAAGCATTATTATGCGTAAACTGATGATATTATATTGAGGAGTATATCATCATGCAGGGAAAGAAGCCGCTGAACATCGCAATCGGAAGACGGATCCAGCAGTCCCGGGAGCAAGCTGGGCTGACGCAGGAGGAACTGGCAGAGCGGATTGACCGTTCCACGCAGTTCATCTCCACAATCGAGCGGGGGTTGGCCGGCCCCTCTCTGGAAACTGTGATTCATCTTTGTGAAGTTCTTGGAACCTCCACAGAGTGGATCCTGCGGGGCAGGGCCCTCCTTCCGGACTCCAATCTGCTGGCAGCCTCCGTTATGGAAAAGCTCTCCGGGCTCTCCCCTGCCCAGCTGCTTCTGGTTGACCGAATGACCAGCGATCTAATCAAATTGCTGCAAATGAAGGAGAGCGGTGACGAATGAGCTCCTCTCCCTCCAATATGGAGGAATTGATAGACGCATCGCCTTCCCCGCAGCACCGCTGCATGAAGTTCACAGGCCGGCTGCAAAGTCTATGGCCGTTGGCCTGTCAAGATAAGACCGGGAGCCATTCTCCGGTGTTATGCCCCCCGGAGATCATCAGTCCGGAAGTATATCCCATCGGCCAGCCGCTCTTTACAAACGCTTCCTTACACAGAATGCTGAAACATAGAATTCCTTAGAACAAGAAACGCTCAGATGGGTGCATAGAAGCAGCTCCTCCAGCTTACAGCGTGATCCGTACAGCAAAAGCCAGCACCGGACAGGAAATATCTTGCCCGGTGCTGGCTTTTGTGCTTCTTTACTATCTCTGCTTGAGGTGGGTCTGTCAGAACCATGTTGTCTGTCCGCAGCAGCTCTGCCCGGCTTTTTCAGGGCCTTTCGCCCGGGTCTTCACCAGAGTGCTCTTATCGGATGCCCGTTCCCATTTCTGGTACATATCTGATGGTATGCCATCTCTCACATCAGCCATCTGCTCATGTCCGCCATTATTCACGCTCCGCCTTGCTATGCGGCTGAAGAGCCGTGGGATGCTTTGCCTCAGAATACGCCCTGCTCCATCATGGCCTCAGCCACCCGCTTGAAGCCGGCGATGTTGGCGCCTGCCACCAGGGTGCGCCGGAGTGTAAACCGGCGCCTTTTGATCTTGTGCCCACTCTGGCTGGAGTCTGCAAAAGTATTCCTGCTCTGATGGCGGCAATGCAGCCCCCCTTTCAGGACGGCAGTTCTTTTCTGCCCAGAAATAATGAAACAGGCCGTCGGCTGCAGCCGGCGGCCTGTTTTCAGTTTCTCCGGTTATTGATACAGCTTCGGGATCCGAAAGCTCTGCTCGCCATTTGCCTCATCCGTCACGGTTCCGGCCGGGAAGTAAATCACCGGATTTCCCTCCTCGTCCACCTCGAACTTCGTGGTCCCGCCGATGGTCACATAGTCGCTCAACGGCGTGTTGTCCTCAATCGGGAAGTAGCGGACCTCCGGGTCCTTGTCCATGCGGTTGGCCATCTGCATCGTGATCGTCTCCGTCAGGTAATTCACATAGTCCTCTCCCAGGAGCTCCTCCAGCGTGACGTCCTCCTGCTGGGCAGACGGTTCTTCCGTCTCCGGCGCAGCCGCCGATTCCTGCGGCGGAGTCTCCGGATCCGTCCCCTCACTCTCCGCGGCAGACGCGCCGCAGGCAGTGAGAAGCAGCATACAGAGCAGCAGTGTGAGGAGCGTGGAAATCTGCATCCGATTCTTTTTCATGATGAATTCCTCCATTCCATATTCATCCGCAGCACCCGTCCGGGCGCCTGTTCCCTTTTGATACCGATACCATAAGCCCTGTTTCCGGCAAAGCAGCCGCAAAAAGGCATCATTGTTGCATCATTTCCCTTCTGCGGCACGGGAGGCCGGTTCCTTCCCGGAGAGGTCCCACACAAATCCCATCAGCTCCACACTGACGCGCCCGCTGCGGCCCTCCACCTTCCATCTGGGGCCGGGCCGTACTGTCAGATCTCCAGCCTGAGACCTCTGCGGAAGGCCTGTCCAAGCGCTTCCGCCGTGCCCAGGGAACCCCTTGCCGAGCGGAGTGTGGAGTCGATCCACACCGGCAGCCCCGTGCCCTTGTCCACCATCATCCAATGGTCATCCCGGTGCTCCGGGCCGCCCCGCAAATACAGCATACCGGCGGCCAGACTGCCGTCGGCCTGGATATACACCACGCCGCCTCCGCCTAGGCCTTGCTATGCTCCTCCGTCTGTTCCAGCAGTTGGGTGGCGGAATAGACGTCCAGCTCCGGATACCGGATGGTCCTGCCCAGCAGCTCCAGCTTTTCCGGCAGCGACGCCTCCCCCGCCGCCAGCCGCCTTTTGTCCCCTGCGGAAGAGCAGGTCAGTAATTTATTCCCACAATGGCCAGTCTGCCATCGACAACACTGAACACCACATTGGGCCTGCCGCTGGCGGACAGGGCAAATCCTGCCTTGCTGGGGGCCAGCCCCCCGGGGTCCGCCCCGGCGATCTCAGAGACCAGCTCTTCTGAGAAGATCCGGTCCGCTTCCAGTGCGATCAGGTCCTCCCGGGACTCCACAGATTCCCCTCCATCGGAAAAGCCGATGTACAGCGGATACGACGCCAGGTCCGCCAGCGCCTCCAGATTCTTTTCCGCCACTGCGGCCTGGATCTGCTCTGCAAATGCTGTAACAGCCTCCGTATCTATGGAAAAATTATCTGTATACTGGGGCGCTTCCGTATCCGCACCGTCCTCCTCAGGGGTCCGGCCCCCATCTTCTCCAGCGGTCTCCTCCGCGGGCTGCTCCGCCTGCGGAGAGCTGCCCCCCTCCGGCGAGGTACTGCCGCTCTGGCCGCAGCCTGCGAGGGACAGGCACAGGAGCCCTGTTAATGCCAAGAAAATGAGCTTCTTCTGCATCGTTTATGATCCTTTCCTCAAGATGTTTGCCGGCGTCATCCTCTGTGGGACTCCGGCTGTCTTATAAGACGCCCCAAAGGGCAAAAAAGTTTTGGCGGCCGCTTTTCCTCTTCCACCTCCGGAGGATCACGCCTCCGGAATGTCGCCGGCGCGACCGCTGGCCACGAAGAGTCCCGATGCGCCATCGGAGGCCGTCAAAAGGCCGTGGGAGAGGCAAATGCCTCTCCCACGGCCTTTGGGGAATCAAATTCTGCCAGAGTACGCGCTTACTTGGTCACCTCGCCGCCGGGGGCAGAGTGAGCCGTAGACCAGGCGTGCTCCAGAGCCGCCCAGTCGCGCTGTTCCAGCTTCTCCGTCCACTTCTCGACCTTGTCACCGCTGACGGTCACCCAGGTGTAGTCGTGGCTGTTGGTCGCCTCCTGCATGTCGGCATAGAACCAGTCCTCCGGATTGTTGTCGGGCCAGGTGATCATCTCGTCCTCGTCCAGCAGCCGATCCTCATCCGGGCTGCGGCCCAGGGCGCGGTTCACGATCACGCAGGCCTGTGCCCGGGTGATGTTGGTGTTGGGGCGGAAGGTCCCGTCATTAAAGCCCTCGATCAGGCCCACGCGGGCTGCCGCCTCTACGTACTCGGTGTACCAGGCGTTAATATCCACATCGGTGAAGTATCCCTGGTAGTCCTCCCGGGTGGTCTCGAAAAAGCCCACCGCGATCTTGGCAAATTGGGCGCGGGTGATCTTGGCATAGGGCCGGAAGGTCCCGTCCGAGAACCCGTCGATGATGCCCATGTTGGTCAGGGTGGAGATGGCGTTGTTGCACCACAGGTCGGAGCTGCAGTCCGTGTAGTCGTTGACCTGGCTCCAGTACTCCTCCCGGGTGTCGTCCGTCAGCAGGCGGAAGAAGATGGTGGCCACTTCGCCCCGGGTGATGGTGCCGTAGGGCTGCAGCGTGCCGTCGGAGTAGCCGATGATATAGGAGTAATGGTCCTCCGTGTTCAGGGTGGGCCGGCTGCCGCCTCCACCGCCGCCTCCGGTGCTGCCGCCGCCCCCGCTGCTCTCCTTCTCGTACACCAGCACGAAGGGAGAGAAGCTGCCGGCAGTGAAGACCAGATGGTCGCCGTCGCGGGTAGCTTGGATCTTTTCCACAGTATGCGCGGTACCAGCCAAGTCGCCTGTGTCGCTGGCGCTCTCACGGTCCATGCCGGTATAGTGTACCAGGTAGAACGCGCCGTCCTCGTCGGCGTCGGCGGGCATGGGCCAGTAGATGGTCAGCGCCTGCTGGTTGCCCAGGGTTACCACGGTGTTGCCGTTCTGGGTGTCCACCAGGTCCAGATAGGCCATCTCGTACTGGGGGGCGGATAGCGTGTTGTCCGTGGCCGCGACTTTTGCAAGGGCGTCAGCGCCCATGGCGGCGTCGAACGCGTCGCTGTTGGAGACGCTGTCCACTAGCAGCTGCACGCGGCCGGGATCCACCTGGACCTCACTGTCATTGACATAATAGGTCACATTGCCGTTGTCAACGGCAGTGATCTGGTTCGCGTCCACAGTGTCGGCGCTGGTCACGATCTCGTTGGTGGAAGTGCCCTCGTCTGTGACGCTCTTGACCAAGAGATGGCCGGTACCGATATCAACGCTGCAGACGAGCGTATCACCGCCGGCGGAGAACACCGCCTGAATCTCGCTCTGGTTCAGACCGCCGTCGTAGATGGTCATCTCATAGTTGGCAGAAACAACGCCCTCTTCCATTCGGATGTTGTCGGTAGTGATGATGTTGCCGTCATCTGTGAACTGGAGCCGGACCTTGACGCCTTCATTTTCACCCTCGATTTGGTTCGGGCTCAGGCTATATACATAGCGGCTCACGTTGCCGGTTGCATCTCTCGAGTAGACGCCCTGGTCCATCAGATCCCAGCGGCGGATCGCCGCACCAGTCTCCTGGTCATAATAGTAGAAGCTCAGGTAGTCCGCCAGGTTTGCAGCCTGCGTCAGGTCCACGCCATGGCTGGTGAGCCACGCTTCCACAGAGTCGGGCAGATCGATGTGATAACCCGGCTCCGGCAGGCCCTGTTCCGTGCTGCCGACAAAATCGCCCGCATCGTCCAGCACACCGCTGTATCCGGTTCCGCCGGTGTAGATCACAATGTCCGCCGGCGTGATGGTGATGGCATAGGGCTTCACCTCCACGGGGTCCGCCGGGACCTCCACCGGGGGATCCTCCGGATGTTCCGTGTCCGTGACTACCACGGTGTTCACGATCTTCTGGTTCACATCGTCCAGTGAGGTCTGATAGCTGGCGTACAGCGTTGCATAGGTCCAGCCTTCGACAATAACCGGATTGGTGACCGTATTGCCCTCCTCATCTGTCAGCGTCACACCTTCCAACTTGTCAGTCACATCCAGGGTCAACGTCTCATCCGTCATGCTGGCAATGGTGATGGTCCAAGTGATGGGATCGCCCACGGTGACAGAGGTCTGATCCGGCTCTTTGATCACCATAAAACGGCCGTCTCCGGGATCGGGCTCGGGCTCTTCGGGAGTCGCCTGGAAATCCCAGCGCCCGTACAAAGTGGTGTCGGCATCGATGGCAGAAATCGTTCCGCCGTAAGGGACACCGACTTTGTCATACCAGCCGATAAAATACCAGGTCCCCTGCTCGTCTGAAACCTGCAATTCACTGGGCGGCTGAATGGTGTAATCGCTGCCGGCAGCCAGTGTTTCCGTTTCAGGCAGTTCCACGCCCTCCGGGTGATCGCCGGCCCACGCATAGGTAACCGTGACCTGGGTCGGCACGACCCCTGCGGGGTGGAAGGTCACAACAAAGAGATCCCAATCCTCTACCGGGTCTCCGATCTTCGGAGCATCACAGTCCTCATAGTTGCAGGTCCAGCTGGGATCCCCATAGCCTGTATCAGGTGTTGCCTCCAAGATATCGCCTTCGGCCAGGCGATACTTGCCATCTGCATTAACCTCCACGATTGCCGTGTAGGTGGTCTGCTCATTGCTGAACGTGCCGTTTTCCGCAAGGAAAATCACCGAGATGGTATTCCCCGGCTCCTCTCCAGCTTTCTGGAACTTCGCTGTGAAGGTGGTGTCCTCGTCGTAGGGCAAGCCTGCCAGGGACTTCATTCCCGCGTTCGTGTCAGTTCTATGATAGTAGTCATCGGTCCACTCCACGAACTCACAGCCCTCTTCTGCTGTCGCCACAGCTCCCGTCGGAGAGGCCATGCCGGTCGTCTGGTCTCTGGTGACGACTTCTTTCTCCAGGCTTACAAAGCCCATAGCGTGATCGGCACTGACATAGGTGAAGACAATCTGGTCCTTGTCGGGGGTCCCGTCGGGTTCGTCGTCGGGACCCAGCTCGTCGATGTCATAGTAGACGTCGATGGAGTTATGGCCTGCTTGGAGAGTCTCACCGTCTATAATCTCGACATCGTTCAGTTCCGCCCGGTCAAAGATGTATGTGCTACCGTTATAAGACGTACGGTCAGTGTTATACAGCCCGCTGACCGGCGTGCCTGCCGTGGACGGCCTATCCTTGGGATCGGTCTCTGTTTCTTCATTCCCATCTCGGTCCACATAATGGTACACGACAGTGTATGTGCACTCGTCGGGCGTCACCGTGCCGTCGGTGGTTGCGGTGAAGACAACGTTGTGCTCAGGCATGTAGAACAGGCCCTCAATAATGTCGCTTTCCTGAAGGTCATTTGTAGTCCATTCAGTAGCGTCTTCTGCCTGCTTCTTGATTACAACGGTTTCCCCGTAGGTGTAGGACTCTGGTTCAGCGTAGAGAGTCCCGTCCAGATAATAGGTTACGGTAAATTCCCGTTCTGTGCGCGTATACTCCGCTCTATACGTAATGTCCCCGGTTACAGTATCCGCTATTTCAGGAGACCATCCGGTAAACTCATACGAATAAAGTTCGCTGGGTTCTTTAGTCGGATCCTCAATTCTCGGTGTCTTATCGCCGTAAGCCAGCCCGGGAAATACGGTCTGGGGACTTGTTGTTGTGCCGCCATTCAAGTCGTAAGTCACCGTATAGCTGTTGAGCTGAGAGAAGCTGCCCTCGATCACAACAGCATGATCGGGCATTGTAAATGAACCTCCACTCAGCGCAACATCTTCAGAATACCAGCCGCTGAAGCGGTAATCTGTGACATCCGGCATCTTTGCCAGTTCCACAGTCTCACCGTACTTGCAGGTCTGTTCACCCGGCACTTCCGGCGCACCCGCAGGGACTGTACCTTCATACTCATACGTCACTGTGTACTCGTTCCGGTCGTAGTACAGCTTCAGCACCAGCGTGCCGTCCTCGGCGATGATACCGGAGGAATTCGAACGGCTTTCATTATAAGTGAAGCCTTCGTATTCCTTGATTTCAGCAGTGGCAGTATCTCCGACAGTACCAGAGGGTGTCAATGTATCAGCTGCAACGATCGAGTAGTTATCATCTTTCAAATTCTGCTGATAGTACTCTACCCGATAGCTGGCCGTGGAGGACTTCCACTGGGCGTACAGGGTCACATCGGTGTTTTTGATAGTGATGGCACTCCCCGCCGCATAAGGCGTTCCGGCGCCGTTCTTCTCGGTGTTCCACCCGGTAAACTCATACCCCGGCCGGGTGAACATGTTTTGGAGCACCATGGCCTCGCCGCCGGTGATGTAGTACTTGGGGTCCGTGACCGTACCGTCGGCATCATCGGCGTTGGCAACATACAACACCTGATACGTCTCCACCGGCGCTTCGGGGGACTCCGTCAGCTCCAGAGACTGATTCGGCTTCTCATCCACCATGTAGCCGCTCAGACCGGCCTTGTGTTCGCCCGTGTCATTTGTCACATAGGTATCGGCGTCGCTCCAGCTGCCGCTCACATCGGGCTGGATAGGGAACGTCAGGACCAGCTTGCCGCCGGACCAGGTGACAGTACCGTCCTGATTGGTGGTCTTCGTCACCGCGTTGGCTGTGTAGTCAAAGCCCTTCACAGTGATGGTCTTGCTGTCGGCATTTACCACAGGGGTAACGCCTGTAAGCGTCTCTGGCTCATACCACGTATAGCTGCCGTCCGCGTCCTGGCCCTTGACCTCCGCATACTGGACCATCCCCCCGTCAGAACTGCCTGTCAGCCCCTTCGGGAAGGTGAAGAACTCCGACAGCGTGTCGGACAGCACCGTGTTCGCGCCGGCCGCCACCTTGGAGGTGCTCACGTTATCGGCGATGGTGCTGAAAGCGTTTTCCAGCTCCTCGGCATCGTCCGCCGCGAAGTAGTAGTTGCCTTCCGTCACGCGGGTGCCAAGATTGCAAAAATTCCAGCTTGCTTGTCCGAACCGATTTGTTGCCGTGGCATTGGGATAGTTGGAAGACACACCGTTCATGTACTTGTTGAAGTTGTCCCGTATATCATCGGGATCCGCATCCTCAAACATACCGATGGTGTACACGGTCACGCCGTTGTTCTTCAAATCGTGGGCCAGATTGACAGCGGTTGCTGCGACATCGTCATCAAAGTCATTGCCGTGGTTGGGCTCACCATCGGTAAAGACCACCACGACCTGCTTGGCGTCCTGCCGGGCGCCGGTCAGCGTCGGATCCTCGACCCACCACTCGCCGCCGTCGTGTCTCCACTGTCCGTCCAGGACGTCCTGCGCAAGGGTCAGGCCGTAGTCTACGCTGGTGGCGCCGGCGGGCTTCAGCGCTTCGATTGCGCCGGTCAGCTGCTGAACGCCCGCCGCATCGACGGTGGTAAAGTCCTTGACGATCTGTGTATAGTTGTAGGCATAATAGTCGTCTTGGCGGTCGTTTCCGACGCTGTCCGCGTAGGAGTCATCCGCAAACTTGACAATGCTGATTCGGTGGGTCACGTCATTGTCTGCACCCGCCGCGTTTTCGGCCACTTGATCAATGAAGCCGTTTACAGCGCTCTGCATGGCCTCCATCTTGGAAGTCGTTATCTCTTGGCGCGTGTAAAGAGTACCTGTCCAAAGGTTGGCATTCTGGTTCCTGCTGGTAGTACCGAGCTGATTCCAGTCCCGGTAAAACCCGCTGCCGGTATAATACCCGATGGAATATTGCCGGTTCCCCCAAGAACCATCACTTTCAGCTTCCACTTCGTAGTAGTTGCCGTCATCATCGCGGAAATAATACGTCGTCCACCGAGACCCGTTGATGTCGCTATACGACCATCTCTGTTCATCAGTGGGGGTATATTCCCACGTGCTCTCTCCCAGGTCATCATCCATCGACCCGGAGACATCCAACACCAGCACAATATCCAGCGGTGTGGTCTTGCTTCCCTTGGTCACCTCGTTGGTGACATAGGCCTCCAGGGTCAGGGAATAATTGCCGTCCCCGTCATAGTTGACCGTCTTGTCCACCACGATGCCGTCGTTGCTCTCTGTGTGGACCCGGTCGCTCCCGTTGCCGCCGCCAGGGTCTTCTGCCGCCAAGGCAGCAGTGGGAACCATTGTCAGCATCATACAGAGGACCAGAAATGCTGACAAGATCCGTTTCTTCATCACTTCTCCTCCTTTTATATTTCAGTGATGTATACTTCTCAGTTCCTTTATCATACCCTCTTTTCCGACAATTTACAACTGTTTTGCGCGCATTCATATGGAAAGATGAATCCTCATTTTTAAGGTGAACAAAATTCACGCAGTAAAATGCATCCATAGATCGGAAGAGCGTCGTGTAGGGAAAGAGTGTAGATCTCGGTGGTCGC
>OJSA01001983.1_pt1 | contig 15652 bp, 15 predicted proteins | sample 1599341 | NCBI WGS metagenome assembly OJSA01 (sample SAMN04168657, study PRJEB22393) | human gut metagenome | biome: human gut microbiome; feature: stool | host: Homo sapiens | collected 2014-03-20 | reverse complement strand
GCGACCACCGAGATCTACACTCTTTCCCTACACGACGCTCTTCCGATCTGGTGGACTGGAACATCTATTTCTCCCTGCCGGAGGATACCTCTGTGATGTACCCAGTGCTGGGGCAGGTGGCCATCCAGCAGGACCAGACCTTGCTTCTCTCCGAGAGCGGGGAGGGAGGCACCTGGGAAGGGATCCTCTGGCTCCTTCAGGAGACTGGGCGGTTGCTCCTCACCATGGCCATTGGTGCCCTTATCCTTTTTGTGGTCATTACCATCCTTTTGTTGATCCGCAAGTGGATGGTTCTGCGCAACCGCAAAAAGCACCGGAAGATGCTGCTGCAAAAGCGGGCAGAATTGGAGCGCCTGCGCCGCAAACAATATGATATCAAACTGTAACGGGCCGTTTGGGCCCGTTTCTTTTTGCCTGATGGAGGCTATTTCCTTGGAAAATGGGCCATTCCCCGACGGGTTTCTCCCTTTTTTAGGGCCAAAATCCCGATTTGGTGTAAAGGGCTTGTCCTTTCCAGGATCTGGATAAGAGGATGGGCCACAGACCGCTGTGCCGGCTTTCAGCGAAGGCGTTGCAGGGAGAAAAGGGCTCGGCTTCGTTCAATTCTACCAGCTTTTTGTGCAAAAGATTGGCTGGAAATCTCCAATATTTTTCTCAATTTATGCTATAATGGTCGTAAAGAGAACCGGCTGCGGGGAACGATCCCGCAGCGGGCAGCGCAATCGCCTTGCATCCAGGGGCCGGAGTATGCGGCCAATACGATTAGAAGGAGTGTACCGATGGATAGACAAGACCAATTCTCAGCGGAGGAAGTCAAATACCTCAAGCTGCTTTCCAAACGTTTTCCCACCATTCAGACCGTATCCTCTGAAATCATCAACCTGCGGGCAATCCTTGACCTCCCCAAAGGGACCGAGCATTTTATGAGCGACCTCCACGGGGAACATGAGGCGTTTTTGCACATCCTCAACAACTGCTCCGGCGTCATCCGGGAAAAGGTGGACATTGTGTTCGGAAACAGCGTGTTCGACGACGAGCGCGCCAGCCTTGCCACCTTAATCTATTACCCGGAAGAGAAGCTGGAGAAGATCAAAGAGGAGGTGCCCAACCTCCACCAGTGGTACCGGGTGACCCTTCACCGGCTCATTGAAGTCTGCCGGTGGGTCTCCTCCAAATACACCCGTTCCAAGGTGCGCAAAGCCCTGCCCAGCGATTTTGCCTACATCATCGATGAGCTGCTGCACACCAACTACGACGCCCGCAACAAGGAGCAGTACTACAACAAAATCATCGACACCATTGTGGACATCGACCGGGCGGACGCCTTCATCATCGCCCTTGCGACGCTGATCAAGCGGCTGGCGGTGGACCACCTCCACGTGGTGGGGGACATCTTTGACCGGGGCCCCCGGGCCGATGTGATTATGGACCTGCTGGAACAGCACCACAGCGTGGACATCCAGTGGGGCAACCACGACATCCTGTGGATGGGCGCCGCCGCGGGCAGCGAAGCCTGCATTGCAAACGTCCTCAACAACAGCCTGAAATACGCCAACTTGGACATGATTGAGAGCGGGTACGGCATTAGCTTGCGGCCGCTGGTCACCTTCGCCCAGGAGACCTACCAGGGGGATTGCAGCTGCTTTACCCCTAAGGTATCCAGCCAGCAGAAGTACAATTCCAACGACATCGTGCTGGATTCCAAGCTTCACAAAGCCATTGTGGTCATCCAGTTTAAGCTGGAAGGACAGATCATCCGCCGCAACCCGGAGTACCGGATGGAAGACCGCCTCTTGCTGGACAAGATCAACTACGAAGCGAAAACAGTCCGGATCGGCGGGGTGGATTACCCCATCCGGGACTGGGATTTCCCCACCATCGACCCCAAAGACCCCTATGCCCTCACCGAGCGGGAACGGGAGGTCATGGACCAGCTGAAAAGCTCCTTCCTTCACAGCGAAAAATTGCAGCGCCATGTCCGGTTCCTCTACTCGGCGGGCGCCCTGTACAAATGCTACAACTCCAATTTGCTGTACCACGGCTGCATCCCCATGGAGGAGGACGGCTCCTTCACCAAAATGGAGATCGGCGGACAGGTGGTCAGCGGCCGGGGCCTGATGGATCAGGCGGAGAAAATGGCCCGCAACGCCTTTTTCAGCCGGTTTGAGAGCCCGGAAAAACTCAAGGGCCAGGATTTTATGTGGTATATGTGGTGCGGCCCAAATTCCCCCCTGTTTGGCAAAGACCGTATGACCACCTTTGAGCGTTATTTGGTAGAGGATAAAGCATCCTGGGAGGAGCACAAGAACCCCTATTACAAATACACCGTCCACGGGGACGCCTGCCGGCGCATCCTGGAGGAATTCGGCCTGAACCCGGAGGTCTCCCACATTGTCAACGGCCATGTTCCGGTCAAGACCAAAGATGGGGAAAACCCGGTAAAGGCAGACGGCAAGCTGATTGTCATCGACGGCGGGTTCTGCCGTGCCTATCAAAAAACCACCGGCATTGCCGGCTACACCCTGATTTACAACTCCTATGGCATGCGCCTCATCTCCCACGGGCCGTTTACCAGTGTGCAGCAGGCCATTGAGGACAACCAGGATATTCTCTCCACCTCCAAGATCTTTGAAGTATTGGACCGCCGCTGCACGGTGGAGTACACCGACACCGGCGCCGATATCAAAGAGCAGATTGAAAGCCTGAAAAAGCTGCTGGACGCCTACCGCACCGGCATCATCAAAGAGGCGGAACATTAACCGCACTGAAACCATAGGAACAATAAAAAGGAGTGACAACTATGAAAGACATTATCCTGTTCACCAGTGAGCATTGACCCAGCTGTCCCGCTATGAAAGAGGCTCTTTCACAGGCCAATGTCCCATTCCGCCCGGTGGATATCACGTCGGGGATGCTTCCCCTCAAACAATTCCTCAAATACCGGGACAACTGCCCCCAGTTTGACGCCATGCGGGAACAGGGGCGCATCGGAATCCCCTGTCTGGTGATCAACAAAGGGGAGGAGATTCTCTTCACCCTCCCGGAAGATCTGTCGGAGCTGAGGGGCACAGAGGAATAACCGCTGCAAGCAAAAGAAAAAAGGGAACGGGCCAACTGGCCCGTTCCCTTTTTTGGCGCTGGAGGTGGATGAAAAAATCTCCCCTGGCTGCGCCGGGGGAGAAGGGGGAGCAGCTATTCCTCTGCCGTACGGCTAAGGAAACTGCTGGTGCGGAAATAGGTCTCGTCATCGCCGATAAAGACCAGGATATCCCCTGCCCGCAGTTCGGTGTTGGGCCCAGGGGAGAGGATGGTCTCCTCCCCACGCTTAATGCCGATGATGGTGGCACCGGTGTTGTTCCAAAACCGGGCGGAGGAAAGGCTCTGCCCCACCACTAGGGAACCAGGGGCAATCTGAAGCTCAAAGGGCATAAAGGGGTTGAGGGTCTTATACCGTTCGCTGCTCTCGATGAGGAGCCGGACATTTTCCTGCAATTCGATCTGCTGGCGGGTGATGCTTTGCAGCAGTTCGCAGATGTTGTTTTTGATGGCGGTCAAGGCTTCGATGTCCCGGAATTTGTGGACCAGCTCCACCGCTTTGTCCCGGGAGAGAATTTCAATCCCCGCCTGGGGGCGCGCGGCAACCACCCCGGCATCCTCCAAAATGCTGACCGCCCGGCGGATGGTCTCCGGCGAGACATTGTAATGCCCCGCCATAGTGGAGCGCCCGCTGATGCGCTCGCCAGGCCGGAATTTGCCGTTGCTGATTTTGGTTGCCAGGTCGATGGCAATTTGCTGATAGACGGGAGCCCCGGTTTTACGGTCGCCAGCCACAATGAACACCTCAACATTCTAGAAAGTCATTCCTACTACCTATAAGAGTAGCACACTCGGGGGACAAAGTAAACCACCGGTGGGGGAAAACTGGGACTTGCCTTTGGCCCCTTGGTAGGGTATTCTATAATAGTATCACATCACACAGAACAATGGGAGGAAGAATATGTCAAGCTTTGCCCTAAAAATTTTGGGCGTTTTGGCCCTGATTGTGGATTTGGTGGGGGACGCCTATTTCCCCGCGGCGATCATCCCCCGGATTATCGGCCGGCTGGCCCTGCCGATTTTTGCCTTTTTGATTGTGGAGGGCTTTCGCAAAACCTCCAATCACAAGTTTTACCTCTACCGCCTGCTGATTTTCGCCTTTTTGGCGGAGATGCCTTATGACCTGTTTTATTCCGGCGTACCGGTGGATCTAAAAAGCCAGAACCTGTTGTTTACCATGGTGTTGGGATATGTGGCCCTGTGCCTCTTTGCCTCCCAAAAGGATCGCAGCAGCGGGACCATGATGCTGCCGCTGCTCTGCGCCATGGTGGCGACTATCTTAAAGACCCAATACAGCCTGTTTGGAGTCATGCTGATCTTTTTCATCTACACCCTGGGCAACGAGCCTAAGAAGCTGGCGATCTCCATCGGCCTGGTGGCCCTGGCCATGACCCTGCCCGCCTTTATGATGATGCTCTCCAGTGGGCTGATTGCCAACTTTGAAATCTTTTTCCTGCTGACTGCCAATATGTGGATGCTGCTGGCGGTGATCCCCCTTTCCATGTACAACGGCCGGCTGGGCCGCAAATCCAAGCGGTTGCCCTTTTACTGGTCTTATCCTCTGGTCCTGCTGTTGCTGTGGGCCTGCAAGACCTATATCAAATACATGCCTTGGCAGATTTAATACATTGAGTAGAATTTTCTCTCGATATATCTTTGCGTTGCTGTAAAATGAGGAAAATTCTTCAAATAGACAACCCGGCGGATTCTATTGCAGAATCCGCCGGGTTTCCTTTATTGGGCGCTGTGCATCCCCAGGTCGAGGGCGTCGGCGGCTTCCCGCAGGCCCAGGATGGTCTCGGCCATGACCTCTTCTAGGGGCATACCCATCCGGTCGGCACCGTCCTGAATGACCCCCCGGTTGACGGCGGCGGCAAAGCTGTCCTGCTTGAACTTTTTCTTCACCGATTTGACCTCCAAATCCAGCACGCTTTTGCTGGGGCGGACCAAGGCACAGGCGGTGATAAACCCGGAGAGCTCGTCCACTGTGTAGAGGACTTTTTCCATGGGGTGGATGGGCTCCACCTGGTTGCGCAGGTTGTACCCGTGGCTGAGGACGTGGCGGATAAACGCCTCGTCAAACCCATAGCCCCGCAGCATCTCGGGGGCATGGTCCAGATGTTCCTCGGGGAACTCGCCGTAATCAATGTCGTGGAGGAGGCCCACCATCCCCCAATATTCCTCATCCTCGCCGTAATAGCGGGCAAAGTGGCGCATGGAAGCCTCCACCGCCAGGGAATGCTTCATCAGGGAATCGGTGTGGACGTGTTCTTTCAGGTGCTCCAAAGCCTCCTGCCGGGTGCAGGGTGTGGTCATATAAAATCCTCCCTTTGCATCATTTTCATGGTATCATCATAGCACGTCCAGGGCGGGGTTGCAATCTGTTTGCACCACGGGGCCAAAGATAGTACAATAAGGGGGAAAGCCGCACACAGCGGCGGAAAGAGGAACTGCCATGATTCTAAGTTTGCTGCGGGAACGGGAATCCCTGTGGGATATACTCCGGCGGGAGACCCGGCCCATTTACCTATACGGCATGGGGGACGGCGCCCAGAAGGCCCTCACGGCTGCCGCCCAGTTTGGGATCCCCATTGCAGGGGTGTTTGCCAGTGATGGCTATGTGCGGGGCCAGAGCTTCGCTGGATTCCCAGTGAAGACCCTTGGGCAGGTGGAGGCGGAGGCGGGGGAACCGGTCATCCTCCTCTGTTTTGCCGCCTTTCAGCCGGAGCTGATGGACTGGATTCACACTTTAGGCCAGCGGCACACCCTGTATGTCCCCGACCTGCCGGTGGTGGGGGAGGAGCTGTTTACCTGGGAATATGCCGCCACCCACGAGGGGGAGCTGGACCAGGTGTACCGCCTTTTGGCCGATGAGAGATCCCGCCAGGTGCTGGTGGATCTTTTAGACTTTAAGGTGAGCGGCAAGCTCTGCTATTTAGACCGCTGCACCAGCCAGAGGGCGGAGGATTTGGGCCCCGCGGTGCTCCATCTCACCGGAAAAGAGAGATGCCTGGATCTGGGGGCCTTCGACGGGGACACTCTGGCAGAATTGCAGCAGATAGCCGGGGGATGGGCCCATGCCATCGCGGTGGAGCCTGACCCCAAAAACTACCGCCGCCTGTTGGATCGGGCCCAGCGGGAGGGGTATGGGGATCTGGAGTGCCACAACCTGGCGGTCAGCGGCCAGCCGGGGAAGCTCCGGTTCCGGGCCAAAGAGGGGCGGCACTGCGCCCTCACCCAGGCGGGGAAAGGGGTGGTGCCGGTGGAGACGGTGGACAACCTTCTGGCGGGCCGGCCGGTCACCTATATGAAGCTGGACGTGGAAGGGGAGGAGCTGGCAGCCCTTCGCGGGGCGGCAAAATCCATCCGGCGGTGGGGCCCAAAGCTGAGCGTAGCCGCCTATCACCGCAGCGAAGACCTGTTCCAGCTCCCCTTGTACCTCCACTCCCTGCGGCCGGATTACCGGTTTTACCTGCGCAAACACCCCTATATCCCAGCGTGGGAGATCATCCTCTATGGGGTGAAAACCACCAAAAATGAAGAAAATCCTGCATAATTATCCCAAAAATCTCCAAACCCCTTGCGGTAATCGGGGTTTGTGCTATACTGAAACCAGAAGAAACGCAATTTTTCCGCCATTTATCCAACAGGAGGGAATGCTATGAGAGAGATTGAATCAAAGGCCGTCACCCAGGCGGTGCGCCAGCTGTGCATCGACGCCAACTGCCATTTGGGGGAGGATGTCAAGGAGTGCATCCGGTGCAGCCGCCGGGAGGAAACCTGGCCGGTGGCCCAGGGCATCCTGGACAACCTGGTAAAAAACTATGAAATCGCCGCGGAACATGAGATCGCCATCTGCCAGGATACCGGCATGGCCTGCGTCTTTGTGGAAATCGGCCAGGAAGTGCATGTGGCCGGCAATCTGGAGGAGGCCATCCATGAGGGGGTGCGCCAGGGCTACCATGATGGCTGCCTGCGCTGCTCGGTGGTGGGTGACCCCCTGCGCCGGGTCAACACCAAGGACAACACCCCGGCCATGATCTATTACGACATCGTCCCCGGTGACGGGCTGAAGATCACCGTTGCCCCCAAGGGCTTCGGCAGTGAAAACATGAGCCAGATCAAGATGCTTCGCCCGTCCGACGGGTTGGAGGGGGTTAAGGAATTCGTCCTCCAGGTGGTGCGGGAGGCCGGCCCCAACCCCTGCCCGCCCATCGTGGTGGGGGTGGGCATCGGCGGCACCTTTGACAAGGCCGCCACCATCGCCAAACGGGCGCTGATCCGCCCTCTGGACTCCTACAACCCCGACCCCTACTACGAGGAGTTGGAACGGGAGCTTTTGGAGAAGATCAACCGGATGGGCATCGGGCCTCAGGGCTTCGGCGGGAAAACCACCGCCCTGAAGGTCAATGTGGAGGCGCTGCCCACCCATATCGCCGGGCTGCCCTGTGCAGTCAACATCAACTGCCATGTCACCCGCCACAAAGAAGCGGTGCTGTAACGGGAGGAGTGGAATTATGGAAATCCGTCTGACAACCCCTTTGACCACAGAGCAGACTAAGACCCTGAAAGCCGGGGACAGCGTTCTGATCACCGGTGTGATCTACACCGCCCGGGATGCTGCCCATAAACGGCTGGTGGAGGCAGCCCAGCGGGGTGAAAAGCTCCCCCTGGAGATAAAGGACGCCATCATCTACTATGCTGGGCCAACCCCGGCCAAGCCTGGCCGGGCCATTGGAGCAGTAGGCCCCACCACCAGCTACCGGATGGACGCCTACGCCCCCACCTTGATGGATATGGGACTCACCGGGATGATCGGCAAGGGCAAGCGCTCCCCCGAGGTGGTGGAGTCGATGAAGAAAAACGGCGCTGTTTATTTTGGCGCCATCGGCGGGGCAGGGGCACTCCTCTCCCAGCAGGTGCAGAAAGCGGAGCTGATCGCCTATGAGGACTTGGGGGCTGAGGCCATCCGCAAGCTGACGGTGGTGGACTTCCCCGCAGTGGTGGTCATCGATTGCGAGGGCAACAACCTCTACGAGCTAGGAAAGGCTGAATACTTGAAAACCCAGGAATAAACCGATGAAAAAAGCGCCCTCCCCAGCTGGGGAGGGCGCTTTTCCTTTTGGGTTAGTTGACCGGGCTGGCCTCTTCCTCTTCCGGAAGGTTGATGTGCTCAAAAATCCGGCTGTCAATCTGGGCGTGATCCTTTACATGGGCAACGATCCGCTCCACGATCTTGGTCTTGCGCTCAATATAATCGGTGATGATAAAGTTCCGGCCGGTGGTGCCAAAGGCGACCCCTTGGAAGTCGTCCCCCACCTGATAGAGGATTCGGATGTCCTTCCAGGGATAAAAGACCGGCTTCTGGCCATCTGACTGGATCAGGCCGTCCTCGCTGAACTCATAATAGACCTTTTGGGATTCCCGCAGGGCACGGCGCGCCTTGGAGGAGATGGTGACTGACACGCTGGAGACAACGGCACACAGAATCACACCAGCCAGTGCCAGGTTGGAAGCGTAGACTTTGAGTAAATATAAAAAGAGGAAGATACCGGGGACACCGACAGTCATGGCGATGGTGCTGATGGTTTTCTGCCGCTCCAGGGGCTTGAGGTACTCCTGGGAGAAGTGGTAACGGCGGCCATCCCCTTCGGGGACCTCTGGGGCCTCCCAGGTGAAGTCCTCATACTCCTCATCCATGGAGAGAAATTTTTTGCAGGTGGGGCAGTAGTATTTGCAATCCCCAGGCTCTGCACCGGTGGCCAGGTGGGGAAAGGTGCTGCCGTGCTGGGGCTCCAGGCAGACGGCTAGCTTATCCCCACAGCGGGGGCAGGCCTTGCTGCTGGCGATAAACTGTTGGACAGAAGCCGGGTGTTTGTAGACCGGGGCAGACTTCTGTCTTTCTGTCGCCGCATTCTGTGCGGCGGACAAAGCTGCAACCTGCTTCTTCTGGTTCTCCTTTACCCGGTTGAAGGCAAAGGCGGCGGCGGCAAAAAACACCACCATGATCAAGCCCTGGGTGGTTACACCATTTTTTACTAGGTACACCAGCTGCAAGCCGGAGATCAAAGCAAACATTGCCATAAAGAATGTCAGGGCAAATTGGATGACTTGTTGAATGGATTTGTTGAATTTGTTCATTTTATCCTCCTGATACGAAAACCGTATTATTAAATAGTATAAATCATCACCCAAAAAGAAGTCAATACAAAAAACCACCACAATCCAAAATCCCACATTTTGACGGCGCGGCATACACTACATCAGGCTAATTTAGGAGGTGTATGACCATCGAGACTCTGCTTTTGGCCTTCGCTTTGTGCGTAGATGCTTTTTTAGCGGCGTTTTCCTACGGTGCAAGCCGCATTCAGATCCCCTTTTATTCCGCCGCCGTCATCGCTGGGATGGGCACAACTGTCCTGGGGATTGCCCTGTGGGCTGCCGCTTTGGCCCAGCCGCTGCTGCCGCCCGGCCTGGCCAAGTGGGCGGGGGTGAGCCTGCTGCTCTTCATCGGGCTGTGGAACCTGTTCCAAAACAGCATCAAGGGTTTTTTAAAGCGGTTGGGCGGGGGAACCCAATTCTCCTTCCATTGGGGAGGCGTGGGCTTTGTACTGGACGTTTATATGGATGAGACTTTGGCGGACGCCGACCTCTCCCAGGTGCTGACCGCCCGGGAAGCCCTCTATCTGGCCGCAGCTCTTTCCCTGGATTCCCTGGTCAGCGGTTTCGGCGCAGGGCTGGACCTGCGGCATCCGGGAATTTTGCTGTGCTGTACATTTTTCCTCCACCTGGCGGCTGTTGGGGGAGGGTGCGCCTTGGGCAGGAAGCTGGCCCACCGCCAGGAGCTAAACATTTCCTGGCTGGGGGGCGCCATGCTGATTTTGCTGGCTTTGCTGCGGCTGGCGTAAGCGGCAGGAATGCCTTGCAGGTAAAAGAGAACACGCCGGTTTGGAGATAAAGGCCGGCGTGTTCTATGCAGCACAGAAGAGGACAAGCAGAGGGGCCATCTTTCTGGTGGGCAAGGCCCTCCTTTAAAAGACGATCCGGTTCAGGTCGCGGATATTGTCCCGCTGCCGCTCCCCGATCAGCCCCACCAATAGGTACTGGTGCTGGATCGGGTCGTATTGGAACTGGGGCAGGAGGGAGAAGTTTTCAATCTCCCCAGTGCTCTTGACGTGAAGGCGGGGGCCGGTACAGGGGTGGATATGCTCCCCTATATAAACATGCCCCTCGTCCTTGTAGGCCACAGGCAGGTCGGCGGCGATTATCTCCTTCACGGCGGCCTCAATTTCGGGGATGGAGAAGCCAGGGTGCTGGTCGTATTCTAAGATAAACCCGTGGTGGACGTCCCCGTGGTGATAGTCTGTGGGGTATCCCGCTTTGGTGATGCACAGTTCGGTCAAGTTTTCAGCGGTGTGGGCCATCTTCCGGTAACAGGAGGAGGAAAAGACGATGTTGGCCACATCCTGGGGCTCCGGCCCGAAGATGGTGGGCCGGGTGAGGATCACCTCTTCCCCCACCCCCACCAGCACCTGGGCGTTGATCCCCAGATAGGGGTACAGGAGTTCAAAATGTTCCACCACCACCCGTTTGCCCTCCTCCACAGCGGTGCGGACCGCTTGGGCCAGGTCGTACACCTGGGTGAAGGCCATTTCAAACCGGACGTCCAGGTGGTAGGTGTGGCTGTCCCGAAAACCCCGCCCATCCCGGTTTAGGAGGGGCAGGGGCCGGACATTGACCCCTTCGTCATCGCTGGCCAGTTCCAGGCCGGGGAACATCCCCCGCACCAGGCTGCTTTTGCCGGAACCCGGCTCCCCAATGAAGCCGATGAGCAGGTCAAAGGGGCTCAGGTGGCGCTGGGAGAGCATCCACCCCAGGTTGATCATCCGGGCTTTGCCCCGGGGGGCGAAGTAGACGCTGTACAGATGGCTGTCGCGCATAGGGGAAGCCATAACATTCTCCTTTCTTGGAACCGAAGCCCGGCTAGAAGGGGCTTCGGATGGAAAAAGGCCGGCCCTTCGGAACCGGCGGTTTGTGTTAGCGGGGGCGGCCCACCAACCGGCTGTTGCTGACAGCGTAGATGTCGTCAATCACCATCTGGAAGGAGGGGGCGCGGCGCTCCGCCTTAGCCCGTTCCTCGATCTTCTGCCGGTGAAAGTCCAGGATGTCCTTGGAGAAGGGAAGGTTACCCGGCTCAAAGATCCGCACACAGCCCTCGTTGTCCCGGGCGGGGAGCATCCGGCCGGCAGATTGGCGGCTGGGGGAGAAGGGGACATCCAAGATCCCCTGTTCCACCCCTTTTGCGGCGCCCAGGGCCACATCCCCGTTCCCCAGCTGAAGGACACAGTCCACAATACTCCGGGTTTCTTCCCCGATCAGCCTGCTTTCCTCCTCGATGGCCAGGGAGTGGGGCATAGGCTGCTCCGCCAGCATGGACAAAATTTGCCGGGTGCAGGAGAGGCCGGCGGCATAGGCGGATGGGGTGGGGATGCCAATGGCCTCCATGGGGGTTTTGGTCACCACCTTGTCGGCCCGGCCCAGAGCGGCGGTCACCGCCCCCAGGGAGATCACCCCATAGGCTTTGGCCTCCTCTTGGGGGAAGCCGCCCATCCACTGGTGGAGGGAGACGGTGACCGCCACGTCGGAAAAGCCCATTTTGGAAAGGTACTCCCCCGCCAGCTGCCGCAGGGAGCGTATAGCGGCCACGTCTTGGGTCAGGTTCCCCCCTTGGCCATAGGAGAGGGTGATGCACTTCACCCCCTGTTCCGCCGCCAACAGCGCCTCCAGAATGGAGACGGCATGGGAGAGGAAAGGGGGGATCAGCGTGCCGGTGAGAGGGCCGTAGGTCTCCCGGTTGAGGAGGATCCCCGCCGCTGCATATTCCCCGATCAGCCGGTCGCAGTACTGCCAGTGGGCCAGGGTTTGGGCGAGGGGAACGTCCTTAGCGTAGGAGAGGTTGTGGGAGATGCCCCCGCCGTCGATGGAGGTGAACCCGGCGGCCAGCGCCGTCTCCACCAGCAGGCGGGCATCCACGCACCGGTGGCGCAGCTGGACCGGGCGCTCCACCCCTTCCATCACCTGGCGGCAGCCCGAAACCCCATGGGCAGTGACCGGGAACCCCTCCTGGGCGGAATGGCCCAGCCGCCGGGAGTCCTCAACGAGCCGCTGGGCGGCAGATAGATCCCCCTTGTTGGTGGCGCTGTCGGTGATGGCGGTGAGGAGGTCCGCCTGGCCTTCCCGCACCTGGCACTTCATCAGGGCGATCTGTTCCTCGGGGAGGACCACGCCGCCACGGGGCTGGGTCAGCACACGGCCCTTTTCCACCGCCCGTGCAAGAACGGTGGAAAATTGTTTGCTTGCAGGCAGGGATTTCTGCCAATCGAAGGCGTTTTGCAAATCGATGGCCCCAGCTGGCTGCTGGAAGAATACCTCCTTGCGCTGTGCTAAAAAAGTTTCTTCGGTCAGTTTCATCCCAGTTCAGCTCCTTTTCCCTGCATAATGCAATTTTTTGGTTTGTTTCATGATACCCTGCCCTGTGCCCTTTGTCAACCGGACCGGCCTTCATTGGCAGGTTAACCGCCCCCAGCATAGCCTAGTAGGGTAGGGGACTGTCTCTCCCTACAGCAAATGAAAGAATCGAGGCGTTTGTTGCAATGATACCAGAACCTATGACAATGAACCTGTTGGCCATTGGCCAGCGGGGCCGGGTGGCAGAATTGACCGCCGCCGGCATACAGCGAAGGCGGATGCTGGACCTTGGCCTTGTGGAAGGCACCCAGGTGGAGGCGGTTCACAAGAGCCCGGCTGGGGATCCGGTGGCGTATCTGGTGCGGGGGGCGCTGATCGCCCTGCGGGATGAAGATGCGGGGCGGGTGCTGCTCGTCCCAGAACCATAAGGGGGAGGATCGCAATGGGTTTAACCAATCAATCCACCGGGGCGGCGGTGCTGGGGGATACCCTCTGCATCGAAAAGGGGGAGAACCAGCGGGTGATCGCCCTGGCCGGAAACCCCAACGTGGGGAAAAGCACAGTCTTTAACGCCTTGACCGGCTTGAACCAGCACACTGGCAACTGGCCGGGCAAGACGGTTGCCAATGCCCAGGGTGCCTGCCGCCACAAGGGGAAAGATTACATTTTGGTGGATCTGCCGGGGACATATTCCCTCCTGGCCAGCTCGGTGGAGGAGGAGGTAGCCCGGGATTTCCTCTGCTTCGGCTGTGCGGATGCCGCTGTGGTGGTGGTGGACGCCACCTGTTTGGAACGGAACCTCAACCTGGTGCTCCAAACCCTGGAGATCACCCAGCGGGTGGTGGTCTGCCTCAACCTGATGGATGAGGCGGAGAAGAAGGGAATCCAGGTGGACTTGGAGGAACTCTCCCTCCAGTTGGGGGTGCCGGTGGTGGCCACCAGCGCCCGGTCCGGGAAAGGGCTGGAGGAGTTGATGGATCAGGTGGAAGCCATCGCCTTCAGGGAGAAAAAGACATATCGGGTCAAGGTGGACTACGGCCCCCAGTTGGAAGAAGCCATCTCCCTGCTGGAGCCAGCGGTCGCTAAGGTCCAGGACGCCATTGACAGCCGGTGGCTTGCCCTGCGCCTCCTGGATGGAGAGGAGAAGCTGTTGGCCGCCGCCCAAGCCCGCCTGGGATTTGACCTGCGGGGGGACCTCGAAGTGAAAAAAGCCCTGGAAGAGGCAAAGAAATGCCTTGGCGGGGGAGATATCGACCGGGAAGGGCTTATCGACCGAATCACCCAGAGCTTAATCCAGCGGGCAGAAACCATCAGCCACTTCTCCATCCGGGAGGAAAAACCAGGCTACGGCCCCCGGGACCGGGCCATCGACCGGTTTTTGACCTCCAAGGCCACCGGCATCCCGGTGATGCTGCTTCTGCTGGGGGTGGTGTTCTACCTGACTATCGCCGGGGCCAACCTGCCTAGCCAATGGCTCTCCTCTCTGTTTGGCTGGTTGGAGGGGGCAGCTTCCGCCTGGCTGCTGGAAATCGGCACCCCGGCTTGGCTGCACAGCCTGCTGACTGAGGGAATCCTGCGCACTTTGGGGTGGGTGATCTCGGTGATGCTGCCGCCCATGGCCATCTTCTTCCCCATGTTTACCCTGCTGGAGGATTCCGGTTACCTGCCGCGAATCGCCTTTAACCTGGACCGCTGTTTTAAAAAAGCAGGCGCCCATGGAAAGCAGGCGCTTACTACTTGTATGGGATTCGGATGCAATGCCTGTGGGGTGATCGGCTGCCGGATCATCGAGTCCCCCCGGGAGCGGCTTATCGCCATTTTGACCAACAATTTTGTCCCCTGCAACGGCCGGTTCCCGACGCTGATTGCAATTATCACCATGTTTTTTGCCGGATCAGGGGGGCTGCATTCCCTGTGGAGCGCCCTCCTTCTGGTAGGGCTCATTATACTAAGTGTATTTTTAACTCTAATAATATCAAAATTGCTGTCCAAAACCGTCCTCAAGGGGATGCCATCCTCCTTTGTGCTGGAGATGCCCCCCTACCGCCGCCCCCAGATCGGGCAGGTGATTATCCGCTCCGTTTTCGACCGCACCTTGTTTGTACTGGGGCGGGCAGTGGCAGTGGCCTTGCCGGCCGGCGTGATCATCTGGCTAATGGCCAACCTGACTTGGGGTGGGGAGAGCCTTCTCGCCCTCTGTGCCGGGTTTCTGGACCCCTTCGCCCGGTTGATCGGGTTGGATGGGGTGATTCTCATCGCCTTTCTGCTGGGCTTCCCAGCCAATGAGATTGTAATCCCCATCATCATCATGGCCTACCTCTCCACTGGTTCCTTGTTGGAACTGGGGGATTTGGCCCAGCTGCACAGCCTGCTGATCGACCACGGCTGGACCTGGGTGACTGCCCTGTGCACCATGTTGTTTTCGCTGATGCACTTCCCCTGCGGCACTACCTGCTGGACTATCCGCAAGGAGACAGGGAGTTGGAAGTGGACGGCTGTAGCGTTTCTTCTTCCCACCCTGACCGGCATCGCCGTATGCTTTACTGTGGCTACTGGCGCGAGGCTCCTGGGGCTTGCTTAAATATGGAAAAACAAGAGGGCGGTCAACCCAGCTGGGTTGACCGCCCTCTTATTTTTCTGCCCTTAGCGGATTGCGTTTTCCAATATCTCCAACAGTTTGTCCCGCTTGAGTATGGAGACCACATATTGGCCGCCATCCCGCATGGTCAGCCTTAATCCAGTAGGGATGATTTTGACAATGCCATTGCCGATGTTGCACTTTTCCACCGAAGCCAGGTCCGACAGGTCGAATTCCAGCCCATTTTCTTTGGCCGTGCCAAGCAGGGTCTTTCCCCGGAAGGCAAACCGTTTGTTGGTCACTTCAAAGATTCCGGGGAGCTGCTGCTTGCCCAGGATGCTGTCCGCCCACCAATCCCCTTTGGTTTCATAGACTGTGCACTCATGCTCTTCCAACGCTAAAATTGACACAAAACCAACTCCTTATCCTTAAATAAACAATTTGACAATCTTGTGTCAAGTATACTGCTTGAAAGGCAGAATTTCCAGGAATTTTCCAAAAAGCCTGGAA
>OJSA01001965.1_pt1 | contig 15814 bp, 18 predicted proteins | sample 1599341 | NCBI WGS metagenome assembly OJSA01 (sample SAMN04168657, study PRJEB22393) | human gut metagenome | biome: human gut microbiome; feature: stool | host: Homo sapiens | collected 2014-03-20 | reverse complement strand
GCGACCACCGAGATCTACACTCTTTCCCTACACGACGCTCTTCCGATCTCACAGCACCCCGGCGCACAAGGCTGTCTTCATGTGGATGATGAACTGCTGTGCCAGCCCCGTATTGATTAGCCGCACGGAAAACGGGTCTACCGTACCTCCCGCCCATGCCGCCATATGGTCGAGCAACCGATAGGTAACGAATCCGTCGTCTTTCGGCGCGAGTACGACAGCGAACAGTTCCTCCTTGAAAAGGAACGCCGCGATGCCGAACACGACGGCTACGGCGACAATCTTCACGATTGCCGTCCGCAGCACGTCCAGATGTTCCCAAAAAGATTGTGTATCCGTCACCTCCGCCATGGATTACTGTTTTTGTTCGGGTTCCTTGATTTCGTCAATCTCTTTTTCTACGTTGTTCATTCCCTCTTTGAAGGAACGAACGCCTTTGCCGATTCCCTTCATCAGTTCGGGAATCTTCTTGCCGCCGAAGAACAGCAGCACGACGAGGGCGATCAGCAGCACTTCCTGCATGCCGATTCCGCCGATAAACAGTGGTGTCATCATCATTTATATTTAATTGTCGTCAAACGTAAATTCTAAACGGCTGTCCATCTCATCGAAAGCCGTCAAGTCGGAAGTCACTTTTCCAACCGGAATAATCCGCATGGTCAGTTGCCCCATATCAGGGTCCTCAGCTTTCGCATAAAAGATGGCGATTGTATTATTGGAGGGACAATAAGTGATGTCGCCGTTCTCGAAACGAAGCTGTCCCTCTTCGGTAGTGGATGGTCTTTGAGGCATAGAACCGTAATATTCACGACCTCCATAGCGCCCCAAAGTCGCTGTCAACGGAAACATACCCCGAATCTCATTAGCTAACGGAGTGTCGAGCCATTCTCCGGTAAACGTATGCCCTCCGGCAGTAATACGAACCGACGCACCCTGCGGCTCTTCCCGCCCGATGCCGATTCGTTCGAGCCAGTCCTGTACTTGCGATTCGGCGTAAGATACGTCCGTCGCCTCGATAGCGATGCCTTCCAATACATTCGCACCTGCGGCTTCCTCCCTGACGGAATTATAGGTACGACCGGCCCCGTATCCGTCATGCGTGCAGAACGGAACGACCGTTTTGCCGGAGAGGTCATAAGAGGAGAGGAACGAACGTATCGCCTGCGGAACATCCAACGCCCAGTTCGGGTAGCCGATGAAGACAATATCGTACTGGTCCATATTCTCAATGCGGTTTTTAAGTGCGGGAAGTGTTCCGGCAGCCTGCTCTGTATGGTTCAGGTCTCGCACATCGTCGAACTCCGTCGGATAGGGTTCCGAGGTCTCTATCAGATGCAGGTCTCCGCCCACAGCCGTTTGGATATACCGGGCGACCATTTCGGTTGTGCCCCTTCGAGTTCCATTATTTATGATGATGCTTGCTCCGGTCGAGGCATCCACATCCGACGGATAGTTCGTATTGCCCCAGCGGCTGAACCATGCGATAAGGATTTTTCCATTTCCGGGTGTAACCGTACCCTGATCGTCATTATCGTCATCGTTTCCCGGATTGCCGGGTGTCTCCGGAAGGTCGGTCTGCGGACCGTCGTTCCCGTCGCTGCATCCGGCAAAAGTCATTGCCGGAATCATCAGCAATAAAAATAGGAATAACTGTTTCATAAAGGTTGTTTTAATTGATTTGTTCCAGCCATTCGGCAATCATCGAATGGCAGTTCGATGTTTGAGACGAACGTATCCACAAGCTTGGAGAAAGGAACTCTCCACCCGGAATGAGCCGCTTGGCATCGGACTCTACACCGCTGATACCACTGCTGGAACTGGATACAATCAGACCGATTTGTTTACCGGCCATTTCCGCACCGTGTTGGAAAAGAAATGTCTGCAAGGGAGCAGCCATGTTGCTCCACCAAAGCGGTGCGCCTACGATAATCCGGTCGTAATCGGCGATATTCACCTCTACGGGCTTTATTTCCGGATAGGATGCCGCATCATTCGGATTATTCCGGATTGCCTGAATCAATGCGCTCCCTATCGCGTAGTTATCAGCCGCATAGTCGAGTCCTTCTTCGGCCGGTTCCACCCGCACCACATCCGCTTCTATCTGCGTCTGCAAATCGCCGACGATGGTATGCACATTATTTGTAAAACTGTAATACACAATGAGCGTTTTTCCCGCTGTCGGGTCAGGAGTGGGATCTGGGTCGGGATTTGGATCAGGGGTCGGGTCAGGATCGGGAGTCGGTGTCGGCACCTCGGTACCGGGGCCGTTCGGTTCGTTGTCATCGGGAGAGCAGGCGCTCAATCCTACCGCTACAAAAGCGGCAAACAAGAAATAGAGGTACTTTTTCATAACGCTTGCAATTTAATTAAATGATTCAATGTCAGTTGTTTTTAAGAATGCCTGTTTGTTCGAGCCATTTCTCCACATCGCCGCGTGAATTTTCCGCCCGACTGCCATATACGGCCAGACTTCCGAGTGTTGTCGAATTGGGGCATACCGAACGGATGTCGCTGACGCTTTGAGCCGTGCCGCTGCCTCCATGCGTGCAGAACGGGGCGATGAATTTGCCCGACAGGTCATAACCGGCCAGGAAACTTTTCATAGCCGGCGTAAGGTGTCCTCCCCAGATAGGCGTCCCGACAATCAGCGTGTCGTACTCATCCATGTTCTCCACCTTTGTTTTCAACTCGGGACGGTAATCGCTCTCCAGCTCTCCCGGTGCGATCTGCGTCACCTCTTCATAAGTATCGGGATAGGGAATGACCGTTTCCACTTCCACGATGTCGCCACCTATAAGATCGTGGATATGATTGGCGACTGTCCGGGTATTGCCTCCCCATGAAAAATAGACGATCAGGGTCTTTCCCGCATCCCCTGAAATGGTTCCTCCCGGCTCTATCGCCGCCGGTTCTTCACTGCTACATGAGGTCGTCGCCAGCAGTAGCATAACCATAAGTGACAAAAACCTTTTCTTATACATATCGTTTATTATATTTAATTGATCTACATTGTAAAATTACGGCATCCGCAAATCTTGAACTTTGTTATAGAGGTCAATTTAATTTGCTATCAGGCTCAAATTGTAATTTCTGCCATTTAATCTCTTTCGTCATCGGTTTGTTCAACAAATCGAATAGGTCCATCCGGCATTTTCCGACGAAATCGAACAGTGTGGGAATGTAGCGCTTATCCGTATCCAGCAGGGCATAGACCGCTTCCGTCATTTTCAATCGCAGCACCGTTTCAGGAATCGCCTGCCCCTCCTGTATGTAAGGTATCCATGACTGGAAAAGTCCCTCCGTTTCGGACGTGGAGGGCAGACGGTGCAGGGCCGGGAGTTCCGCGCCCGGTGATTTGCATCCGGACGGAGAGAGCGTCTGGTAAAACTCGCATAAGAACGCTCGCGGAAGAGAGAAGAACAAAACCCGACAAGGCTCGTACAATTCCGGCTCGGCATAGATGTGCGAATAACTGTCACGTCCGATGAAGGCACTGTCGCCCCTTTCGATATGCAGCATCTCGCCGCACTGGTTCCGCAGATACAACTGCCCGCTGTATAGATATACCAGCGTATGATTGGAAAAAAGATGATAGGCTTGTGATACCGTATCTATCGACTCGAAAAAATAAATATGCCGCTGCGTATCCATTTCATCCTTCATCGCTATTCCCGTCATTTGGTCTGACAATATCGATTTTCTGCAACCATGCGACGACTCGCTCGTATGCGGTATCGTATGTTCCGCGACGAATCTGTATACCTTCCAATACGGTTGATTGCGGACAAAGCGACCGGACAAGCCGGTCGCTCGCCTCGGCAGAGCTGGTCCCGCTTGTACAGAACGGCACGACTGTCTTTCCCGCAAGGTCGTGCGTCATCAAGAAAGAACGAATAGGCGGTGCTGCCGTTTCCACCCAGATAGGATAACCGACGAATACCACGTCATACGAAGATATGTTTTCGATGTTCGTTGTCAAGGGCGGGCAATATCCGGATGTCACTTCTTCCCGGATTTGTGCCAGCAATGTATCATAATCATCGGTATAAGTATCGGTCGTTTGAATTTCCACAAGGTCGCTCTTTACCGTGTCATGGATATATCCGGCAATTGTTCGGGTATTGCCCGTATGGGAGAAATAGACGATCAACACTTTTTTATCGCCGGATGGTTCGACAGGTTCTTCCGGTTTCTCAACCGGAGGCGTACTCGGCAAATCCGTTTGGGCTTCACCCGCGGAACAGCCCGTGATGGCTAACATAAGCCATGCAAAGAGAAATAAGAGTTTCGTTTTCATATTTGTCATTTTTTAGTTATTTCTTTGATGCAAAGGTAAAAGCAAAGCCTCGCGGCATCTTTGCTGCGAGGCTCAATGTGTTTTGCTCTGAAGTTCAACACTTATTTATTGCATATAGTTATTGATTTTGTTCCCCGGATTGAGTGGCGTCTGGTCGGCCAATACTAACGATTTGATCATATGCAGCGTTTCCTGCTTATATCTCCGGAAATGTTCCGATGCGGTGTGCTTCTCGTAAGCCTCGCGGCTCGCGTAGGTTTCGAGAATCGTTATTCGGCACGGGTTCTCCTTTTCGCCGACGGCGTACATCGTCAGCACGCCCGGTTCGGTGCGCAGGGAGATTTCGCCCACCTCGGTCGCGTATTTCATGTATTCGTCGAGATATTGCGGGTAAACTTCTATTTTTGAAAGACGTACAATACCGTCTGACGCCATCGGTTCTTTGGCGCACATGCCGGGCAGCTTGTCCAAATTCAGGCATTTGCCGATAACCTCACCCGTAGCAAGGTAGGAGTAGGTCGGGAACTCGAACAGCACGGGTTTCAGCTTCGTGTAGTCGAGCCTGCCGTTGCCGTCGAGCACGTCGGGGGCGGCATAGGTATTGACCACGGCGCAAATGAAATTGTCGAAGCCGTCAGTGTCATAAATATCTACTACTTCGCATTCCATCGTGAGCGGCGACGCATCTATGACGGGCGTGCCGTTCTCGCCGATGTGGTAGGCAAACACTTCCGACTTATCGACCGCCGCGCCGCTCACGCTTCCTACATAGTCGGCTTTCGGCAGCATCTCACGGCTCACGAGGTTGACGGACAGCCGTTTCGACTGCTTAATGCCCTGATTGGTGTGGTGACTTTTGCTCATGCTGACCAGTATCCGGTCGTGGCCGATAACTCCGGTATGTCCCACCACGAGCCAGTTCACCCGGCCGTCCACCTCCGCCCCGACGACCGTCATCGGCTTGGGGTAGAGGGCCACGAGGCTGCCCAGATTTTTCTTGTCCGTTTCCATAATGTCGGATTGAACGGCGTTCTCCTTCACGGCCGTGCTGCACGACGACATGACAAGCAGCGACAGAACACCCAGAATCGTTTTTACCATGATTATTTCCTATTTATCTATTTGACTTTCTGTGAACGGGTCGGCACGATGTCCCATGAGGTCGATACGGGCATACTCGCGGTCAAACTCCTCCGTCTCCCAAGCCGAAAGGCGGACGGTGCCGGCGCCGAGCAGTTCGTCCAGATGAGCCGAATCGGTCGTGCCCGGTATCGGGGCAATCCACGGCTTGCGCGACAGCATCCACACGAGCGCGAACTGTGCGGGGGTGATACCTTTACGCTCCGCCCACTTGCGCACGAGTGCCACGAGCGGCATATTGTGCTTCAAGGCTTCGGGGGTGAACTGCGGCAGATTCCAGCGGCGGTCGCCCTCGTAGAAGCGGCTGTTCTCGTCGATTGCGCCCGTGAGGAACGCCCGCCCCAGCGGGCAGTAAGGCACGAAGCCGATGCCGAGTTCTTCCAACGTCGGGAAGATCTTGGTTTCCGGCTCGCGCCACCAGATGGCGTACTCGCTCTGCACGGCCGAGAGCGGACAGACGGCATGCGCCCGACGGATGGAACGGGCGCTCGCTTCCGACATGCCCCAGTGCAGCACCTTGCCTTCCTGCATCAGCTCCTTCACCGTGCCTGCCACCTCTTCCATCGGCACGTCGGGGTCTACGCGGTGCTGGTAGAGCAGGTCGATGTGGTCGGTTCGCAACCGCCGGAGCGAGCCCTCCACCGCCCGGCGGATATGGTCGGGACGGCTGTTCAGGGCGGTGGGTTTCCCCTCCTCCACGCCGAAGCCGAACTTCGTGCCTATCTTCACTTTGTCGCGGAACGGAGCAAGCGCCTCGCCCACCCACTCTTCGCTGGTGTGGGGGCCGTAGACCTCCGCCGTGTCGAAAAAGGTAACGCCCCGGTCGTAGGCCCGGCGGATAAGGGCTATCATCTCCTTTTTATCATACTTCCCTCCGTAATAGCCGACCATCGGCAGGCAGCCCAAACCGATGGCGGACACGTCCAGTCCGCCGAGTTTGCGGTATTCCATCGCAGCGTCTGTATTCGATGTATCTTCATTCGGAAGATTCGCCGCCAAAGAGGTTGAAGAGGTGTTGGCAAATACACGGGAAACACCCGTTGCGACTCCGGCTGCGAACAATGCAAAACCCGATGCCGTTTTCAAAAAGTCTCTGCGATCCATAAATTTCGGTTTAGTTCTCTTTCACTAAATATGTCCCGAAAAATTCGGCGATCCTATCGAACGGAATCCTGTCGAGATTGTCGTACAAATCGACATGATTGGCTCCGGGGATAATCAGCAACTCTTTGTTATCCGTAGTCAGGCGTTTATAGGCATCTTCGCTGAAATAGCGGGAGTGGGCTTTCTCTCCGTGAATCATCAGCACGGCACTGCGGATTTCACCGATATAAGTGAGCAACGGCATATTGATGAACGAAAGCACGCTGGTCTTGGTGATTCCCTCGTTGGAGTTCGGTGAACGGCGATGGTAGCCGCGCTTTGTCTTGTAATAGTCGTGGTATTCCTTGACGAATTGCGGCGCATCTTCGGGAACGGGGTCAATCACGCCGCCGTCACGTTCATTTTCACCTGTTCGGTATGCTTTTGTACGAAGGTCGTTCAGTTGTCGGCGCAGCTCGTAGCGGGCATCCGCACTGTCGTTGGCATCGAAATATCCATTGGCATTTACCCTGCTCATGTCATACATGGTGGATGTTACCGTCGCTTTGATACGAGGGTCATTGGCCGCAGCATTCAGTGCAAACCCGCCCCAACCGCAGATACCCAAGATTCCGATACGCTGCGGATCGACGTCTGCACGGGAGGTCAGATAATCGACCGCCGCGCTGAAATCCTCCGTGCTGATTTCGGGGGATGTGAGGTAACGTGGTGTGCCTCCGCTTTCGCCGTAATAGGAGGGGTCGAAAGCGATGGTAAGAAAACCTCGCTCGGCAAGGGTCTGGGCATAACGGCCCGACACCTGTTCTTTCACCGCTCCGTATGGGCCGCTGACCGCAACGGCCGCCAGACGGCCCTGCGCATTTTTCGGTTTGTAAAGGTCTGCGGCGAGCGTGATGCCGTAACGGTTGTGGAACGTGATTTTCGTGTGTTCCACCTTATCGCTCTGCGGGAAGGTCTTGTCCCACTCCTGCGTTAATTCCAAAGTATTCATATCTGTTGATTTTGATGTTTCTTGTGCCGTGACATTCGCAAAAGTCAGAAACGTCAGTATGGCGATTGCTTGTAACTTCATAGCCATATTATTTTACTTTATAGCGGAGCCAGACAATATCTGTTTCCCATTGCTCCACGCTCTCCAGTTTCAGTTTGTAGGGATTGCTGCCGCGGTCTGTAACACCATCGAACATGGCTGTCTGTCCTGTGCGCCCGTCAATGCCGGGAGCCACCATGACGCTTGCCTCGTCCACCAGTCCGGCTTCGAGGAAGCCACCGCAGATATGACCTCCGCCCACGATGGCAAGGCGTTTCACACCAAATTCGTCATGGAGAATTTCCATCGCCCTCGGCATATCTATGTGTGCGCTGCCTGTTGCTATCCATGAGATACCCATATTGTCAAGAGCATCTACATACTGCTGTGTGGTATCCTCACTGATGATGCACAATATCGGATGCCCTTCCGCTTCGTTTGATTTCCAGTGCATCTTGCCGTGCGTATCTACCACAATGGTGTATTCATCGGCTTTCTGCGCGATATGAAACGATTCTTTGCCGATTGAAGTTCCGGTATAAGCCGAAGTATCTTCGGTGTTTACAGCCGGACATTCCAGTTCCGCCGTCACTCGTCCTGACAGTTTGGAACAAGCGCCCAAACGCTCAAGCGCAATGTAATACTCGTCTGTGCTGAGTTGTCCTACTACCGGGCAGTCAATACGACCATCAATGGTAGTCATCATGTGGGTGATAATATACGGTTTCATCTGTCTGTTTATTTATCAGTTAATGATTTAATGTCCTACTTGTTTTTGCTGTTCGGCATTGTAACGGTCGCCGACTACCGGGATAGCTGCTACACGCTGTTCCAACTCCTTCCATTCACTTTCAAAGAGCGTAAAATCAAGTGTGCGGAGGTTTTCTTCCAAGTGAGAGAGTTTTGTCGTTCCGGGAATAGGCACAATCCACGGGGCTTTCTGCAACAGCCATCCGAGAGCCACCTGTGCCGAGGTCATGCCTCGTGTACGGCCGAAATCTTGAAGAACATTCACGATGCGGTAGTTCTGACGCATGGCTTCGGGCTGGAAACGTGGCAATGTCTGGCGATTGTCGTTATTCGGGTCGAAAACGGTATATTCATTGATACAGCCACCCAAGAAGCCTCGGTTGATGGGGCTGTATGGCACGAAACCGATGCCCAGTTCACGGCAGACGTCCAACACTCCGTTTTCCTCCACCAAGCGGTGCATCAGGTGGTATTCGCTCTGTATGGCGGTCAGCGGACAGATAGTGTGAGCCTTGCGGATGGTCTCGGCACTGACTTCGCACATACCCCAGCGTTGTACTTTTCCCTCCTTGATCAGGTCGGCAATGGTAGCCGCTACCTCCTCGGCCGAGGTATTCGGGTCGGCACGATGCTGGTAGAACATCGGCAGGGAATCGAGTCGCAGGCGGCGGAGCGACTCTTCGCAATAGCGGCGGATGGTTGCCGGACGGCTGTCCTGACGTCCCGTAGCCTTGCCGTCGATGACCTCGTGACCGAATTTGGTAGTTACGCTGATACGGTTCTTGAACTCCGCCAATGCCTCGCCAGCCAAATTTTCGTTGGTCAGCGGGCCATAGATGATGGCGGTATCGAAGAGCGTTACGCCGCGATCCACCGCTTCATGCAGCAGACGAATACACTCTTTTTTACTTGGATGCTGACTGCGGTTATAGGTCATTCCCATCACGCCGAAGCCGAGCGCCGACACCTCGAAAGCGGCCTTGCCCGAACCCAATACACGATGTATCTTGATTCGTGCTGCATCGACATCAACTACGGATGTTTTTGCCTGTTTATTATCCGATGCGAATACTTCGCTCAGTCTTGACGGCACAGCTAAAGCCGCACCTGCCAAAGCCGCTCTTTTCAGAAATCCGCGGCGGCTGATTCCTTCCTTATTTTCTTCTTTCATAATGCAGTTTATTTTTTGATTTCTTTGATGATTCGTGCCGGATTGCCCGCCACGACAGTCATGGCAGGTACATCTTTGGTTACGACACTGTTTGCTCCGATAATGGCTCCATACCCGATTCTGACGCCGGGAAGGATGGTGGAGTTGATACCGACCCATACTTTGTCTTCAATGACAATCGGACGTCCGTATGTCGCACTGCGGTTTTCCGGGTCAGGATCATGGTTTATGGTAATGAGGTTGCATTTCGGACCGATGAATACCTCATTGCCGATTGTGATACCTCCCCGTCCGAAGAAAGTGCAGCACTGTTGGATGAAACAGCCTTTGCCGATGGTAACGGGCTTGCCGTAATCGATATAAAATGGCGGCAGTACGGTCGTGCTTCCATCGAGCGGTTTGCCGAGAATACACGCCATATATTCATGCACTTCGGCCGGAGTCTTATAACCGGTATTCATCTCAGTCGCAGTTTTCATGGTGTCGAAAATGTCCGCAATCAGTTCATCGTATCCCTGATCTGTCGGAGAAACCATTTCTCCGTTCAGGTCTCTTTCAAAAATATCGTTCATTCCGTTCGTTTTTTAATATTCTGATGCAAAGGTAAAGAGAGAGCCTCGCAACGTCTTTGCTGCGAGGCTCAAATAACTTTGTCATAAAGTTCACTTTATAGAAATCATATTCGGCGAATCAACCTTGCCGGATTTCCCGCGACAATGGTATTCGGCTCGACATCGTGCGTTACCACGCTACCGGCTCCGACCACGGCATTCTCACTGATGGTAACTCCGGGCAGGATGGTCGCCCCGGCTCCGATCCATGCCCGACGGCCGATATGCACCGGCTTGCAGGTAATCACTTGACGGTTTTCCAAATCGTGGTTATTCGAGATTAGTTGGACATTGGCGGCAATCATCGCATCGTCGTCAATCGTGATTCCTCCTGCCGACATCATCAGACACCCCGGCATGACGATCACATTGCGGCCGAATTTCACGTTGGCGGTGCGGACACCCGAAAATGGAGTTTCGATGCGGCAGTTCTCTCCGAGATGCGAAAAAATCTTATGCAATAACTCGCTATATTCCTCCGTATCCGGCATCGTATGGTTCAACCGGAAAATGTTTTGCCGCAGCTCTTTCGCTGCGGCAAGTTCCTGTTCTGTCTGGTTCAGACAGTCAATTCTAATCTCTTTCATGCGGCTATTCGATTGTTTGTTTTGCCCACGCTCCGGCCTGCTTCGTACTCCCGTTGCACAAGCGACCCTCTTTCCATTCGATTTCGGGATAGAGTTTCTTGAGTTGCTTTGCGCTGTTCGTTATCGAGCTGCTGCCCGATGTAGCGAACGGAATTACAATCTTGCCGGAAAAGTCATATTTTTCGAGGAACGTATTGACCGGACGCGGACACAAGTCCCACCAGATAGGATAGCCGAGGAATACCACATCATAATCTTTCAGGTCGATAGCCTCTCCACCCAAAGCAGGACGCGATTTTTCGTCTGCCATCTCTACCGAACTGCGACTCTTTTTATTCTGCCAGTCAAGGTCTGCCGAGGTATAGGCTTCAGCAGGAGTGATCTGATAGAGTTTGCCGCCCGTTTCCGTTGCAATGGCTTCAGCCACTTTTTCGGTTGTTCCTGTGCAGGAGAAATAAGCTACAAGAATCTTCTTGCCGCTTTCTGTAGTTTGCGCACTCGATGTGCTGCCAAGAGTAAGTAATCCCATAATGAATAAAGCCAACTGTTTCATATTATTTCAATTTCGAATATTCTTTATCGCTTACAGGTTCCAGCCACTCGTTGGAGGCGTCCTCACCAGGGATTTCGATGGCAAGATGAGAGAACCAACTGTCGGGTGCCGCCCCGTGCCAGTGTTTCACGCCAGCGGAAATGTGGATTGCATCGCCGGGACGCAATTCGACGGGCTCTTTCCCCCACTCTTGATAGTAGCCGCGACCGCCAACACATATGAGTGTCTGGCCGCCGCCTTTCGAGGCTTTGTGTATATGCCAGTTGTTGCGGCAACCCGGCTCAAAGGTCACATTCACCACGGGTACACCATCCGTCACAACAGGAGCCACATAGCTCTGTCCAATGAAATATTTGGCATACGCATCGTTGGATTGTCCCACGGGGAAGATGATGGTTTGCGCGTACGCGTCGAGTGAACCCGCCGCTACGCTGTCGGCATTGCCGTCGGTCCACACCTCTTTCGCCATACGGAATGCCGCCCACGCTTTCGGCCAACCGACATAGAAGGCGGCATGGGTGAGGATTTCTGCTATCTCGGTTTTAGTTACGCCGTTCTTCTTCGCCGATTCAAGGTGATACTTGAACGACGAGTCGGTCAGTCCCTGCGACATCAGGGCAACAATCGTAACGATGGAGCGGTCACGGAGCGAGAGTAGATCGTTGCGGCTCCACACCTCGCCGAACAGCACGTCATCGTTCATACGGGCGAACTCGGGTGCGAACTCTCCGAGCGCATCGCGCCCGGCAGTCTGCTGAATTTTTATTTGTGATTTTGCCATAATCGGGAAAATTAAAGTCAGTAATAGTACTAATGAAATCGTTCTTATTCTCATACTGTATAATTTTAATTTGACGTTCAAAACAGTTATATCTTGTTTACGATGCAAATTTACGAAGAGAGCCTCACAACTACTTTGTTGCAAGGCTCAATTTGTTTTGTTTTGAAGTTCAATATTACATAGAAGGGGCTACCCCATATGCTTCCTTATATACTTTGGAGAAGTGAGATAGATTCTTAAAGCCCACATCGAAACAGGCTTCCGTCACCTTCTTCTTTCCCGATTTTATCAGGTCATGAGCCGCTTCCAGACGGCGTTTGATAATCCATTTCTGCGGCGTCAGGTCGCTGACCTTTGCGAAATCCCGTTTGAAAGTCGCCAGACTGCGCCCCGTGTAACTTGCAATTTCATTCATTGAAAGGTCACACATATAGTTCTCGTTCAAATAGTCGAGAATGTCGATCTTCCAAGGCTCTACGAAATCAAACAGGGAGGCGTAAAGGTTCCGATCGGTATTGAGCAGAACATAAAGACCTTCGATCATTTTCAATTTCAGTACATCTTCAGACGGCTTTTCACCGGCATCGAAATAGGGAATGACCGATTCGAACAGCGAGCGGATATCCGGTCGGTTGCTCGGCAGCACGCGCAGGCTGACCTTCTCCCGCTTCGAGTCGGCCGGTATCTGTTGCCGATTCAAGGTCTGATAAAACTCTTTGAGAAAAGGTCTCGAAAATTTCAACACGATAGAACGATAAGGATGCTCATTGTCGGCGTGTTTCTGCAACCACACCCGGTTATCGCGCCGCATAAAAGCGCAATCGCCCGAATGAAGGACGGTTTTCTTTCCTCGTTCCTCGATTTCCAGTTCACCGGAACACAAATAGATGAGTGTATGTTCCCTGTTTTCATGGGCACAGCCCCGGTCATCGGTAAAATAACACCCGATAAGCACATTCGAGCAATCGAATACATCCAATCGTTCCATATTATCAGTCTTTAATTTTTGCAAAGATAACGTATTGCAATCGCATTTTATTTGTTGTAAGGCTCAAATTTATATATCAAAATTTCCTGATAAAAATAAATTGTACTACTTTTATATCGCTACGAATAGGTAGAACTGTTTCTGGGCATACGGGATTTTCGAAGAGATTAGTGGGTACGACACAAAACGACACAGTTACATAACCACGTTGTGACCTACATTCAAAACAAGCTGTAAGTTGAAGCAGAGTTAAACAGAGCTAACTGCTCGAAAATATAGCTTATAACACCATGTAAGCGGCATTTTCAGGAAAACCCCAGACGGATCACTGGGTGATTCCGGCTGGTTCACAAGAATGGCGTACAAAAGTACGCCTTTTTTGTTTTTTCGTTGAAAAACAGTCTTTTGCCGGTCGTCTTGCATGGCCGGAAAAACGGAATCGAGTCCGAAAATCCGATATTAAGTACACATTTTGTTCCCGTTTGGGAACGTTTTGTCTTGTCGGATGCGTTTTCACGCGTCCGATTGCATCCTGTTTCCCGCTAATCCCGAGCCGGAGGCGCGCGTTATTCTATGAGGGGAGCTGTCGGGCGCGGGTCATTGACGGATACGGCCCGTTGGCGGGCGAAAATTTCCGGCGGATCCATGCGTCGGGAATGTAAATTGCCGGTCGAACATAGCCTCGCGCCGCAGGACGTGAATATGGAAGGCGTTAGGATAAGCGGAAGTTCCGATATTATTTTATGTAATTTGTTACAAATGGTTGAAAAGGATGCAACGTTCGGATTTATCCGAACATCTATTTATTCGGAATTCCAAGACAGTCGACTGCTTAACTGTAATTGTATTTTAATTTAAGGTATAAGAAAAATTCTTATGAATACGAAAATTCAAGCCAGCAGTTTGCTCGCGGCAGCCTTGCTCGTGGTCGGAACAGTAGGATTCGCATCGTGCGATGATGATAACGGAGGCGGAGGAACGCTTCCCTCTGCCAGCGATATGTACGGGAATTATGTCGGTACCGTGCGGACGGTAGAGGTCACCCACAACGAGAAAACGGAGAGCAGCGAAGGCGGAACCTCCGAAGGAGCCGAGGTGAGTGTCAAAGTGGACAGGGATACGATTTATTTCGATGCTTTCCCTGTGAAGGACATCATTGTTTCTCTCTATGGAGAGGAGGAGGCGCCGGCGATTATCGAAATGCTGGGCGACATAAAATACAGCGTAGGCTATACTCCGGCGCTCAGCGAGGCTCAGGATAGCGTTTCTTTCAGAATGGCTCCCGAACCGTTGAAAGCCACGGTGTCCGTTCCGTCGGAAAGTCCGGATGCGGAGCCTGCCGTACTGAATATCGAAAGCCAGATCTCAGCGGAGGATGTCGGAGATTATGAACTCGAGACCTCTAATCTGAAGTTCACGCTGACGGTAATGCAGATTTCTGTCAAGGACGAGGAGGGAGCGGACGTGTCTATTCCGAATTTCGAACCGATGTCTATGGAATTTAGCATGGCGAAAGCACAATAACTCCGGCTTATCTTCGAGCCGTTTCGGACAGAAAGCCGTAGCGATAAGCTACGGCTTTTATTGTTTCGCTGAAATCCGGGCTTGGCGCGTGACGAAAGGGAGGCGTTTCCTCGCGTCGTTTGGCGCGGAGGCTCGGAAGCTATCGATGATTTTCGCACGGCGCTTTGTGGCTTTGTTCGGCCGGCATCGGTACGGTCTTACGGTCCGGGGAGCGGCTGCCGGCTGTTCGGTTCGGCCGCAAGGGGGGCGGTCCCGGCTTCGGTCGGATGGAAGAAGCCGCGCGGACGGCGGGCGTGTCTTGTCCGTCGGGTAAAGCCGGCGGCGAGTCTTGCGTTGAAAACGAAAGCCGCCGTACTTTTCCGCTTGCGGTTTCGGTATCGGCCGGTTCTGCCGTCTCGACCGTCGGACTTGGTCGGACCTCGTCGGACAGTAACGGTGTTGAAGCGTGATCGGGCTTATTGGTTTCGTTGGAAATTCGGGGCGATGAGGACCGGGGCTTACACCGATTTCCCCGAGGCGTATTGCCGTGTCCGGTGATCGCGCATCTCTCGTCATACCGGAGTCGTTGCCGAAAGCGGGCTGCTGACCGATGGGAGCGTCCGAAAGAATAAGGGCCGGAAAGGCAAGCGCGAGACGATGCCGTGAGAATTCGCAGTTTCTTCGACCGCTTTCCCGCAAGGTCAACGGTATGTCTGCCAGCTGCTTGCCGTATTGTGCAGGTGCGGGGTCATTGTCTTCGGGGTGAGTCGATACGACTGTCGTGGCGAGGGCGCGTTTCCCCGTGACGGACCGTCCGTAGCAGATATTCCGAACCGCTCTATACGACGAATCCCCGCTCTTTACGAGAGCGGGGATTGCATTCGGTCGCTACCGGCAAGTCGCGATCAGTATTCGAGGCGGATCGAGGCTTCGCCGTCGAAGTCGTCGATGAGGACCGACTCCGTCGTCTCGTCATACCGGCCGCCGGTTACCCGGACGGGTTTTTTGCCCTGAGGATGCGGCAGGCGAACCGCCAACCGCGACGGTTTCCGCTCCGGGTCGCACGTGACGGTCGCCTCGATGTATCCCTCGCCGACATGGGAGCGAACCCGGGCGTCGATCCGTCCGAAATAACTCCGGACGCCTTCGAGGTCGATCCGCTCGCCGTCGGCGAACCAGGCCCGGGGAGCGACCCGGAACAAATGCAGCGTGTCGGCATCCTCCATGTAGAGCATCCAGCGAGTTTCCATCAGGAAGTTGGCCTCCTCGTGGGTCTTGTGGGCCGACAGCTTGTACATG
>OJSA01001952.1_pt1 | contig 15892 bp, 10 predicted proteins | sample 1599341 | NCBI WGS metagenome assembly OJSA01 (sample SAMN04168657, study PRJEB22393) | human gut metagenome | biome: human gut microbiome; feature: stool | host: Homo sapiens | collected 2014-03-20 | reverse complement strand
GCGCATTATTACAATGCTGCACATAAGTCCGGAGAGTAGCCTCTACATTTTTCTCCACATATCCAGTAATCTGCTGAAATTCATCAATAGCAATCAAACAAGGCTTATCCGCTTGCTCTAAATACCGGAAGATTTCATCAAGCGTAGTAGCCGGAGCTTGTATATCTCCTAATCCCAGATTCAAAGAAGGCATACCATTCACATCAAAAGAGATACTAGCCTGCAAAGATTTTACACATTCCCAAAAGCCATGCAAAGCTTTCTTCCCCATAGGTTTCAGTACTTCCAAAATCTCCTTACTAAGTGCAAAGACCAAATCACGCAATGAACGGCTATCATATATATCAATAAAAAAGGTATAGTAACCCTGTTTAATTTCAGGAAACTGAAAGCAATGACGGATCAGCCCTGTTTTTCCCATTCGCCGGGTAGAGACAAGAGCCAAATTATTCCCATTCATCACCTCGCGCACCAACTGTTCGCTCTCAAAACGGCGATCGCAAAAATAATCAGCAGAGACATATCCGCTTGTTATAAAAGGATTTCTTATCATAGTCTTCATACATCTCACGTTATTACGCAAAGATAATTATTATAAAATAATAAAAGCCATCTACTATACATTATTTCATCATCATCCTTACTCTACAGGCATCACATGATAATAAACCCCACGTGTTTTCCTAAACGACTTTACTCTCAGCCTCTGCAATATACGTCCGAAATAATTAACTTGTCCGGCAGAGAATTTCATTTTACTTGCCTTTTGTATCCGCTGCAATATATCCGCAGCAAGCAACCATTCTCCCTCTTCTTCCTCTTCCGCTGCCCGGTAATATACCTGAAACAATTGTTCAATCGCCGGCGACTGTTCAAACTCCCGGTTAGCCTCCGTCATAATCGCCTCCTCTTTTTCATCAAACCAATAGCGCTCATTACTCCGCAATGCAGCCATTGCCTGTGCATATAACTGCTCATAATCAATAGGGCGGACCACATCTATCACTCCCGTCACCTCGACACCGATAAAACGGCGACTGCCGGAAGTATCCGTCAACAGATCCTTATGATTACTTGTGCCTATAAAAGAAGCGTACCGGCGGAGTTCCTCCACTGCCGAAGCATTCGGACGTCGCGTATTGACAACAGGCTTTTGCAGAATATGCTTGAGAAAAGACTGCTGACTGATGCCAATCTGATCGAACTCATCCATATTAATCAATAAAAAGCGATTCAAATACAGTTCAGCATCCCGTTTCCGACTGAAATCGATACTGTCCGTATAATATGCCTGTAAACATGGTGGTAAGATCAAGCGGCAAAATGTAGACTTACGATAAGCTTGCGGGCCTATCAATATAGGCGAAGTGCTATTCGCATGATTCTTACCCATCCCACGCCAATGTGCGACCATACTAAGAAACCAACGACGAAACAATTGAGTCCAATAAGGATGGTCACAAGGAACCCGTTTGGCTAAATTGCCAATATAATCCTTACCGTTCCAACGAGGAAGGTCATAAAGAAACTCTTCAATAGGTTGATAAACCGGTACATGATCCGAATTCAGGAAACGCACGACATCTTTATCCCAAAGTTTAAGCCCCTCATATTGTGCATTCATTGTAATGCTTGCCATCAACCGTTTATCCACCGGAAGAAAATAAAAATTAAAGCTATTCCGTTCGCGACATTCCACTTGTGACGTTAGTTGGTTGAAACGGAAATCATAACGCCGTTTCATAAACTCATCCATCTGCATGACAAATAATTGTTCCGGCAACAGGCTGCTCTTACTCGCAAATCCCTCTGAAGTCCGATATACATTCCGTACAGTCCCCCGAACCAATGTATCATCTTTTGGCAAACGATAATGCGCCCGACACCATCGCACCGTATCTTCTTCAGGAATACCGGCGCGAAAACAATACCCGGCCAGATTTATCAACAAAGACTGTTTATCACCTTCTTCCGGTTGATAACCATCCTCCTCATCCAGTGCACGTGCGAAGGCTGCTTCAAAAAGAACAGAAAGCGCATCACATCTTTCATACCCCGGTGCAAGCCGTTGCAATGGTGAAGTTTCCGTTTGCACCCGTTCACGATAAGTGGTTTCGCCCGGCATAGCCACAGGTTGTTTCATATAAATAGGCATCGCTTCGGGATTAAAATACAAATCCGGATCAAAAGTCCAGCGACAATATTGTTCCAATGAAGGTTCTTTCAGTTCGATATCAAAAGGAAGTTGGGGCTGATAGAATTTCACAGCCAACCGATAGGCGTGTGCATGAAAAAGCTCTGCCTGTTCACGGGTTTCCGGTAAAAGGTCATTGGGATAAGTAAAACGGACCCATATCTTCACTGACTTTCCGGAAGAACCGGTGAAAGCTAAATAAGTTTGCGGCAGCTCCCTCACCCGCTCTTTCACTTCATCCGCTTCCATATTCCCGGATAAGTTATTCACCTGAATCATCACAATTCCGTTGTATTCACTCATGGTCGTTATTCCGTCTTTGCGGAAAAAGGCCGCTGCAGGTATCACCTTCTGCACTTTCTGCACATAGTCATTTTTATCACCCGGAAGCATAAAAGGCAGGACTTCTCTCATTTTTGAAACAGACTGTGCTTTGGTTTCCACTTTCATTTGCTCTACGAGCTGTTCGATTCTTAACGTACGCATAGTGTTCACCTTGCCATCGTCTCTTACCAATGTTATTCTCATTGCTTAATTAATTTATTTGTCCTGCATGTGTTTGTAGGGCGATTATTACCACAGACAAATGTACGGTTAATATCCCGTATAAACAAATTTGACACCTCCCAAACGCACGTCCACTAGTAATGATTTGCAATTCTTATTCTCATATTCTCATAAGTTTCAGATAAAACACACAAAATCAGCATAGTACACCATGAGAAATGTTTTTAAATCCAGTATTTCTCATACTTTGTCTTTCATTTTTGCTCAAAAAGTGTCTATTTATCATAGTATTCCGGATCATTTCTCATAGTCAAATACCAACCATTCATTTCGCTCATTGGCCAACCTTATTTTACACAACCCTCATCTATTATTTACATGTAAACAACCGTGTAATTATTTGTTTTTCAGTTAATAATGTCGTATCTTTGAAAGAGGATCCCAATCGTTCCACTAGAGTGAACGGTTCTGTTCACTAGAGTAGAAAGATCTGTCTACTAGAGTGAAAAGAACCGTTCACTCTAGTGGAACGAACTAGCTGGTAGTTAAATAATAAAAGAATAAAGGCAAGATACACTAAGCGCATCAATTACATAATATATAAACAACCATTAAATTAGAACAAAGATGGCAATACAATTCGAGTTTTATAAGAATCCCCAACCGGAGAAAGAAGGAGAAGAACCTAGTTATCATCCACGGGTAGTCAACTTTCAACATGTGACTACTCAAAAATTGGCAAGAGAAATCCACATGGCAACCACTTTCGGAAAAGCGGAAGTAGAAGCCATGCTAATGGAATTGAGCAGATGCATGGGCAACCACCTATGCGAAGGAGAACGAGTACATCTGGATGGGATCGGCTATTTCCAGATTACATTGCAAGCGACCGAACCCGTGCACTCGCTTACCACCCGTGCAGATAAAGTGAAACTAAAATCCATTAACTTCCAGGCTGACAGGAATTTAAAGAGTTTGTGTATGAGTAGTCACTTACGACGTTCGAAATACAAGCCACATTCGGCTTCTCTTTCAGAAGAAGAGATCGACAAGAAACTCACTGCCTATTTTGCAACCCATCCTGTATTGACCCGTAGTAATATGCAGTCACTCTGTTGTTTTACCCAAAGCATGGCCAGCAGACAGATTCGTCGTCTAAAGGCACAAGGAAACTTACAGAATATAGGCAAACCCACACAGCCTATTTATGTACCAACTCCGGGGCATTATGAGAAATGATTTCAACGGGTATGAGAAATAAGCCCAATTAAGGTCTATTTGTGAATAAAACTATGAGAAATACTAAATTTAAAATCATTTCTCATAGTTTATACTATTAACAATCTGGCACTTAGGTCATATTTATGAGAACATGAGAAATGAATGTTTTATATCCATTTCAGAGGCATCAATTCTCCACCAACCACTTTTCTATATTTCTTGTTTCAGCACTAAAGTTAACGCCAATCTTGAAAAGTTTCCGCGAATCCGTTGCAAACGGACGAGCATAATGTTTATCCTCTATCTGCCGCAAAGCTTCTTCCGCCGTACCATTCAATTTAAATTCCATGATGTAGATAAATTTATCGGTCTGCAATACCATATCCACACGGCCCTCACTCGTATGATATTCCGCTTTTACATAGAAGCCTACCAGTTTACACACGATATATAGTACATTCTGATAATGTAATTTCAATTCGCGGGCAAGCTCGTATGGAATATCCGAAAAGAAACTTTGCAGGCGACGGAAAAAAGATTCGTAATCACCAGACTCCACTTCACGAACAAATTTTTGAATCTCAAAGGGAGACTCCACTTTATTGACGTTCGCATAATAAGGAAGCAGAAAACGGACAAACCCTTCCTCCACTTCACGATTAGGAAAACCCAAACGATATATTCCAAAACGATCATCATATCCCTTAATAGTGAGGTATCCGCTCTGATAAATAACCGGAATAGGATTGGTAGATTCTGAATCTATACTGTTCAGTACCTGTTCATCGGTTTCTTCATGGGCCATCCGATGAAGGTCGTAATGGTGTTTCTTCAGCAATTCCACCAAATAAGTGGGAGTACCTGTTTCAAACCAGTAGCTTTTAAACTCATTCCTATCAAAAGCCAAAAGCAGACTGAAGGGATTGTACATTCCTTTGGAATTGTGCGTGAAATGATAACCATCATACATTTCTTTCAACCGGACACATATCTCTTCATACGTCACTCCCTGCACATTGGCAAACTCATGAAGCTCGGCATCCAGATTATCGTATAGTTCCTGTTCGCTCACACCACAAATATCTATATACTTATTCCACATTGAAATGTCATTCAGGTTATTCAAATCACTGAACACACTCACTTTACCGAACTTGGTAACTCCCGTCAACATAGCAAACTTAATACAGCCATCCTGACTTTTCAATGCGCCATAGAAAGCTTTCAATGTACTACGAAAGCTCTTTTGCAAGGCATCATTACCAATGGCCTGCAACATCGGTTTATCATACTCATCTACAAGAATAGCCACACGCTGTCCTTCCTGTCGACAGGCACGCTTAATAATCCCCTCAAAACGCATCGCCAAGGATTTCTCCGAGGGCTCCGCACCATACATCTTCTCCCATTCCACCAATGCCCCATTCAGTTTGTTCTCCAAACTTTCCGGAGTATCATATTTTTCCGTATTAAGATCAAGATGTAAGACAGGATACGTTATCCAATCTTTTTCCAGCTTCTCCATAGCCAACCCTTCAAAGAGCTCCCGCTTTCCTTGAAAGTAGGCTTCAAGCGTAGAAATGAGCAGACTTTTGCCAAAACGGCGCGGACGACTCAAAAAATAATAGCGCCCAGTTTTTACTAACTGATAAATCATTGCCGTTTTATCAATATAAAAATAGCCATCATTACGAAGACTTTCAAAGTTCTGCACACCGATAGGGTAAATCTTGCCACTCATATTTCAATCTGTTTAAGTTCACATCGTACAAATATACATATTATCTCAATATAAAGAAACAAATACCCAAAGAGGAATCACATTTCGTATTCCATACTCAATATCATCTTTCACAACATACACATTCTCCACATCATGCACCTGCTTCTGCGATTTATTCTTTCCACCGACTTCAAAGGTTATCAATTTTCGACCAACCACTTCTCTATATTTCTCGTTTCAGCACTGAAATTCACACCAATCTTAAAAAGTTTTCGTGAATCCGTTTCAAATGGTCGGGAATAGTGCTTGTCATTTATCTGTTGCAGAGCTTCTTCCGCTGTACCATTCAGTTTAAATTCCATAATGTAAATGAACTTGTCAGTCTGCAATACCATATCCACACGGCCTTCACTCGTATGATATTCCGCTTTTACATAAAAACCGACCAGTTTACATACAATATAAAGTACATTCTGATAATGTAACTCCAGTTCGCGGGCAAGCTCGTATGGAATATCAGAAAAGAAACTTTGCAGACGACGGAAAAAAGATTCGTAATCACCAGCCTCCACTTCACGAACAAATTTCTGAATTTCAAAGGGAGATTCCACTTTATCTACGTTCGCATAATAAGGAAGCAGAAAACGGACAAACCCTTCTTCCACTTCACGATTAGGAAAACCTAAACGATATATTCCAAAACGCTCATCATACCCTTTAATGGTAAGGTACCCGCTCTGGTAGATTACCGGAATAGGATTGGTAGATTCAGAATCTATACTGTTCAGTACCTGTTCATCGGTTTCTTCATGAGCCATCCGATGAAGGTCGTAATGGTGTTTCTTCAGCAATTCCACCAAATAAGTGGGAGTACCTGTTTCAAACCAGTAGCTTTTAAACTCATTCCTATCAAAAGCCAAAAGCAGACTGAAGGGATTGTACATTCCTTTGGAATTGTGCGTGAAATGATAACCATCATACATTTCTTTCAACCGGGCACATATCTCTTCATACGTCACTCCCTGCACATTGGCAAATTCATGAAGTTCAGCATCCAGATTATCGTATAGTTCCTGTTCACTCACACCACAAATGTCTATATACTTATTCCACATTGAAATGTCATTCAGGTTATTCAGGTCACTGAATACACTGACTTTACCGAACTTGGTAACTCCCGTCAACAAAGCAAATTTGATACAGCCGTCCTGACTTTTCAATGCGCCGTAGAAGGCTTTCAATGTATTGCGGAAACTCTTTTGCAAAACATCATCACCAATAGCCTGCAGCATTGGCTTATCATACTCATCCACCAGGATCACCACACTTTGCCCCTCTTGCTGACAGGCACGCTTAATAATCCCCTCAAAACGCATCGCTAAAGATTTCTCCGAGGGCTCTTCGCCATATATCTTCTCCCATTCCACCAACGCCCCATTCAGTTTATTCTCCAAACTTTCCGGAGTATCGTATTTTTCCGTATTAAGATCAAGATGTAATACAGGATATTTTACCCAATCTTTTTCCAGCTTCTCCATAGCCAGTCCTTCAAAGAGTTCCCGCTTTCCTTGAAAGTAGGCTTCAAGCGTAGAAATAAGCAGACTTTTGCCAAAACGGCGCGGACGACTCAAAAAATAGTAGCTTCCGGTTTTCACCAGTTGATAAACCAATGCTGTTTTATCAATATAAAAATAGCCACCTTTACGAATTTTTTCAAAATTCTGTATACCGATAGGGTAAATCTTGCCACTCATATTTCAATCTGTTTAAGTTCACATCGTACAAATATACATATTATCTCAATATAAAAAACCAAATGCCCAGAGAGGAACCACATTACGCATTCCGTACTCAATATCATCTTTCACAACATACGCATTCTCCACATCATGCACCTGCTTCTGCGATTTATTCTTTCCACCTACTTCAAAGGTATAACCACCCACCGTAAAATCAGCAACTTCTGATGTGGTTACCGGACAAACAACTCGCAAAGTAGAAAAGAAAAATGTTTCACGCACGTTACCAATATCCGGTGTATTGTCAGAAAGCGCATAAGCCAAATTCGTATTATTCAGATACACCTTGTCCACTTTGCCTAAAAGTCTGACACCTTCCGTCTCTGCCCGAAGCTGATTAATTATTCCAGCCTTTTCCAGATAACACATCAAATCAGAAACCGTATTTCTATTCATATCAAGCAAAGTCGCCAACTTGGTAAAATTTGGTTTAAACGGAACACTTTTCGCTATGATATACAACAGTCTTTTCAATTTCAATGCTGTTGCTATATTCATATTCGCAAAAGTCGGTATATCATTTTCCAAAGTCTGCTTAATGATACTTTGTAAACGAAGCAAATATCCCTTTTCCTGAAAGAAAGGGTAATAGCCATGTTGCAGATACTCCTTAAACAACAAAATAGGACGCGCCTCGGCATAAGGAAAATCTATTTTATGTTTCAGTATATCTTCTAAAGAATAAACTGGTAAATGATACCCATACGAAATGGCAAGGTATTCACGGAAAGACAACCCCACCATACGATATTCCAGCTTTCTACGACTCAAATCAGCCTCTCCGACTTCCAAATCCAATATAGAGGAACCAGTATACACGACTTGCAGTTTGGGAATCAGATCATATATATTCTTTATCTCCCGAGCCCAACCAGCATACTTATGTATTTCGTCAATATAGAGTTTTTTTCCTCCATGCTGATAGAAGTCCATCGCCAGATCAAACAGTTTATGTTCTGCAAAATATAAATCATCAGCTGTCACAAACAGGGTCTCGTTAATATTATCATACAACTTGATATGTTGCAAGAGCATAGTTGTTTTGCCAACACCACGTGAACCTAAAATAGCAATAAGCCTACTACTCCACTCTATCTCATCATGGAGATAACGGATAAAACCAGTAGATATGTTGCTAAGCAACATCCGGTATGACCTATAAAGTGTATCCATCATTTCTTGTTTTGGAGTTATACAGACAAATATAGAGTAATTTGCCGAATAAAACTAGCATTTTCTAGAAAAACTGCAGGTTTCATTCGGCAATTTCACTCGAGCCTTACCATCAACCGCTTATCCACGCTTATTTACGTCCCACAGACATTATGAGAAATGAATATTTTCTACAGGTTCCTCGCTAATACAGGAAGCCGACAATCCAAATCGGCAATTTACACCTGTAAGGTGTTTCTATTCCATCAGCTAAAATATAAGAATCAGACATATCTGTAATCAGATCATACGTTTTACCTTGATAATCAAGAAATAACAAAGAGCTAAATGATAACTTGCATTTGTCCTTCTATATTCTTATTTTTGTAGACTGAAGTACAAAAACGAAAAGCATGATTGACACAACGGCTAAGATAGCTGCAAACGCACAAATAGGAAAAGGAACTATTATTGAAGAATTTACAGTCATCGCTCCCAATGCTAAAATTGGAGACGAATGCAAAATTCATCGTAATATATTTATTGATTCAAACGTAATAATCGGAAACAGAGTCAAAATACAAGATAATGTTATGATTCCTCATGGCGTGACATTGGAAGACGGAGTCTTTGTCGGGCCATCGGCATCTTTCACAAATGACAAATATCCACGTTCCATAAATCCTGACGGAACATTAAAATCATCCGAAGATTGGGACGTCAGCGAGACTGTGGTTAAATATGGCGCTTCTATCGGAGCCAACGCTACAATTTTGTGTGGGGTAACTTTAGGAGAATGGTGCATGGTTGCTGCTGGTGCCGTTGTCACCAAAGACGTCCCAGCATATACCTTGGTAGCTGGAAATCCTGCAAAAATTGTAGGACCTGTAAATTTCTGATCTTTGAACAAACACCTATCAAAACATCCATATTATGGAAAACAATCTAATTCAAGCGACAGTGGACTATGTTCATAATCTGGACTGGAGTGATATCTTCACAAATATTACTTCAAACAAACTTCTCTTTCTCTTATCTATCGCGATACCAGTAATCATTCCATTGTTCAATATCTACAAAAGAATTGTAAGGATCAGAAAAATTGTAATATTAAGAGTTTTGAATTGGATGTTAGTGTCACAAGTCGATCTGGCACGATATAAGATAAGAGCCATATTTGACATTACCCTGTTTGTTATAACAATAATCATTTTCTTTATAACCGATGGCCAATACAGGTGGTATGCAATGATACCAGTCGGAGGGATAGTAATCACCGAATGCTGCGCCAATTACAAGCATATACTACAACGGATACCGTTCAAACGAATAAAAGAATTTCCCTATCTTAAATATGAACAAGCTGCACTAATTATCCCCAAAGGATTAGTCGGTATATTGTCCACCACATTAAAGGAAGTAAAAGACATACCTGCCAATCCCAGAATGATGAAGATTCATTTTGCCACTACTGACGAATCATACGAAACCCGCCAGGTGATAACAGATAAATCTATCATTGAAAGAATCATAAAGAACGAGATTGTTGCCTATTATGATAGTCTGACAGAAAAAATCAGGGAAAAAGGATATGACCGGAGTCAATTTTTCTATCTAGAAAATGAAAATGGGCACAAAGAATTTATATGTGATATATTAAAGGATATATATTCTCTGGAAAACGTTTATAATGCCATTATACAAGTCCAGTCAGATATCACAAAAGATGGTTCCATCCGCTTTATTGGTGATAAAGTGGGAATTAGAGGTTATAAACTGGAAAAAGGCGAACTTTTATTAGATATATACGAAACGGATCATTTTACATTTAAAGTTTTCAAAAAAATATTCAAGGACCGCAGATTCAAGAGAATCTTTCAAGAAATTATATGCAGAACCAACAAAGCAAATGATAACATAAAACTTTTGTTGGTAGAATCGCTAGCCTTCTTGTTTTCTTCTTTCGGGATTGATATAATTATCGGAGGCAGAGATGCCAGCGGAGCTAAAAAAATGTTGGTAGCAGCAAGAAGCGGAAATATAGAGAGCGACAACAGGTCCACTTTGCACGTCCCTGTCAATGAATCCTTTTCCCGGACAGATTTGGTTGAACACGACCAATATTATAGTCCTTATCATTGCGTACTTCGCGGCATTAAGGAAGAGTTAGGAATTCCGGAAGAAATCTGCAAAAAAACATCTGTATCGTTCCATGACTTTGCCATTGTATCCGATGAAGGAGAGATTGGCTTAGGATGTTACGTCGACTTTTCTTTTGTCATGCCGCTGGAAGAAGCGAGATTATATCCGGGACAAGACAAGTATCTTGAACTTGCTGATATCCTGATAGTACCTTATCCGCCTTTCAAATGGTCTCCATCCGCTTATGAAGATTATTTTTATAAAACGACAGGCAACGAAAAATTCTGTATGCAGTGGCAAAGTTTTACGACATTGTTATATCAACGAGCTATTTTAAGAAACGCCGAGGCGTCTATACCCATAATATGGTTAGTGGACTCTACTATTATACTGACTTTGCTTTTCTTATTGACAAATTATACTCAAATTGATTTAACGAGTACGATCATTTCTTTAATATTAGGAGGATTGGCACTCTTTATAATGAAACGATTCAACAATAAACCCGTACACAAGCTTACTTACGGAGAATTCCTGAAACCTTTCGTTCCTCAATGGAATGGGGATGTAAGAGTTTTACAGTCAACAATGCACTCTCAAATCGTCAAAGGATCAAGAAAGGAAACAAATCCCATAGCTGACGGCATCATGTTCGGGCTAAACAGTCCCTCCGGACAGAAACTGAAATTGTCCGACATTCATTTGCTTACTCCCCCATTCTGTACCGTCCGACGTGAATTCGTTAATTTTACAGAATATCCTATCAGCTTTTACTATGTCGCAGAAAAAAATGGAGATATCGGGAACTGCCTGTCTTTTATCAAGATACCATATGCTCTATCCAGCGACGACCTATCTTTGTTGTTAACTGTTAAAACAGAGAAAGGACATATTGTCTCCTACAATTTTACTAAACCCATCCATTCCGATATTATACTGGATTTTACTAATACACTAGATGAAAAACAGGTTAATACATTTAGTAAATATTATAGAATGAACAAAGATTTACTAAAAAATGTACAAATCGCTTCCTTAGATGAGAACTTTCAAAAAAGATGGTTTCCTTTGGATTTGTTTAATGCCGGTAACGACTACTTCTGGTCTGTCATCGACATGGAAGATGAACTGGAAAAACATGACAGTTATGATTTTGACTTTAAAATTGGCAAGAAGACCCAACCACGTGATTTGTATATGAAAGTGATCGCAAAGAACATGGATAGAAGCAGTTTTTCAATCAGACTTAATGGCAATTTAAAGGACATGGAAACTTTTTTATGCGCTTTCACCTCCAGAAATGACAATAGAAGGAAAATGAGTGATCTGGATATTTATATGATGCAGCTATTCCTTATCAGAATTGGAATAGTATATGCAAAAAAGAAATAGGAGCGATTATTTAACATTGAACATTTACATATAAGCAGAAAAGAATTCCCAATAAGGGATCAAGTGATTATTTAAAAAGAATGATTGCATACAAAATGGCTGAGAGAGACCTCAAACGACTAGTTATCAATGAATCTCTGACAACTACCCATTTCCTATTTATTTCCACCCACTAAAAACAGCGATATCCATTAGGCTGATAATATCATCCTCGTGACATCTTCCATAGTAGTATTTTAGTCTTGCATTACTTAGTTACCCCCTAGTATTTACTCATTTTTAATATTCAACCATAGACAAACAACTCGCAAAGTAGAAAAAAAATCAAAAATGAACGACAAAAAGAAACACCTAAGACGGTGCTTTCGCATCGCTGCACACGAATATAAGGATTTTTACCACAATAACAAGCGATAAACAATATTTCTTAAATGAAAAGCCGTGCTCCACTCAACATAAAGTGACACATTTTACCTAATAGATTAGTGACTGAAGCATTTTTTTATCACAGCAGTATCGCAATAAATATAGCTTCTCTGAGAATTTATAATAACGACTAGGTTTTCGATTATTCTCATTAATAATATAATTCATAGTTTGAAGATTGTTCTTCTCTAACACTCTTCTTTCTTTTGCTGACACTGGATAATTTACTATCGGCAGACAGTCTTTCCATTTTGTGAAAAATATTCGTGCATTAGTCAACCATTCATTATCCAATTTTGAATTACTAACATGCTCTATTAGAATATCATACACACATAATGATTTCAACCCCAGCATATAAACCTGCAATGAGATATCAAGATCGTAAAAATGAAATCCTTTGTAATTTATTTCATCAAATCTTATTTTATCAAAAACAGATTTCCTCATGCAAAAAAAACATCCATCCACTGCTACCACTTCTATGGCATTCGCATCTGCAATGGGTTTAAAGCAAGTATTATAAGTAATGGTTGGATCAGCTCTATTAGTATCAATAGAATACTGGCAAATTGCATCCTTTCCTGCATCTGTACTTCCGGGTCCCCACCAAATACCCGGTATTTGACTAATAAAACGTGGTCCAGAAATTCCAATAAGCCCTACTTTCAAATCTCTGAAATGATTTATCAGAAGCTTTCCCCAATCATTAGTGTAATGTAAAATATCTTCATGCATAAAACAGAGAAGTGGATATTGGCTCCTTTTGACCCCTTCGTTATAAGCACTAAATATATCATATTGACTTTTACTGTTATCAATACATATAATCTCATGAACAACCCCAACCGTATTCTCAATATTATCCTTCAATTCCTTAGAGATGGATTGAAACCTACTGCATATTATAATAGAAATCATATTTATTCAAATCAATTTTATATACTAAGATACTTTTATACGAATATCTCTAATTCATAAAAAAATAGTTCACAAAACTAAGGATAAAATCCTGTAAGGACAAACTTAGATTAAAAAAAATGAAAAACTCCAGACTTCCAAAGCTAACAGATAAATATAGATCATCCACCTTTAACTCTTCGAATTCAATTCTTCAGGAAAGAAAATCCTAACATATCACAATTATTTATCAAAACGTCTTAGTAAAAGTTTTTTTTGCTTATTTTTGTAAGGTACAATACAATTCTAACAGTTTGGCAAGGACTATTGTATAACTTACAGTTATGATAGCTTTGCGAAATATATTAGTATAAATTATTTTATATATTCTATAAATTATGAAATGCTATATTTGTTTGACAGACTCTATTGTCAACAGAAAAGATTACTTTAACATGTTAAAGGTAACCTTAATTAGTGCTCGTAAAAACACATCTCTTCGATTAATTTGCCTATATGATGGTAAAATTGGCGATCCTGTTTACAACTTACTAAAAGATTTTAAAGTTGAGATCATCATCCATGAATTACCATATAAAAAGGAACTAATGGAAATATATTCTCACGAATGGATGGAAACAGAACTAGGAAAAGATATAGAATATAGTCGAATATTCGGCACATTCATGAGAATGGAGATTCCTATAATAGAAAAAGAAGACGAATATGTATTATACACCGATATGGACATAATCTTTAATGATGATATATTACTGAAAGATCTACCTCATCCTGCTTATTTAGCTGCTGCTCCCGAATTTGAACGCGATACAAAAAGAATGAGTTATTTCAATGCTGGAATATTAGTCATGAATATCCAAGGTATGAGAATCAAATATCAGCAATTTGTAGAGATGATGAAAAAAAGACAAAGATCTACTTCAGGACTTTTTGATCAAGGGTACTTAAACGAGCTGTGTTTTAATGACATGGAAATTTTACCTATTGAATATAACTGGAAACCGTACTGGGGAATTAATGGGAATGCTAAGCTTATCCATTTTCATGGAATGAAACCATGCAGCAACCTCGAAGAAGCAGGATTTGACACCAGAGAATCATTCTTTCGGACTATATTTGACAATAACAGTCAAGGCTATGCAGGGTATATATACTATTTTATTCTCTTTTTTAATTACCTAGGTCAAAAGCAAGACCAATGGTTATGCTATCATTTACAATACATCCTTGACCTATATAAAAAACCTTTAATAGCCCTTGCACAAAAACCAAACTATAAACCCAAATACAGAAAATACAAACGTTTATACTCAATATTCGTAAGTATCTCTATACTATTAGCAATTCTACTACTTACTGCTTTATTTTTAGTATAATCAATATAAATAACACTCTCAAATAGACAAAACCGAAGGTCTAAAAGCTCCTGCTACCGGTAATTCACAGAAAATAAAAACACCTCAAACAAATAATATAAAATAAATCTTTATATATTTGCCAATAATATGAATCAAAGCAATAAATAAAATGAGAATTGGTATATTATATATCTGTACTGGCAAATATGACATTTTTTGGAAAGACTTTTATCTAAGCGCAGAACGTTATTTTATGCAAGACCAATCTTTCATTATCGAGTATTATGTATTTACTGATAGTCCGCAACTATACGACGAAGAGAATAATGAGCATATTCACCGGATCAAACAAAAGAATTTAGGATGGCCTGACAATACATTAAAACGTTTCCATACATTCCTTCGCATCAAGGAACAATTGGAGCGAGAAACCGACTATCTATTTTTCTTCAATGCTAATCTGTTATTCACCTGTCCAATTGGTAAAGAAATGCTACCATCCTCGAATAGCAATGGATTACTAGGAACTATACATCCTGGATTCTACAATAAACCCAACTCAGAATTTACATACGAACGAAGAGTTGCTTCTACCGCCTATATTCCAGAAGGGAAAGGTCTATATTATTATGCAGGAGGCCTTTCGGGTGGATGTACAGAATCCTATCTGCAGCTCTGTACAACAATTTGTTCATGGGTTGACAAGGATGCCGCAAACCATATAATACCAATTTGGCACGATGAATCCCTTATCAATAAATATTTCTTAGATAATCCACCAGCCATTACATTGCCGCCCGCATATCTATACCCCGAAGGCTGGTCCCTTCCCTTTAAACCAATTATTCTCATTCGAGACAAAAACAAGCCTGAATATGGCGGACACGAATTCTTGCGAAGAAAAAATTCTTTATGGGTAAAGATTAAGCTAATCTGCCAAAAAATTAAATTAGCCGATTAGTCGGTCAATTTGCCTCTATATTATAGAAATATAGAATTATAGAAAACTCCTTTCCACTGATATTCAACTTTATCATCACAAAGAATCACTATTTTA
>OJSA01001929.1_pt1 | contig 16048 bp, 10 predicted proteins | sample 1599341 | NCBI WGS metagenome assembly OJSA01 (sample SAMN04168657, study PRJEB22393) | human gut metagenome | biome: human gut microbiome; feature: stool | host: Homo sapiens | collected 2014-03-20 | reverse complement strand
CTGTATCTACGGTAAAAGCTGAAAAGATGGAAGATGTTCCTGCTCCGAGTTTCGACCAGGCACTGCAAGGACAGGCGCCAGGATTAATGGTGCTTTCTGATTCTGGTGAACCCAGTAAGGCAGCCACTTTTCGTATTCGCGGAACAAATTCAATTAATTCGGGAAAAGATCCTCTTTTTATATTGGATGGAGTAGCTATTTCAAGTTCGGATTTCAATACAATTAGTCCTAATGATATTGAAAGTATTTCAGTATTAAAAGATGCTTCTTCTACTTCTATTTATGGGGCACGTGCTTCCAATGGTGTGGTCGTTATTACATCCAAGCGCGGGCGTATGGGGGAAGCGGCTAAGGTTACTTTCCGTACACAGCTCGGATTTTCTCAACTAGCCTCAAAAGATTGGGATCAGATGAATACGGATGAACGCATTCAATTTGAGAAAGAAGTTGGACTGGATAAAGGACAAGATTATGAAAAGTTGAGTAAGACAAATATCAACTGGCTGGATAAAGTGTACAATGACACTGCCCCTTTGCAGAATTACGAGTTATCAGTAAACGGAGGCACGGAAAAATTGAATTATTATGTTTCAGGAAGCTATTACGATCAAGATGGTATTGCGGTAGGCTCTACGTTCGAACGTGTCGGTTTTCGTGCCAATGTAGAGGCAAAAGCTAATAAATGGTTGAAGATAGGAACAAATTCAATGTTTGCCTATCAGGAAGTTGAACAGAGTGATGATGGAGAGTATGCGTTATGGGCTCCTATTTCCGCGTCTTTTTTTATGCTGCCTTACTGGAACCCTTATAAGGAAGATGGAAGTCTGGCACTTCAGGATGACGGGAGTTGGAAGGGAACGACAGAAAATCCGTTGGCATGGATGGCAAATAATCCGTTGTCGAATAAGAAATACAAACTTTTATCCACTTTTTATGCCGAGGTTACTCCGGTAAAGAATCTGACAATCCGTTCACAGCTAAGTGCTGATTATGGTCATACTACCTCTTTTTATCAAAGTTTCCCCAGTTACAAGCCAAATAATAATTATGGAGGTGCGCAGCGTAGCTCGTTTGATATGCTTAACCTGATGATTACAAATACGGCAAACTACCGTTTTATGTTGAATGATGTTCATTCATTCAATTTTATGGTTGGTCAGGAAGGTGAAAACTATCATTATGAAGGTTTCCAGTTAACTACTCGGGGACAGACAAATGATATTTTGACAAACTTAGCTTCAGGCTCAACTGCTTCATCATGGTCAGATCCTGTCACAGAATATTCTTTTCTCTCTTTCTTTGCCCGGGGCGAATACAATTATGATGACCGTTACTATGCTGATTTCTCGATTCGTGGGGATGGATCTTCACGTTTTGGTACCGACAACCATTGGGGAGCTTTCTGGTCAGTCGGTTTTATGTGGAACCTTCGTAAGGAGAAGTTCATGCAAAAATATAATTGGCTTACTAATGCGCAAATTGCGGTTAATACAGGTACATCCGGTAATTCTTCTATTAACAACTATGAGCATCTGGCTTTAGTTTCCGGTGGATATAAGTATGATAACGAATCAGGTATTGCAATTTCCCAGTTAGGAAATGAAGAATTGAGTTGGGAGTCTACATGGGCTACTAATGTGGCGTTGCATTTAGGTTTTATTGATCGTATCAATTTGGATGTGGAGTTTTATAATAAGAAAACGACCAATATGTTGATGGCGGTTCCTATTTCTTATACATCTACCGGTTTTGGGACCCGTTGGGATAATGTGGGAGCCATGCGAAATCGTGGTGTAGAAATTAATGTCGGCGCAGATGTACTCCGCATCAAAGACTTTAAATGGAATGTGAATGCCAATGTATCCTATAATAAAAATGAAATAACCGAGCTCTATAATGGGGTGACAGAATATGTAGCTTCCGATACCGGTAGAATGGTTGCGGTAGGTCATCCGTTAGGAGAATTTTATCTGAACCGTTATGCGGGAGTTAATCCGATTAATGGAGATGCTTTATGGTATACCAAAGACGGTGAAATTACTACGGAATATAATGAAAGCGACAAGGTAATGCTGGGCAAAACACATGAAGCTCCCTGGCAAGGTGGTTTTGGTACTACACTTTCCTGGAAGGGACTTTCACTTTCCGCACAGTTCACATGGGTGGCTGATCGCTGGATGCTTAACAACGACAGAGTCTTTCAGGAGAGTAACGGACTGTTCAGTGCCTATAACCAGTCAAAACGTATGCTTTACGACCGATGGAAAAAACCGGGAGATGTGACTGATATTCCCCGTTATGGAGTAACTCCCCAACTGGATTCACGATTCCTTGAAGATGCATCTTTCCTGCGTCTAAAGAATTTGATGCTCAGCTATACGTTCCCACAGAAATGGTTGAAGCGGACTAGCTTTTTGAATAGTGCCCGTATTTATGCGCAGGGACAGAATTTGTTGACATTTACAAATTTCACGGGTATGGATCCGGAGTCTACGTCCAATGTGTACAAGGCCCAATATCCGATGTCACGTCAGTTCACATTCGGACTGGAAGTTTCATTCTAAAATAAATCAGTGATGATAAGAAAAATAAAATTATATATAGCTTTGGTTGCGGTATTGCTTTCGGCATCTTCCTGTCTTGACAAATATCCGCAAGATGCTATTCCGCAAGATGATGCTATTAAGACAGTGAGCGATGTGCGTCAAGCTTTGATCGGTATTTATGCGCAGTTTAAAAACAGCAGCCTATATAGCGGTTACTTGACCTTGTTGCCTGATATTCAGACAGATCAGGTGTACGCTGTTAAAGGATATACGAATGTCTATGGTGATGTATGGCGTAATGAGATATTAGCTATCAATAAACAGGTGGAATATGTGTATGGTGGTTTGTATGCCGTCATCGGACGTTGTAATTTCGTTCTTGATAACATGGCTGCCGTAGAAGCGGCTACTTCCGATGACGAACAACTGGACAAGTTGGATAACTACAAGGGACATATTTATTTTGCCCGTGCGCTGGCTTATTCGGAATTGCTGAAGTGTTTCTGTAAAGCTTATGACAGTGATGAAGAGGCTGCCAATGAACTGGGAGTTGTATTACAGTCCAGTTACGTTAATCCGGGACCTGTAAAACGTGCTTCTTTAAAAGATTCCTATCAGTTTGTTTTGGATGATTTGGCTAAAGCTGCCGAATATCTGGCTGCGGATGATGATGATACTGCGGTTATCTATAATTCTGCATATTTCACGGTTGGTACAGTCAATGCTTTGTATGCTCGTATGTACCTGTATATGCGGAAGTGGGAGAAGGCCGTTGAGTATGCCACTAAAGTGATAGATAGTAAGAAGTATGCATTAGCTGATGCTACAAAGAACAGTTATTCGGTTACTTACAATGATTTTGCGTATATGTGGCAGTATGATAATTCTACTGAAATCATCTGGAAAGTAATGTTTGAGGTAAATTCCTATGGAGGCGCATTGGGTACCGTATTCCTCAATTATGATTATACATCTTATAAACCGGATTATGTACCGGCTAAATGGGCATTGGATGCCTATGCTAATGCTGATTTACGCTACAATGCCTATTTTGGTTCGGTAACAACCGGCTTCTCCCATGCGTTAACCTGGCCGCTTTTGATCAAATATATGGGTAATCAGGATTTTATAAGCCAAAGAGTATTATGTGTTTCCATGCCGAAGCCGTTTCGGTTGGCAGAGCAATATTTAATTCGTGCAGAGGCTTATTGCCGGATGGGAACAGCTTATTATGGAAAAGCCGGAATTGATATTTCTACTTTACGTATGGCTCGTTATTCTTCCTACGGTGGTTCTACCACACTAACAGAAGAGAACTGGTTTAAGACTGTCAGTGAAGAACGTATGAAAGAACTCTTTATGGAAGGTTTCCGCCTTAATGACTTGAAACGTTGGCATGAGGGATTTGAACGTAAAGAACAAACCTCGACTGTCTCTCCGGGCAATACGCTGAAGTTGGAGAAAGACGATCCGCGTTTTGTATGGCCTATCCCGCAACATGAGTTGGATGCTCCAGGTGTGGATTTAATGCCTAATGAAAGCAATAAATAATGTATAAAGATAATATAGAGAAACAATGAAACTATTAATAACAGGGATCGTAGCACTGATAACGCTGGCTGTCGGATTCTGGGGATGTAATGATCTCTCCCGAACGACTTACAGCGGTTCCGACTACGTGATGTTCTCCGATACATTATCTATGTATCCGGTGCAGGACAGCGAGAAATGGTTTGAGATTCCGGTAGTAGCTACGAATATATGCGATTATGACCGTTCTTTTGGTGTGGAAGTAGACGATAAGGCTAGTAATGCAATTGAAAAAAAGCAATATGTAGTTGAATCAAATACGGTAACCATTAAAGCAGGGGAGCGAGTTGCAAAGTTCCGGATGAAGGGTGTTTATGAAAATATAGGTAAAACTGACTCTTTGTCGGTTACGTTCAATTTGCTTCCGAAAGATGAAAATATATGGGATTTGTACGGTACACGTACTCGTGTTCAAATGCAAAAAGCATGTCCTTTCGAACTAAGTACTTTTGAAGGCTATTGTCTATTGACTTCTTCTTTCTTTAATGCATATATGACGGATACGGAACATCGGTTATTGCAGGCAGAAAGAGACAAGACGGAAGATAATACTATCATATTACATGATTTTTTCTACAAGAATTATGATCTTAAAATTAAGTATGATCCTTCCGATCCGTTGAAACCATTTGTAGAGTTTGATGATCAAATTATAGGTAGTACGGCAGAAGCCTTCGGAACCATTTACGGTAATGGAAAGCTGATGTGTACTCAGCCTGTTGCGTACGATTCTTATTATAATGTATGCCAGAAATTCGTATTCTTATATAGCACTATTTATGTGGTGGGTAAAGGTACAGTAGGTACTTATGTGAATATCTTGGAGTGGATTAGTGATGAAGAAGCGGAGCAGTATAAAAAAGAGGAAGGACTCTAAACTATAATCGGAAATAAATATGAAAGATATAATGAAATATTATTTGCAATTGATTACGTTAGTGTTTTGTCTCTTCGTATCTGCTTGCAGTGATGATGACGAGACTACAACGCCTGTATTCCCGGATTTGCAGAAAATAGAATGTGAAATCGGAGATACCAAGACACTGACTTTTGAGGCTGCCGATAACTGGATATTGACTTCCTCATCGTTATGGTGCTATTTTGAACAGGATGGTGAGAGGACGTTCGTTTGTTCAGGCAATGCCGGAAAGCAGACAGTCACTATCCATATTAGTGATGATGCTACCGAACTGTTAAAATCTTATAAGGCAGAGCTGACTATGAAGCTGGCAGGAAGCCAGCAGGTGATAGCGGAGGTGACGCGTCCGTCTACTGGTTATGAAGTTCGGGCTTTCAATGCGGACAAGTCTGTAATGTACACAGAAGAAAATCCTTTTGTCATCAATTTTGATGGAACTGACATATTGGTGTTAGAAGCTAATGAGGATTGGGCTTTGAAAAGTAACCCCGAATGGATGGAATTCAATCGTAGAGCATCAGACAGCGAAGTTGTATCTGGCAATGCTGGAGATAATGTCAGCGTCACTCCACAGATGATAATGCAATATAAAAAGAATGAAATTACCGGCTTTCTGACAATTGAAAGTAGAAGCGGAGCTGTTGCAAAAGTCCCTGTGAAGTATGAAGGTATTCCTGCTGATAGAATTATTGGTACTCTGAAAGATAACATAGAAGTCTCGGTTGATGGAGAAAGTTATATTGCAGGCGATAATAGTTATGATAGCGAGGGAGTTCCTGTAACGGTAATGGCTAAGAATGATGAATATACCTTGGTATGTGTGGAATATGTGGCAGAACGGAATCAGATGACATGGGAGCTTGAATATTCTTATACAATAATGGATTCCTTTAATCGTTGGCTTTGGATAGATGATGATAAAGAAGGGAATATTAATATAGCAGCAAGCGCAAATAATTCGAAAGCAAGAACTGCGTATGTATTAGCATTTCCTAACGTTATATATGCTGAAATTAAGGATCATCTATCCGATCTTGTTTTACTTGAAAAGGGGATTCCAAAGGAATATGATGAAAATATAATTGCTGATATAAAACAGGAAGGAGTGGCAGGAGATCTGATATCTTTGGTTAAAGAAAGTGGTGAACCTATTTTGGATGGTACAGGCAATCCTGTGAAAGCTGTACCTTCGGATATGCCAGATGAACAATTAGAAAGTGAATATGGTACTACAAATGTATTTTTGGTTTCATCGTTGACTTTAGGTGTTAATTATGATCCATTCCATATTATTGTAAATGGCTACTCCGGTTGGAATTTGCAAGCTGAAACTAAGCATAATGGTCAGGATACCGTATGGGAAGGAATTGAAGTTGAGGGAAGGTATATGACAAGTGCATTTGTCAATGTTTCAGGTATGGACGAAAGCAAGAATGGAACAAAGCCTATGGTTATTAAATTAATGGATAATGAAACTATTTTAGGAGTATTGCTGATTCAACCCCGATATGAGGATTGATAACATGTAAAATTTAGCTTATATGAAAACTAAGATATTATTTATAAAAATGTTTGTCCTTTCTTGCATGTTGTTTACTTTAGGGTTTACAGCTGGAAGTTGCTCTGACGATGATGACGTACTTCAGGCAGGATATGGATATGCTCAGTTCAAACTTTATAAAGGTGTTTCGACAGATACACGTGCCAGTACGAATGAGCTGGATTATTTGCGTGATGCGCAAAAAATGAAAATCGTGCTTATCAATCAGGAAGACGGTACTGAAATTGTACAGACTGTCGGTCTGGAAGCGATGGGCGACGATAGTGAATTTGGCTTGAGAAGTGACAAACTTCAATTGATGGCCGGAACTTATCAGATTATCGGTTTCTATCTGTATAAAGCAGATGGAACTACGCAGGATTTGAAACAGATTCTTTCCGGCGAACCGGATAAAAAGACAATTTTGACTGTAGTAAATGGTGGGTTAGCTGTACAAGACATACAGGTGAAAGTAGTGAATCGAGGGATAGTGAAATTTACTATAACTAAAAATTTTCTACCATCCACTCGGGCAATAGGCGAAGATTATGTTTTCTCCGATATCAAATACATCAATGTAACGGTACAGGAACAGTTTACGAAAAAAGAGACGACTCTTGAGAATATTGCCGTAAAGTATACAGAGAAGCTGGATGATAGTGGAAAGAAGATATCCGTGGCTGTCAGTGATTCATTATTCCGTCTTTCTGCCGGTAAATATAAGATTAAAAGTTATACGACTAAAAAGAAAAATAAGGGATCTTTGGAATATGGAGAAGTAAACGGTGCTGACTTTGAAGTGCTGGATAATGTGACTACTGAAGTTAACGTTCCGATTAATTTCAGTAAAACTACCGGCAGTATTAAGGACTATCTTGTTCTGAAAGAAATGTGGGAAGCCTTGAAAGGCCCGTCTATTCCGGAAAAGAATCAGAAGGGATGGAGTTATTCGGGTACTACATATCCTTTAGGTACTAACTGGGATTTCAATAAAGATATTGATTTGTGGGGAGATCAACCTGGTGTCGATTTGGATGCCAAAGGACGTGTCACAGGTCTTTCTATCGGTGCGTTCGGTCCTGAAGGTGATATTCCTGAATCTTTGGGAGACTTAACGGAGCTTAGAACTTTATCTTTAGGTAATCATGCCGACCAAGTAGGTGATAATATCATTGAGAAGACGATGGGAACTGAATTGACTGAAGTACAGAAGAACTCTATAAGGAGTGATTATTATAATAAGTTTGTAAAGGTGGATATTGAATCGTATTTCTCCGAACCGATACAAGCTGCTTTGAAGTGGCAGAAAGAGGGGATACCCAGTCGTTTTTCTCAGCCTACTGTAAATAGCAAAGCCAATCGTCCTTCTTTGAAAGATGTCCCGGTCAATCGGTTGACAAATGGAATTCATAGAATACCCGCTTCTATTGGAAACTTGAAGAAATTGCAATATTTGTATATTGCCAACGGTAAATTCGAAGGATTTGAACCGGGGACTGACCTAAGTGGGCTGGAGAATCTGACAGACCTTGAAATTTACAATTGTCCGTCTATGACAAAACTTCCGGAAGAACTGAATAAACTGCCGAACCTTCAATCATTCAACTTGGCGAGTAATCCGAGTTTGGGAGATTTTCATGAGGATTTAGGTAAGTTTGTAGCCAGCGAAAGTATAAGTAAAACATTGCAGATCTTTTATTTGACTTATAATAAACTGACTGTTTTGCCGGATATGTCAATGGTGAAAAAACTTGGTAAACTGGATTGTGCATACAATCAGATTAAAAAGATTGAGAAAGCATTCGGTAGTGATGTTATTTTGGTACAATTGTCAATGGATCACAATCAGATAGAGGAATTGCCACGTGATGAAAGTGGACATTTCTGCGGATATGCTGATGTGGAGTCTTTCTCTTTTGCTTATAATAAATTGAAGAAATTCCCTAATATATTCAGTTCGCAATCTGTATATGTAATGTCTTCTGTTAATTTTTCATTCAATGAAATTGATGGATTTGAGGGTGAAGAGAATGGAACTTTTAATGGCGTAAATGCCAGTACGATTGCATTGGGGGGGAATAAATTGAAAAAATTCCCGAAGATACTGTTTGATACAAATTCTCAGGTGTCAGCTTTAGGACTGAACGGTAATGGAATAGAAGAGATACCGAAAGGTACATTCAATGCATCAAAATATTCGTATATGATGAAAACATTCGACTTGACTTATAATCACTTATCAAAGCTTCCGGATGATTTTAATGGGAAAAATATGCCTTTCCTTTATGGTGTGGATCTAAGTAACAACCGCTTTACGGAAGTTCCTACCGGACCGATGGACGCTGCCACATTAACTGTTTATGCTGTACGTAACCAGCGCGATGAGAATGGTAACCGCTTGTTGAGAAAATGGCCGGGCAATTTAGGCTTATGTCCGAGTTTGAGACAATTCTGTATTGGTGGAAATGATTTGCGAAAGATTTCTGATACGATATCATCGGCTATTATCGTTTTTGAGATAAAGGATAATCCAAATATCTCTCTCAATCTTTCCAATGTTTGCGATCTGATTAAAGAGGGAAGATATCTCCTCATCTACGATCCGGAACAGGATATTCGTGGATGTGATTATTTGAAAGAATAAATAGATAAATAACAAAAAAGAATCTATATGAAACCATTGTTTAAAATATATTTATGCCTCTTTGCAAGCTTGTGTTTTATTGCTGCTTGTGATGATTCGGATGAGGAAGGCATTTCTGGCTTCACCATCGATGCCCAGGAGTTCACCTTGGGTGCTACAGGTGGAATGGAGTCGGTGAAAGTGGCTTCGGGTACTAAATGGGTGGCAAAGGTCAACCAGCCTTGGGTGAAGGTGATGCCTGCTAATGGTGTCGGAAGCACTAATTGTGAGATTGTAGTGGATTCTACACTTTCTAATGATGTGAGACATGCTGTCGTGACGTTTGTACCGGAAGGACAGTCTAAGCAAGAACTGAAAATACATCAGACCGGATATGGAAAGATGATAGGTCTGGATAAATATGAAGTGGAAGTTGCCAGTATGGCTAACGAGGATAAAAGATATTTTGATATATCGGTGACTACAAATGTCAAATTCAAGGTCGATTATCCTTTGATGGGCTCTTGGGTGACTACTTCCAAAAGACAACCTGATATATCTTTGGATTATGGAGCTCGTCCCCGTACCATCAAGATGCGATTTAAGTGGGATATGAATACGGATCCGAAAGAAAGAATCGCTTCGATTAAGTTCCTTCCGGTGAACGAGGAAGATGAACTGGAGAAAGAGGTAGCTTTGACTATAAAACAGGAAGCTTCACCGGAAATAACAGATGATAGACGGGGAGATTCCATTGCTATTGTCATTGCAAGTACCAAATTGCGTTCAATGATAAGTTGGGATACCAGCGAACGTCTTGACTATTGGGCAGGCATAACCGTATGGGAGAGAACTGATAAAGGTGTGACTCCAGAACAAATCGGTCGTGTACGTTCTGTTGAATTCAAAATGCTGAATACAAAGGAGGAATTACCTGCTGAAATCGGTAAAATCAAATATTTGGAGACATTGGTTGTTGCTAGTAACACGAATACGCAGTTGCTTCCTGCTACTTATAGGATTGGAAACGCATTAAAGGGATTGCAGCATCTGAAGAATCTGACAATAAATGCGATGGGTATTACAACTATCTCAAAATCAGAATTAGAAGGATCTTGTCAGATTTTAACTAAATTGGATTTGAGTAGTAATAACTTTACGGCTATACCGTCTGACTTACAATCCAAAAACTTCCCGGAACTGACTCATTTGAGTTTGACAGGTAATCGTCGATACAGTTCAATTACAGATTTGAACGATACACGTGAAAATCTCGGCTTGAAATTTGATGCGAGTAATAATTATAATTTTAAGAACTTGTTGAAGTGGGAAAAACTGAAATCGTTGTCATTATCCTATAATTTGATATATGGGGAATTACCTACATTCATTAATTCATGGTCACATTTACCGGAAGTTCCTGCTTATACCGATGAAGATATTCAGAGTAACGATACATTAAACAGTGCAAGCGATGAAGTGAAGGAAAAATTAAAGACTATTCCAAGGATTCTGCCTAATGTCGAGAGGTTCACTATTAACTTGAACTTCTTGTCGGGAGATGATTTACCGGAATGGCTACTTTACCATCCGCGTTTCGCACGTTTCGATCCGTTCACTTTGATTTATACACAGGATTCTGGAAAGGATATGAATGGTAATGTTCCGGGATTTAAGAACGAACCTTCTAATTTGGAATGGTTTTACGAGCGTTATCCGAAAGCCAGACCTACATTAACTGAATATTGATTTGATTATGAAAAGAATATATTTAATTCTAATAGCCGCTGTAGCAATCACTTTTACATCCTGTTCCGACCGGGATATGGATACAGTGAAACCTGATACAGGACAGGGAGCTCCAATTATTAATTTACCCGAGGGAGCGAGCCAGGGAAAAATAATGGTAAAATTCAAACCGGAAGCGGCATCCTTTTTGGATGCTGCTGTAACTCGCTCTATCGGAGGTGCGATGACCCGTTCGGGAATTTCGGATATGGATATAATTCTACAACGAATCGGTACTCATAAATTGGAGCGTATTTTCCCGATAGATAACCGCACGGAAGAACGCACCCGCAAGGCAGGACTGAATCTTTGGTATGTTATCCATTTTGATGAAGATACGAATTTGGAGCAGGTGGCTAAAGATTTGTCGCAGGTAGCAGATGTGGCGAAAGTCCAATTTAGCCATATTATCCAACGTTCATACGATCCTAATGTGCGGGCAACAGTTCTCACCAAACAAGCAATGAGTCATGTGATGCGTAACACTCGCGCCATAAATGTCACACCGGATGATACCTATTTTAATCTACAATGGGGGTGTAAGAATGATGGTTCTATTCTTCAGAATGAAGACAAGAATGACAAGGGTGACAAGGTAGTACCTGCTGTAACGGGGGTTGATGTAAATTGTGGAGAAGCTTGGAAACTTTGTACGGGAGATCCTTCCATTATCGTAGCTGTGCTTGATGAAGGTGTGATGTATGATCATCCTGATTTAAAGGGGAATATGTGGGTGAATGAGGCCGAAACATTTGCTTCAAAGGAAGATGCTGATGGAAATGGTTATGCCGGTGACCGTTATGGCTACAATTTCACAGATGATAAAGGTTATATTTCTTATGATGACCCGAATGATACCGGACATGGAACTCATGTGGCTGGGATTATCAGTGCAGTGAGAAATAATGGTGAAGGTATTAGTGGTATTGCAGGAGGGGATAAAGCTAGTAATATAGGTGGTGTAAAGATAATGAGTTGTCAGGTGTTTTCCGGTTCTAAAGGATGTAACCTGTATCAGGAAGCGAAAGCCGTGAAATATGCAGCAGATAATGGTGCCGTTATTTTGCAGTGTAGTTGGGGATACAATTCGGGACTTGCCAATCCCATTAGCGGATATAGTCCGGGTTATACTTCTGATAAAGCCTGGGTAGACAGTGCTCCGCTGGAGAAAGAGGCTTTTGACTATTTTATTCATAATGCCGGCTCGCCAAATGATGTCATAGACGGAGGTATCATCGTGTTTGCTTCAGGTAATGAATATGCAGCTATGGCCGGATATCCGGGCGCTTATCCTGATTATATTTCGGTAGCGGCCGTAGCAGCCGATGGTACTCCATCCAGTTATTCTAATTATGCGCATGGAGTTTCTATCTGTGCTCCAGGTGGAGACAGTGATTATCATCAGAGTCCCAAAGGTAAAATATATTCCACAATACCATCTTCTGCCAGTGAAGATGGTGGGAATTATGGATACATGGAAGGAACGTCACAGGCTTGTCCACATGTTTCGGGAGTAGCCGCACTGGGACTTTCTTATGCTGCCAAATTGCATCGTCATTTTCGTGCAGATGAATTCCGTAAAATGATATTGGAATCTGTCAAGCCGGTAGAACCATATTTCACGGAAATGAAAGTATATTGGTACACAAATGCTTCATTTGGCCAAATTGCAGCCGGACAGATGGAACCTGCTGCTTATACAGGTAATATGGGTACAGGACTGATTGATGCCTATCAGTTATTGAAAGCTGTTGAGGGCAGAGGTGTCGAGATGACTGTTCCCAATATGTATGTGTCCGTTGGTGGTACAAGTAAGATCAATTACTCCCGTTATTTTAAGAATGGAGAGAATATGACTTTCTCATGTAAAGTTGATGATAGCTCGATAGCTGTTTTTCTCACTGCGGAAGACAACATTACTTTCACCTTGAAAGGATTGAAAGTGGGTTCTACGAAAGCTACCGTTACGGCGACTGACGGTACCAAGCAAGATTTCTTTATTACTGTTCGTAAAAACGATAGTTGGTTGTAAATGTGATTATGAAACGATACTTTACCGGAGCCATCAAGTATGGACTGTTCTTTTTCTTTCTTCTGTCTTCTGCGCATAGTTTTGCGCAGGAAACAGGAGGGGAGCAAGTCTTGCAGTTTGAATGTACTGCAATCAATATAGGGACTTTGTCGGAAGACGATGCGCCAGTAACGTATCATTTTAAATACTGTAATGTAAGTAAAAAAACGGTGCGTATCTCTAAGTTGACTACTTCCTGTGGCTGTACGGTAGCCAAGTGTAATAAAGACTTGGTACAACCGGGGGAACGGGGAGAAATCAATTTGATTTTTCATCCTAAGGATCAGGCTGGTGATTTGTATCGGGAAGCATTTGTCTATACCGATCTCTCCGGAAAGAAACCGATGATCAGGCTGGTACTTACTGGCAAGGTATCACCTACCAGCGACCAATGGAAGGGATATCCCGTAGCTATTGGGAATACATTGCGACTGAAACGGAAAGAATGGCAGATTAGAGTGCTTTCTCGAGAAGGAATGCAAGTGGAAAGATTCATTTGTGTCAATACAGGAAAGCAACCTTTAAATTTGTCAGCCTTGATGCTGCCGGAATACATTCGTTTTCGAACAGAGCCGAAAGTTATTCTTCCGGAAACGGAAGCCGACATGATTCTTTCTATTGATAGAAGTTTGTTGCCTCAAAAGAATGAAATTACATTTTGTTTGGTCTTGGACGGCATTTCAGTACGCCCTTCTGAACGGACAGTACAAGTGAAATTATTGTTACAATAATAAATAATATAAAATATGTATATGAAAAATATATTCAGAATAATGCTACTACTCACCACGATGCTGTTTGTGTCATGTGGGGATGATGATGAAGTAAAGCTTCCTGATACTAAGGATGTAAATTATGCGAATATCGCAGGAAGCTGGCGATTGAGTGAATGGAATGGAGAAAACCTGGAAGGTGACACACGTTACTATTATATAACGTTTGATCGGAAGGGAAAAGACGGAAAACGTTCTTACACTATTTATACGAATCTCAACAGTGCTACATCTGAGCAAATTCCCGGTTCTTTTCTTTTGAGTAAAGAAGATGATTACGGAGATATTATTAGCGGTACTTACTATTATCAGCTTGATACGGATGATGAATGGGAATATTCATACATTGTTTCGGGGTTGACTGATACTTCGATGATATGGACTGCCAAAGAAGATATGGGAGAAATGAAAGTTTATACTCGTTGTAATGAAGTTCCGGCAGATATCATAGCCGGAACAAGAGCTTCATTCTAGTTGTATTCTGTTTCTTACTTTATTGCCATCAGATTTTCTTGAAAATTGGGGCATCTTTTTATAATAAAACCGTTTAAGCAAATCTTTGTATTTAAACGGTTTTTATTTTTGTATTTATCTTTATTGGTACAAGACCGCACAAATAAAATCAAAGATTTATTTGGAAATAAAATAAAGACTTCTTATCTTTGCATTAGATTTATAATTGTAATGAATACAACTTTGAAAAGAAAGGAAGATAATGAAACCATACGATCGATTATTAGAGCATAATATCAAGCCTTCCATGCAACGCATCGCTATCATGGAATATTTGATGGAGCATCCGATTCATCCGTCGGCTGATGATATTTACACAGCATTGTCTCCTTCAATGCCGACACTTTCAAAGACAACGGTCTATAATACTTTGAAATTGTTTTCCGAACAGGGAGCGGCATTAATGCTTACGATTGACGAAAAGAATACAAACTTTGATGCGGATACTTCTGTACATTCCCATTTCCTTTGCAAACGTTGCGGACATATTTATGACTTGGAATGTCCGGAAGCGATTAAACAAGTGGAAAATTTGGAAATGGATGGTCATCAGGTATCGGAAGTTCATTATTATTATAAAGGTATTTGCAAGAATTGCTTAAGTAAAGATAAAGAAACACGTATTGACTAATTAATTTAAAATTGAGAAGAAAATGAAGAAATTTAGATGTACTGTATGCGGTTACGTTCATGAAGGTGACGCAGCTCCTGAGAAATGTCCATTGTGTAAAGCTCCTGCCAGCAAGTTCGTAGAAGTTGTTGAAGTAGAAGGTGGCGCATTGTCTTTTGCTGACGAACACGTTATCGGTGTTGCAAAAGGTTGTGACGAAGAAATGATTAAGGACCTGAACAATCACTTCATGGGAGAATGTACTGAAGTTGGTATGTATTTGGCAATGAGCCGTCAGGCAGACCGTGAAGGTTATCCTGAAATTGCAGAGGCTTTCAAAAAATATGCGTTTGAAGAAGCTGAGCATGCAGCTAAATTTGCTGAAATGTTAGGAGAAGATTTAGAACCAAATATGAAAGCAACAACTAAAGATAATTTAGCTTGGCGTGTTGATTGTGAATTTGGAGCTACTGCTGGTAAAGTTGAACTTGCTACATGTGCTAAAAAGAATAACTTAGATGCAATTCATGATACTGTTCATGAAATGGCTAGAGATGAAGCTAGACATGGTAAAGCATTAAAAGGTTTATTAGATAGATATTTTGGAAAATAATATAATTATTGAATTATAGAAGGGCTCAATTGAAATGAGCTCTTTTTATCTACAGTAGTAATTAAATTCTCAAAAATTAAAATATTATAATCAAAAAAATGTGAAAGATATTTATTGAAGTATGATAGTATTAAGTTGCTAGATATAAATATTTAGCAACGCCATTAAAAAGTATTGTAATGACAATCATATTAGTATTTCCAGCTACTATAAACAAAAGGCTTTGATTCTTGAAGAAGAAAATACTTTTCTACCTGTCATCCTTGATAAAAGTAATGACGTTATTGATTTTGATATTGATCATCATATTTCCTGTTCCAAACAAAATCTTAAGATTTTATTGGAGAACCTGCTATGATTATCAATACCGATGAAATCAAAAATATTTATGTTGCCAAGCAGTTTTGTGACATGAGATCGGAAGAGCGTCGTGTAGGGAAAGAGTGTAGATCTCGGTGGTCG
>OJSA01001854.1_pt1 | contig 16671 bp, 10 predicted proteins | sample 1599341 | NCBI WGS metagenome assembly OJSA01 (sample SAMN04168657, study PRJEB22393) | human gut metagenome | biome: human gut microbiome; feature: stool | host: Homo sapiens | collected 2014-03-20 | reverse complement strand
AAACGGATACGGTCGCTACGCGCCCTATTCTTGGGAAGAACGCACCCCAAACCCGACAGCCCGATAGTTGGAGGTGCTCAAAGGGATCACTTGCAACGAGTAGAAGTACAGGTAGCGACCGCTGTACTGGCCGTTCGGAACCGCCGACCAACAGTAGCCGTAGCTGCCAACGTCGTACGCCCCGCCATTGGAACAGCCGCGATACCCCGACGCAGGGAAGAAGATGGTTTTACTCTTTGAAGAATCAGTGTAGAAATTCCATCCCTTCAAGGAACTGCTGCTCCACGTTCCGTTGATTTCAGAAGACGTACTTGTACTGCCTCCGGTTGTTGTGAATCCAGTGAAAACATTACCGGGAGGAAGTTTGAAGCCCACAGGAGAGGGATCATAGACCGTTTTTACAACAGGATTGTCATTGGCGGTATAAACGGTGTTATCGACACTCCAAAGATTCGCATAAGCATTATCGCCAGAAGCTTGATACTGCATCACATCGGGTTTGAGAATATAGTTCATAATACAAGTAACGCCGGCAGAGAAGTTCTCTGTTGCAGGATTGCTTTGGGAAGAAGTGCCATTCTTGTCATACCAAGTTTTATTGGTATCGGCCAATCCGTTCGAAGGACGCAACGGATCTTTACGGCCCCACTGATAATAAGGATGATTGCCTCTTATTGTGATTGAAGCCGAGACTTGTCTGATGGTCACTTCCTTGCTTGCGTCTCCAGCAGTGAATCTCACCTTGCAACTACGCTCTGCATAAGTTGTGACATCATCATCACACCAGCCGAGATTGACAGGCATAATATTGTATTTTACGTTTTGGTAATTGGTTACCTCAATTACATTGTCGATGTTCTCATCGGTCACCCAGATATGCCAGGACCAAAGTACGTTGTTACTTGCATCCTTGATTGCGATGACGGCATTGCCTTGTTGGATAGAAAAGCGGTCCACTTTGAAAGAGATATTGCCGCCATTGGACCCGGCGTTGTATTTTATATCCGTAACCAGGTCCATCACATCCTGCCAAACCAGTTCGGCTTTAGCCGGTGTACATCCATTATTATTAGCGATGTATGGATCGGAGATCCCCGCCCCGGTATGATTGATGAAATTACTCAGAATATTGCTTCCGGTATTGCCTGTCTTATAGGCAGACTCGTTGGTTGAACGATTTTTAAGGGCATTCCCATATACCAGAGGGAAAGAGTAGTATCCCGGAGCGCTGACAACGTAGCAGTTGGCGGTATTTTCATCTGTTGGACCGCCATCAGTCTGGTTGGAGAGGTTATAGGGAGTATCTGCAGTCCCTTTGGCTGTCGCATTTTGCAACGCGGTCGTATGGGGGGATGTATCCGTACCGGTCTGTACGCTGACCGTTGCATCGTATGGCTGTGCAGAAGTCCCGCCGGCTCCGGATGCCGTGAAAGCGGTCAGCCACTCCGGTCGGGTGTCTGTCCAAGATACTCCGTTATCTACTGAATATTGTGCGGTCCATGGGGCAGCTTCTTGAACCCCTTTGGTGTTCTCACGGTAGCTTGTGACACTGTATTGTTGTGTACCGCCGCTATAGGTGAAGTCCCCTGGCATGTTGACGCTAAGCTCGTATGTCCAGTTTATGGAGCTGCTGGAGATTTTATAAGTGACAGTCTTTCCAATAGGCCAGACTGTGCCTTTGATGTCAGCGGTCAGCGTGTGATCGACGTTGGATTTGTCGGTGAATACGACTTCAATTTGTGCGCCGTCGGGAAGCGTCTGCGGAATCATCATGAAGGTCTGCGCATCGGTAGTAAGGGCTTCGTCCGGGGTTCCCGTAGTGGATTTATCCAATGTCTGCGAGAAATCGGCGGGAGTATCTACACCGCTCCAGCTATGTGTTCCATAGTTCAAAATCCCCTTGGAACAGACATTTTTCAGACTGACGCTCTTTACGGTACCTCCCTGCATGTCATTCCCGCACACGAACCTGACGGCTGTCAGGGCATGGTTGAAAGTAAGCGGCGCGGCATTATTAGCGTTTTTCAGAGTACCTGTCGGAGTAGTATAAATCGAATTTGCAAAAAGAAGGTCTTTCTGGTCGGCGACGTCTGCCGGGACCGTGTAGGTGATTGTCGGGCTTCCTGCCTTCGTCTTGTTCGAAAGGACGATTCCTTCCCCGTGGTAGGGCGCGTAGGCGAAGAATCTTATGCCTCCCGTGAGAGTCGGCCAATGATAGGAGGTGGTCCAGCTCGATGCTTTCGTGACCTCGACATCGTACATGTAATCCGGCCGGTACGAGGTCTCGCTCCACGGTTCATTAAACGCAGCAGCCAACACTCCGATCGATTCGTAGAGAGTCGCCGTTTTTACGGGCGTGGCACGGGTAAGGACGGCCGTGTCCGGACAAATGTCCGAAGAGGGGGAAGCGATACTGTCGGTGTAAAGCGTGTGCAGGTAAAGGGGAGTATTGCCATCTCCGCCGTGCAGGGGCTGCACGGAATCCCGTGGGACCGCCTTTTCTGCCGGGCCGCCCGCCGCCCGCGTGCTATGCCACTCCGACCCCTCGGATACCGAAAAGCGGATATAGGGTCCCGTGTACGCGCCCGTCTCAATCTCATCCCGGCACGAGGCGAGCAGGACGACCGAAAGCAATACCGGCAGGCTCAAGTTTCCGAGCCTCCGGCATAAATTCTTGTTCATTTCCATATTCGTGTCATTTATATCATCGTTTCTTGTTTTTCACGTGCACGGGAGGCCCTTGCACGCTTGTTTGTGACCGGGAAGGGACAGAGCCGGAAACCGGCTTTCACCCCGGTTTCGGCTCCCCGACGAATCTTCAAGGCAAAGACACCGTGATGCCTATGAAGATATCGGATACCGGTCCAACCCCGCCCGGCCTGTTTCATCCGGCCGCCATGCGGCCGTCCGATTCTTTACATGTCAACATCCTTCGTTTCTTCTACCCACTCTGTTACCTGAACCGTAAACTTGATGGCGTTATTTCCCAGGATGTCATCGCCAGGCTTGAACGGATCGGTCGGGTCAGAAGGATCTCCTTTTTCGGGATCAACCTTGCCGGCACCGCTTGTGAAATCGAGTGTGTAAACGTATTTCTTGCCGGCCTCCCAATTCGTGTTGATAGGCACGGCAGCCCAGTCGTAGTCACCGACAATTTCAGCCGGATAGACACGGGCACCGGCTTTGGTGGTTATCTGGAGTTTTACGGCCAGGTAAGCACCCTTGCCCGCATTGGGCTTATCCCCGGCAGCATCCCATGCTGTAAGCTGCTGCGGGATCAGCATGGCGCTGCCTCCCATTCCCATAAGCGATTCGGGCGTTCCGTTCAGCGTTATTTCACCGAAATCAGGCACTGTATAGTTGACCTTATCCGTTTCCAAGTTCCAGCTTTCAGTACCGAAATCGAATGTCCCCTTCGATACCGGCTGTCCGATACGCACGGCCACCACCTTGTAACGGTAAGCATCCTGGTCGTTCTTGGCCTTGATCTCGATCTGGGAAAGTTGATGTTTGAAAGTCAAGGCAACACCGGCTGACTCGTTGACCGACTTTTTACCGGTAGCTTGGCAGGACACAAAGTCCTTCTGGTCGGCGATAGTCGTTTTAGGAGAAAAATCGGCGAGCGTCTTGGTTGCATTGGTGATTGTCACGGTACCGCCCAGATCACCGCTCGAAGGCGCGTAGGCGAAGAATTTGAGTTCGCTGTCGTCGTTCGGCCAATAATAGGAGGTAGTGGATTTAAAAAAGTTATCCACGTCTTTGGTGAACTGCTCATCAGTAAAGAAATTGGCATTGTTCTTGTCAAGGGCCGTCACGAAAATGTCAGTGAGGTTAGCCGTTACCGTTTCTGTGGCGCGGGTTGCCATTGCACCACGGAAATCGATTGCAGCACCACGGTTGACAGCTGTCTGTTCGTCTTTCGAACAGGATGCCATGGCGAGAGCCGCCACGGCAATGAATAAAAATTGCTTTTTCATAAAAATAATATTTAAAAATTAATAAATGAATGAACTATATATTCTCTCGTCTTTGCTTGAAGGACGAAGGGAAAGACTACATCTCTATATCTATCGGCACGGTCTGCCAGTCCTCGACCTCGGGTTGGAAACCGCCGCCGTTGACGATCGGTTTGGGCAGGGGAAGCCCGTCCAGGACGATATGCACGTTGCGCGGGTCCGGAGCCGAGTGGATTTGATCCGTCACGTCATAGGTGTAATACCACTTGCTTCCATCGGCCAGAACGGCATAGACAGTCAGCGTATGGTTGTTTCCCGTCTTATGGCCGAAGGTGAGCAGACCGCCCGTGATGACGGTTTTCTCCCCGTCCTTATCCTTGCCGGTAACGGCATCGAAGGGGATTGTCACACGCTCTCCCGTAAGGGCATCGGCTCCCGCACCGGGCAACAGACCTCCCGCCAGGCCCGAGATCGAGCTGCCGACCCCGGAGACGTATTTCAGGTTTTTGGCATTACGGATCTCGACCGTGTAGCGGCAGACTGACACTGCCGGGTAAAGCGTGATCGTCGGCGCGGCTGTTTCCTGATTCAATCCGATACCCTCCGCATGGTCACTCCACAGCATGTCGGGAGGCAGCACGATACGCTCATCCTCCGTACCTCTGGCACGGGGTACACCGGCGGACCGCACACCCAGTGCGGAAAGGCCCGATAACAGATCGGCCGTGCGGGTGGTGACCTCGAAAGTCGTTTTCGATCCGGTATTGCGATAGGTGACGTTCTCCGTGTCGCTGTTCAGGCAAAATGCATCGTAATGCCCGACAGGAACGCGGATGATACCGCCGTTACGGTCCGTGAACTCGTAACGCAATGCCTCCCCGCCATGGGTCGGGAACAGGTAGAGCGACATGGACGCGGGGGCGGCATCCGGAGCCTTCCGCCAGTCGAAGACAACCTTCACGTTGACCACATGCAAGCTGTCATGGCACAGATCCTTGTGCTCGCAGGAGGTCAATGACAAGACCGCCAGAACAGCGATGGCCAGCAATACATGGTTCATACGTTCCAACATCCTTTTCATTGTCCGCCTCCTTTCTTGTCATTATAATTACCACGTCCCAGAAGCCACACGAGCGAAACCTCCGCTTTCGTGGGCCCGAACCAGTGGCGCCGCCTGGTCTCTCTCCAGACATACCGGCCGCCATCGGGAACGTATGTATGGTATTCGCCGCCCCAGTAGCCCGCGCCGATGACGAAATCCAGGTTCAGGCGACGGCCCACGGGCAACGAGTAACCGTACTCCACACCCACGGCGTAATTGCATTTTTCCCAGAGGGAACCACCCGGCTTGCCGCCCATGTAGCCTTTTCCTCCTGTCTCGAAATCGTACGTGAACAACTGCCCGTAAAAGCCCAGATGGTGTCCTGTAAGCGGTTTTTCCGCCGCGCGGCGACCGAAGTATTTGCGTACGTCCAGCTCCCCGCCGTACAGGCGCCAGTAATTATGGCGCTTATTGCTGTTCCACCAGGCGTACATCCAGTTGCCGCCGACCGTCCAGCCCTTGCCCAGGTAGAGCTCCACGCCGATATTCGGGACGAGAAGGGCATCGTAGAGCAGGTTTGTCTTGAGTCCCATGTAGAAAGCTTTGGGAACATCGGCAACGGGAACGGCTGCCTGTACCGTGTCGCGGATGACGACGGTCCTTTCAATGGTATCACGGACGACGACGGTATCCCTTGGTTCCGCCTGTCGGGGCAGAACGACAGTGTCCCCTTCCATCCCTTTGGAGACCGGTTCGAACTCGCATTCGATTACGGAACAATTACGCAGTTCCGGAAAGAAATGTTCTGCCATATAATGCCATACGCGGCCACCGCGCAGATTCATTAGCTGCCGCTTGCGGGAATCGACGACGACTCCGTTACGGGTCACCCACTCGGGAGTATCACGAAGGATACGGAGGGCCTCCTCGCGGTAGGGCATGTCGGAAGCCTTGACAAGTGAGGCAAGCCCCTCCCAGTCATTCCCCGAAGAGGTGCATGCGAATACCGAATCGGGGACGGGAAGGCGTTCCAGGATAAGGCCCCGCAAGGACGCGAGCCGTTCATCGGACAGGCGCCTGTTTGAGGCGGAATTTCCCTCGGGCGACGATCCCGAGCGCATACTGATACGGCGCAGCACGGAATGGGCCTGCCGGGAACGGATGCCCGAGAGAAGCGAGTCCAGGCGGACACCGTTGTCCCGGTAGGAAAGATCCGGTGTGGAACTGCCCACGGGAAAGTAGAGCCGGCAATGCAGGGTATCACCGCAGCAAAAGGCCGGACAGAAAATACCGAGGAACAGGGTCAAAACAAAAACTCTTTTTAAATCCATCTGCAAAAAAGACTAATAAATTATCTACTTAAAAGCCAAGCAATAGTTTCCACTCTCCATGACAGAGAGTGGAAAAAAGAATAAAATAGCGTAAATAGAGCTCAAAAAGGGGACTTTGTATGAAATAAGATGAAAAAAAGATTGGATATAGAACATATATAAAAGATAAATACGCAGATAAGCAATAACATAACCTTATATTTTTTACTAAATGGCAGAAACAATGCGAATATTATATTTGAAAGGGGATACCCCCTGTTACAATTATCCAAAATGCATCCGGGAAGGATTTTCATATTACAAATTTTGTAAAATAGAAATGGATGAAGATCCCAATGAGACTGATTGTATTTGGTTTGTAACGGAAGGAGAACTGGAGGTATCCTGCAACGGAGAAAAAACAAAGATTTTAGCCGGTAATATGATTTGTTTCAGCAGGGGAAGCATATGCAGGATATTCTCACGGGGAAAAGCGACTGTTGTCATTGCACAATTTGACAACATCGTCCAAAGTTGTGAAAAGATATTATTCTCACAGCTTAACAGTCTGAGTTTCCCGGGTGAAAAAGCAATATATCCACTTGAAATTAGAACCAGATTACAAATGTTTCTCAAGCTTTTAATAGGCTATCTGAAGGATGGAGCCAATTGCGTTCATTTTCATGAAACAAAGCTGAAAGAGCTGTTCTGGAACATACAGTTTTATTATACTAAAACGGAACAAGTTTCCTTTTTCCGTCCTATATTGGGGAATGAGCATGAATTCAAAAAGAAGGTGCTTGATAATTACAGAAATGCCAGGACAGTAAAGGAACTTGCCCGCCTATGCGGAAGTTCTCTTTCTACTTTTAACAGGAAATTTTTAAAAGAGTTCAGAGAGCCTGCGAGTGAGTGGTTGCAGAAACAAATAAACACTATTATTAAATATAAATTAGCTGATGAGGATATACCGATAGGGAATATAGCTGATGAATTACATTTTTCTTCACATGCCCAATTTTGTAGATACTGTAAAAGGAACTTCGGATATACTCCCGGAGAATGGAGAAAACTACTGAAAAATAGTGATAAAACTCCAGAGAGGCTATCCGGAAGAATGTAATTGAGTGAAAAAGATAAAAAAAAGACTTGTTATGATAATTATAGTTAATTGACATCTGTCTAACTTTGCGACCGAAATTTCAATGTTGTCATAATATTATTTTTTGCAAATAAAAACAGCCTATTAATAGGCTTTCCACTCTCTGTCATGGAGAATACAAGAGCATGCTTGCAAATATATCATATCCCCAATTAAATAGGACACCATAACTATAAAATTAACATATATTATCTGCTATGTGATTATTCACTTCGTCCAGTACCGACCGGTCAAGTTCCTTCAGATAAATTCTGGTCACTTTCTCCGAAGAATGCCCCAAACATTCACTGATGGTATGAAGCGGGGTACCGTTTTCACGGGCCATTGTTGCCCAGCAGTGACGGGCAGCATGCAGACGCAAAGGAATATTTATATCGATTCTTTGGGAAATCTTTTTCAGTGCATACCTTATCTTGTTATAAGCTTTTTTATACCCCGAATAAGGAGTTTCAGATTCATCAACCAGAGGGAAAAGATAGTCACCCGAAGTATCTCCATACCTTTCCAGCAAACTCTGTATCTGCCGGTTAATACCTATTTCAAGCAACTGGCCGGTCTTCTGCCTTCTATAGCGGATTACCCCGGGAAAAATATCGCTCTTTTTTAGAAAAGCAATATCTACGAATGACATTCCGCGAGTATAGATACTGAACATAAAAACATCTCTGGCCAAGCATTCCGGTGTTCCGACTGAAAGTGACAGGTTGGCAAGAGACTTCACCTGATTCATAGGAAGACTTTGTTTGACGGTCTTTTCAGACCGGATTCTGATATTGCAAAAAGGTGAAGGAAATACCAGATTCAATTCAAGACATCCACGCCTGTATACCGCTTTCATATTATGTAAATAAAACCCTATCGTATTCTTGCCCACACCGGCCTCCAGGAGAGTGTCACGATACTTAATGACAAGGCGGGAAGAAAGATGTGCAAATGGAAAATCAGTCTTACACAAATGTTTTTGCATGGAATGCAGGGTCGCCTCATACGCTTTTGCCGTCCCTTCATGCCCGGTGTCGAAAAGCACACGGATTCTCTCACGGAAATAGCTGTAAAAACCCACTTTACCAGTCAGGGTTTCATAGACTCTGGCTATATCACATGTCGTATATTCATTACCCTCCCTTTCCAATATGCCTATGGCTTTATCCAAGATTTTACAAATTTTCCGGCATGTACGGTTCATGCGTCGGACAGTTTCCATGGTATATGCACCATTAAAGAGTACTCGTCCGCTAAAAGAATCAAACTCACAGGGGGTAATGCTGTATCCTGTATAAAAAACTTTCTTTTTCCGTTTATGAAGGACCTGCACAGCCAATGGATAGGCCCCGCGACTATTACACCGCCCCTTTACTAATACCGTTTTTACTGTTGCCATAACTATAAATACATTACAAATGATTATATGAATTAACTGTTTGCATAAAAAAATGCAAAAATCGCATGAAAGAAGCAAAACAGCAAACAAAACACCATATGAATCGAATTGGGTAAGTTGATATTTTATCAACAATGTTAACTGTATTAAAATATGTTTCCAGGTAGAATTGCAACAATTTGAAACAAGCTATTACTGTTTTCGACTTAAATTTCTAAATTTGCAGTCATAAAAGATTTTTGGCAGAATAAAAGTGAGTATAAAATTATAAATAAAAGTTATATGGGAATCAAGAATCTAATAACACTCTTATCTTTTTTATTCGTCTTATTCTCCTGCGAAAAAGAAGAATTTGAACCGGAAATTAATCAAAGAACCACCTTTATGTATTTCCCATGGTCCGAGGATTTAATAGACTATTTCTATAACAATATTTCTGATATGGAATATGCCATAAAAGAAACAAGCTTGAAGAATGAAAGAGTGATTGTTTTTCTTTCTACAAGTTCCATCAAAGCCCAAATGTTTGAAATTATTCTGAAAAATGGAAATTGTATCCATTCCATTTTGAAAGAATACGAAAATCCCCAATTTACCATAGAACCTGTATTAACAGATATTCTCAATGATATGAAGACATTTGCCCCGGCAAAGTCCTATTCCATGATTATAGGTTGCCATGGTATGGGATGGCTGCTTGTTAATGGCAGCAAGTCAAGAATGTTGCAGGATTTCAGGCATCACTGGGAATACAAGAATGTACCTCAAACACGTTTCTTTGGCGGGCTATCCGCCGAATACCAAACAGATATAAAAACCCTTTCCAACAGTATAAAAAATAGTGGATTATCTATGGAATATATCTTATTCGACGATTGCTATATGTCCTCCTTAGAGACTGCGTACGAGCTACGTCATATAACAGATTACATAATAGCTTGCCCCACGGAAATAATGGCATTCGGCATGCCTTATTCCACAATGGGAAAACATCTTTTATCAAGAGAACCAAATTATAAGGCGGCATGTGATGCTTTCCATCAATTTTATTCCACCTATCAATATCCTTATGGAACTTTAGCCGTAACAAACTGTAGCGAATTAGATAATTTGGCGGCACTGATGAAACGAATAAACCAACAATACATATTTGATAATACCCAAGAAGGTTTTGTACAGCCTATGGATGGATACAGTCCTGTTATTTTTTACGATTACGGGGATTATGTAAAAGTATTATGTAAAAACGACAGCACTCTGCTGTTACAATTTTCTGAAACTTTAAACAAAGTAGTTCCTTACAAAACACACACAGAAAAATATTACTCAGCAAGCCGTGGTGCAGTGCCAATAAATTCATATTCTGGAATAACAACATCTGAACCAAGCCATAATGTTAAAGCAAATGATTATAATCAAACGCTATGGTATCAGGATACTCATTAAAATTATTCCCGGCATCTCGTCAACTACATATATAGTGATAAAATGACAAAGTGGATAATCCACCAAAAAAAATAACATTTTTTCTTATTTACCGAAAACCAGCCAACAAATCATAAACTATTTGTCTGGGGCACAAAGATCAAAAATACAGTACGAGCAAACCGAATAGAGGATCTTTGTGCCCCGGAGGATGAAACCTTCCCTTACAAATTGGCATGTGGAGTTAGCTCTATGGAGGAAAATAGAAAAATACGAGATTCGGCTTTGAAGAATCTTCCCCATGTGTCAGATACAAAATTTATTTCGAATGCAGAGGCACACTACCCGCCAATATCTTCCTAAACACTCTATTTGCCGTCTAAACGTCCAATTGATTGATCAATCAATATTGATATGCTTCCGAAAGAAAAACGTTTCAAAATTTCATATTTTCAGAAAAGCTGGTATTTTTGCCTGTGAAAAAGTTTTCCAATAGTAATGCAACACAAAATGATAAAAATAGGACGGTCGCTAAAACATTACTTTTTTCTATAATCCGATACTAAAACAACAAATATTCAAATAGTTGAATAAATCAATCACTGTTTGAAATAAAAAGTTGTATAAATAAAAAGGCAGAAAAGCTGTGAGAATCTCCCATTGGTCAATAATTAAATACAGACAAAGCAACAATAGCCATCCCCAAAATTACAGTATGGTACTACCCTGATAAATAAGGCAAGGATATATTTGCTGTTGTTTAAGCATTTATTCTATTAACTATTCTTAGTTTTATCTCGAAGGAAAACATTTCATGACTCCCGGAAAAGTCACAATATCAAAAAAAGCTGGCCGATACCCATGGGATACTTTTCTTGATAATCCTCCTACCCCACCGTATTCTCTGTCATGTACTCAAAAACGGGACCGTTCTTTTCCGGCCCGCCGTTCGGATCATCTAAAATATCCGATGAATGATTCTTCCGCAACGTCTTGATGTTGCCTGCGATGTATAAAACGAATCACACAGAATAGGAAACAGGAGACATTTCATGCCAACCGGTAGCCACTTGTACCCGATCGTCACGTTCCCTCTCGTCCTACAACCACTTAAGCCTACCTTCGTACCGCAATTAACTTTATTGTTTCACAATTTAATCCGATTGATTTATGGACAATCTCAAAGATTTCAAGAACGAGGCATTGGTAGTCACCAACGCCTCCGACGGTAACACGCCGCACATCGTTCAGGGTATTGAGCCTGACGGTTCACTCCGCACCAAACCGCTGGCACAGGCAAAGCCCTCCGAGACTTTTCTGCACATCGACCGCAACGAGTCCGTGATCGGGACGTTTTTCTCCAACATGAACCGCCAGTATGATCGACCGTCGGACTTCCGCTTCTACCACCTGCCGGTGGAAATGTTATCCGCAGCCAAAGAGCTGGTGGAAATATTCAAGTTTCCCAAAGAGAACGAACAGCTTCTTTCCAGTTACGCCATTGACATCCGGCAACCGGCACAGGAGCAGAGCATCACAGGCGACACTCCGCAACAGACCACCCGTTGGGGAGTGGACGAGGTGGATTGGCAGCAGCTCGCACGCATGGGCGTAACTCCCGAATCGTTGGGCGAAACGGGCATACAACGCCTGCTGAACGGCCACGAGTCCGCAGTCCTCGACATCAGGATCTCCTTCGAGGGTATCGACTTTGAAACGCCGGCCTGCATTCGTCTGGTGGAATCAGCCGGCGGCAAACCGGTCCTGAACGTGGAATGCTGCAAGCGGTATCCCGAACTGGACCGGCCGTACATGGGTACGGAGCTTTCTCCCGAAGTGAAAGAGAATCTTTCCAGGAGCAACAATGCCGGTTGTGTCGTTGAGCTGGAACTTGCCAGAGGAGTGCGTGAATCGTGTCTGCTCTCGCTCAATCCCAAAACCAACCGCCTGCACCATGTTCCGGTCAGTGAAATCACCATACCGCAGGAAGTGAACCGGGTACGACTCTCCGACGACCAGACCACAAGGCTGGCACGGGGCGAGTCCGTGCTGGTTGAGAACATGTGGTCCGAAAAGAAACAGGGATATTACGACGCACGCCTCCAGTATAACGTCTGCAAGGGCGGCTTCACTTATGACTTCAGGGGACTGAATCGCAAACAGGCGCAATCAGAGACACAGATGCGAAGCCGTGAACTGGTCATACCACAGGTGCTCAAAGGCGTCGGGCTGACACCCGAGGTACGGGAGAAGTTAGCCGCCGGCAAGACAGTCCATATCAAGAACATGACCGACAACGAGGGAAACTTGTTCAGTGCTTTCGTCCGTGTCAACCACGAGCGGGCAAAGTTCGATTTCTTCAAATGGAACCCGGACAAGAGCAAAAAGCAGGGACAGTCGCAACAGGCGGCCGTCCGTCAGGACAGCACGAAGCCGGAAAACACCGTCAGCCAGAACCGCCCGGTACAGAAAACCGATAAGAAAGGAGTATCCATTTAACCATTCACATAAATAATACATTATATATGAAAGTTATCATTGCAGAAAAGCCCAGCGTGGCGCAGGCCATAGCGTCCGTAGTGGGCGCACGCCAACGGAAAGAGGGGTATCTAATGGGGGACGGATATGCCGTGGCATGGGCATTCGGGCATCTGGTCGGTCTTGCCATGCCCGAAAGTTACGGTCTCTCCGGTTTCCGTCGGGAACACCTGCCCATATTGCCACAAGAGTTCAGGCTTGTTCCCCGTCAGGTGCGAGAGGGTAAGGCTTACAAGGACGATCCCGGAGTCGTCAGGCAATTGGGAGTGATCCGGGAGCTGTTCGACAGATGCGAATCCATCATCGTCGCCACCGACGCTGGTCGTGAGGGTGAGTTGATTTTCCGTTACGTGTACAACTATCTCGGTTGTACCAAGCCCTTTGCCCGTCTGTGGATCTCTTCGCTCACCGACAAGGCCATCCGTGAGGGGTTGCAAAATCTTAGGGAGGGAAGTCTTTACGACAACCTTTACCTCTCCGCCAAAGCCCGCAGCGAGGCGGACTGGCTCGTGGGCATCAACAGTTCTCAGGCACTCAGCCTTGCCGCCGGACAGGGCGTGTTCTCCCTGGGACGGGTGCAGACACCCACATTGGCGATGATCTGCTCACGCTACCGGGAGAACAGGCAGTTCGAGTCCCGGACATATTTCCGGATAAAGGTTTCGGTCTCTAAAAACGGCATCGACTTTTCCGCACTCTCACAGAACCGCTTCGATGATCTTGATTCGGCCACTGCCAGGCTTCGTGAGATTAAGGACGGCGGTATGCTTGCCGTCACTTCCGTAGAACGCAGGGAGGCCGTTCAAGAGCCGCCGCTGCTCTATGACCTGACCGCCTTGCAGAAAGAGGCCAACAGCAAACTGGACTTCTCCGCAGACAAGACGCTCACGCTTGCGCAAAGCCTGTACGAGAAGAAAGTGCTAAGCTATCCACGTACCGGCAGCCGTTATATATCCGAGGATGTTTTCGACGAGATCCCCTCGCGCATAATGCTCCTGCGGCAATATCCACGTTTCACCGCCACCGCATCCGTCTTGCCGGACGCACCGCTCAACCGCCGTCCGGTAGATGATGCCAAAGTCACCGACCACCATGCGCTTCTCATCACCGAGAACCTGCCCGAAGGTCTGTCGCAGGACGAGCAGGCTATCTATGAAATGGTTGCCGCACGCCTGCTCGAAGCCTTCTTGCCATGTTGCGTCAAGGAAATGACCGAAGTTGCCTTGTCCGCAGGCGGTGAGATATTCACCCTCAAGAGTGCGGTCATCAAGTCCGCCGGTTGGCGTGCCGTGTGTGGCGAGCCGGAAGAGGAGGCGGAGGAAACCACGTTGCCGGGACTGCAAACGGGTGAAACCCTGCCACTGCTCGCCTCCGAAACAGTGGAGAAACAGACCAAGCCCAAACCACTGCATACCGAGAGTTCACTGCTCTCCGCCATGGAGCATTGCGGCAAAGAGATCAGCGACGAACAACTGCGTGCCGGAATCCGTGAGATCGGTATCGGCACTCCGGCCACTCGTGCAGCTGTCATCGAAACATTGTTTGCCCGTGACTATATACGCCGGGACAAGAAGAACCTTGTGCCTACCGAAAAAGGACTGGCGGTTTACGATACGGTAAAGGACAAAAAGATTGCCGACGTCGAAATGACAGCGGCGTGGGAGAACACCCTCGCCAAAATAGAAACCGGAGAGGCCGATGCCTTCTCTTTCCGCCGGAACATAGAGGTCTATACCGCACAGATCGTTACCGAACTGCTGGCCGCCACCCTTGATGTCGCTCCTTCAGGAGAGCAATGCACTTGTCCCAAGTGCAGGAAGAGCCGCATCCTGTTCTTCGACAAGGTTGCCAAATGCGCCGATGTCGATTGCAGCTTCACCCTGTTCCGTAACAAGGGAGGTAAGATACTGACCGACGGACAGATCATCGAGCTGGCGACCAAAGGCCGCACTCCTCTTGTCAAAGGCTTCAAGAGCCGTGAGGGCAAGAGCTTCGATGCCGCACTGGTGCTTAATCCTGACTTTACCATAAGTTACTCCTTCCCGGACAGGAAACCGCAGGAAAAGAAAAGCGGCAGGAAGAAATAACCCGTCCGAATTGTATCACTTAATAATCCGATAATTATATGAATCAGAATAAATCCAATGTGCCGGTATCCGTAGCGGAAGAACCGGATGAATTATCTTACTACCGTCTTACCCTGTTGGCCTTCCTGCGTGAGTCGCATCCCGATTTGGCGGATGACGAGTCTTTTGTCGCCACCCGCAGCGAGCAGGCCGCCGAAGCCTTCAGCGCAGCCGTCCGTTCCGGCCTGACCTACGACGATGCGGCACAACAGGCGAACGCCCTGCTTTTTCAGGGGTTGCATTTCTCTCCTCTGGACACGCTGGTTACCGTCCTCTGGAACGAGTTCGCCGCCGAAGTCCCCGAAGGCAGCGCACGCAGCGTGGCCTTGCAGTTGCTTCCCGAATGCCGGAAGGCCTTCTCCGGCTATACGCTCTCGGATGATTTCATGTTCAGCCCGGAGTTCGAGCAGCTCTATGACGAGCTGACAGGTACGGTTGTAATCTGGCTGGAAGAGAATGGCTTATAATAAAAAGGCACATCTCAGGGACAATATAGAGGCAATCCGGCTGATGTTCCGTTTGGAGAAGGAACAGCGCACCGCCACACCGGAGGAAGCGGGCATACTCGCCGCCTACTCCGGGTTCGGAGGTATCAAGGCGGTTCTTTCCCCTTTCGGGAAACTCACCGACATACTCCGCTGGACACAGGCCGACCGTGAACTGTTCCCCCTGGTTACGGAACTTCACAACGTCCTGCATGACGGAGCCGCTGACGAACGTGAATACAAGCGACTGGTGGAAAGCGTGAAGGCATCCACCTTCACCGCTTTCTACACACCGCCGGCGATTGTCAATGCCATTGCCTCTTCTTTGGGCGAACACGGAGTGTCGCCCGGCCGTTTTCTCGATCCTTCATCGGGAACCGGCAATTTTGTTTCAGCCTTCCAACCGCAATTCCACTCCGCAGCCGGCAACGGCCCCGAAATTGTCGCCTATGAAAAGGATTTGCTTACCGGCCGCATCCTCGCCCGGCTCCATCCCGAAGCACAGGTCAATATCAAGGGCTTCGAGGAACTGCCCCCGCATCGCAACGGCTATTTCGACGTGGTGAGCAGCAACATCCCCTTCGGCGACATACGTGTTTTCGACCCGTCCTTCGACAACGGCACGGCCAGGCGTTTTGCGCTGAACAGCCTGCACAACTATTTCTTCGCCAAAGGGCTGGATGCCGTCCGTGAGGGAGGCATCCTTGCCTTCATCACCTCGCAGGGGGTGATGAACTCCGCTATGGCCTATCCCGTAAGGCAATACCTGATGAACCGATCCCGGCTGTTATCGGCTGTCCGCCTGCCCAACAACCTCTTTACAGATTATGCCGGTACGGAGGTGGGCAGCGACCTGGTCATCTTGCAGAAGGACACACTTTCCCAAAGGGAATACACCCCGCTCGAACGGTCTTTCGTCGAAGTCGGCACGCAGGCCGACGGGACAACACAGAACGAGTATTTCGAGCATACCGCCGCCATTGTGCATACACGTGCCCATGTCGGTACCGATCCCTACGGAAAGCCGGCACGCATCTACCTGCATGACGGGGGTATGGAAGCCATCGCCGCCGACATGAAGTATTTCCTTGACCGCAACCTCTCGGAACAGCTCGACCTGGACCTGTATCTCCGCCATTCACCCGTGCAGGAGTTCCGCAATCTGGTGAGCCGTCCGGCAGAAACCATGTCGCAACGCATCGCACAGGTGCGGGAAATCAACCGGTCCGGTAACATGAACGGACAT
>OJSA01001820.1_pt1 | contig 16922 bp, 19 predicted proteins | sample 1599341 | NCBI WGS metagenome assembly OJSA01 (sample SAMN04168657, study PRJEB22393) | human gut metagenome | biome: human gut microbiome; feature: stool | host: Homo sapiens | collected 2014-03-20 | reverse complement strand
ACCGGGGCGGCTGCCCCGGCAGGAACTTTTCTCTTATTATAGCACCAATCTTGTGAAATCACAATTTATTCTTGTAGCCTGCCGCTGATACCGTCTGGATTGGCTTTTCCTTTCTTTTTGTTCCCTTTAATTAGCCATGAACTGCTTGATGCCCTGGCTTTTGGCCGCTGCGTTATCCGAGCCGTAGCCCTCCAGCAGATTGACCACGCCCCACACGGCAAGGCCAGCGCCCAGCGCCATGACGAGAGTTTGCAGGGTAGTAACGGCAGAAGCAAAAAACTGCATAAGTCCTCCATTTCTCCGGGGGGCAAAGCCCCGGCCATGAAAAAAGCCGCCATTTCTGGCGGCAGCTACTCCTCTGGCCACCGTGACCAGAGGTTATACAAAGGCGTCCGGGTCGTCGAGGTCGTCATAGTTGAGGATGTCCTCGTCCTCGCCTGTGAGCGCCTCGTCCGGCACGTCCACCTTGTAAACGGTATAGGTTTCGTTGGGGTTGAGCTTGTCCATCCGCCGTGTCACAAGGCTGTTGAGGTCAAAAGCGTTTTTCACCTTGTCGGCCTCGGCGGTGTATTTGTAGTTTGGATGCTGTTTCAAATCGTACTTCTTGGAGTAGAACGGCGGCAGGCCCCGAAGCTGCAAAATGCACCGATCTCCGGGCATGGTGGCAAGCTCGCTGGGGGTCATCAGCTCCCGGCCCAGCCGCTGGGTATTTTGGCTGTAGCTTTCGGATTGGCCCCGTGAGCGTCCCTCGGTCTGCATGGAGATGGTGGCCTTACCCAGCCAGTTCTCGGATATTTCCTTGATGGTGGAGCTTTCGCGTCCGCCGAGGAACAGCACACTATCCATGTTGCCGAGGATGGTTTCCGCGTTCTTATCGTAGATGGCCTTGCATTGGGCCAACTGCTGATACAGCAGGCACAGGCTGATCTCACGGGAGCGGATGACGGCCACCAACTTTTCAAGCTGGGGCACCTGTCCCGTATTGGCCGCCTCGTCCCACAGTACCCGCACATGATGGGGCAAGCGGCCCCCGTGAACATTGTCCGCCCGTTCACACAGGAGGTTGAACATCTGCGAAAAGGCCAGCGCCACAAGGAAATTGTAGGTGCTGTCCGTGTCGCTGATGCAGAAAAAAGTAGCCGTCCGGCGATCTCCCATGCGGTCAAGCTCCAGCTCATCATAGGACATGATCTCCCGGAGCTGGGGAATGTCAAAGGGAGCCAGACGTGCGCCGCAGGAAATGAGGATGCTTTTGGCCGTCTTGCCGCTGCTTAGCTTGAATTTGCGGTATTGCTTCACGGCGAAGCAATCCGGTTTGCGTTTGGCAAGGCCGTCAAACATATAATCCACGGCGTTTTTATAGTTTTCATCATCCTCCTTGACCTCCATGCCGGAGATCATGTCCACCAGCGTATTCATATTCCGATCCTCGGCAGGCCCCTCAAAAATGATATAGGCAATCAGGGCGCAGTACAAAAGCGTTTCCGCTTTCGTCCAAAATGGATCGCCCTCCTTGCCCTCGCCCTTGGTGTTGGTAATCAGGGCGTTCACGAATTTCAGGATGTCGGCCTCGTTGCGGATATACGATAAAGGGTTGTAGTGCATGGACTTGGAAAAGTCTATGCTGTTGAACACCTTGATCTGATAGCCCCGGCGCTGGAGAAAGGCCCCGACCTGTCCCAGCACACCGCCCTTGGGGTCTACCACCACATAAGAGGAATGAGCCTGCAAAAGCTGCGGCGTGAGCCAAAAGCGGGTTTTGCCGGAGCCAGACGAGCCGATCCCGCAGAAATTGAGGTTGCGGGCGTTGGCTGGATTTTTGGGGCGGGTATTCATGGTGAGCCGTTCCGTGGCGGTCAGCAGCATATTGTTTTCAAACTTAGGATCGACAAAGGGCTTGATGTCTTTTTCGTTACCCCAGCGGGCCGTGCCGTACTCTGCATCGTGGCGAAATTTCTTTGCTTTTTTCGCCTTGCAGAAGATCAGCAGCCGGAAACCGACTGCGCCCACAACGCCGACAAGCCAATCCAGCGGGGCAAGGCCGGGGGCAAAGCTGGCAAAGGCCGCGCCGATGGTCTGGCCCAGCCCCAGCAGCTTTTCTCCGAAGCCCGCACCAGCGGCCAGACGGTACGCCGTGCCGATTTTCAGGCAAAACCAGCCGATGAACAGATACGGGATATTCGGAAGAACATACTTCCTGATTTTATCTGTCGCCATGCGCCGCCTCCTTTGTCAGTTCCCGCTGGGGCTGCTTTTTCACCTGTTCCTCCGCCTGCCGGAGCTGCTCCCGGATCGGCGTCTGCCGGGACTTGGCCCGTTTCAGTTCTAAACGGGAATACTCGGCAAAGCAGCCTGTGATGGCATCGGCCTGCCGTACCTTGAACAAAAGCAGATATTTTTCATCCCCCACACGGCGGATGGCGTAGTCCACGCCCCATTTCCGGGCTACCTTGTCAAACAGCTTGGGCGTGTCCACCTCAATGGCGTTGGTGTCCCCGCCGTGGCCCATGAGCTTTCGCACACTCTGCTTGCCGTGGGGCGTCTGTGCCTTGCGGTGCTCCTTGGCGATCTTCCGGCCCACGGCGGCCACCACATAGGCCAGCGCACGGGCGGTCAGCTTGGACGCCTTGACGCTGACAGCGATGGTTTGCCGGGACACTTCATCTCCGACGATAGCTTACACCTCCTTTGCCCTCTGGCCACCGTGACCAGAAGCGGCCTATCTGTCCTCGCGGCTGGCGGGGAGCCGCTGCTTTTCCTCGTTCAGCGCCGAACGGTCTATGACCTCCTGATACGCCGCCATCTGCTCCCGGATATTCAGCTTGGGATAGGCGAAGATGCGGTGCTCCGGGGGAATGTCCTCTATTCCGTGATACCGCTCCACAAAGTTGCCGCCGTTATTGAACACATAACCGCCGGGGGCGAAATGGCCGCCGTCATTGATCCGTGCATCCCGCCCGTAGGCTTCAAAGTCGAAGTAGGGCAGCACATTATCCGGCACATCCAGCATTTCCATTTCCTCGATGTAGACCCGGCCCAGCGCCTCCTCGCTGTCAATGCCGGGGTAGAAGTCATAGCAATCCAGATTTTGCGCGAGATTGATCAGGTCATGGACGCTGCCTGTGTATTCGCCGCTGTCAATGACGGCTTCAAACTTTTCAATATCGCTCTGGTCGAGGTCAGACAGCACATGGGCCAGATGGTTCAACTCGTCAATGCTTTCATACTCGCCCAAATGGTCATACAGGCCCAGCACATCACCGTCAAATGAGGTAATAAAGATTTCCTCATACCGTACCCCATCCACGCCGATGCGCTTCAAAAGGGCCTGCACCTCCTCCGTGGTGGCCGGGAATTTCAGCGTTTCGCCCACAAGCCGCCCCTCGTTGTATTTGCCGAGGTTGGTAATGTAGGCTTCAAACAGGGATGACATTTTCAGCACCTCCTTGTCAGAACATCGTATATGCCGCGCACAATGTACTCGGCGCAGGGCAGCGCGATAGCATTTCCCAGCGCCCGGTAACGGTGGGCGGACAGGATTTCCTCACCATCCGCGCCGCACTTTGTCCAGCCCTCCGGCAGCCCCATGAGCCGTTCACATTCTCTTTCCGTGGGAAAGCGGACACAGCCCCCGGCAGGATCGTCCTCATACCAAAAGGCAAAGGGACTTACCGCGCTGGCTAACAGAGTGGGAAAAGGGTCAGTTGGCAATCCGAAGCTGTTTCGGAACGCCTCCGTTGTCCGCTCCTTTGCCGATGCCCGCATACGGTAGCATTGAAAGGGTCGGGTGATCGGTACACGCCGCCCTGCTTCAATAAAAGAGCCTCGATCTCCGCAGGCGGCGGACAGCCAGCAATCTCCGCCAGACGCAGAAATTGACTGCACTGCGCGGGGCTTAAAAAGTATTTCGTGGGAACATTGTCCTCCAAAGTCTGCCACAACAAAGACGCGCTGCCGTCGTGCCAATCGGGGGCTTGCCCAATGCTGGGCATCCATGAGCCGCCATGCGAGATCGGGCGTATGCCCTCGCACCATTCCGGCTCCTGCCCATCTTCCAGAAGCAGGCATTGAAATATCGGCGGCTGTGAACGCTGAGAGCACGGCTCTAAAGTCCATCCGGTCATTTGAAAAAAACGCTCCCATGACGTTCTCCCAAACAGCGATTGCTGGAAATATACCATTTGTCGCCTCCCTCATTTCACGGATAATACGGATCGCATGAAAGAACAGACTGGATTTTTCCCCGGCAAGACCGGCCCTGTTGCCGATCTGTGAGAGGTTCTGGCAGGGTGAGCCAAAGGTGATGATGTGGACAGGCGGAATGTCGCCGCCATTCAGCTTTGTCACATCTCCTAAATGCGCCATACCGGGAAAGTGGCGTTTCGTGATGGAGATAGGGGCTTTTTCGATCTCGCTGGCCCATGCAGGCACGATACCGCAGCGCACCGCCGCCAGCGGGAACACGCCGATCCCGTCAAACAGGCTCCCCAGCCGGATCTCGTTCATATCAGCGGCGGCCCTGACGCTTTACGGTCAGGATGCCGTCCAGCGTGGTTGCCGTGATCCCCAGCCGCTGAGCAACAGCCACATCGTTTTTCATGCTTTCCGTGGAGATACTGCCGCACACCACCAGCACATGAGAGCGGCGAAGCAGGTCACGGCCCATGTCGATGCCGCTCTTGTGCTCCTCGGGAACGGCGTCGTTCAGGAAAAGGGGCTGATAGAGCGTGGGGCAGATGGGCGAAAAGCCCGCCTCATAGACAGCACGGCAATACTTGGCGGCCTGCTCCGTCGCCTCGCAGGGGTCGCCGCTCCACGCGGCGGTGATATACGCAAGGGGTCGTTTCATTGTGAAAACCTCCGTTTTTATATAATGTAGTGGGTCAACCTTTTTCCCCCGCCCTTTTCCAATCGTGGAAAAGGGGGCGGCTCTGGAGGATATGCCCCCGCCGCTTGCCGGAGAAAAAGCACAGCCGGGGCAGGCGGTCAAGGGCAAAGCCGCCGCATACGGCGGGGCGAAGCCCCCTTGACAGCCCGCTCCCGCCTGTGCTCAATTACGGGCGGCGACGGGGGATATAACCGCAAGAGCCATATCCTATCGGGGCAGCAAAAAGCCTCTGGTCATAGTGGCCAGAGGTCGTTACTTCTCCATATCCATTTTCTTGTCGGGCTTGGCAAGCTCGGGCGGCTGCCGCTCTTTCCAGTCCTCCAGCAGCGTCATGATCTGGTCTTTCATCTGCCGGGGCGTGGCCTCCTTGCCAAAAAACTTTTCCAGTTCAGCGCCAGTAATGATCACGTCACGATCCTCCTTTTTCTTTTCTTCACACAAAATACCATCGATCACGTCCGGGGAGAGCTTGTTTTCCTTGTCCAGCTCACGGAGCCGCTTTGCCTGACCCTTGGAGGGCGAAGCCTGCTGGCCCTCAATGGACACGGCGATATACTTCTGGTGCTTGGGGCGCACGCGGGAAATTTCCACAGCCGGGGTAAAAGACAGCTTTCCGTCATCCATCGTCTGCTTCAATTCCGGCACAAGATCATTGAGCCAGATATACCGCTGTACGGTTTTCACGCTCATGCCGTTGCGCTGGCCCACGCTTTCAAGAGAGAGCTTTCCAGCCTCGGCGCTGTCGCCACGCGCTCCCTGATGCTTGATGGCCTCATACTGCATTTTCAGGGACAGGGCCTTTTCGCTGGGCAAAATCGTTTCGCGCTGACGGAGGTTGTCATCCGTCATAGCGAGAATGGCCTCATCGTCCGTCATATTGCGGACGATACAGGGCATATTGCGATACCCGGCAAGCTGGCTGGCCATCTGGCGGCGGTGGCCCGCGATGATCTCATAGCCGCCGCCCTCACGGGGACGTACCAGCGCGGGCTGGTTGACGCCGCCGTTGCGGACACTCTCCACCAGAGATTTCATTTCCGCATCGTCACGGACACCAAAAGGATGATCCTTGAACGGGTGCAGGTCGGAAAGGTCAAGATAGACGATTTCCTCTTTTTCACCTCTGGTAGCGTCACGGGGCGTAGGCGGCACTTCCGGGGCCGGGGGCGCTGCCTTTTCCTCGGGAGCAGCATGGGTCTTGCCAGCCTTGGGCGGATCGGTCTGCTCCGGGGCTGTCTTTTCCGCCTTGGGCGGACGGCCACGGCGGGGCTTTTCCGCCTTTTCCTCTTTCTTGGCCCCCGGCTCGGCAGGCGCAGCTTTTTCAGCTTTTGCAGGGCGGCCCCGTTTGGGCTTGGGCTTCTCCGGCTCCGGCATGGGCTTTTCCCATTCCTGCTTGCTGTACTCGGTGACGGAAACAGGCGGGGCCTCCGGTTCCTTGGGGATGTCCGGCGGAGCGTCCTTTTCCGGCGCAGAACGCACAGCGGAAAGGTCGATCACCTTTGCGGACGGAGCGGGGGCACCGCCCACATCAGGGATCTCGGCCTGCTCCATTTCCGGGGCCTTTCCCGGCATTTCAGGCGGGGCCTGTTCCTCCGTGGTAGGGGGATGCTTGTTTTCTTCTGCCATGACACGAATAACCTCCTTGACAAGAATTTAGGCCACGCCGCACGGCTGGCCCATTTCGGCACACAGAGAAAACGCTGTCTGCATACAAAAACACCGCCTATGTCCTGTTAGGCGGTGCATTGTGTAAGGCTTGGCAGCTCATTTTCAGTTGTTTTTCTCTGTGTGCCCTTGTCAAGCGATGTTTGCAGTACGCTTTTCAAATCGGCATGATCCGTTCCAACCCGGCAGATCGCGTTGAACGTCCTCGTAAGGAAAAGTTCAAGTCGGAGATTTACAGCGGTGAAGAACTGGAGCAACTTTTCAAGGTGATTCAAGGTGACCCTTCGGAGTTTGGCGTCATCATGGCTGCATTCTACGGGCTGCGGCGCAGTGAAATTGTTGGTTTGAAATGGGATGCCATTGACTTTGAGAACAAGAAAATCAGCATTCAGCATACGGTTGTGACCGCAAAGGTCAACGGAACGGTAACGGAAATCGCACGAGATAAGACAAAAACAAAGTCGAGCTGCCGGACACTTCCCCTAATCCCTGCCTGTGAGCAGATGCTCAATAAAATGAAAAAGGAGCAGGAGCAGAATCGGAAGGTCTGCGGCAAAAGCTATTGCACCGATTATCTTGACTATATCTATAATCAATCTGCCAATCTATATGCCCAATAGCGGCCATTTCGCACTTTGGCGAGCTTTCCTTCTTTTGTCAAAGTATTCAAGACTCGACTTGCAGTGGCAGGAGAAACATTGAGAAGATTCTGAACATCGACGTTCTGGATAATATGGTTCGTGCGGAGAAAAGCTGCAATCTTCATCCAACGCACTTCTTCCTTACTCTGTGCAACAGGCTGTTCGTTGATTGCTTCGGTCAAAGCCTCTTTGATAATTCCCAGCATAAACTCGATAAAAACAGTTCCTTCCCCCTGTGCGTTAGACTGATTGATTGCTGCGTAATACTCGGCCTGATGGTCGTGAATGATGGATTCGATGGGAAGCCATGCAAACAAGGGGTTCCACTTTGACAGCAGAAGTGTGTGCCAGAGCCGCCCAATACGACCGTTGCCATCCGCAAATGGATGGATCACCTCAAATTCATAATGGAAGACGCAGCTCTTAATTAAAAGCGGTAAAGGACTGTTTTCTGTCCACTGAATCAGTTCCTCCATCAAAGAGGGAACATACTGCGGCAGGGTGCCGAAATGGAGGACATTACCCTTGCTGTCTACTACGCCGACAGGACGAGAGCGAAACTCGCCAGCCTCCCGGACAAGACCCTGCATCATCGTCCGATGTGCAAGCAGAAGATCATTCATCGAATATGGATTCAACTCTGCGAGATGGTCGTAGATTTCGTAGGCGTTTTTTACTTCTGCAATGTCTTTTGGAGGGGCAAGCACACGTTTTCCAGACAGAACAGCCGTCACCTGCTCCAAAGAAAGTGTGTTCTGCTCGATAGCCAGAGAAGAATAAATCGTTCGGATGCGATTCTGGCGGCGCAGAATCGGACTTGTGGAAAGATTCTGGGTGGAACTGATTTTGCCTACCAGTTCGCTGATTTCCATAGCCTCTGAAAGAGCTGCTTCTGTGATTTCAAATGGCGGTTTCTTGTTTCGCACGGTGTATACCTCCCATATCATTTCTTTTATCATATCATTTCATCTATCATTCATCAATCAAAAATTTGAAAAAATGATAGATGAAATGAGGTCATTGTTCCATACGGCGGCTTGAGCAGCAAAGGAAAGCCCTCTGCGGTTTGCAGTTTTATTGAATGTCCGTGCTCCAAGCTGTGTTTTTTATGTAGACCCGATGGGAAAGCGGATTCGGCCCGATTTCCTGAGCCAGCATTTCCCAGATTTTCTGGTAGCACACCAGATGAAGCGTATCCGCTTTCACGATCTGCGCCATAGTTGTGCCAGTCTGCTCTATGCCAATGGCGTGAGCCTGAAGGAGATTCAGGAGTGGCTCGGTCACAGTGACATCAGCACAACAAGCAACATTTATACACATCTGGATTTCTCCAGTAAGGTATCCTCGGCGAATGCAATCGTTAATATCTTCCCGGAAAACACCAAAGTATAAGAAACTGAGCAGAAAAAGAAAAACAGCCCAAAATCTTTCGATTCTAAGCTGTTTTATGATGGAGTGCCGATGGTGGGACTCGAACCCACATGGTTTCCCGAACGATTTTGAGTCGTTTGCGTCTGCCATTCCGCCACATCGGCTTATATTCAATTTTGAGACATTAGTACCGGTTTCTGAAGATTGGAGGGATGTTCAGGAGGGATGTAAGAAATCCCGCTTCGACAAACTCTCAAAATTCAACGAATACTCGTGAATTTCTCGCACAGACACGAAAAATCACGAAGCGGATTTTGAGTCCCCCTCGTCTGCCATTCCGACACACCGGCGTATGTAGAACGGTATTATTATAGCGGATTTTCCGTCCAAAATCAAGACGCAGTTCCTTTTTGCAGAAAAAAGAATTTTTCGCCTTCCCTTTCCGGGGATTTCGTGGTATTCTTACGGCAAACAAGATCCTGGAGGTTCCTATGAATTACACGTTTTCTGCTCCCGTTACCGATGCACAGCGTCAGCGGGACACTCTGCTGGGCGCGCTGGTGGGGCTGGCGCGCTCCACGGTCAATGAACCCAAAACGGAGGACACTGACCGCATACTGGCTGCCGGTCTGCGGCTGGCGGCTGACCCCGAGGCCGCCGAAAGCGCACTGCTCCGGATGACTGACATCGTTGAAGCAGAGAAGCACCGGGTGGCTCCCAACTGCGCTGCCTGTGCCATGCCCTGCGGAAACACCAGCAATTATGACCTTGCCCGTTTGTGGGGCGCTCCCGCAGAAATTTGTGCCCTGAAAGTTCGACTGCTTTCTGCTGTCTGCGTCCTTGCCGGACAAAAAACGACGGCACAAATCCAGAAGGAGATCTGCGATGATCTATTTGTACTGGCAGAGGACTGGGACACCGAACTGCTGCTGCCCATCGTCACACGGGCCGAGGGACTGTGCGTCCAGTAACTTTTCCAGAAACAAAAAAGCATTTCCTGCCTGAAAACGAACCTTTTTTCACAAAACCTCTTTACAAATGCGCCGCAAAAAACTATTATATAGTTATATGCTGCCGTTTGAAGCAAAGTTTTTCTACCGGCGTAGTCCGGTATTATTCCCACACGCAAGACTATATGAGAAAGAAGGTAGAATCCATGTCAGTGAAAAAGCCTGTCGTTCCTGCCGCTGCAGAAGCTCCCGCAGCCGAGGCAAAGCCCGCACGCAAGACCGCAAAGTCCGCTGTCAAAACGGAGAAAGCTCCCAAAACGGAAAAGACCGCCCACAAGGGCCGTCCCCCGCTTTCCCCTGAGATCTACGTTGAATTTGCCGGCAAGCAGTATAACATCACCGATCTTGTGGACCGCGCCAAGGCCGATTACCGCCTGACCCACAAGGTGGGCGTGCAGTCCTGCAAGATCTACGTCAAGCCTGAGGAAGAGGCCGCCTACTATGTCGTCAACAAGGTCGGCGGCAAGCTGCCTCTGTAAAGGCTGCGTTTCTGTTTTTCACCGCACAGAAAAAGACCAGAGCTGTTCTGCCAGTGGCAGTTCAGTTCTGGTCTTTTGTTTTACAATGTTACAAACCCATACGCTCTTCCCTGACGCGGAACGCGGGGTCTTACTTCAGGAACTTGTGCACGGCGCGGGCCACGATGCCGCCCAGGATGCCGGAGACGAGGAACTCAGCCACGCCCTGGACACCAACCAGCAGCACAACGAACATCAGGGGGTTGGCAGCGCCCTTAACGGACACCAGGTTCTGGACATAGTCGCAGTTGTAGAACGCCAGCACGATATAGCCCATGAAGAACAGAGTGTTCAGGGCCGGAGCGCACATAGCGCTGACGATATAGCTCCAGGTGCGGCTCTTGTCCAGCTTGCTCAGGCCGTTGAAGATCAGGCCCACACACACGCCCATCAGCACACGCATGCCCACGCAGAGGATAAAGGTGTTGACAGGGCTGACCTGGAACAGAGCGCCGGTCATGGCGGAAGCACCGGTAACGGCATCATAGAAGCTCACCGCGCCGAACACGCCGCCCAGCACAGCACCGGCCACAGGGCCCATGGTGATGGCACCCACCGCAATGGGCAGGGTCAGGAAGCTCATGTAAAGCGGGCCCATGGGCACACTGCCCAGGCCGATGGCCTTCATTACAAGTTCGATGGTGACCAGCAGTGCCAGTCGGGTGAGAGTGCGAAGATCGTTGTTTTTCATAATTCAGTTTTCCTCCTGCTGCCGTTCCGCCCTATACGTCGGATACGGCGCAAATCTGGTTTTTGATAAAATGTCAGGGATGCTTGAAAATTTATAAACGACCTCACCCTCTCCGTCATTGCTTCGCAATGCCACCTCTCCCGAAGGGCGAGGCCTTGGCAATCCATGCAAAGTTTGCGGTTTTGTCAAAAGCTCCCCCTTTGGGGGAGCTGGCACGAAGTGCCTGAGAGGGTTAGGATGTTTATCTATCACAGGGAAATTTGATGCCGGCGCTCCGCCGGGCCACGGTCAGCACACGGCTGACGGCCACGGAGGTATCCAGCATCCGGCTGCACAGCTCCTGGTCACCACCCTCGATGGCCCTGGCAAAGGCGTGGAACTCCGCCGCCTGCCGGGGTCTGCCGCCGTTCAGGTTGAAGTGCTCTTCCTTGCCCTGATTGGGGTGGAAGGTCACGCCGCCGCACCAGTTGGCCGTGGATTTCTGCAGGATATAGCCCTTTGTGCCCTGGATGACATACCGGGCAGGCGCACCGCAGTCCTTGGCGGCCATGCTGACTGCCTTGAAGCTGTTGTACTCCATGGTCAGGATACCGCTGGTGTCGATGCCGCGCTCCATGTTGGGCAGGTAGTGCACCTGATTCGGCTCACCGAACAGGCCCACGATATAGCTGATGTTGTAGACATTCAGATCCATCAAAGCACCGCCCGCACACTCCGGGTCAAAGGAGACCGGCGTTTCCCCGGCACAGAAGGCATCGTAGCGGCTGGAATACTGGCTGAAATTGCACTGCACCAGCTTCACCCTGCCGATGCGGGGCAGCAGCTCCCGGATCTTGTTGTAGTTTTCGAGGTACTGGGTGGTCATGGCCTCAAACAGGAACACCTTTTTGCGGCGGGCCAGCGCCGCCAGCTCCTCGGTCTGGGCAGCGGTGCAGGCCATGGGCTTTTCCACAATGACATGCTTGCCCGCTTCCAGCGCCACCTTGGCATAGCGGTAATGCTGCAGGTTGGGCACGGCCAGATAGATCACATCCACCCACTGCAATAATTCAAAATAGTTCGTGGTGCGCTGGGGAATGCCGTACTGTTCGCACATCTCGTCGGCCACCGGCGCACTGCGCTGGGTGCTGCAGAGCGCCTGCACCGTAAAGGGGCAGTCCGGCCCTGCCAGCCAGGGCAGAAACTCCCGCACGATCATCCCCGTGCCCAGGATCCCTAGTTTCATTGTTCTCTCCATCCTGTTTCGTCGTCAGCCGTTTTTGTTCTTCTCCTCGCGGCGTTCCCGGCGCTGGGAGCGGGGACGGCGGCCCCGGCGGAAATTGTTGTTCGGGTTCCGCCGCCTGCCCCCGGCGGCATAGTGCGGCTGAGGTGCGTTCATCTGGTACAGCAGTGCCAGCCCCTTCAGCAGCAGCTCCGGGTCGTAGGTCAGCGGATGGCGGCAGAGCGGCGTGACATACTTTGCCAGCCCGCCCGTGACCACCAGGGTGGCCGGGCGGCCCAGCTCTTCCTCAATGCGCTGGGTGATGCCGTCCAGCAGGACTGCCGTGCCCAGCACAGAGCCCGAAAGCATACAGCTCTCAGTGTTCACACCAATGGCTGCTTTGGGGGAGCTCAGCCGCACCTGCGGCAGCTGGGCACAGCGCTCCCCCAGAGCCCGCAGGCCGGTGGAAAGCCCCGGGCAGATCACACCGCCCCGGAATACCCGGTTCTCATCCACAACATTAAATGTAGTGGCAGTGCCCAGATCCACGGTGATGACCGGCAGCGGGAAGTTCGCCGCAGCGTAAGCGGCATCCACCAGCCGGTCCTTGCCCACGGCATGGGGGTCAGGCACCCCCATGGTCAGGCCTGTGCGGATCTCCGGCGAAACGATGACCGGCTTTTTTCCGGTGTAATAGCGGGCGCACTCAGCCAGTGCCCCGGTGATCTGGGGCACTACGCTGGTCAGCACCGCGCCCTCGAACCGGATGGGCTTTTCCGGGTGGCGGCGGTGAGCAAACACCTTTTCCATTTCAATGCGGTATTCCGCGGCGGTACGGGTGCGCACCGTATCCATGTGGGCCACAAAGCATACACGTCCGTCCTTGATGCCGCCCAGGGCGACGGTGGTGTTGCCTATATCAATGGCTAAGATCATATTTTACCTTTCCTGCAAAACCTCTCAGGCGCTCTGCTCCGGCTCCCCTGCCAGAGGAGCCGGTTGGCTTGCCTCTCCCGGCAGGAGCGGCTGCAAAGACGCAGACCTTGACGGAGAGGTTTTATTCTAAGTCAAGCTATTTTACCGCATTTTTGCGCTGGATACAAGACCCAACCGAAAGATTTTGTTGTGCTGGCGGTGATTTTGGATTATACTAAAGAGGCAAACCCGCAAAACAGGAGGTTTTTTGGATGGATCTGCAGGGCAAATGCGTCCTTTTGGGCGTTACCGGCGGCATTGCCGCCTATAAAATGGCAAATGTGGCCAGCGCACTCAAAAAGCTGGGGGCGGACGTGGAGGTCATTATGACCGAGAACGCCACCCATTTCATCACCCCTCTCGTCTTTGAAACGCTGACCGGCCACAAGTGCATGGTGGACACCTTCGACCGCGATTTCAAGTTCGAGGTCACCCACATCTCGCTGGCCAAAAAGGCAGATGTCGTTCTGGTGGCACCGGCCACGGCCAACGTCATTGCCAAAATGGCCCACGGCATTGCCGATGATATGCTCACCACCGTGGTGCTTGCGGCCAAGTGCCCCAAGTTGGTCAGCCCGGCCATGAACACCGGGATGCTGGAAAACCCCATCACGCAGGACAACCTCAGAACGCTGGAGCACTACGGCTTCACGGTCATCCCCTCTGAGAGCGGGATGCTGGCCTGCAAGGATGTGGGCAGCGGCCGCCTGCCCAAGGAGAATGTGCTCATCGAGTATATCCTGCACACCATCGCCCGGCCCAAGGATCTGGCCGGTGTCCGCATCGCTGTGACCGCCGGGCCCACGCAGGAGCCGCTGGACCCCGTGCGCTACCTGACCAACCACTCTACCGGCAAGATGGGCTATGCCATCGCCCGGGCCGCCGCCATGCGGGGAGCAGAGGTCACCCTCATCCACGGCCACACCGACCTGCCGCCGGTCCGCTTTACCACCGATGTTCCCATTACCACGGCGCAGGATATGTACGATGCCGTGACCAGCCGCTTTGAGGAGATGGACGTGCTGGTGATGGCTGCCGCCGTGGCAGACTACCGCCCCGTGACGGTGGCAAGTGACAAGATCAAGAAAAAGGACGGCGACCTCTCCATCCCTGTGGAGCGCACCGCCGACATTCTGGGCACCATCGGCCCGAAAAAGACCCACCAGTTCCTCTGCGGTTTTTCCATGGAGACCCGGGATATGGTGGAAAACTCCACGGCCAAGCTGACCCGGAAGAATCTGGACATGGTGGTGGCCAACAACCTGAAGGTCGCCGGAGCCGGTTTTGGGGTGGACACCAACGTGGTCACCTTCATCACCCCCGACGGCACCCGGGAGCTGCCCCTGATGAGCAAGGCCGATGTGGCCGATGCCATTCTGGATGAGATTTTGAAGCGCAGAGGTTTATAAAAACTTTTATCCCTCTCCGTCAACCCGGCGGAGAGGGTTGTTTTTGTAAGAAAAACGTTCACTTTACCCTGCTTTTACAAAAACATTTTTCAAAATCCGGGCAAATCACTTTCCAAAAGTGCAATTTTGATGTATTCTATTCCTATCCGCTGTTCAGGACCACTGTCCGCGGAGGAACCACAAACGAAAGAGGGGTGCGCACAGATATGCTGAAATATCTGTCAAAACGCATCGGGCGTTCCATCCTGACGCTGTTCGTCATTGTAACGCTCGTGTTCTGCCTGCTGCGGCTGATGCCGGTGGAAGGCTACTTTGCAAATTACGAAAAAATGACCGAGGCCCAGATCCAGGCGGGCCTGCAGTCCATGGGCCTGCTGGACCCGCTGCCGGTGCAGATCGGCCGCTTCTGGTGGAATGCCCTCCACGGCGACCTGGGCGTGAGCCATATTTATAAGGTAAACGCCTCGGTCACCGGCATCCTGGCCAAAAAGCTGCCCATCTCCATCCAGATGGGCGTGTTTGCCATGCTGCTGAGCCTGGTCATCGGCATTCCCATGGGCTTGCTGATGGGCCGGTTCAAGAACCGCTGGCCGGATAAGATCGGCACCGCCATCATCGTGCTCATTCAGGCTGTGCCTGCCGCCGTGTATTACCTTTATATTCAGATGTACGGCACCACCGCCCTGGGCGTGGGCCTACTGTTTGATGCCTCCGACTGGCGGTACTGGGTGCTGCCGGTCTGCTCCATGAGCCTGGGCAACGTGGCATTCTACGCCATGTGGCTGCGCCGCTACATGGTGGACGAGAGCAACAAGGATTACGTCCGGCTGGCACTGGCCAAGGGCGTGAGCGAGAGCAACATCGCCCTGCGCCACATCTTCCGCAACGCCATGGTGCCGCTGGTGCAGTATATTCCCTCTGCCTTCCTGAACACTGTGGTCGGCTCCATCTACATCGAGAGCCTGTATTCCATCCCCGGCATGGGCGGCCTGCTGGTCACCTGCGTCCAGCGCCACGACAACACCATGGTGCAGGGCATCGTGCTGCTGTACGCCTGCGTGGGCATCATCGGACTAATCCTGGGCGATCTGCTCATGGTGCTCATCGATCCCCGCATCAACTTTGGCAAGAAAGAAGGTGGCCGATAATGCTGTTCCACATGAAAGATCACAAGGCAGCTGTTCTGGAAAACGACCTGAACAAGCTGCAGAAGGACGGCCCCGCCGCTTGGGCCGACCTGCCCGAGGACGAGCTGTTCACCCCCGCCGGGTTCAGCGAGGAGCGTGCCGAGGCCACCTCCTACTCCAATTACAGCTATTGGGGCAGCACCTTCCGTGCTTTCTTCAAGAATAAGATCGCCGTGGCCCTGCTCATTGCACTGGTGTTCGTGGTGGGCTTTGCCTTTTTGCAGCCTTATCTGCCCGGTCAGGCAGATCCCAATCTCTGCCAGGTAGACTCTACCACCGGCATCCAGTTCCGCAACATCGCCCCCGGGGAAGAGGGCTTTATCTGGGGTTCCAACGCCATCGGCCAGGACCTGTGGGCCCGCATCTGGGCCGGTGCACGCACCAGTCTGACCATCGCCTTCTTCGTGGCCCTCATCGAGGCCGTGGTGGGCATCACGGTGGGCGTGCTCTGGGGCTATGTCCGCCAGCTCGATTTCTTCTTCACCGAGCTGTACAACATCTGCGATAACGTCCCCTCCACCATCATCCTGATCCTGATCTCCTATGTCGCATCCCCCAGCATCCAGACCCTGATCCTGGGCATGTCCATCACGGGCTGGATCGCCATGGCGCGCTTTATCCGCAACCAGATCCTGATCATCCGCGACCGTGATTACAACGTGGCTTCCCGCTGCATCGGCACCCCCATCCGCCGCATCGTGCTGCGCAACCTGCTGCCCTATCTGGTATCGGTCATCATGCTGCGCATGGCCCTGACCATCCCCGCCGCCATCGGCAGCGAGGTGTTCATCACCTATATCGGCCTGGGCCTTTCTGTGGAAACGCCCTCTCTGGGCAACCTGATCAACGACGGCCGCAAGGTGATGATGCAGGCGGGCCTGCGGTACCAGCTGCTCTACCCCACCATCATCCTGAGCTTTGTCACCATTGCGTTCTACCTCATCGGCAACGCCTTCTCGGACGCTGCCGACCCGAAGAACCACCTGCAGTAAGGAGGGACAGAAGATGGAAAAAAATCAGCTCATCCTTTCTGTAAAGGACCTCAACATCAAATTCAACCTGCGCGGCAAGGTGCTGCATGCCATCCGCGGCATCGACCTGGACATCTACCACGGCGAAGTCCTTGCCATCGTGGGCGAATCCGGCTCCGGCAAGAGCGTGTTCACCAAGAGCTTCATGGGCCTGCTGGATGCCAACGGCTCCATCACCTCGGGCACCATTGATTATTACGGTGCCGATGACGGCAAGTCCATCCGCCTTTCCGACCTGAAAAAGGAGAAGGACTGGCTGAAGGTCCGGGGCCATGAGATCGCCATGATCATGCAGGACCCCATGACCAGCCTGAACCCCCTGAAGACCATCGGCG
>OJSA01001759.1_pt1 | contig 17466 bp, 10 predicted proteins | sample 1599341 | NCBI WGS metagenome assembly OJSA01 (sample SAMN04168657, study PRJEB22393) | human gut metagenome | biome: human gut microbiome; feature: stool | host: Homo sapiens | collected 2014-03-20 | reverse complement strand
GCGACCACCGAGATCTACACTCTTTCCCTACACGACGCTCTTCCGATCTATCTATATGAGAGAAAATATAATATTAAATTAACCTCATTGGTAGGTAAACAGTTTTATTTGTGGGGTGATACTACGAAAACTTACAATCTGGCTGCTTCTTTGAAACCGATACGCTACTCGGATCACGATCAGGCTTTATTCTCCTACTGTATGCTTTATCAGTTATCGAGGAGTTGGTATGATACTCATTTAGAAGTATGTATACGTGTAAAGGAAAATCAGGATGTAGACTTTATCAATCGTCTTAAAGCTGACAGTGAGAAGCAGTTGCGTGTGGGAAATGTTTTCATAGCCGATATTCGTTCTTTTGCAGACATTCGCCGCAATTTTGAACAGAGCTCTATGAGTGAGTTGCGTAATTATGTTTCTGGTATGGTTTTTCTGCTACTGAATATCTTTCTGGGATTGTTGGGTACCTTCTGGTTCCGTACGCAACAACGCCGGAGTGAGATTGCTTTGCACAAGGCTCTGGGAGGAACAAACCGTACCATCTTTAATCGTCTGCTGACAGAAGGATTGCTGCTGCTTGTGATAGCTACTGTACCTGCCATTGTTATCGACTGGAATTTGGCGCATGCCGAACTGAACTCATGGATGAATGGTACTACCCTTGAAACCGGACGTTTCATAATTACCACAGTTCTTACATTTGTTCTCATTACCTTAATGATTGTGACCGGTATTGGTATTCCGGCGCGTAAAGCGATGAAGATACAGCCGGCAGAGGCACTGAGGGAAGAATAAAGGGATTTACGATTGGACGATTGACAATTTACGATTAAAGTTACTGAATAAATTGTTTAATCGTCTGATTCCCCTCCCTATAACTGAAAGTAATCCCAATTGTAAAATCGTCAATCGTCTAATCGTCTAATCGTCAATTATTTCATGTTTAAACAACATTTCAAACAAGCCTTTCATTTGCTGCTGGAGAATAAGCTGCTCTCTGCAATCAGTATTGCCGGTACGGCACTTGCTATTTCAGTGGTGATGGTGATTATCATTTTGTTGTACGCTAAGACAACAAATTATGAACCGGAAACAAACCGTGATCGTACGTTGTATGTGAAATGGTCCAGTGTTTATGAAAAAGAGAATAAAGATGCACGTAATTATAGCCGGGTATCTCTCTATGATATACAACAACTATTTTATCCGCTGACAACTGCAGAAGCAGTAACAGCTATTTGTGAATATGGACGTATGTTGGCTGCTGTTCCGGGTGGAGGAGAGGAGATTAATTGTCAGTCACTTTATACCGATGCTGCCTTCTGGCGTGTATTTGAATTTGGTTTTCTTGCCGGAAAACCCTATGATGAGGCTGCTTTTAAGTCCGGATTGAAACAAACCGTCATATGTGAAAGTGTAGCCCGTCGTTTGTTTGGTGGAGTAGAAGAAGCTGTGGGACGTCGTCTGGAACTAAACTTTGTAGAGTTCACTATTTGCGGGGTGGTACGCGATGTGAGCAAGTTTGCTGAGCAGAGCTACTCTGAAATATGGGTACCTTATACTACTAATAGTGATATTAGCCGTATTGATCTTTCGGGATGGACAAAAGGGCATACAGGCGGTTTTCAGTGTTTTATTCTGGCGCATTCCTCTGCCGATTTTCCTGAGATACTCAAGGAAGTAGACGTGAACCTGGCTAAGCTGAATAGTAATGATCAGGAGATGCAACTGGATTTATTGGGACAGCCCGATACTTTTTTCGTTCAGATGCTTCATAAGTATGCAAATGGTGGTGTTCCGGGGCAGGAGGTCATAATCCGCTATATTATTATTGTGATTGTCATTCTGCTTGTTCCCGCCATTAATTTGTCAGGACTGACACAGAGCCGGATGCGTAAACGTCTTTCGGAGATTGGAGTACGAAAAGCTTTCGGGGCTACCCGTTCGGGATTGCTCTGGCAAGTTCTTACCGAGAATTTGCTACTTACGCTGATCGGGGGATTAGTAGGATTGTTGTTCTCTTATTTTGCTCTTTGGCTACTGGCAGACTGGTTGTTGGCATCTGAGTTGTCGGATGGTGGAACGGCAACAATGAATGCTTCTATGATAAGTCCGTGGATATTCTTTGTGGCACTTCTTTTCTGTCTGGTTCTCAACTTACTTTCTGCAGGGATTCCGGCAGAGCGGGTGGCTCGTACAACCATTGTCAATGCATTAAATGAAAGGTAATCAATATGTTCAAGCACATCTTTACAATAATATGGAACAATCGGCGGCATAATGGATGGTTGATAGCCGGGTTGTTTGTTATTTCCACTTGCATGTGGTATGCGGTAGATTACGTTTATGTTATTACCGTTAATCAAACCCGTCCTTTGGGATTTAACTGGCACAATGTATATGCTCTCAATATTGGTGTACTCACTCCCGAAAGTGCAAAATTTCTTTCGGATAGTCGTCATACAAAGAATGCTACGGATGATTTTTATGCATTCATAGATCGTTTGGAACACCATCCGGCGGTGGAATCTGTTTGCTATACAAACATGCATAAACACTATGTCTGGATGAACCAAACAGCTTCACTTGTGCATGATACAATTACCTGCAATAGTTACATGCGTGGCGTTAGTTCGGATTATTTCCGGGTATTCGGAGTGAAAGGAGCAGATGGGAGTTCTCCGGAACAATTGTCTGGTAAAGCAAATTTTACGGATATTATTATAACGGATAATCTGGCCCGGAGACTTTTCCCGGATCGTCCTGCTGTGGGCGAATGGGTAAAGAATAATTTGAACGGAGACAGCGTACGTATAGCGGCTGTATGTGAAAACCAAAAATACAATGAGTTTACCGCTCATCAGTCGGCTACTTATATTCCGTTGATTTACACGAAAAAATATCCTTTCTATTATCTGGATGCTCCTTATTTAGGTGTTTATATCCGGGTACGTCCTGATTCCGACGGAGAAGATTTTATTCGTAAGTTTCGTAAAGAGATGCGCGAACAATTGATGATAGGAAATTTCTATCTTGGAGATATGCGCCCGATGAGCGATTATAGAAATATACAGTTGAAGGAGCCTCGCAATGATTTGTATACCTATCTTTCAGTGGCTGTATTCTTTTTAATGAATGCTTTTCTTGCTGTGCTGGGTACTTTTTGGTTCCGTACCCAACAACGCCGTTCGGAACTGGGATTACGTGTAGCATTAGGCAGTACCAGGGTAAGTCTGCGTAAACTCCTTTTAGGTGAAGGGTTGATTTTATTGACTTTAGCGTTTATTCCGGCAATAATCGTGGGAGCTAATTTAGGTTTTGCGGAAATTGTTTCCGATTATCCTGTAGAGTTTACGTTACTTCGCTTTCTGGCAGGTATGTCCGTTACCTATATCTTGTTGGCTATTACCGTATTTATAGCTGTCTGGCTCCCTGCCCGGCAGGCAATGGGTATTCAACCGGCGGAAGCTTTGCATGAAGAGTGAAAATTAAATTATATATCTGCGTTGCTTTCAAGATAATAGCGTATATTTGTGCGCACAATCGTGAAACAACGCAGTATTTAATTCTATGACTCAACGATTTTATAACACACTTTTATTCCTGTTATTTACAGTATTTCTACCGATAACTGCTGCCGGACAGAATTATAATGTCCTTTTTATACAATCTTATACTAATCAGACTCCCTGGCATAGTGAACTGACCCGTGGACTTCGTGATGGTTTTGGTGAAGAAAAGCTGAAGGTTAATATTGTTACCGAGTATCTGGACGCTGATTATTGGGCGTATCGTTCCGAGAAACTTATTATGAGCCGTATTTGTGAACGGGCAAGGAAACGTGGAGTAGACTTGATTGTAACGTCAAGTGATGAGGCTTTTCATACACTGTTTGCTTGTGGTGATTCTTTGCCACGTCAGATTCCGGTTGTTTTTTATGGTATTAAATATCCGGATGAAGCCTTGATGACTACTTTACCTAATATTTGTGGTTTCACTTCTAATCCCGATTTTTTTCTTTTACTGGAACAGGCCAATAAGGTATTTCCTGAACGTAAGGAGGTTGTTTGTGTGAATGATAACAGCTTTTTGAGTTTGAAAGGGAAAGAAGATTTTATGAATGAATGGGGACAATTTGTAAAGCGCCATCCTGATTATAAATTGCAGACCTACAATGTGCAAACCGGAACAACAAATAGCATTATATCTTCTGTATGTTATCCGCGTAATAGCCATGGACGCATTGTGGTAGTACCTAAGTGGTCTCCTTTTATGGCATTTATTGGTAAGAATTCTAAAGCACCTTTCTTTTCCTGTCAGAGTTTGGCATTGACTAACGGAGTTTTTTGTGCTTATGATGCTGATCCGTATGCTTCTTCGCGAATGGCGGGTGTAAGGGCAGCTAAGGTGTTGAAAGGAACTTCTCCTGCTGATTTGGGAATTACTGAAAGTCCGATTGATTTCTACTATGATTATAAGCAGCTCGATTTTTTTCATGTGGCAAAAGATCGGGTGAAACCGGGGATTATACTTAATGAGCCTCATTGGGAGAAGTATAAATTCTTTTTCATCTTGCTTTATGCTTCTATACTTGGGCTATTGGTGTTTATTGTTGTTTGGCTGATACGTGCTAACCGTCGGGAGGCACGTCGAAGAATGCATGCACAAACCCGTCTTTTGGTGCAGAACCGTTTGGTGGCCCAACGTGATGAGTTTGATAATATTTTCCATTCTATTCGCGAAGGAGTAATAACGTATGATGCTGATTTTCGTATTCATTTCACTAATCTTTCTTTACTACGTATGTTACATCTTCCGGTGGATGTTACTGTCCGGCCTTACGAAGGATTACCTGCCGGTTCTATCTTCAAAATATATTCTAATGGTAAGAATGTATTGCACGAGATGCTGAAAGAGGTAATTAAAGAAGGTAAAAGCTGCATAATTCCTTCCAACTCTTTTATGCAGGAAGTACATAGTGGCAATTACTTTCCGATTTCCGGAGAGATGGTTCCTATTCATTCACGTGGAGAGATTACCGGCGTTGCCCTTTCCTGCCACAATGTGTCTGATGAAGAGATGCGGAAACGTTTTTTTGACCTGGCAATAGAGGATAGTTCTATCTATCCGTGGCAATTCAATATTCGTACCAATATTTTTACTTTTCCCCAGGGGTTCCTTCAGCAGTTTGGCTTTGATGAATCGGTGACGACCATTACGCGTGAGGGTATGGAGGAAATGGTACATCCGGAAGAGCTGGGACACATACGTTCTTTATTTGATGCCGCTCTTACAGGAAGGAATCAGAATACCCGGATGAGCTTCCGTCAGCGTAATGCAGATGGACATTATGAGTGGTGGGAATATCGTACTTCCGTACTTAGTGGATTGACATCAGATGAGCCTTATAGTATTCTTGGTGTTTGTCAGAGTATTCAGCGTTATAAAAGTAGAGAGGAAGAGTTGACCATAGCCCGCGATAAGGCATTGCAGGCTGATAAGCTCAAATCGGCCTTCCTTGCCAATATGAGTCACGAAATTCGTACGCCTTTGAATGCTATTGTCGGTTTCTCCGACTTGCTGAGTGATACGAGTGCTTTCACAGAAGAAGAGGTTTCACAGTTTATTGCTACAATCAATAAGAACTGTAGTCTGTTGTTGGCATTAATCAATGATATTCTTGACTTGTCCCGTATTGAGTCGGGGACGATGGACTTCCAGTTTGCCCGTCATAGTCTTCCTTTACTGTTGAAGAATGTGCATGACTCCCAGCAATTGAACATGCCACCGGGAGTAGAACTTAAGCTTGAAATCCCGGCAGGTAGTAAGAAGTATATGGTGACAGATAATGTACGCTTGCAACAAGTAGTGAATAATCTTATAAACAATGCTGCTAAGTTTACAATAAGCGGATCGATTACTGTGGGATATGCTGAAGATGAACCCGGCTATACTTCTTTATTTGTGGAAGACACCGGTAAAGGAATTTCTCAGGACGGGTTGGACCATATTTTCGAACGTTTCTATAAAGTGGATAATTTCACGCAGGGAGCCGGATTAGGGCTTAGTATTTGTCAGACAATCGTGATGCGGCTTAATGGAACGATCCGTGTTACATCTGAGGTAGGAAAGGGTACACGTTTTACTGTGCGTATTCCGGACGTTTGTGAATAATAAGGTGTTAAAAGGCGTTCATTTGTGTACAAAGTGTTCGTTTTCGGACACTTGTCGAATGAATTAATTGTCGGAGAATTAGTAACTTATCTTTTTGGCACGTCGTTTGACTTCTTAAATCGTAGAAAATAATACTTTTATGAGAAAGAAGAATATACTGCTTGTTTTAGCGACTTTTGCCTTTTCGCAAATACTTACGGCACAGAATGAACGGGAAATAACTCTTAATGAGGCTATTGCTTTGGCACGTACTCAATCCGTAGATGCGGCGGTGGCCTTGAATGAACTGAAAACAGCCTATTGGGAATATCGTACTTTTCGTGCCGATCTCCTGCCGGAAGTGAATCTGACAGGAACATTGCCCAACTATAAAAAATCCTACAGCTCTTATCAAAATTCGGATGGCACTTACGGGTTTGTCCGTAACAATTATCTGGAGTTATCCGGTGACTTGTCCATTGACCAGAATATATGGCTGACAGGTGGTAAACTCTCTCTTTCAACTTCATTGGATTATATCAGGCAGTTCGGGGGAAATGGGAAAGAACAATTCATGTCCGTACCGATCAACCTGGAACTGACCCAGCCTATTTTTGGCGTGAATAAGCTGAAGTGGAACCGTCGTATAGAACCCGTACGCTATGAAGAGGCAAAAGCTGCTTTTATCTCTGCCACAGAGGAAGTGACACGCAAAACCATTACTTACTTTTTTCAGTTGCTGTTGGCAAAGGAAACATTGGCTACTGCCCGGCAGAATGAACTGAATGCCGAACATCTGTATAAAGTAGCCGGAGCCAAGCGTGAGATGGGGCAGATATCAGAAAATGAGTTGTTACAACTGAAACTTTCTGCTCTGAATGCCAAGGCTGCTACTACAGAAGCAGTGAGTAATCTGAATGCCAATATGTTCCAGCTTCGTGCTTTTTTGGGAATGGATGAGAATACCAAACTGGAACCGGTGGTTCCCGAATCGGCGCCGGACATACGAATGGAATATAACGAAGTGCTTAGCAAAGCTTTGGAGCGTAACTCTTTTGCACAAAACATCCGTCGCCGGCAGCTTGAGTCGGACTATGCAGTAGCTACCGCACGTGGCGATCTGCGTAGTGTAGATCTTTTTGCCAGCGTGGGTTATACGGGGCTCGACAAAGAGTTTACCTCTGCCTACAATCATCTGCTCGACAATCAGATCGTACAGGTGGGGGTGAAGATACCTATTCTGGATTGGGGAAAGCGTCGTGGCAAGGTACGTGTGGCGAAGAGTAATCGTGAAGTAGTACTTTCTAAAATTCGTCAGGAACAGATGAACTTCAATCAGGATATCTTTTTGCTTGTGGAGCACTTCAATAATCAGGCACAACAGCTAAGCATAGCCAAAGAAGCGGATATTATTGCTCAGCAGCGTTATAAAACCAGTATTGAGACTTTCCTGATAGGCAAAATCAATACGCTCGACTTGAATGATGCACAGAATTCAAAAGACCAGGCACGGCAGAAACATATATCAGAACTGTATAATTATTGGTCTTATTTCTATCAGATTCGTAGCCTTACCCTTTGGGATTTCGAGAGAGATACGGAACTGGAAGTAGACTTTGAGGAAGTGATTAATGATTAATCATGCGAATCAATAGTCGAAACTCCATTCTAAACTTAATCAGTTTCTATCTGAATAACGTCTGTCGTTACCATCTATCTCTTTCTCCGGTATTGATAAAGCTCCCTCTCGTAGAGTAATGTATGGTGCCTCGGTGTGTAACGTTGTTTTAGATGTACATGTAAAACAAGACTCTGCACCGGGAAAAGGAGCATTCCTTTCTGAGATAGACAAAGCACAATACCGGGCAAGGGCAACAATATTGCCAGGGACACTTCCGGTACTCAAAGATACGTCCGGCAAACTTCATTATTTTCAGGTTTGAACTAAATATCCAACGACTGATTCGTACTAATCATTATTTATTCTTATTTTTGCGATCATAAAAACACACGCTTATGATATTGATCATTGACGACGACAGTGCTGTCCGTTCTTCTCTCAGTTTTATGTTAAAACGTGCCGGTTATCAGGTGCAAACAGTTCCCGGACCTCGTGAGGCTATGGAGGTAGTACGCTCTGAAGCTCCTGCCCTTATCCTGATGGATATGAACTTTACACTTTCCACAACAGGGGAAGAGGGGTTGACTTTGCTCAGACAAGTGAAAATATTCCGTCCTGACGTTCCGGTTATTCTGATGACTGCATGGGGAAGTATCCAATTGGCAGTACAGGGAATGCAGGCAGGAGCCTTTGATTTTATAACAAAGCCCTGGAATAATGCTGCCTTGTTGCAACGCATTGAAACAGCGTTGGAACTGACTGCTGCACCTGCAGAAGTACCACAAGAGCAGAGTGATGCTTTGAAACGCGACCATATTATCGGTAAGAGTCAGGAGTTGACAGATGTTTTGAATACCATTGCCCGCATTGCCCGTACCAATGCTTCTGTTCTGATTACCGGAGAAAGTGGAACGGGCAAAGAATTAATAGCCGAAGCTATTCATATAAATAGCCAGCGTGCCAAACAGCCATTTATCAAGGTAAATTTGGGGGGAATTTCTCAAAGCTTGTTTGAAAGTGAGATGTTTGGCCATAAGAAAGGAGCATTTACTGATGCCAGTGCTGATCGTATCGGACGTTTTGAAATGGCAAATAAAGGTACTATATTCTTGGATGAAATAGGGGATTTAGATCCTTCCTGCCAAGTGAAATTGCTTCGAGTCCTGCAAGACCAGACGTTTGAAGTTTTGGGTGACAGCCGTCCCCGTAAGACTGATATCCGGGTGATATCTGCCACTAATGCCGATTTGCGTAAGATGGTAAGTGAACATACTTTCCGGGAAGATCTATTCTATCGCATCAATCTTATAACAGTTAAGCTTCCGGCTTTGCGCGAAAGGAGGGGAGATATTCCGTTACTTGCCCGTCATTTTGCCGATCGCCAGGCCGAAGCTAATAATTTGCCCCGTACTGAATTTTCTGCTGATGCACTTCAGTTTCTCAGCCGTTTGCCCTTTCCGGGGAACATCCGTGAACTGAAAAATCTGGTGGAACGGACCATACTGGTCAGTGGAAAAGCCATTCTTGATGCTTCGGATTTTGATGCACAATATCTTCGTCAGGATGATCCGAAGGCTACTGGCGCTTCGCTTTCCGGAATGACACTGGATGAAATAGAACGTCAGACAATTTTGCATACTTTGGAACGTTGTAAAGGGAACCTCAGTCAGGTAGCTACCGCTTTAGGCATTAGCCGGGCTGCCCTCTACCGGAGGTTGGAAAAATATGGAATCAATTATTAGTGATGAGTGGTTAGTGATAAGTGATTAGTGCCATGCGGATTATAGCGCAGCCCACTAACTACTCATTACTTATCACTACTCACTCATCACTAATCGTTAATCACTCATCACTACTCACTAATCACTATTTATCGTGCGTCTAAAAGGATATTTTTTTATACTGGCTTTGTTTCTGGCTGCTCTTGGTGGAGTGATACTCTACTTTGGCGGATGGGTGTATAAGCCTTTGCTATATATTTCGGAAGTCCTGATCGTTTTTCTGCTGGTATATTTGATCTTGTTTTATCGAAAGATTATAAAACCGTTGGACACGATTGGTAGTGGTATGGAGCTATTACGCGAACAGGATTTCAGTAGTCGTTTGACTCTTGTTGGGCAGTATGAGGCCGATCGCGTGGTCAATGTTTTCAATAGAATGATGGAGCAGTTGAAGAATGAACGTCTCCGGCTTCGGGAACAGAATCATTTCCTCGATCTGATGATTAATGCTTCTCCGATGGGAGTGATTATTACTACCCTTGATGATGAGATATCGCAATTAAATCCGATGGCTATTAAAATGTTAGGTGTCCGTCCTGAAGAGGCTCAGGGGAAAAAACTGATTGCTATTGATTCTCCGTTGGCTGCGGAATTGGGGCGTGTTGCTAAGGGAGAGACGGTAACTGTCCGTTTGAATGACTCGAATATTTATAAATGTACGCACTCTTCATTCATCGACCGGGGATTCCAGCATCCTTTTTTTCTGATAGAAAGCTTGACGGATGAAGTGATGAAGGCCGAGAAAAAGGCGTATGAGAAAGTGATTCGTATGATTGCGCATGAAGTGAATAATACAACAGCAGGTATTACTTCTACGTTGGATACCGTAGAACAGGCACTTTCCGAGTCGGAAGGGATGGAAGATATCTGTGAGGTGATGCGTGGATGTACAGACCGTTGTTTCTCTATGAGCCGTTTCATTACCCGTTTTGCAGATGTGGTAAAAATACCTGAACCTCACTTGGTTCCGGTTAATCTCAATGATCTTGTATTCTCTTGTAAACGTTTTATGGAAGGTATGTGTGCCGACCGTAATATTACCATTACACTGGATATTGATGAGGAATTGGGAGAAGTGAAACTTGACGTTGCTTTATTCGAACAGGTATTAGTGAATATCATAAAGAATGCAGCTGAGAGTATTGAGCAGAATGGAGAAATCAAGATACGTACTTATTCTCCGGGCGGGATTGAGGTGGCAGATAATGGTAAAGGTATAACAAAAGAGACTGAAGCTAAACTCTTCAGTCCCTTCTTTTCTACCAAGCCGAACGGGCAGGGAATCGGCCTGATATTTATCCGTGAAGTTCTGATGCGTCACGGATGTTCGTTCTCACTCCGTACGTATGCAGACGGGTGGACGAGATTTAGAATGTTATTTAATTGACAGTTGACAGTTGACAGTTGACAATTGACAGTTAGCTGCGCTGTAATACTGTATAGTAACTGTCCATTGTCAACTGTCCACTGTCCATTGTCAACTGTCAATTGTCCACTGCTTATAGTATTCATCCAGTATTCTCTTGATACCTTTTCCGATTGTTACATAATCGGCTTCGTTGAGATTGGCAAGAGAAACACGGACACTCCATTTCGGACCGGCAAATCCACCGCCATTCAGCAGGACGAGTGAGGTTTCGTTAGCCAGACGGAATACTATATCCAATGGATTATAGGTCTTTTTCAGATAGGCTACAAACTCGTCTCCGTAAAATTTATGTGCCCATACGAGCATATCGATTTCCGAATAATATCCGGCACGTAAGGGATCTTCTACCAATGAGAAACCGGTATTGTCCCACAATGCATTCAGGCGGCGGCGAATAATATTCTGCATCTTTGTTTTATAATAATCACCTTTATCGAGCAGGGAAAAGGCAGAGAATAAACTCATCTGCATTTGTTGTGGCAATGAGAGTCCGGCAGTATGGTTTAAGGCTACTTGACGGCTATCTGCTACCATACGGTCGATAAATTTCATCTTCTCCGGGTGAAGATCAAGGCTGGAATAACGTTTATTTAATATCGCTTTCTGCTCTTCCGGGAGGCGGGCTATCATTTTATCGTAGATATTATCCTCATGCAAGGCTATGACAGCGAGTCTCCATCCGGTTGCTCCAAAGTATTTTGAGAAGGAGTATACGCATAGGGTATTGTGTGGCAGCTCCGCCATGAGTGAACGGAAATGAGGGATGAACGTTCCGTATACATCATCGGTGATGATCATTAGATTCGGATTATCATTCTTTACTATGTTAACAATGCGCGCAGCGGTCTCCGGACTCAATGAGTAGCTGGGGGGATTGCTCGGATTGGTAATAAAGAGTGCTTTAATTTTCGGATCTTTCAGTTTATCAATATCTTCATCTTTATATTGCCAGGTATGCAATCCGTCTTCCGTCATTTTATTGGCTGATATTTCGGTGACGTTGAACTGGTATCGGCGTAATTCCGGAATCTCTAAATACGGTGTGAATACCGGAACCAGTAGGGCAATGTTGTCTCCTTGATTCAGTAAAAAGTTCTCTTGCAGAGAGTCAAAAAGGTAACACATACCTGCTGTTCCACCTTCGGTAGCAAAAAGATCAAAAGTTCCTTTCGGAGGGCGGCGGTCACATAATTCCTGTGCCAGGTAATCTTGTACAAGGAGTTCGGTGAAATGTAAGATACGGTCGGGGACAGGATACTGATCACCAATGACGGCTTCTGCCCATTCGTGAACAAGTGTATCCGGGTCTGCGGCATGCTCCATGAGCAGGTAGTTGTAACTGTCTTTTAATAATCTGGAACCCGGTTCTTTGATATTGTCTTTCAGAAAGGCTTCAAAACGTGCGGCAATTCCTTCTTTTTGGGGGATGCCGGCTATTCCTTCCGGAAGAGAGGAAACACGGGTACATTCACTGAGCCCGAATTTTCCTAATAGGAAGAATGCTTCACGAGGTTCTGTAGCAATCCAGTTCGGGTTGCCACGTCCGGCGTTTAGCATTGTGTGGGCCATTCTCTTTACGCTCTCGTCCGCCATGTCGATCAGGCGATTTTTTAATTCAAAGGGACTGATGCCCTCCATCTTTTTTGCAAAACTTTTGGTTATGGCTATGCCATTTGATTTCTTTTCCATAATTAAATAATTTAGATAATATGTCAATGTGTCAATGTGCCTGCCATGCGGGTGATAGCGCAGCCAATTGGCACATTATTCATTGACACATTATTACATCATTAATACAATAAATACTCCCCAAATAATGAGTAGTGTATTACCTACTGCATAGGTTACAGTATATCCCAGTGCAGGGGTTTCACTTTCCACTGCAACTTGTACAGCTCCCAGTGCTGCAGTGGTAGTTCTTGCTCCGGCGGTACATCCTAATGTTAATGCGGGATGGAATTTAAACAGATATCTTCCCATCAACAATCCGCTGATAAGCGGAATAGCCGTAGCCAATGCACCGACGATAAACAGGCTGGCACCTACTTCTTTGAATCCGGTGACGAAACTTGGTCCGGCAGCAATACCTACAACGGCAATAAACATATTCAGACCTACATTATTCAATACCCACAGAGAGGGCTCAGGGATACCTCCGAAAGTAGGGCGCTTGCTACGAAGCCATCCAAAGAGTAAACCTGCAATAAGTGCACCTCCACTGGTGGACAGGCTTATTGGAATACCTCCCAAATGGATGGTTAATGCACCTACTAAACCTCCGACGAGAATGCCCAGACCGACGAATATCATATCTGTTTGATTGGTTGGACGATCTACGTATCCCATTTGTTTGGCGGCAAGTTCTACTTCACGTTTCATACCGGTGAGTTCAAGCATATCACCTGCATCTACTACGGTCTGTGCCAGTACGGGGACGTTGATACCTGCACGTTTGATGCTGCGAATACTTACCCCGTGCATACACTTTTGTGCCCGGATGGTATTTATTGTTTCTCCGGCGAATGTTTTTCGTGTGATCATTACCGGTAGTGTCTCGGCAGGAAAGTCGAGTAATTGTGCATCTATTACTTCGGGACCTATCCAGTCTTCTTCGCCTATAACGAATTCGCGGCGACCACTGAGTACAACTTCGTCATTTTCTTTCAGAATGAGATTGGGAGTAACCTCTTTTATGATTCCTCCTTGGCGAACGCGCTCTACAAAGAGACGCTTTCCTTGTTCGTACAGGTAACTTTCAAGATCGGTGACACGTTTTCCTTTTCCAAACCATTCATTGGTTATCTGATAGGCACGGAATACAACAGGACGCAGGGCAGGAGCAAAGCCCGGTTCGTCTGCTTCCGAACTTCCCATTTTAGATTCCAGTTCTTTACAGTCTGCTTTTACCTTTTCCAATCCGCCAAGAAATTTCGGTCCCAGTGAAGCCAGAATCCAGGCAGAACCGGCTGTACCGAAGATGTAAGTTACCGCATAGGCTACAGGAATGGCATTAATGAAAGTTGCTTTTTGTGCATCGCTGATGCTCAGTCCGTTGATGGTGTCTTCTGCTACACCGATAACGGCAGAGATGGTTTGTGAACCGGCGAGTAGTCCGGCAGCTTCGCCTACATGATAACCCATTATTTTGGCAAGTGCCCAGGCAGATACAAGGCTGACGATACACATTAATACGGCAAATCCCACTTGCGGCAGACCGTCTTTCTTCAATCCGCGAAAGAATTGTGGCCCTACTTTATAGCCTACGGCAAAAAGAAAAAGCAGGAAGAATACAGCTTTCATCGGACCGTCTACCGTGATATTCAATTGCCCAACCAGTACACCCACTAACAGTACACTCGTTACTGTTCCGAGGGAGAATTTGCCTATTTTTAGCCGGCCTATCCAGAATCCCGCGAAAAGCGTCAGAAAGATAGCTAATTCGGGGTGCTCTCTTAGTTGATTTATAATCCATTCCATAATTAAGTTGTTTAGGTTTATATCTCTATTTTGTTCGTTTATTGTTTAATACAACAGCATTCAATGGAAAGTGTTTTGTTAAAACCCTGTTTTAGCATGTTAAACTTTCTGTCATCTTTTTCAATTTTGCAAGAGTATGCGTTGTTGTACCATACAAAATAATCTCTCTCTTTCTTGCTGTGAGTGTAATTATTTGAGAATGATAAATGCTGTTTGAAAATGAGAAAACGATAGATATGTGTGGTGAAAAAAGAAGACAAATGTGGGTTTGTAAATTATTGATCTTCAAATTGTTATATATTGGTTTTTTTCTCGTAGAGGATCGGGTCGAAACTCTACGGAGATCGGGTCGATTCTCTACGAGAAAAAGGGTGTTTCTCTACGAGCAACGAAAAGAAGATTTATAAGGTTTGACAAAGTGTACTAAGAGGGCATAAACCATCTCTTCTGATTTGTAAGAAAAAAAGCTTGTGTGGTTTTGCGTTGATCTTATTCCGAAGTTTTGTGGTATATTATCTTCCCATGATTTATTCTGAATCTATTCGGCATAGATGAATATGATTCGCGTATTGCCCTCTATATGAGCTTGTAAATAGGATAATACATCAAATGGAACAATTAATCCGACTATTAGAACTTCTTTGAGTATAGAGTAGAGCCTAACTTTGTAGGCAATTTTAATTTATCTAAAACAACAGAAATGGAACAAGAAATTAAACCGGCATCAGGCCGTCTCGGCGTGTTGGTGGTAGGCGTTGGTGGCGCAGTTGCTACCACTATGATTACAGGAACACTGGCTTCTCGCAAGGGATTGGCAAAACCAATAGGTTCTATCGCAGAAATGGCAACAATGCGCATGGAAAACAACGAGGAAAAACTTATTAAAGACATAGTGCCTTTAGCTAATTTGAACGACATCGTATTTGGTGGCTGGGACATTTTCCCCGACAACGCTTATGAAGCTGCTATGTATGCCGAAGTTTTGAAGGAAAAGGACTTGAATGGAGTGAAAGATGAATTGGAGGCTATCAAGCCGATGCCTGCTGCTTTTGATCATAATTGGGCAAAACGCTTGAACGGTACTCATATTAAGCAGGCTGCTACCCGTTGGGAAATGGTAGAACAGTTGCGCAAGGATATCCGTGACTTCAAAGCTGCTAACAATTGCGAACGTATTGCTGTGTTATGGGCTGCAAGTACAGAGATTTATATTCCTCTGTCAGACGAGCACATGTCACTTGCCGCTTTGGAAAAAGCAATGAAAGAAAACAACACGAATGTTATTTCTCCAAGTATGTGTTACGCTTATGCTGCTATTGCAGAAGGTGCTCCGTTCATCATGGGGGCTCCTAACTTATGCGTAGACACTCCTGCTATGTGGGAATTCTCTAAAAAGATGAATGTGCCTATCTCCGGTAAGGACTTCAAGAGCGGACAGACTTTAATGAAGACAGTACTGGCTCCGATGTTCAAAACCCGTATGTTGGGTGTAAGCGGATGGTTCTCTACTAACATTCTGGGTAACCGTGATGGAGAAGTGCTCGATGATCCCGATAACTTTAAAACAAAAGAAGTAAGTAAGCTGTCTGTAATCGACAATATCTTCGAACCGGAAAAATATCCTGACCTGTACGGCGATGTATATCATAAAGTTCGTATTAATTACTATCCGCCCCGTAAAGACAATAAGGAAGCGTGGGATAACATCGATATCTTCGGATGGATGGGTTACCCGATGGAAATTAAAGTAAACTTCCTGTGTCGCGACTCTATTCTTGCTGCTCCTATTGCACTTGACCTGGTATTGTTCAGTGACTTGGCTATGCGTGCCGGAATGTCTGGCATTCAGACTTGGTTGTCATTCTTCTGTAAGAGCCCGATGCATGATCTGGAAAGTCAGCCTGTACACGATCTGTTTACTCAATGGAGAATGGTTAAGCAGACATTGCGTGATATGGTTGGTCAGAAATCACCAAGTTATCTGGATTGATAAAAACATATTAGTTACTAAAGAGAAAGAGATGATCTGACTCTGTGAGTACATCCATAAAACTTTCCTCTTATAAAAAAGGGGAAAGTTTTATTATTTTTATAACTTTGCATATATTTTATCTGAGTAATGAAAAAAGCTTCCCTTTTTCATATAATGATTGCTACTGGCTTTGGAGCGGGATTTTCTCCTTTTGCCCCAGGTACGGCAGGAGCTTTACTGGCTACTGTGGTGTGGTGTATTCTACTGTATTTCTTTCCTTTCAATTTTGTGTGGCTATTGACCCTTGCCCTGATTATCCTTTTTACTATCGGTGGTATCTGGTCGTCTAATAAACTGGAACCATTCTGGGGTGAAGATCCTTCGCGGGTGGTTGTGGATGAAATGGTAGGCGTATGGATTGCACTGCTGGCAGCACCCGAAGGTAATTTCTGGTATCCGGTAGCGGCTTTTGCATTGTTTCGTCTTTTTGATATTTTCAAGCCATTAGGCATTCGTAAGATGGAGAGTCTGAAAGGAGGAGTGGGAGTCATGATGGATGATATCCTGGCAGGTATTTATAGTTTTATTCTGTTAGCAGGTGTCAGATGGCTGATTGGATGAAACAACTGATTACAGCATTTTCGGAGAAAGGGGGGATTTTCATGTTTCTGAGAGCCCAGCTTTCGGCACAACTGGCCACGGTTACGGATTTTGTGATAACGATTGCGTTGGCACAATTTTTCGGAATGTATTATGTATATGCCACTTGCATTGGCTCGGTTTGCGGAGGCATGTTCAATTGCTTCGTTAACTATGAATGGACTTTCAAATGTCACGAATGCAAGAAATCACATGTGATTATAAAGTATACATTGGTGTGGGCAGGTAGTGTTTTTTTGAATACATACGGGACGTATTATCTTACGGAATGGATAGCAGGTATTTCATGGGTCAGAGATACATTAAGTCTTTACTCCAAAGACCTTTTTATTGTTCCGGTGGCGTATGACTGCCCACTCATGGTCGCGGAAGG
>OJSA01001712.1_pt1 | contig 18025 bp, 20 predicted proteins | sample 1599341 | NCBI WGS metagenome assembly OJSA01 (sample SAMN04168657, study PRJEB22393) | human gut metagenome | biome: human gut microbiome; feature: stool | host: Homo sapiens | collected 2014-03-20 | reverse complement strand
TTTTTTTTTAATGATACGCCGACCACCGAGATCTACACTCTCTCCCTACACGACGCTCTTCCGATCTAACATTCGCGCGCACGCGCGAATGTGGGCTTGGTAAGGGCCTAAGTTTTCACCAATAAAGCAGATAAAAGCAGAAAGAGGCAATGGGGGACCCCGCCACGCCCCGCGTGGTGGGGAGAGGACGAGCCCCGGAATGAGTGAGACCTGCCGCGGGCGGCAGGGTGAGCGATATGGAGGAGGCGAGGACGACATGGATGGGTACTGGATCGTCCGGACGTATGAGGCGGGCAACGTGGGAGAAAAAACAAAATTTTTCGTCCCAGGTGCCCGCCCCACGAGATCACAGCGCCGCCTGCGGGACGCCGCCCGGAAGCAGGCACAGAACGAGTACAGCGCGGAGAAGGCGCTGGCCCGCCTGCTCAACGCGAACTTCACAGAGGGCGACCTGCTGGTGGGCCTGGACTATTCGGACGAGGGACTGGCGCGGCTGGAGGCCTGGGCTCTCCGGCAGGGCCTGCCCATGGAGACCGAGGAAGAGCGGCTGGACACCATGCGGGCGGCGGCAGAGCACGAGCTGCAGCTGATGATCCGGCGGGTGAAGCGGGAACTGGACAAGCTGGGACTCCCGCTGCGGTACGTGGCCGTCACCTCCGACATGGACGGAGACACCGGGGAGACGGTACGGGTGCATCATCACTTGGTGGTAGACCAGGCGGTGCGGGACGTGTTCGTGGAAAAGTGGGCGGGCCTGGGCGGCGTGGACTGGAAGCCACTCTCCCCGCAGATGGACTACACGCCCCTGGCCTCCTACCTGATCCGGCAGGTGCGGCGGGTGCCGGATCACAAGAAGTACATCTCCAGCCGGAATCTGCTCCGGGTGGAGCCGAAGGACCGGATCGCCATGAGCGAGGCGGAGGTGCGCGTGCCGAAGGGCGGCGTGCTACTGTTTCGGGAGGCGTACCACCCCGGCCTGTCCCAGTACATTCGGTACATCCTGCCGGAGAACCGCAGAAGGGTTCCCGCCGGAGCCCAGCGGAGCGGGTCCGGCGGGAAGAGGACGAGCGCCCAAGCCCCGAATAGGGGCGCGGAAGTGCCCTTGGGGTGCAAGGAAGCGGGCGGAGTTTTACCCGCAAGGGGTATGCGGCATCCGTATGGAAGCAAAGCTCCCGACGGCTGCCCAATCTCCACAGGAGGAAACGGAGCTAAGCGGACTTTGCGAGGACGACGGCCGCCTGGAAGGACGGGAAAAACGGAATAGGCGGTGGAGGCCCGGGAATTTTCCTCGGGCCTGAAAGCCGTGGAATTTTTCGACACGACAACGCGCGCACGGGGGCGGGTATGCCCTCGCACGCGCGTACACGCGCGCACCTGCGCGCGCGAGGGGACAATGCGCCTGTATCCTTTGCAGGACAAGGGATACAGGCGTTTTTTTGCGCTCAAAAAGTTGACGGTTCGACGCATGGTCACCCTGTTATACTGGTACTAGAGACCAGGGCCGAAAGGGGGCGGCCAAGATGCCAAAACGGGGAGCCCCACCGCGCCCCGCGCGGCGGGGAAAGGACGAGGCCCGGAGCGAACGAGCCCTGCCGCTTGCGGCGGGGCGAGAGATGCGGAGGTGACGAGGACGTGGGAAGGCCCAGAAAGTACACGCCGCGGACGCTTAAAAGGGATGTAGAGCGGTATTTTGCTTCCATCACCCGGAAGGTGCGCATCACAGAGCCAGTGCACACCGGCCGGTACGACGACAAAGGGCACATGATTTTTGAACAGGTGCCGGTGAAGAACTCCCTGGAAGAGGAAGTCTGGGTCACAGAGTACATCGTGCCGCCGGAGATCGCGGCGCTGTGCGAGTTCCTGGAGATCGACCGGAGCACCTGGGCCAACTACCGGGACCCGGACAAAAACCCGGAGTTCGTGGAGATCACCCAGCAGGTCTACGAGCGGATGAAGGCGTGGAACGAGCGGGAGCTGCTGACGCGGCCCGGCAAAGACATCAAGGGAATTGTCTTCAACCTGGAAAACAACTACGGATACCGGGAGCGGCACGACCTGGACTTCTCCAGCAAGGGGATCGAGGAATACCTGCAGAAGCTGGAAGAGGCCGGCGGGGGTGGCAGTTTATGAACATCCTGAACGTGCGGGAGTATATCGAGACGTTCCTGAAAATCCGCACGAAGGACGGAACCCTGATGCCGCTGCGGCTCAATCAGCCGCAGGATCGGATGTACCAGGCGGTCAAATCCCAGTGGGACGCCGGAAAGCCGGTGCGGATCATCGTCCTCAAAGCCCGGCAGATGGGGTTTTCCACCCTGACGGAGGCCATCATTTTCGCTATTACGGCCACCCGGTTCTATACCGACTGCATGATCGTCGCACACAAAGACGAGGCCACCGCCAACCTGTTCCGAATGTCCCTGCGTTACTACGAGAATCTGCCGGAGCCGATGAAACCCATGCGGAAGGCAAGCAACGCCCACGAGCTGGTCTTTGATAAGCCGGCCCACTACAAGGGCCGCCGGCCGGGCCTGGGGAGCTCCATCAAGTGCGCCACGGCAGGCGGCAGCGGTGTCGGCCGATCTGCCACGCTCCGGTGCCTCCACCTGTCCGAGTTCGCCTTCTGGCCGGGAGACAAGCGGGAGACGCTGGCGGGTTTGTCCCAGGCGGTGCCGGACAAGCCGGGGACCATGATTATCATCGAATCCACCGCCAACGGATACGACGAGTTCAAAAATCGGTGGGACGCGGCGGTGGAAGCCCAGCGGCGGGGCGAGGACGGCTACCTGCCCATCTTCTTTGCCTGGTACGAGATGGAGGAATACCGCCGGACCCCTCCCCCGGGATTTGAACGGACGCCGGAGGAGCAGGAACTGGCCGAAACCTTCCATCTGGACGACGAGCAGCTGGCCTGGCGGCGGTGGTGCATCGCCGCTAACTGCGGCGGAGACCTGGATCTGTTTCATCAGGAGTACCCGTCCACACCGGACGAGGCGTTTATTTCCACCGGCCGCTGCGTCTTCGACAAGGCGGAGATCGTGCTGCGGCGGGAGCAGGTGCGGGAGCTCCCCTGGGAACGGGGCGAGTTCCGTGCCAGGAAAGACGCAGCTGGAAAAATCGTCGGCTGGGATTGGGTACGGGACCCAAGAGGCGCTGTCCGCATCCTGAAAAAGCCGGAGAACGGCGTGCCCTATGTGATCGGCGGGGACACTGCCGGCACCGGAAGCGACTGGTTTGTGGGCCAGGTGCTGGACAACCGGACGGGAGAGCAGGTGGCGGTGCTCCACCACCAGTTTGGGGAGCGGATGTACGCCGAGCAGATGTACTGCCTGGGGATGTACTACAACACCGCCCTGATCGGTGTGGAGACCAACTACTCCACGTACCCGGAGATGAAACTGGAGGATTTGGGATACCCGAACCTGTACGTGCGGGAGCGCCTGGACAACTACACCGGAAAGATGGTGCCGGCCTTTGGCTTTGAGACCACGACCGTCACCAGGCCGGTGATTGTGGATGGGCTGAAAGACGCGGCCAGGGAGCACCTGGAGACCATCAATGACTACGAGACGTTGGGCGAGATGCTGACGTTCATTTATGACGAAAACTGGAAACCACAGGCGGAAGAGGGCGCTCACGACGATCTGGTGATGGCGCTGGCCATTGCCCACAAGATCAGGGTTCAGCAGCGGACCAGCGTGGAGCGGACCGCGGCGGCGGGGACTGCCGTGTGGACGCAGGATATGTGGGATGACTTTGACCGGGCGGACCCCCAGGGGCGGGAGCTCCTGCTGAAACTCTGGGGTACCCCGCGGAGATAGGAGAGCACGATGAAAACGAGAAAAGCGGCAGTCAGGCCGGCAAAACTGGATATTTGGCAGCGGAGGCTGGCGGACAGCGACGCAGCCTGGAAGCCGGAGATGGAGCGCATGGACCGGCGGGAGCACCTGTACAGCGGGGACCGGGAGCTTCGCGCTTTGACAAAGGGGGACGAGGGGCAGAAAGCCCCCCATATCCGGAATATCGTCTTTGAGAACATTGAGAGTCAGGTTTCCTCCGCCATTCCCTCCCCCAAGGTGACGCCGCGGCGGAAGGAGGACGAGGGGCTGGCAGACAAGATCGAGCACTGGCTGCGCTGCGAGCTGGACCGCCTGCCCTTCGAGACCATCAACGACCAGGCGGAGCGGACAGTCCCCATCCAGGGCGGCGTAGGCTTCCTGGTGGCCTGGGACAACCGGAAGCGGACCCACGACACGGTAGGCGAAGAGGAAGTGGCGATGCTGCATCCGAAGCAGTTCGCCCCGCAGCCCGGCATCTACACCGGCATCCAGGACATGGATTGGTTCATCGTCCGCCAGGCCGCCACGAAGGAGAGCATCCGGCGCCGGTACGGCGTGAATGTGGAAAACGAGGGCGAGCAGGAGCCCCAGGTGCGGGGCACCGGCGATGAAGACACGGCGGACGACGCTGTGACGATGTACATCGGCTACGCCAAAAACGACCAGGGCGGGATCGACCGCTATGTGTGGGTCAACGACATCGAGCTGGAGGACCTGGAGAACTACCAGGCGCGGCGTGTGCCGGTCTGTGCCCACTGCGGCCGGGTACGCCCCCTCCCCGGGCAGATCATCCAGAACCGGCAGGCCGTGGCGGAGACAGCGGAGACCAGGAAGCAGATCGCGGGCCGGGCCCTGGCCCTGCAGCTGGCGCAGGAGGTGGCGGCCGGTATCGGCGGAGGCCTGGAAGCCATGGCGGCGGAGGTGGCAGCAGAGCCGCCGGAGGCTGAGGCAGAACGGTACGACGGCGGACCATGCCCATGGTGCGGGAGCACGAACTGGACCACCAAAGAGCAGGAGTACGAAGAAGTGATCCTGCCCATCACCAACAGTTCCGGCCTGACGATTCCGGGCCAGCATCCGGAGATCGACGAGAACGGCCGGTCGGTCATGCGGCCTACCCGGATCCCTTTCTACCGGCCGGACGTGTTCCCGGTGGTGCTGCAGAAGAGCGTGAGCGTCTATGGCCAACTGCTGGGAAACAGCGACGTGGACGTGATTGAGGACCAGCAGAACACCACCAACCGCATGGAAAAAAAGATCATCGACCGTCTGGTGAAGGCAGGGACCCGGATTACGCTGCCGGCCAAAGCGACGCTGCGGACGGACCCGGTGGACGGAGAGCGATGGTTCCTGGATTCCCCGGCCGACAAGGCCATGATCGACGTGTACCAGTTTTCCGGAGACCTGCAGTACGAGCTGACGTACCTGGCGACGGTCTATGAAGAGGCCCGGCAGGTCCTGGGCATCACAGACAGCTTCCAGGGCCGGACGGACCCAACGGCCACCAGCGGAAAGGCCAAGGAGTTTTCCGCCGCACAGGCGGCGGGGCGCTTGGAGAGCAAGCGGACCATGAAGCAGGCGGCATACGCCCAGCTGTTCGAGCTGATGTTCAAGTTCTGGCTGGCGTACTCGGACGAGCCCCGGCCCATCAGCTACAAGGACAACGAGGGGAACACGGTCTTTGAGGAGATCAGCCGGTACGACTTCTTGAAGCAGGACGAGGATGGGCAGTTCTACTGGGACGACCAGTTCCTGTTCAGCTGTGACACCTCTGCCCCGCTGGCTTCCAACCGGGAGGCCATGTGGCAGGAGACTCGGATGAACCTGCAGACCGGGGCATTCGGCGATCCCAGCAGCACGGAGACGCTGATCCTGTTTTGGAGCAAGATGGAGGAGCTGCACTACCCCGGGGCCGGGTCCACCAAGAAATACCTGGAAGAGCGGTTGCGGCGGGAACAGCAGCAGGCCGCCCAGGCCCAGCAGATACAGCTCCAGATACTGGCCATGCAGGCCCAGCAGCGAGGGCGGCGGGACGCCGCATCCACAGTCAACCAAGGCAATCAGACGCCGACGGGTAGGTAAAAGGGCCCCCACCACGCGGGGCGTGGTGGGAAGAGGACGAACGACGGAGTGAGCGATATTCCCCGTGCACGGGGAATTGAGCGATATGGAGTCCGTGAGGACGAACGCATGAGAACGCGGGAAAATCTCAATCTGCAAGAAAGGAGGCGGCACCTGCATGAAGAACGGCGGCAAGCGCGGCGGCTTCGGCTACGTGGGCCGGATCAAGAACTCCGGGCCCCAGGTGGTACAGGCCCCCATCCAGACCACTGTGTCCAAGAAGGGCACAGTGAAGACGGGCAACGACCTCCGGAGCGGCAAGAAGTAACGGAGATCGAATAATCCGGGGCCGGGAGTGGCCCACCATTACGCAAGCCAACAGCGGGAAAATGGCAGCCGGCCAGAGGCCGGAACGGAGGCATTATGGCCGGATTTGAAGAGAGCGATCTGTATGCTGCGTTCGGGCTGGAGCAGCCCGCAGGCGGGAACGAACCGGGAGCCGCCGAACCGGGAGCGCAGGAAGGACAGGCACGGGGCACGGAGCCCGGAACGGGCGAAGCCCAGGAGCCGGCGCAGACCCAGGAGCAGGACCCCTCCCGGGATCAGGGAGACGGTGGGGCCCAGGGCGGCGCCGGCGGTGCCAGGGACGTTTCCGGAGCGTCCCAGGCAGAGGGCGGGCAGGAAGGAGAGCCCGCCCAGCAGACCAAGGAGCAGCCCCCGCAAGGGGGACGCGGCATCCGTAATGAGGCAGAGCCTCAAACGGCTGCCCAGCGGGCGGAGAATGCAGCCCGCCGGCGGCGGGAAGAGCAGCAGGCCGCCATTGACGCCGCCGTGAAAAAGGCGGTGGAGGACGAGAGGGCCAGAACCAAAGGGCAGATGGATGCCTTCTTTGCCAAGGCGGGGATGAAAAACACCGTCACGGGCAAGCCCATCACCACCCTGGAGGAGTTTGACGCCTGGCAGGCGGACTATGAAGCCGCCAGACTACAGAAGGACCTGAAGGCCGGGAAGCTGACACCGGAGGCCCTGCGGTCCGCGGTGGAACAGACGCCGGCGATCCAGGCGCTGAAAAAGCAGCAGGAGCAGCGGGCGGCGGAGGACGAGCAGCGCAGACAGGCTGAGGCCAAGGCCCGGGTGGACGCGGAGCTCGCGGAAATCCACAAGCTGGACCCCGCTATCAACACGGTGGAGGACCTGTTGTCCATGCCCGACGCCAAGGCGTTCTACGACCTGGTGCGCAAGGGCAACAGCTTCCTGGACGCCTACCGGCTGGCCAACTTTGACCGGCTGCAGGCGGCCCGGGCGGAAGCGGCCCGGCAGCAGGCCATGAACAACGCCAGGGGCAAGGACCACCTGACCGGCACCGGGACCCCCCAGGGGACCGGGGCGGCCACGGTGCCGCCGGACGAGATGCAGGCATTCAAGCTCTTCAATCCGACGGCCACGGAGGCGGAGATCACCGCCTGGTACAACAAGCACAAGAAATGAGCGGCGCCCCGGGAGACCGAGGCAGCGTGAAAAGGAGGAAACCATGTTTCAGCCCTGGAAAAGCGACAACGGGGCTGTGCTCCCCTGGGAGTATCTGCCGGCGGAGGCCGGCACCTACCACGTGGGGCAGGCCCTGAACCTGGACGCCACCACCGGCCATCTGGAGGCCGTGGCGGCGGACCTGGATACCACTCCCCCCTACATCTGCAACGCGGAGGTAAAGGTGGAGACCGCGGGGACCCCCATCCCCGTGTCCCGGACGAGCCGGGACGTGATCTATGAGACCACCCTGCAGGCGGCGGCCGCGGGCACCGTGGCGGGCAGTCGGCTGGTGGTCAAGAGCGGCGGCACGCAGGTGGGCGCCGGGGACGGCACCTTTGAGGTGGTCAGCCTGGACGGCACCACGGCAGGCAGCATCGTTCGCGGCCGATTCGTGGACCCGAAGCCCGCGGCGGGCGGCGGTGGCTAATCACCGACCTGCCGAGAAAGGAGAAACAAGACAATGCCTATTAGACTTACATTTTCCGAGGGGTCTGGCCTGAATGACAGCGTGTACGGCAAGTGCCAGGCCCCCATCCGGATGTTCCTGGAGAAGCGGGGCGAGGCCTTCGAGCAGGAGAGCGTCGTGGAGCGGCTGTTCCTGATGGGTACATCCGAGAACTACGGCGACCTGCTGACCAGCATGACCGCCATGGCGGGCTTTGAGCCCGTGGGTGAGAACGGCGCCTATCCCGAGGACTCCATGCAGGAGGGCTATCAGAAGCTGCTGGTGTATGAGACCTGGAAGGATTCCTTCTCCATCTCCAAGGAGATGATCGAGGACTCCAAGCTGATGGACCTGCGCAAGCAGCCGGGGGCCTTTATGACCAGCTATCACCGGACCCGGGAACTGTTCGGCGCGGCCCTGTACGGCGGCGCCATCAAGGCGGCCACTACGGCGCAGTTCAAGGGCAAGACCTTTGACATCACCACGGCGGACGGCCAGCCGCTGTTCTCCGCGGCACACCCCGCCAAGGTGTCCGGCCCCGCCCAGTGCAACCTGTTCAAGGACGCCTTCTCCGTGGATGCCCTGGGCCAGATGGAGACGGCCATGCAGATTTTCTGCGGCGACACGGAGGAGATTCTGGACGTGTCCCCGGACACCATCCTGATCCCCGATCTGGCCAGCCTGAAGAAGGATGTGTTCGCGGCCATCGGCGCCGACAAGGACCCGGCCACCAGCAACAACGCCTTCAACTATCAGTTCGGCCGCTGGACCGTGATCTGCTGGCCCTATCTGAACAAGTTCATCACGGCCGGCACCGCGCCCTGGATCCTGCTGGACAGCAAGTACAACGAGCAGTACGGCGGCGCTGTGTGGAACGACCGGATTCCGCTGGCGGTGCGGAGCACCATCGACGAGAACACCGACGCCAACGTGTGGCGGGGCCGTTCCCGCTGGAACGCCACGTTCAACGACTGGCGGTTCGCCGCCATCGGCGGCATCTCCACGGGAGAAGAGCTCCCCGACTAAGCAACACCCGAAGCGGGCGAAGGTACGCCTCCGCCCGCTTTTCCACAAGGAGGCAACCATGAAAATCTGCGTGTACGCCATCGCCAAAAACGAAGAGCAGTTCGTGGACCGCTGGATGGACTCCATGCGGGAGGCGGACTGGGTGTGCGTGCTGGACACCGGGAGCACGGACCGGACCGTGGAAAAGCTGGCGGACCGGGGCGCCGTGGTGCGGCAGGAGGCTGTCAGCCCCTGGCGGTTTGATGCGGCCCGCAACCGCTCCATGGAGCTGATCCCGCCGGACACGGACATCTGCGTGTGCACGGACCTGGACGAGGTGTTTCGGCCCGGCTGGCGGAAGCTGCTGGAGAATGCCTGGGAGCCGGGAGCAGAACAGCTCCGGTACACCTATATCTGGAGCTTCGGCCCCCGCGGAACGCCGGGCACTACGTTCCTGCAGGAGAAAATCCACGCCCCCGGCGTGTTCCGCTGGCATCATCCGGTACATGAAGTGCTGCGGAGGACAGACGGGCAGCGCACCTGGAAGACAGCGGTATGTCCGGAGATCGTGCTGGAGCACTATCCGGACCCGAAGAAAAGCCGGGCGGAGTATCTGCCGCTGCTGGAACTGTCCGTCCGGGAGGATCCGGAGGACGACCGGAACGCCCACTATCTGGGGCGGGAGTATATGTTCCACGGACTGTACGCGGAGGCCATCCCGGTGCTGAAGCGCCACCTGGAAATGCCCGGAGCCGTGTGGCAGCCGGAGCGGTGCGCCTCCATGCGCTTTCTCTCCCGGTGCTATCTGTCTATGGGCGACAGGCGGCAGGGCATGGTGTGGGCGCTGCGGGCCATCGCAGAGGCACCGGAGCTGCGGGAGCCCTGGGTACAGGCGCAGGAGGCAGCCTACGCGGCGGAGGACTGGGAGGGCGTGGTCTACTACGGCCGGCGGGCCGTGGACATCACCGAACGGTCCGGCTTCTATATCAACGAGGACAGGGCCTGGGGCGCCTATCCCTGGGACGCCATGGCGTATGCCTGCTACCGGATCGGGGATCTGCGGGCGGCAGGAGCATACGGAGAGCAGGCGCTGCTGGAGGAACCGGACAACCCGCGGCTGCTGGAGAACATGCGCTTCTATGTGGGAAACAAGGGAGGCGGATACGAATGAAGGTCAAGGATGCCATCGCGGCGGCGGATGCCGTGAAACCCAACGCTTTCAGCGAGGAGACGAAGTTCCAGTGGCTGCGCCGCATGGAAGGCTGCCTGCAGGCGGAGGTCTTTTTGATGGCGCCGGCGCAGATCCGGGAGCTGGACTTGCAATATCCGGCGGATATGGACCGGGAGCTGTTGGTGGATCCTCCCTACGACGATCTCTATCCGCTGTATCTGCAGGCCAGGATCGACGCGGAGAACGGAGAGTATAACAAGTACGCGGACTCCATGACCATTTACAACAGCGCGTACACGGCGTTTGTGTGCTGGTTCTGCCAGCTATACGATCCTGCGGAGGGATATTACGGCGAGGAGGCGAGACGGCATGAGGTGGAGTGAGCGCGGCGGACCGCCGTACAACAACCCTCCCTACTATCTTTCGGCCTACGGCCTTGCGGTGAAGCACGGCTTCAAGGGAACGGAGGAGGAATACCTGGCATCCCTGAAGGGAGAGACCGGGGAGACGGGTCCCACCGGACCCACAGGAGCACAGGGGCCGACAGGTCCCATTGGAGAAACCGGACCAACTGGGCCGGTTGGACCGACAGGCGCGGCCGGAGCGGCAGGTCCCACCGGCCCCACAGGAGCCCAGGGGCAGACAGGCCCTGCCGGAGAAGCCGGGCCAACGGGACCGACAGGCCCGACAGGAGAAACCGGAGCCACAGGTCCCGCGGGGCCAATGGGGCCCACGGGACCGGCAGGCGGCCCCACCGGCCCGACAGGACCTGCGGGGCCCAGCGGACAGGCCGGTGCGGCCGGCCCGACAGGACCAACGGGGCCCGCCGGAGCGGCTGGTCCAACAGGCCCCACCGGTCCGGCGGGAGAAAACGGCGTGACCTCCTTCAATGGCCGGCGTGGCGTGGTGGTGCCCCAGTCCGGGGACTACAACGCCACACAGATCCCGGTGAGCGGAGAGCCGGAGGCGGAGACCGTTGCGGCGGCTTTGTCTAATAAGGCGCCCGCTGGATATGGCTTCGGGGATGCGATACAGGAAATTGCGACCACCAGCGCGGAGGAATCCTATGAGACATACTGCGCCAAGGTAGACGCCGTACTGGACGAGATGCCGGACAAGACGGCAAAACTGGTACGGGCCTATCCGCCTGCGGTGTACGGCAAAGCGGGTACTACGGTATCGCTCTTATACAAGAGCGATGCGAATTACGCGGTCCTATCCAATATCGGCAGTGCAGACACGGATCTGTGCGGATGGCGGATGTTCAAGCAACGGTATCCCTCATCGTCGAGTCCAGCAGTGTGGATGCCGTTTGAGTGGGAGCATCCCCCCATGCAAATCGGCGTCGAGTACCGCACCACTGAGCGGTATAACAGCAAGCCAGTCTACAAGAAAGCCATAAACACCGGAGCCCTCTCTGCGGGAACATCCAAGTCTGTGGCGCATGGAGTACAAAACATTGGGCTACGGTTATCCGCACTGTACGGATTAAACAACGGTGGAGATAATCTGGTTAGCAATCCGGGTATCACTGGTATTTTGGTTGACGGATCAAACATCACCATAACGACAGCGGCGGGATTCAGCACGAGCAATTCCTGGGTTGTTATCGCCTACACCAAAACTACGGATTAGGAGGGCACATGAAGATCATCAAATATCAGTTGGAAACAGAGATCAACTATGGCACTCCCGAGGAGCCGGACATTGAGACGCTACTTTCTCCTGTTACTGTGACCTATACGGAGGAAGCCTATGCTATCGCCCAGGATGAAGCCTATCAAGGGCAGATTACCGTGGAGGATGATGGAGTCCCTGTGCCGCCTCCCACAGCTCAGGAACAACTGCGGGCAGATGTGGATTTCTTGGCAGCTATGCAGGGGGTGGCGTTGTGACAGTGTATGATATGGCGAGGGCCTACTATCCCCGCCTTTGGGACGATGGCCGTTTGGATCAGCTGGTAGCCGCCGGGCGGCTGTCTGCCGAGGAAGCCACACAAATCAGGGCTGATTTGCAAGCTCCGGCATCTGCGGCCAAGTAATGGCACTGGGAAAACGCTCCTGTTGGGGCACATCCCGCAGGGCCTGCCGGTATGTTTTGACCGCCTCCAGCGACTGCGCGTCCAACGGGGAATCCGGCAGTACCGCCCAGTCCGTGGCCGCCAATAGCCGGTCACGCCGCGCCCGGATTTCGTCCGTGGTATCCGCCACCTCCTCCACGGTGACCTCACCCTGCCATGCCTCAGACAAGGCCAGCTGGTAGTCGGCCTCCGTGGCGTAAGGCATGGAGACGTCGGATAGTACGGTTTCCATCATCGGCTTCTCCGGCGTTCCGTGGTTGGTCTCCGTAGCCAGCTTATATTTCAGGATCTTCATGCGCTCCTCCTCAATCGGTTGTTTTTGTGTAACGCAAAACCAGATATACATAGTTTGCGGACACATCCGTATTTGTCGTGATTCGGATATTGGAGGCATTGATCTGAATATTATCAACCCCAGAGGCTTCGATCAAATTAGCGCCTCCCATCATCCCTGTGTATGAGACGAGCTGGCTGAAATTCTCTATCCCATGAGAGACGTCTTTGTATGTGGCATTCGGTGCTTGGCCGAAACTAATTGCTTTGGCATACACAGGTTTGCTGTTGTATTGCTCCACGGTGCGGTACTCGACGCCCAACTGCATGGGGGGATTTACGTATTCCCACGGAGTCCACACACCATCTACAGCATATCTGACAAAATGATCCGGTTGACCTAATGCGTTCCAAGCGTCTTGGCGGATCATGCCACCCGCCCCAGTGCGGGATGATACGAGTAGCCAGCCATAAAAGTTGGATGAAGGTCCATTTGATGAGCCTGCGCAACTATACCAGCCCGAGAGCACAGCTTGATTGAGGTCAGTCACAGGAGCTGCTGCGGCCCCCAGCCCATATCCAGCGGGCGCCTTATTAGACTAAGACACCCTCCTGCTATACTGGTGCGGGAGGTGTTGCGTATGGACGCAAAGACGGAGCTGGAGCGGAAGCTGGTAGGACTGGCCCCCGGTATGGAGGCGGAGATCAGACAGGTCCTGGAGGCGTACCGGATCACCTGGGCGGAGACAGGCGGCGCCCTGGCGCTCCGTGAACGGATCGAGTCATTCCTGGCGGCGAAGCGGATCGACGGCCTGTCCCAGAAAACCCTGAAAGACTATGGCCTCGTGCTGCGGTCTTTTGCGCGGTATGCGGACAAACCACCGGAGGAGATCACCGCCGACGATGTCCGGCGGTATCTGGCCGGACTGTCGGAGCGGGGGCTGAAGGATGGGAGCATCGTCACCCACGCCAACACGCTGCGGAGCTTTTTCGCATGGCTGGAGCTGGAAGACGTGATCGGGAAAAGCCCCATGCGGAGGATCAGGAGCCGGAGCGTGGACCGGACGGCGTCCCGCCGCCCCCTGACAGATGAGGAACTTCACCGGTTGCGGAAAGGCTGCCGGAACATCCGGGACCAGGCACTGGTAGAATTCCTGTCCTCCAGCGGCTGCCGGTTGAGCGAGGCGGCAGGGATTCGTGCGGAGCAGGTGGATTGGAAGCAGAGGAGTGTACGCGTGCTGGGGAAAGGGCGGAAAATTCGGACGGTGTTCTTCTCCTTCCGGGCCGGACAGCTTCTGCGGGAATACCTGAGTCAGCGGGAGGGCGGAGACGCGCTCTTCGCGGCGGTCAGAGCGCCATGGAGCCCTTTGACGCCGGGAGGCATTGAGAAAGCCCTGGCACGAATCGGGCAGCGGGCCGGGCTGGAACGGCGGGTCCACCCCCATATCCTGCGGCATACCTTTGCTACGCAGGCGCTGCAGGGTGGGATGCCGCTGCCGGTGATTCAGCAGCTCCTGGGGCATGAGGACCCCAAAACCACCATGATCTACGCCGCGATTCTGCCGGAGGCGGCGCGGCGGGCATATAGGAAAACATTTGACCGAAAGGAGAACGACCATGAATGAAACGACTGTGACCACGGTAAAGGCCGCCATCGCGGCGGCGGTGGCTACCATGACGGCCCTGTGGGGCTGGTTCGGGTGGCTGGTGATCGCCTGGGTGCTGCTGATGCTGGCGGATTGGCTGATCGGCAGCGCGGCGGCAGCCAAGGAGGGGCGCTGGTCCAGCGCCAAGATGCGGGAGGGCGCCTGGCACAAAGGCGGGATGATCCTGGTGGTGTGCATCGCCCTGGTGGCGGACTGGCTGATCGGGAGCATCCTGGGGCATATCCCGGCGGTGTCCCTGCCATTTACATATTCTGTTTTGCTAGGGCCGCTGGTGATCGTCTGGTACATCATCGGAGAGCTGGGTTCCCTGGCGGAGCACGCCGTTACCTTTGGGGCACCTGTCCCCTCCTGGCTGCGGAACATTTTGGAGATCGGCAAAAATGCCGTGGACGCCGCCGGGGAGAGCATCGCCGGCGAGGGCGGCGGAGACGATCCGAAGGAAAGCGAAAACACCAAAAACGAATAGGCATCAAGCCGCTGTGCGGTTGATATTAAATTTTGAAAAGGAGATTTTGAACATGAAGACTGTGGAAGAAGTGCTGCAGAAGTACACCCTGGGCGAGGCCGGTAAGGACGAGACCAACGACGGTCTGAAGGAATTGGGCTCTCCCCTGCGCCTGAACCCTGACCGGAATGTGATTACCCCGGAGGAGCTGGCGGAGACCCGTGTGGGCGAGACCCCTGCTGAGGCCAACGGATGGGGCATTCTGGACCACGGCGTGGGCAGCCTGGAAAAGGTCCATGTGGTGAACGGCCGCACGGTGGACGTGGACATGGGACATGAGGCCGCCTATGTCTACATCGCCGGGCGCAAGTACCGCCTGCGGAGCGATGTGCTGACGGAGGAAGACTGATGAAGACATACATCGGGACCAAGATCATCCAGGCGGAGCCGGCGTTCCGGATCGATGGGGAGATTTATCCTGAGAGCGGTCCGGTCCCAAGAAGCATGAACCGCGAGGAAGGCTACCGGGTCCATTACCCGGACGGATACGAGAGCTGGAGTCCCAAGGGCGTGTTCGAGCAGGCCCATCTGCCCATGACCGTCAATCCCGACCTGCGGACGGACGCTCCCAGCATCAGTCAGCAGATGGTGGATGATTTCATCCTGGAGACCTGGACGCAGACCATGGGAGACAAAACCACGGTTGTGCGTGCCATGCTGCGGAACGGGTTTGAGATCATGGAGAGTTCTGCGTGCGTCAGCGCGGAGAACTACGACGAAAAACTGGGCCGGGAAATCTGCCTGGGCAAGATCAAGGACAAGGTCTGGTTCCTGCTGGGCTTCCTGCTGCAGACCGCGGTACATGGCGTGAAGAAGGCGAAAACGGAGGCAGGCAGGCCGGCCTACGCCATGACCTTCGGCATGGCTATTGAGGCGGCCAAGAAGGGCAAACGCATTGCCCGGAAGGGCTGGAACGGAAAAGGCCAGTATGTGGAGCTGGCAAAGGCCATCAGTTACAAAAGCCCCACCGGCGCGGTGGTGAATGCGGAGCACGACGCCATTGGGAACCAGGCGCTGGCCTTCGTGGGCACCTCCGGCGTACAGATGGGCTGGCTGGCCTCCCAGGCAGATATGCTGGCGGACGACTGGGAGATCGTGGAGGGCTGATATGGTCCATATTGAGAGGACGCCGCTGAAGAAGATCCTGCGGGCAGTGGTCTACCGGAACACGAAGAAGCTGCCGCTCTCGGAGATCGTGGAGCGGGAGAAGCCGGACCTTGCCATGACGGGGGTGTTTTACAGCCCCGCCAAATGGGCGCCGGTGTGCCCGGTGAAGGCGGACGGGACCGTCCTGTTTGCGGATCAGCAGGACAGCTACTGGGCCCTGGGCTGGGACGTGGGAGCCGATGTGCTCCCCATCCTGGTCCCTCCTGGCGGGGAAAGCGACTGCCGGAACTACGTGGCAAACTGCCTGCTGGTCCGGGCGGGACGGCCCCAGCAGAAGTTGTACTACAACGATGACGTGGGCGGCCGGCGGGGCCGGGTGGCCGTGGGGCTGACGAAGGATACCTGGATCACCTACGGGGCCTCTGACGGCTCTAGCGGCGCCATGACGCCGGAGGACCTGCGGGACTACATGGTGGGCCAGGGCTGTCAATTCGCCGTGATGATGGACGGCGGAGGCAAGGTCAATCTGTATGTGAAGAGCGAGAACGTCCTGATCCAGGGCAAGGACCCCAGCCAGAACCTGATCCTGCTGTACCTGGACGACGGAGAAACGGAGGAAGCACCTGTGAGCGAGAAAAAGACGGTTTGCCTGGACCCGGGCCACGACGCAAGCAACCTGGCCAACAAGAGCCCGGACGGCACCTACTATGAGCACGAGTTCGCCCTGGACATGGGGAACCGGATCAAGGCCATCCTGGAGCGGTACGGTGTGGCCGTGACGATGACCCGCACCGGCGGCGAGGCGGTGAGCCTGGCCCAGCGGTGCAAGATCGCCAACAACATCCGGGGGCTGGACCTGTTTGTGAGCCTGCACTCCAATGCGGCGGCGGGCAGCGGCTGGTCCTCCGCCTCCGGGTGGAGCGCCTATGTGTTCAGCAAGACCAGCGGCGGATATACCGCGGCGCAGAGCATCCTGGAGGCGGTGAGGGCAGCGGGGATCGCGGTGCGGTCCACCCCCATCGTGGAAGCCCCGTCCCTCTACGTGCTGAAAGGGACGGTGGCGCCGGCGGTGCTGATCGAGCACGGCTTCCACACCAACGAGGGCGACGTGAAAAACCTGCGGAACAGCAGCTACCGGCAAAGATTGGCGGAGGCAGAGGCCCGCGGCATCCTGGACTACCTGGGTATTGCCTGGGAGGAAGAGGACGCACCGGAGCCGGCAGAGCCGACGGAGGCTGAAAAAGCGGTGGAGTGGATCACCAGTGAGGGCATCATGCTGGGCAACAGCGCCGGGGACCTGATGCTGGATCAGGGCATGACCCGCAAACAGTTCGCCGTCATGCTGTACCGGTATCACAAAAAATTCCATCCAACATAAACGGACGAGGGGCCGGCCGGTGCGGCCGGCCCCGTTTCTTACAGGAGGCGAGACGACGTGCCATCCAACTGGCTGTACATCGACAGCAACTTCCCCACGTTCACCGGGGAGGAGAGCCTGAAAGAGCAGGTCACCACAATCCAAAACTACATGTATATGCTGGTGGAGCAGCTGCGGTACACCCTGCACAACTTGGATCTCTCCAACATGAACGAGGCGGCGGTGGACGACTGGGAGAACGCCATCACCGAGCCCATCTACATCCATCTGGAGGACAGCGACGAGCGGATTACCCAGCTTGCCATCACGGCGGCGGGACTGTCTGCCCGGATGGAGGACGCGGAGGGGAACATCACCACCCTGCAGGCCACAGCCACAGGGCTGGCCGCGCAGATCACAGACGCCGAGGGAGACATCGCGGCCCTGCAGGTGACGGCCGACGGCCTCTCCAGCACGGTTGCCAACCAGGCAGGGCAGATCAGCAGCCTGCAGCAGACGGTGGGCAGCTTCTCCCTTTCTGTGAGCAATGGGGAGAGCAGCTCCACCATCTACCTGTCCGCAAACGGGGCCGTGATCGACTCCGCCCGGGTGACATTCACCGGAATGGTTCTGTTCGCGGATCTGGAGACCTCCGGCGCCACAGTCATCAACGGCGACAACATCACCACGGGGACCATCTTCGCGGACATCATCCACCTGGGCGGACAGATGGACGTATACCGGACGGCCAGCGGGTTCTCCCTGGGCGGTTATATCGGATACATGTCCGGCATGACGGCTTCGGGGAGTTCCACGGCGGGCATCGCCATTGCCAGCAGCAACGAGGCGGCGGTGGTGATCTGCACCACCAACGGCGCCCGGATGGGATACGACGGCGTTTCCACGGTGGTGTGCACCAGTACGCAGGTGTCCATCACCGGGGACACGGTATTCATCAACGGGGAGCCGGCCGCAACATCCGACG
>OJSA01001675.1_pt1 | contig 18406 bp, 16 predicted proteins | sample 1599341 | NCBI WGS metagenome assembly OJSA01 (sample SAMN04168657, study PRJEB22393) | human gut metagenome | biome: human gut microbiome; feature: stool | host: Homo sapiens | collected 2014-03-20 | reverse complement strand
CACTTGTCATTGTCAATTACAAACGGTTCTTTGATTCTTCCGCTGATCGCTCCCACTGGACAGTTTCTTGCGCACTTGGAACATCCCTTGCAGCGCTCCGGACTGATAATGTATCTTCTAAGTGCTGTACAAGTATGAGAAACGCACTTCTTATCCACCACATGCTCCACATACTCATCCCGGAACAATTTCAATGTACTCACAACAGGCAGAGCCGCACTCTTTCCGAGACCGCAAAGAGCTGTCTCTGTAATCATAGTTGCCAGTTCCTCCAGAAGATCCAGATCTTCCAGTTTTCCGTTGCCTGCCACGATCCGCTCCAGAATCTCCAGCATCCGCTTGGTACCTTCCCTGCACGGCACACATTTTCCACAGCTCTCATTCTGCGTAAAATTCATAAAGAACCGGGCAACCTCCACCATACAGGTGTGCTCATCCATGACAACCAGACCGCCGGAACCGATCATTGCTCCCATCTTCTTAAGAGAATCAAAATCCAGATTGACATCCAGATGCCTTGTAACCAGACATCCGCCGGACGGTCCGCCGATCTGTACTGCCTTAAATTTACCGTCCTCTTTGATTCCGCCGCCGATATCGTAAATCACCTCTCTTAAGGAAGTTCCCATCGGCACCTCGATCAGACCGGTATGCTTCACACTTCCGGTCAGCGCAAATGCCTTTGTACCCGGACTGTTCTCAGGTCCAATACTCTTAAACCATCCGGCTCCCTCATTGATGATCATCGGGACATTGGCAAATGTCTCTACATTATTAAGCACCGTAGGTTTCGCAAACAATCCCTTCTCTACAGTACGAGGAGGTTTCACACGCGGCATTCCTCTGCTGCCTTCAATGGACGCTGTCAATGCACTTCCCTCGCCGCAGACAAATGCTCCCGCCCCGCGATTGATATGGAGATGGAATGAAAAATCTGTACCCAGAATGAGATCACCTAAAAGTCCGCACTCTTCTGCCTGGCTGATCGCCAGCTTCAACCGACTGATCGCCAGCGGATACTCTGCCCGCACATAAATATAGCCATCTCTTGCACCTACCGCATAAGCCCCGATCATCATACCCTCGATCATCTTGTGCGGATCGCCTTCCATAATACTGCGGTCCATAAAAGCTCCCGGATCCCCCTCGTCTCCGTTACAGACAATGTAACGCACCTTCTCCGGCTGGCGTGCTACCTGTGACCACTTATATCCGGTCGGGAATCCGCCGCCTCCCCGGCCTCGTAAGTTGGATTCCGAAATCTCCTCGATCACCTGTGCAGGAGTCATCTCAAAAAGCACCTTCTCCAGGGCACGGTATCCGCCTGCAGCTATGTATTCCTGAATATGCTCCGAATCGATATGTCCGCAGTTTTTGAGAACATTTCTTGTCTGCTTTTTATAAAACGGGATCTCTTCCTGTTTCTTATATTCAATTCCATCCTGTTTAAATAAGAGATGCCGAATCACATCTCCCCGTTCAATTGTCCGGTGAAAAATCTCCTCACAATCACTCAACTGGACTTTGGTATACAAAATCCCCATCGGTTCAATCCGCATCAGCGGTCCCATTTCACAAAACCCATGACATCCGCTCTTTTTCACTTCCACAGGTCCCGTCTTTTGTTCTGCCTCTGTGTGAGCGATCTCCGGTCCAAAGAACACATCCACATCCGGATTCTCTGCGGTGAGCTCACACATTTTCTCATAAATCTCCCCGGAACCACCTGCCAGACAGCCGGTTCCCGCACAGATTAAAATCCGGCATCGGCTTTTTTCAATCTTTTCTGAAGTTTCTTTTCGGACCTGCTGCAGAATCTCTCTGTTTTCAATTCTCTTCATATGCCTTACGCTCCTCTCAACTCGTGAATCAGTTCCGCTGCCGCATCCGGCGTCATCTTCGGATAAACCGTATCATTCACTGTCAAAACAGGCGCAAGTCCACAGGCTCCTAAGCAGGAAACCGTCTCAACAGTAAACAGCATATCATCTGTTGTATTCTTCTCTCCGGAAATCCCCAGCTCACTGTAGAGCCTTTCCAGAATCGGAATTGATTTTCTCACATGACATGCTGTACCATTACAGACCTTAATGACATATTTTCCTTTTGGTTCAAATGAGAAATTCTCATAAAATGTGGCAACACTGAACGCTTTCGCTTCTGTCACACCGATCTGCTCCGCAACATATGTAAGCAATTCTTCCGGGAGATATCTGTACACCCCCTGGATATCCTGCATGATCGGAATCAGTGATGCCGGCTTTTTACCATAGAAAGCAATGATCTCATCCGCTTTCTGATAAAATGACTGATCTAGCATTTCGCACCCTCCTTATACCTGTTTTTCTCTTTTTATTGCACTCTTTACATATTGTAACGTTAATTATATGCCTTTTTCGTCATTTTCACAAGCGCATTTATAGAAATTTTCTAATTTTTTATCATTTTCCTCTATAGATGTTTGTTTTGTTTGTCTAATTTTTATCAGCTTTGTTCAATACTAAACCATCTCAGATGTAAACCAAACTAAACTGAATCAAACTGAACTGCCACTCTTTCTCTAGAGCGTGTCTGAAAAAGGCTTTCTGCAAGATGTGCATCACAATCAGTCCTAACAAAAAACAGACCACATTTTATGATCTTTGTTTCATAAAATGCGGTCTGTCTGTTTCACACGTTCTTTTTATTGAGCCTGGAAATAATATCCGACACCCCATTTGGTGTGTACATATTTCGGTTCACTTGGGTTTGTCTCAATCTTCTCACGAAGACGGCGGATATGTACATCCACAGTACGTACATCACCCGGATACTCATATCCCCATACAATGTTCAGCAGGTTCTCACGACTGTATACTTTATTTGGATTAAATACCAGGAGCTCCAGTACATCAAATTCCTTTGCTGTCAGATTAATCTCTCTACCTGCAATAAATACACGTCTGCCTTCACAGTCCATACGAAGATCGCCCACCTGAATGCTCTTTGCCTTTTCTTTCTCCTCGTGGTCGCTTCCCGCACGGCGCATGATCGCTTTGATACGTGCCTTAACTTCCAGGATATTGAACGGTTTGGTGATATAATCATCCGCACCATATTCAAGACCAAGGATCTTATCCATATCCTCGCCCTTAGCTGTCAGCATCACGATCGGCACATTGGAAAATTCGCGGATCTGCTGGCATACTTCCAGCCCGTCCATCTTCGGCAGCATCAGATCCAGAAGGATAATATCATATTTTTTATCTTTTGCTTTCTCTACTGCCTCTTCTCCATCATAAGCGCAGTCTACCTCCATACCATCCTGTTCCAGACTAAAACGGATTCCTTTTACGATCAGTTTCTCATCATCTACTACCAAAACTTTCCTGCTCATTCGGTTCTCCTTATCCTACTACTATCTCATCTTTTATCTTTGCAAAAGTACCTTCTTTGATACCCTGTACATTCATAATATCCTCTATCGCAGCAAATGGCCCGTTCTCTTCTCTGTAGGCAATGATCGCCTGCGCACGTGTTGCACCGATCCCCGTCAGCGTAGTAAGCTGAGCTTCATCTGCTGTATTTATGTTGATCCTGTTATCCTGCTGAACCTGAGCGGTCATCCCCGTGTTCTGTCCTGTCCCGGCACTTCCATTCATCTGTCCATCTGATGCCCCGGACATCTCTGCTGGATCCAGTCCCTGCCGCTCCATCTCTTCCTGTGTGAGAATATAAAGCTGCTGTCCGTCTGTCAGAACTCCTGCACGGTTTACACAGGTTAGAGCTGCCTCGGGAAGATATCCTCCCGCCGCCTCAATCGCCTGAAACACCCGGCTCCCGGCTGCCAGCTGAAAAACTCCCGGATTCGCAACTGCTCCGCACACATCTACATAGATCATCTCTGGCTGCGTTTCCCCAGTTGAATTTATCTCCGTCCCATTACCTGCATCTGAACCATCTGATTCTGCCTGTTTTTTCCGGGACTCTGCAGAACTGCCATCATCATTCTGTCGGTCTTCTGTATCAGCGTTCTTCTCATCTGTATCTTTCTTCGACTTCTGTCCTGATGTTTTCTCTTCCGATGACTCCGCATCCACCTCTGCCTTTGCTTCCTGCAATCCATCTATCAGAAACTGTGCCTCTCTGCTCTTACATCCTGTCAGTCCTGTAAGAAACAAAGTTCCACATAATATCAGTGTCACAGTATAACAACATCTGTTTTTTATTTTTATCATAAGGGTCCTCCTTTTATTTCTCAGAGTAAGAGTCCCCCTGTCCATAATGCCACCCTTATTGTAACGAAATCTTAATGATTTTACAATAGTAAACTCTTATTTTTGCCACTTAAATATAACAATTCCGGAAATCGCGATCAGCAATCCTAGGATTTTGCGCCATTCAAAGGGTTCTTTATCTACCCCAAACAATCCAAATAATTCAATTACATAAGCAACTGCCAGCTGCGAAATAACGATCAGCATTGCTGCCTTTGCCGGTCCAAGTGCTCCCATACTCTGGATTACTGTAATTGTAATAAACGCTCCGATCACACCACCAAGGAGTATATATTTATTGTCCACCTGCCAGAGTGCAGCCACACTTTCCCGTCCTGTGAAAAGCCAGGCCAGAACACAGACTGCAAAAGCTGACAGCTGCACCCAGCCGGTTGATACCCAGAGACTGGTCTGCTTTGTCACCTCCGTGTTAAAAACACCCTGAATACTCATCAGTGCCCCTGAAATCAATGCCACTATAAATCCCCACATAAATCTGCCCTCCTGGATAATATGATCATTCTGCTTACTCCGGTAATCATTCTTATGTCGAAAAGAGGCACCGCTGTTTAGCAGTACCTCTTTTATTCTTTATTATTAGTTTATTCATTCCGCGCAAAATCATGCACACAGTATAAATCCTGTTTTTATTTTTCTTTCATATAATCCATACAGTTTCTCACATTCCATGCATATCCATCCTGCTTCGCCTGTATATAGCGGATATTTTCCCATAAGAAAAAGATACATACCAAGATACCCGTCTTCGGAATCAGCCTTTTCTTTATAAATAAGTTTCCCACTCTCTTTCCTGTAGATTCCCATTTTCCCATCTGTTTCCAGCAAAATCCCGGTATGCCAGTCCAGATATCTGCCAACAGCTTTTTTCTCTGTTTCAGTCATGGGGCAATTCTTTATTTCTGGCCTCACTCATCCTTCTGTAAATCTCCGGCTCTGTAAGAAGCCTCCTGCATTCTCTGTAAATATCCTCCATCTTCGTGCCTGCAAGCTTTAAGGTTCCGGCTTCCACACCTTCCGGACGTTCTGTTGTATCTCTCATGACCAGTACAGGTTTTCCCAGTGCAGGAGCTTCTTCCTGGATTCCGCCACTGTCTGTCATGATCAGATAACTGGCTTTCATCAGATTATGGAATTCTACCACATCTAACGGTTCGATCAGATGTATTATCTCACATCCACCGAATTCCTCATCTGCAATTTTTCTGACCTGCGGATTCAAATGTACAGGATAAATAACCTTCACATCTGTAAATTCCTCCACGATCCTGCGTATAGCCCGGAACATATCACGCATGGGTTCTCCCAGATTCTCCCTTTTGTGTGCTGTCACAGCAATCAGTCTGCTGCCTTTTGCCCATTCTATCTCCGGATGATAAAAATCATTTCTCACCGTATAGTGCAAAGCATCAATTCCTGTATTTCCTGTGATAAAAATCTGCGCCATAGCCTTGGCAGGCCATTGCGCAGCGATTTGGTGCAATCCAATTTATAACATTTCACTTCCAGAACAAAAAATTATTTTCTAATAGTAATTTCATCAAAAACACTCATATCCGTGGTACGCACAGTTTTGATTGTAAGTGTCTTTCCCTGTATTGTAATAGCAGAAATCAGAGGTGTTTTTTCTGTTTCTCCATCATAAAAGGCAATATAGCCTTTTTTTCCACTCTCCTTCTCATAAAACTTGCTTCCAGTAGAAGATGTTCCGGACAGATATAGCGTTTCCCCCTGTTTTTTTAGTCCGGACGCATTTCCGGTGGACTTCATTCCTTTCATTAGGTATGTTCTCGCATACAGATGATCATGACCGGACAATACAAGGTCTACGTCCAATTCAGAAAATGCCTCGTTATACACTTTTCGGAGATTCAGTATTTTTTCCTCATCTGAATGCGGTCCTGCGCTAAACATTGAATAATGCATAGTAACAATAATCCATTCCGGATTTGTATTTTGAATCGCCTTTTTTAAATATTCTATCTGAGTTGCGTAACTGCCGCTGTTTGAATTCAATGCGAAAAACAGAACTCCGTCACGGGCAAAATAGTAGTTCGCATCATCCCATACACCTGGAGGCATAAACTGCTCTTCATAAATCTCCTTTACGGTGTCATGATTCCCTTTGTTTACCGCCACTGGTATATTTTTCAGTTCATCCGGACTTCTAAATTCATAGTATTCTTCTATTGCTATATCCGTTTTCGAACTGTCACTTTGGTCGCCTGCCGATATCAGAAATTCTGCATTCGGCAGAATGTGCTTTCCCACCTCCAGCGTCCTCTTCCACGCTTCTCCATCCTGCTGTACGCTTTCGCCGGCACCAATCTGGGGATCTCCGACAAATAAAAACTTTACTCCCTCTCCCTGTTTTGCAGTCGTAAAATTAAAAACTTCTGAATGTGCACCATTTTTTCTGTTACATAATCGATAGCTGTAAGTTTCACCAGCTCGAAGATTCGATAATCTTGCCTTATAACAATACTGCCCTTCTATCTCAACTCGTTCCATTTCCAACTCTGTATAATTGTAGAAGTCATCTACTTTTCTACAGTATTGTACATTATAACCTCCTTTTTGAGGCGTAAGCCAATTAACCAACATCTGGTTGTTTGTATCACCCGGCTGAAGGATAAGACCATCGGCATCCAATGTTTCCACTTCATTCCATTCCGGCGTTCCTTTAAACTCCTTAAAGTCAAAATAGACATCAGAGCTGTCTTCATGTATCTGATGAACCTCAACTGCAATGCAGTTTGTTCCGTTTTTTAGTGCAGTAGTATTTTCTACTGAAAAAACCCTGTTCCAAGATGTTTCTACTCCCTCTTTCGCTCCATACCCGGTTTCTGGGTCATAACCTTCTGTCGGTTCATTATCTTTGTATATTTCTTTTCCATTCAGATATATGATTACAGAATCATCAAACTGTATTTCTCCTGAAAGCTGAAATATCTCTCTGGCATCGTCCACCTCAAATTCTGTTCTAAAATAATATACTGGCAGAGCCTTCTTTTTAGTAGAATAATAGTTCAGCAGATTCGAGGGATATTTTCCTCCCACACGATCATTCAGTTCTCCATAATAACTCCCAAAACTTCCCTTGGCCTCTTTCCAGTCTTCTGTCAGATATCCAGCTTCGTTCCAGCGTTTTCCGTTGCTATCAATCGACGGTTCTCCTTCCGTATCCTTATACTGCCAATATGTTATACCGGTTTCTACATAATGAAATTTTTCATCTCCTTGAATTTCCAACAGTTCATCTTCAAGTATATTTTCATCAGCATAACGGTTCTGAACGAAAGCAATACCCATTACTGCCACCAAAATAAAAAACGCAAAAGTTGTTCCTACTGCCAGTTTAAATTTCTCGTATTTCTTGTTCATACCGTGTCCTTCATTTCCATCTTTCATATAACCTTCTCCACCGATATCATACTATTCTCTATTAAGCTTCTTTCTTTCAAGAGTTCCCCATGTATCTTTGTATTTCCGATACCCGATCAGCGCGTTCATCCTCACAATCATAAGAATAAATCGCAGTCCTATCAGTTCAAATCCACTTAAAAGTATGGCTTTCAACACATCCTTCCATGATATGCGCATTTTTCTCATATACAGTCGACTGAAAAATGATATAAGCGTAAGAATGCACCCAAATGCTGCATATACCAAAAAAAACAATATCATAAAAGGTTCGTTAACCAGATTTACCACATATGAAAGGATAATCGTCAGTATTCCAAAGACTTCAATATACGGCGAAAGCAGTTCATAAATCCAAAAATATAGAAACGAAACCGCCCCTAAAAGTCCGTACTCTTTTTTCCCTACTGCATTTTTATACTTTGTCAGACTTTCAAAAAGCCCGATATGCCATCGTCTCCTTTGTTTTATCAAATCTTTGAGATTTCTCGGTACCTGGCTCCAGCAGATTGCGTCTGGCGCATACTGTATAGAATAATCAATATGATTTGATCTGCAGAAAACATGAAGCTTCACAACAAGTTCCATATCCTCTCCCATTGTGGAATCGTCATATCCACCTGCAAGAAGAACTGTTTCTTTTTTAAATATGCCAAATGCCCCTGATATAATCAGGTTTCCGTTATAGCGGTTCATAAAGATTCTGGAAGCAAGAAACGAACGCTCATATTCAAGCACCTGCATTGCTACGATCAACTTTTTAGGCATACTATAGTCACTTACTTCGCCTTTTACTAATCGGATACCATTAGATACAGCAATCTGCCCGCCACAGGCTACTACTTTATCATCTTCCAGTATCGGTTTTGCGATTTCATAAAGAGAATTACGTTGCAACATCGAATCCGCATCCATACAAATAAAATAGGGATAATTTGATATATTAATTCCCATATTCAGGCTGTCTGCCTTACCTCCATTTTCTTTTTGAACCAAAGTAATGAAAATCCCATTATAGACTGTTTCATAAATTGCCTGCTCCTTCTTGCAGTGAACTCTTTTTCTGATGGGCCTATTTATTCTTTTCATGTGGAAAGAATCCACCAGATATTCTACTGTTCGATCTGTTGATCCATCATCTACAACGATAATTTCATAAAGTTTATAATCCTGTTCCAAAAGTGAAAAAACCGTATCTACAACTGTCATTTCTTCGTTGTGTGCAGGAACAATTATACTGATGGGAATATAAAAATCATGACGGAGTGTTCCTTTCATCTTTTCGTCCATTCGTTTCTCGTAAAGTTCCGATGCTCCTACAACAACTGACAAAAAAAGGAAAGTGCTATAACCAATCAAATAAATAACAAAAAAAACGTCAACAAAAAACAAAAATAGTTTAATCGCATCCATCATCTGTACTTTCCTCCGTTCCCATAAATTTATATGCCATCATTTCTTTTGCATATATATCTTTTTCGTTCTGTATGAGCTTTCCTTTTTGTTCGTGATCAATTAATTTTCCAAGAGACTGAGCACTATTATAGCGAATATACCAGTTTCGACTTTCACAGCCTTTTTTCAACGCGTCTATAGTCCTTTTCCCTGGATACGATTCAAGGGCCAGTGCACTAAGCGCAGCATATTCCCAATCTGACTCACGCCACTCCTCAACCAGACAGCACAGATATTCCCACACCTTGTCATACTTATACTTTCGAAAATAACGAATTACTGCCAGTCGAAGCTCTCTGTCATTTTCTTCATCTTTAAGAACAATAAGTAGTCGTTCGGTAAAGTTTCCGGATATCATTCGGAAAAAGTTTACAAAACATATTTTGTAATATGTTGAATAATGAGTCCAGTTTTTCCATAATTCTTCAGCCAGCAATTCCCTGTCTCCTTGAAAAGAAAGCAAGCCATCTGTTACCATTTTTGAGCTGTGTTCTATCCGCATTCTAGTCAAAATATGATATGCTTTTATCACGTGTTCAGGCTGTCCGCCAGCATACAAGGCATAGAGTGCATTTTCGCGGCAGTAGATAGAATGATCCGATACAAGCCATTCCATCTGAAGTGCAAACGGGTCTCTGGCTCCCGGACCACACAGATGATGCTGCTCTATGATGTATGCCATAAGTGCTTTCTCCATGCCTCTTTTTTTCATATAAGCACTACTGAGCTTATAGAACAGATCTCTGTTATTTCTGACCCATTTTTCTATATCTTCCTGTTTTCCCTTCGCTTCCAGTTCTTCTACTACCTGTTGGAATAAAATAAGTCCAGAGCTTTTGCTCAATTTTCTAGTCCAGAATTTTTCTTCTTTTTGGGATATCTTTTCGACTCCTGATGTTTCAAGCATTTCACAAAGTTTGTTCATATACTTTCTTACCATTTCAGGATCTCTTTTTCTCTTAAAAAAGTCTCTGGCGAAATAAACCAAATTAAACAATAAAAGACATATACATATGGCCATATATAAATAAATTAACAAATTTACTTGAAATACCATGAAAACTATCGCCCTTTCATATATTAACCACCCTTTAGGATTTAATCCTTATCCTTCCACAATTCCTGCAGATCGTAATATCCTTGTTTTAATCGTTCATGCCATGTGGGATTTGTGCCCCATCCTTTCAATTCAACCGTTCCCATTTTAATAGGAAACTGCACATTTGCATCTGTCCCTACACCGGCATACATCTCTGAAATTTCTATTCCTTCTATTCCATAATTTTCATAGTAATCATCATGGATCACCATCTCCGAAGGATTATAGAAGTTCAACAAAGACCATGGTAATCTGATCTCAATCTCATCCCCATTTACAATAAAATCAGATAATGAGTTGAAATCCGCCGAATCCGGATTCCCATTTCCATACGTAAGTGTTCCTGTATCAAAAGTTTCTGCACTTTCAAACCCTTCAGGGGTGATTTCAAAACTTGGATCATTTGCAACCTGCAGCATCAGATGTATCGGAACAAATTTTCCAGTATCTTTTTCAGGGACATTTAGATATGCGTCTTCACCATAAACTCTCTGAGAATACATCGCTCTTAGCGCTTCATATCTTTCCTGTACAAGAATTTTGGTATCCTCCCGCCCTGAAATAATCAGTACAAAATCCGCCTCTTGTTCAAATAGCGGCGCTATACCGTCGCATGCTGTGCTTCCTGATTTTGGTGTCGTATCAATCGGAACATAAAGTGTTTCATTTCCAAAGTGAAAATCATCCTTGTGAACTCTGAAATAAACATATTTTTCATCATACTTGCAACTAAGCGACATGGTATCCGTCTCCATCACTATATCTGTTTCTTCCCATTCCGAAACATCTCCGTCAACATAGCAGACACTCTCTACTTCACCCGGATCAAAAGACAGAATACCAAAATACTGTTCATTCGTCTGATAGTCACTCCAGTAACACGTCTTTGTCAAATCCGTATAAGCCATAGTGTTCCACGTTCGCTTGAACCATTCATCCTGCCAGGTAAACGCTACAGATCCTGCGCACCCTGATGCCATGATATCCTTGTAGCACTGTACTAGTGCTTTTCCTTGTTCCTCCTCGCTCATCCCACCTTGTGAACGCCCTGTATTTCGATCCGACTGCGCTCTTCCTCTCGATGAAGGAACTCCATATTCCGAGATAATAACCGGCATGGTATGATGTGCGTTTATTGCAGTTAGATATGCCCTATATGAGTTAAACGTCCCGTCTTCGTCTGTAAATTTTTCTCTGCTTTCAATCTTCATTCCCAGAACATCCATGAATCCGAGATAATCCGGGAAATACGGATAGATATGGTAAGACGCAAACTGTCCTGATAGAAACTCATCTGTCGTTTTTATATGCTCTACATCCACCTGTTCAAATTTTCTAAAATACCATTCTACAATCTGATCCCACTCAAGCGGATCTGTTGTTGGCCAGTTAGAAAAAGCAATCAGACGCTGACTTGAATATTTTTCCGTTTCGTATTCTATAATCTTATCCCCTACCTGCGCAAGCATTGCTTCAAAAGGCGTTGCTTCTTCTGTCGTGCGCATATATTTCCCCTCATACGAATCCCTTTCCTCCTGCATATGATCCGTAAAAGCAACTGTTGTATCTTCCCACTCCACACCTAGGATATATCCCAGCACCCATGGAGAAATATCTTTTGTATAACTCCCGCTCCCAAGATCTTCTCCTAGTGAAAAACGCTTATTTCCATGTATCATATCCACCAGAATCCTGGAATCCTTCAGAAACTCATTAAGAAAATCTTTGCTGTAGGCATCTCTGTGTGAGTAAAGAACATAATCATCGATCCATACTCCATGGATAATATAAAGTGGATCGGGATTATCATGATTAAATTCCCAGACAGCATCATAAAAATCATCCTGTAGCAGGGTGTACACCCTCACACAGTTGGCTCCCATATCCTTAATCATCCGGAACCATCTCAGATAGGTTTCCTTATCAATAGCATAATCCGTAGCAAAATGACCAGGAATTCCCACTCCCATATTAACACCGCGTATTTCAAATGGTTCCATTCCGTTCCCAGTATCCACAAGAATCTCCTTGTCTGAAACTGTTGTAAACGTTTTAACCTCTTTATTCATGTTAAAACTAAGGGTACTCCCTATCCTGTCAGAAACAAACATCCAGCAGATCACCGCTATAATGACTGCTGTACATGCTATAATAAACTTTTTCATATGTATCTCCTGTAATCTTAAACGACTCATCTTTTTCCGTTAAAACTGATCAGTGGTTAAATTTTTTAACGGCAGATTCATGACAGTATTGTTTTAATACCTCAATATTCTCATCCAACCACTCCAACCTCCCGATCAACTCATCCGTCATCTGACCCACAGCCTCCTCGTAGCTTTCCGGATTTCTTTCATCTGGATGAAGCTTGTTTCGACTGTCGAGATTCTCGGAATTAAAGCTATATCCCCATACAGCATAATTCCGATTCACAGCTTCTCCCTGATATTCTGTTACATCCTGTATATACTGCAAAATATTTTCATTGCTTAATATTCCCTGTCGGAATTCCCTATATCTATCAATAATTAAATTGATATAGTTCTCATCTTTTATCATCATCCAGAACCATGGTGCCTGTACAGAAACAAACTGTCGTATATGAAAGTCATCTTCGTTGTCCGTACTTATATTGCCGAGATCATTGTTAAAATCCCATACACATGGCTTGATTTTTCCATTTACATCTTTATAAAAATAAGTAGACAGATTCCCCGTATCATGCTGAAGAAATACTTCTGCAATAATAAAATAGTCAGCAAATTCTTCAATATCGACATAATTATTAAATCCATAAGCAAGCGTATCGTAATCATAAGAATATAACGCTTTTTCAAATTTGCTAAGATCTTTTTCAATGTAGTCCTTGATTGCAGGTGTAATCTGCTCTTCTCCCGGATAAACAAGATCAAAAAATGAATCTTTTCTAAGTACAGATACATATTTTGTAAAATTATTCAGTGCAGATACCGGAAGACTTGTAGCATTATCAATTTCTACAATGTAGCCTGTAACATTTTTCGTTAAGTTTGGGCGCGCTATATCCACTCTTCCTTTACCCCTGCTGATAGTTTCCATCATCACATAAACTCCCTGATACGCCCCGTTCAGAATCACCTCACAAAATCTGACATCTGGTGCAAAATCCATAAGCTCACCAGAAAAATTCATAGCTATATAATTACGCATCAGAGTTTTATCTAAAAATGGGCCGTGGAGTGCCCAGTCATGTGCCGCCTCCATACCCATTATCCTTCTATCCTGCTCAGTACCATCTCCATCTACTGTCGTAACAGCGTAAGATTTTTTATCAAACCATCTCGAGGTATTTCCCCGGACTCTTATTCTTATACTTGTACTAACTGCGGGTTTGTCATTGACCGTATTATATGTATCCAGATTGTCAATAATCTGCATCGTTGCGGCAAGTTCACTTTCTCCTTCTGACGTAGTCGTATATTTTCTATGTGAATATCCTTCTTCATAATATGGCACTCCAGGAATTTCTTCAGAGGTTTCTATTTTAACCACGGGCAAATGCGTTTTTAATTTTTCTATGTCTACTGCCTCGCTGTTATACTGAGATTCTGATATTTGTTCCGCATTTATGGCTTCCTGTACATCCGGGATTGTATCTTCTACTGAAAGATATTCTTTATGTTGATGTGTTCTGTATTTTTTCCCTCCCAGTTCTATCTGAGTCCAAAACGTACCGATTACTGTAAGTGCTGCTATAATCAGTACCCAATATTTGTTTTTCAAAATATTCCTCCTTTGACTGTTTCAAGAATGACACACTAACACTATTAGTTACTAATATCATCATCCTGAGCAACTACATTCACATATTCCACGTGTTCAATCTCATATAGGCAGTCCGCAATACTCTCTGCGCGGTTGCTTGCTTTCTCAAATATTTTCAGCGGAATCTCATAAATCAGTTCTACTGTCTGTTCGGTGGTATTTTCAACTCGCAGATCAATTCTCCGTGAAAAATATTCACTAACAACAGACATAATTCTTTTATCCGTACTTCTTGCTCCCCGAACAATCAAAAGCATACGACTTTCATTCTTAATTCTGCCAAGAACGAGAAGTATCAGAAATACAATTGCACTACCGATTCCCGCTGTTATGTAATCTCCAACTCCACATGTAAGACCAACTACTACTGTCCAGAAAATATATACCGTATCTCTCGAATCCTTGATAGCCGTCCTAAAACGGACAATTGACAAAGCACCTACCATACCGAGCGATAACGCCACGTTATTACCGATTGCCGTCATAACTACTGTTGTCAGAACAGCAAGTACAACGAGGCTTGTATTAAACTTCCGACTGTATATTGTACCTGTATGTGACATATAGTATGAAAGATAAATCACAAATCCCAACGCCGCAGCAACAAGAATTTGTGTTAATATTTCTGTCATACTTAAAACTTCTACCTGCTGAATTAATTCATTTAAAAAACTTCTCATTTAACTCTCTCCTCCTTAAAATCTAAAAACTGCCTGACGGGCAAGTGCATATTTACTGACTGCCGTCTCACTTTTATTACTGATTTGCAAAATATTTTTTATATAAGCCAACAGAAAATTGTTATATTTCACCTCCATTACTACACACCCTGGATGTATAACTGGAAAACAGCCTGCATATTCTTCCATAAATCTTCCAGTTAATTTTGACGCTGATATATTGCTGTCAAAGGTAATCCTTGTGTCATTTTCTTTGAAAACAAACGCCATTCTCTTATATTCAACAATGACTTTCGGTATATAACAATTCGTCTTAAGAACACCATAACATTCCGTTGCGAAAGGATCACTATATTCAAGAAGTACTTCATAATGTCCCTTCATTAATTCTTCAGCATGTTCTCTGGAAATAGTCAGGGAACGCTTCAACTGATTACTTCCCTGTTTTTGTTTCATCTCTAAAAGTGCTGTCCTACTTTGAGGACTGTAAATCCGCAGACGCATTTTCCTGCGACACTCAACACCCGCCAATTTTTCTTCAAAATCTTTGTTTCCCAATGTATCGAAGTACAGGGAACGTACCATATATCCATCCTTACCGTTATGAGAATCTTCTTTAAATAGTTCAGCAAACTGACGGCTAAAACGATAATACTGTTCCCCGCTTATTAGAAATTTTCTTTCCTGACGAAACACCTTTTTAATCTGCATTCTTTTCCTCCAACATCTCTCTTACGGGTCTGCTCCAATGATAATCTCTGGTCACATTTATATTTTTATATTCCTTCTGAAGTTTCTCCCAAGTCTCTTTCGCATTGTCGATTCCCTTATTCCGATAAGTTTTATTTTCTGTAAGACCATGCTTTCCAACCTCCTGAAACTCCAATATGCAATGTAACTCCTTTCCGTATTTTTCAGAAAGCGCAGCCTCTGTTCTGATTGCCTCGATTTCATTACCGCAGCTATAATTCATAACCGCTACTTCATCACAAGTCTCTTTTATTAGTTCTTCAAGCCCTGACGTCAATCCCTGATTGTCATAATGCCGTGGTATACAAATCGCTGTACGGAGATGATTTTTTTGAGTGAATTTATATCCTTTTTTCATACAGCTTATATATCTGTCCATATACTCTTCCGGATTCTCTTTCCAGGAATCCGATATATACGGTTCTATATCCAACATAACTCCGTCAAACTTCTCTTTTTCTGAAGATTGTACATTATACTGAACGATTTTTTCCAGATGTGCCAACAGCGTTGCTCCATCCTCTTCATATCCCCATTCTACAGCGCCAAGGAGTGCATACACTTCTATCTTCCTATTGTGTAAGGCTTTTACAAATTTTCCTGTAGCCTCCACTTCTGTCATTCCATTTGTCTCCTGATACCACTTGGTAATTCCAAGCTCTTTTGCAAGGTAAAGTGCCTCCTCCGGTTCACAAACAGCTTCCTCTGACCACTCGAACATTCCTGTTTCCTGATATACCTTGTCCTGTTCTTTTCCTTTTCTGACACAGCCGGATACTGTCAACATAAATATAAAAATATATACTACAGTAGCCGTTCTTCTCTTGTTTTGTTTCACTCTATCGCATCCTCCCTACATTATTCACGAATCATTTTTACCTATAGAAGGCTTGATTTCGCTACAATCGTCTACCAGATAGAGACCAATACCAAAACAATGCTCAAAATCAAGCTGACTTTTGCTTTCAGAACTTTCTGCATTGACAAATTTCCTTTCCCTTTTGAGATATTTTCTTATATATTATCATCGAAAGTAGCTTTCCCAAAATCAATAGAATTTGCGCGAGTGGACATTTTTCTGCGCGAATGGACATTATAGCGATTGACACTTGTTCTCTTTCGGGGTACGCTTATAAAAAAGAATCCATCTGGTCAGATCATCGATCTGAGTCCACATAAGCAGAAAACCAAGCAGGAGCAGTATGACAATATACAGAATACATTTCTTTTTATCTGCCTCAATTCTTCGATAGGTTCTGGTGTAATCAATTACTTTCTTTTCTTTCATAGACCCCTCCTTTTGTCTCGCCTCGCTACGTAACTCTACATCGAAGTCTCTCAGAAATTTTTCACATCTCCTCCCCGTAGATTACAGCACTGCAGCCCTTCTGCTTTTTGCTCTGATACATTGCCCTGTCAGCCTTTCTGTATAACTGATCAAAAGAAACCTCTTCATATCCATCATAAAAACACGCACCCAGACTTATTTCTATGTTCTTCCCCTGCATCTCTATGATATCTATCTGTCGGATATTTTCAAAAAATCTCTCAAAAAATTTCTCTGCTACCCTTTGTTCCAGCATTCCCGGTATAAACATGGCGAACTCATCACCTCCGAGGCGCAAAACCACATCGCTGTCACGACATGTTTTCTGTAGTTTCTCCGCAATGGCTATGATCACCTTATCTCCTACAGAGTGTCCGTAATTGTCATTGATGGATTTAAATTTGTCACAGTCGATCAGGCAAAGCAATCCTCCTGTTTTTTCCTTTAAAAATTCAGTAATCTTTTTTTCTCCGCTTCCACGATTACATAATCCTGTCATAAGATCTGTCTGCGCCAGATAAATCAGCCTGTTCTCACGCTTTTTTTCTTCTTCTATACACTCAATACAGAAAAGTACATGCAGAAGTTTTCCATCTTCATCGTAGTCTACAGGAATAAATCTGCTTCGGTTCCAGCCTGATATTTTATCTGTAAATTCATGTGTTATGCTGTTTTCTCCAAGAAGCCGTTCTTCCAGCGTACTGATATCTACAAACTCCAGTGATTCCTGAAGTTGTGATTCCGTACACATTTTCTCAGCGATATTCTTGATATGTCCGCAAAAATCATCTCTGATTTCATATTCTCCCATTTTAAAATCTTTTCCCAAATATTCCGCAATCTGATCTGTCATTTTTATAATATGATATCTTTTTGTCTGCACATCAACCAAATACATAGATGCATAGATTTTGGAAAGCGACGAATAACTGCTGAGCTTTGCCTCTTTATTTGACTTTATAAACGAATTACGCAATTTCAGAAATGAGATAAGAAGCGTTCCTATCATATCCAGAAAAGTAGTAAGTCCCCTGTAATCACTCTTTGGAGGATTATCCACACCGAAAAAACCACTTATCTCATCTTTATAACGCAAAGGACATACCACCACATTTCTCACATTCTGCGCTTTTAACATATCATACGATGCGCGATGTTCTTCTTTGATATCTTCTATATCAGTGATAATGATACTTTCGCCTTTGGAAAACGTATCATACCACCACTTTATTACGTCCATATCGACATTCTGCAATCTGTCTATCTCAGGAATTACTCCCTGTGCACACCATTCATACGTATTGTCTGTGCAATGTCTTTCTTTACAATCTTCGAAAATATATATTCTGTCAGAACCGATATGTCTGCCGAAAAAGCGGATAAATTCATTAATCTGCTCGTCAGGTGTATTGTAATTGAGTGCGGATCTAAGTGCTTCATTTATGACCAGTTCATACTTTATGATTGTCTTCATGTTGCTTTCCTCCTGAATGTCGTTCTCATCTTATTTTTTTACATTCAAGCCAGATGGAAAGACCTAAATTTTTTCAATAATTCTGTCACGAAACGACAGAAAATGACACGAATTGTAAAT